>LNFM01004780.1_pt1 | contig 24477 bp, 18 predicted proteins | sample 596031 | NCBI WGS metagenome assembly LNFM01 (sample SAMN04254537, study PRJNA301005) | activated carbon metagenome | isolation source: dual media filters at the Ann Arbor, Michigan drinking water treatment plant | place: USA: Ann Arbor | reverse complement strand
CTCAACAGTGCCGACGGAGGTGCCGCCAAATTTCTGTACGATCAAAGCCATTTCAAAGCCGCCTCAGCCCGTGAAGGGCGCCCATTAAACATACCACTCAAAAGCCTGCCAAGGCCCGCCGGGCCTTGGGCTGTACAGCCGCAAATTCAGACGTTTACAGGCCTTGCTCAGCAAATGCCAGGGCCAATGCCAGCGCGCCATCAAGGGCAGCTGCATCAACACCGCCACCCTGGGCCATGTCCGGACGACCACCGCCCTTACCGCCGACAGCCGCCGCTGCCTGCTTCATCAGCTCACCGGCTTTCAGTTTGCTGGTCAGGTCCTGGGTCACACCGGCCACCAGCACGACCTTGTCGTCCTGCACGCCACCGAGCAGGATCACCGCACTGCCAAGTTTGTTCTTCAGTTGGTCGACCATGGCCAGCAGCGCCTTGCCGTCCAGGCCGTCGAGACGTGCCGACAGCACCTTGATGCCTTTGACGTCGACTGCCGAGCCGGCCAGGTCGTTACCCGCCGCGCTGGCAGCCTTGGCCTTGAGTTGCTCCAGCTCTTTCTCCAGCTGACGGTTGCGTTCCAGCACCCCGGCCAGCTTGTCGAGCAGGTTGTCACGGCTGCCTTTGACCAGCGCCGCCGCTTCTTTCAACTGCTCTTCCGCGCCATTCAGGTAAGCAAAGGCCGCTGCGCCGGTAACCGCTTCGATGCGCCGCACGCCCGCCGCCACACCGCTTTCGCTGATGATCTTGAACAGGCCGATATCACCGGTACGTTTGACGTGGGTGCCGCCGCACAGCTCAACGGAGAAGTCGCCCCCCATGCTCAGCACGCGCACCTGGTCGCCGTACTTCTCACCGAACAGCGCCATAGCGCCTTTGGCCTTGGCAGTTTCGATGTCGGTTTCCAGGGTTTCAACGTCAGTGTTGCCGCGCACTTCACGGTTAACGATGGCTTCCAGCTCTTTAAGTTGCGCAGCAGTGATTGCCTCGAAGTGGCTGAAGTCAAAGCGCAGGCGCTGGCTGTCGACCAGCGAGCCCTTCTGGGTCACATGTTCGCCCAGCACCTGGCGCAGCGCGGCGTGCAGCAAGTGGGTCGCGGAGTGATTGAGCGCCGTGGCTTGGCGCACACCGGCGTCCACTTCGGCTTTAACCGATGTGCCAACGCTCAGACCGCCTTTGACGGCAACGCCGTGGTGCAGGAACGCGCCGCCAGCCTTGGTGGTTTCACGCACATCGAAACGCACGCCGGCCCCTTCGAGGTAACCGCAGTCACCAATCTGGCCGCCCGATTCGGCGTAGAACGGCGTCTGGTCGAGGACCACAACGCCCTCCTCGCCTTCGCCCAGGCTGTCGACAGCCTGGCCGTCCTTGAACAGGGCAATGATCTTGCCGCTGCCACTGGTGCCCTGGTAACCGAGGAACGCGGTGTCGCTGTCGACCTTGACCAGGCTGTTGTAATCCATACCGAAGGCGCTGGCGGAACGGGCGCGCTCACGCTGCGCCTGCATCTCACGCTCGAAGCCTTCCTCGTCTAGGGTCAGCTCGCGCTCACGGGCGATGTCGCCGGTGAGGTCCATCGGGAAGCCGAAGGTGTCATATAGTTTGAAGATCACCTCGCCCGGAATGACGGTGCCTTTGAGCTCGGCCAGGTCCTGTTCGAGGATCTTCAGGCCCTGCTCCAGGGTCTTGGCAAACTGCTCTTCTTCGGTTTTCAACACGCGCTCGATGTGCGCCTGCTGCTGCTTGAGTTCGGGGAAGGCTTCACCCATCTCGGCCACCAGCGCCGCGACGATCTGGTAGAAGAAGCTGCCCTTGGCACCCAGCTTGTTACCGTGACGGCACGCGCGACGGATGATCCGGCGCAGCACATAGCCACGGCCTTCGTTTGACGGCGTCACGCCGTCGGCGATCAGGAAGCCGCAGGAGCGGATATGGTCGGCCACCACTTTCAGCGACGCCTGGCCTTCGTTGGCACAGCCGATGGCCTTGGCCGCTGCGTTCAGCAGGCTCTGGAACAGGTCGATCTCGTAGTTCGAGTTGACGTGCTGCAGCACGGCGCTGATGCGCTCCAGGCCCATGCCGGTGTCCACGCTCGGTGCCGGCAGCGGGTGCAGTACGCCGTCTGCGGTACGGTTGAACTGCATAAACACGTTGTTCCAGATTTCGATGTAGCGGTCACCGTCTTCTTCCGGGCTACCGGGTGGTCCGCCCCAGATGTGCTCGCCGTGGTCGAAGAAGATCTCGGTGCACGGGCCGCACGGGCCAGTGTCACCCATGGTCCAGAAGTTGTCGGAGGCGTAAGGCGCGCCTTTGTTGTCACCGATACGGATCATCCGCTCAGCCGGGATACCGACTTCTTTGGTCCAGATGTCGTAGGCCTCGTCATCGGTGGCGTAGACCGTAACCCAGAGTTTTTCCTTGGGCAGCTTCAGCCAGCTATCACCGGTGAGGAACTCCCAGGCGAAGTGAATGGCGTCGCGCTTGAAATAGTCGCCAAAGCTGAAATTGCCGAGCATTTCGAAGAAGGTGTGGTGACGGGCGGTGTAACCGACGTTTTCCAGGTCGTTGTGCTTGCCGCCGGCACGCACGCACTTTTGGCTGGTCGCCGCACGGGTGTACGCGCGCTTCTCCAGGCCAAGGAAGCAGTCTTTGAACTGGTTCATCCCGGCGTTGGTGAACAGCAGCGTCGGGTCATTGCCCGGAATCAGGGAGCTGGAGGCGACACGGGTGTGTCCCTTCTCTTCGAAGAAGCTCAGGAAGGCTTCACGGATTTCTGCGCTTTTCATAGATTCTTCCACGGAAACAGGCGGCCACGGCAAACGCCGGCAAAGGGCCGCATTATATCGGGCCTGGGCTGCGGGGCTAGTGCCTTTATTGATAGACGTAGACTATGGCGGTGGACAAGATTCCCAGCCGCCTCAGTGCACAGCGTTCAACCAACCCGCCCGGCGCTGACCAAGCCCCACGGGCAGCGCTGCGAGCCGGCATGGCGCAACTAGCGCCGGAACGCGGCAAACGCCTCGATGACAAGACGGATGTCATCGGCGGTGACATTCAGGTGCGTCACCATACGCAAGCGCGCAGCCGCTGTCAGGATGATGCCGCGCTCTGCGCAGAACGCTTTCAGCGCGCCGGCCGAATCGCCCACCTGCACATACACCATATTGGTTTGTACCGGCTCGACCGCCCAGCCCAACTCGCGCAAGCCGGCGGCCAGTTGTTCGGCGTGACGGTGGTCATCCGCCAAGCGCTCGACCTGATGCTGCAAGGCGTAGAGCCCGGCTGCCGCCAGCATGCCCGCCTGACGCATGCCGCCGCCGACCATCTTGCGCAGGCGCCGGGCCTTGCCGATCAGCGCCTCACTGCCACAAAGCACCGAGCCAATAGGCGCACCCAAACCTTTGGACAGGCACACCGACACCGAGTCGAAATGCTGGGTAATGGTCCGCGCGGGTACGCCCAGCTTGACCGCTGCGTTGTACAGCCGCGCACCGTCCAGATGCAGCGCCAGACCACGGCGCTCACAGAGCACGCGGGCCGAGGCCAGGTAGTCGAGCGGCAGCACCTTGCCCTGCATAGTGTTTTCCAGGGCGAGCAGGCGCGTGCGGGCGAAGTGGAAATCGTCCTGTTTGATCGCTGCTTCGACCTTGTCCAGATCGAGCGAGCCGTCGGCTTCGCCCTCGATGGGCTGCGGTTGGATCGAGCCGAGCACCGCAGCACCGCCACCTTCATATTTATAGGTGTGCGCCTGCTGGCCGACGATGTACTCATCGCCGCGCTCGCAATGCGCCATCAACCCCAACAGGTTGCTCATGGTGCCACTGGGCACAAACAGCGCCGCGGCAAAGCCCAGCTCAGCGGCCAAGTAACGCTCCAACTGATTGACCGTCGGGTCTTCACCGTAGACATCGTCGCCGAGTTCAGCCGCCTGCATGGCCTCACGCATACCGGCGGTTGGCTGGGTGACGGTATCACTGCGCAGGTCGATAACAGGCATGGCGGACGGTCCTTGAACGAGGGGAAACCCCGATGCTAAAGCCCGGTGCTGACGCTCACAAGGTACAGATCGGGTGATAACCGGCAGGACAGCACAGACGGATGCGTCAACGACCTGTCAGGCCAGGTTCACGTCTTCTGCCGGGACAATCAGGATGCCTGCGCGCTGGCCGTTATGGACCCGAGGGTTGGGGAAGATAATGCGCGCGCCCGCCTCCTCCACCATCCAGCGTGTGTCACCGAGGTCTTCAGCGAGCAGATAGCCCACCGGCAGCTCGCTGAAGTTTTCGATGGCCGCAGGCAGGTGCAGGGTGAAGGCTTCGCTGTGCTTGATCACCTCGCGCGCCACGGCAAACAGCTGCAGGCCGTCGAGACTCTGATCATCGGCAGGCTCGCAGCCGGCAATCAGGGCATGCAGGCGCTGTTCGAGCAAATCCAGGTTAACCAGTTGGTTGTCGCCAAAGGGACGCGCCTTGCCCAACTCCAGGGTAAAGGCTTCGGCGCCATGGGTGGCGTAGGTGTAGGCACTGAAGGTGGTCGAAGCTTTGTTTTGCAGCAACACGGCGTCGATCCCGGCGGCCTTGAGACGCGCCAGCTCAGCACGCGAGTGCGCGCGGCCGTCTTGCCAGGGATACAGGGCGAACTGCTCGATCTTCGACGCGCGAATCGCCGTGTGCAGGTCGTAGTGCAGGCGCGTGCGCGCTGCCTGGGCGAAGAAGGTGGTGCACAGCTGCTCCAGTTCGGCGGCACGCAGGGCTTCAAAGCCGCTGCTTTGCTCATGCCGACCATTGAACAGCCGATTGAGATCCTGCTCGACGAAACGCTCACCGCGACGAATCGCCGCCGGATTGCCGAACAGAATCAGCAGCCGCACCTGCGGCTTCAATTCACCGCGCGCGATGGCCCGCAACAGGCCGTCGAGCAGCTCGATCGGCGCGGTTTCGTTGCCGTGAATACCCGCTGAGAGGATCAGGTCCAGGCCGCTGTCACGGCCTGCCGGCGGCGTTACTTCCAGCGCACCTTCGGCGAGCCAGCGCAGCCGCGCGCCGTCGGCAGTCAGTTGAATCTTCGCTGCCGGCTCGCGTCCGGCCAGGGTCAGTTCAAGCAGTTTGCCGAGGGCAAGCATAACGGGCTCCTTAGTCGTGCTGGCAGTCGGGGCCATGCACGTGGTCGTCATCACCGAGATCAGCCGGCTCCATTTCCAGCTCCAGGCTGACCAGGTTGGTGGCCAGCGGACGCAGCAGCAGGTTGGCGTACTCAGCGTCGCCTTCGTCGACATCGACGCCGATCATCAACTGGCCATTGCCGACTTGCTGAATCCAGATTTCCTTGCCCTGCCAGACCACGGCAAAGCGTGTGCAGGACGTTTCCAGCTGAGTGCCGTCGGTGTCTTCAAGAATAAGTTGCAGGGCATCGGTCATCGGTAAAGCTCCAAGCGTTAAGCCACAAGCGGCAAGTCGACGGCAAAAAGCGTGAGCTTAGGGCCTATTGGTTGTCACTCAGGTCAATTGAAAAGGGTAAACAGCGCCCAGTTTAAGGATCTGCGTCAGTTCGTCCAAGGCCGTGCGGCATTCATCAAGCAATTGCGGGTCGGCCAGGTCGTGCTCACTGAGGCGGTCACGGTAATGCGCATCCACCCATAGGTTGAGCCTGTCATACAGCGCCGGGGTCATGATCACCCCCGGATTGACCGCTGCCAACTCCACCTCATTAAGTGCCACGCGCAGCCGCAGACAAGCGGGCCCGCCACCGTTGCGCATGCTCTGCTTGAGGTCGAAGACCTGCACCTCGGCAATCGGCCCTGCACCGCCGGCCAGGCTCTCAAGGTAACGCCACACGGCTGTATTGTGGCGACACTCCTCCGGCACGATCAGGCGCATACGCCCGTCGGCACGGCTCAGCAACTGGCTGTTGAACAGGTAGGAGCGCACCGCATCATCGACGCTCACTGCCTCACGCGGCACACAGACCGCCTGCAGTCGCCCGCCCACGCGGGCAAGTTTGTCCGCCAGTTCAGCGAGGACCCGCTCGGTGTCGAGAAAGGCGTCCTGGTGATAGAACAGCACCTCACCATTGCCCACGGCGATCACATCATTGTGGAAAACACCCTGATCGATCACGGCGGGGGTTTGCTGGGCATACACCACACCCGCCTCACTCAGGCCATGCAAGCGGGCGATTGCCTGAGAGGCTTCCAGGGTCTGCCGCGCGGGGTAGCGGGCCGGCGCGGGGTAGCGCGTGTCGAAGGCGCTGCGACCAAAGACAAAAAACTCCACCCCCGGCTCGCCATAGGTTTTGCAGAAGCGCGTGTGGTTCGCGGCGCCTTCATCACCAAATTGCGCCACGGCGGGCAGTGCATCGTGGTGAGCGAAATGCCGCTCGTTGGCGAACATGGCGCGCAGGATTCGGCTGGTGGTCGGATGCTCGATGGAGCGGTGGAACTTGCAGTTGAGGTTAGCGGCGGTGAAATGCACGCGACCATCAGCCGTGTCGGCGCTGGGACTGACGGTGCAGGCGTTGGCCGTCCACATGCTCGAGGCCGAGCAGCTGGCCACCAGCAGCGGCATGGCGTCCCGGGCGGCACGCTGGATCACCTCGGCATCGCTGCCGGTAAAGCCCAGACGGCGCAGGGCCGCCACATCAGGACGTTCCTGCGGCGCCAGCACGGCCTGGGCGTAGCCCATGTCCATCAGCGCCTTCATCTTGGCCAAGCCCTGCCGCGCCGCTTCACGCGGGCTGGACGCTTCCTGGCAATTGCGCTGCGAAGCCACGTTGCCGTAGGACAAGCCGCCGTAGTTGTGCGTGGGGCCAACCAGGCCATCGATATTCATCTCGAAGGCGCGCATTACAAACGTACTCCAGGCGTCAGGGTGGCAGGCAGGCTCAGGTGCTCGCTCTCCAGGGAAGCCACCGGATAGGCGCAATAATCGGCAGCGTAGTAGGCACTGGCGCGGTGATTACCCGAGGCACCGATACCGCCGAACGGCGCGGTACTGGCCGCGCCGGTCAGCTGCTTGTTCCAATTGACGATGCCTGCGCGGCTGTGCAGCCAGAAGTGTCGATAACGCGCTTCGGAGTCCGACAGCAGACCCGCCGCCAAGCCGAACTCCGTGGCATTGGCTTCGGCGATGGCGGCATCGAAGTCGGCGTAGCGGATCACCTGCAGCAGCGGCCCGAAAAGCTCTTCGTCGGCACGCTGCGGCAATGCCGTGACGTCGATGATGCCCGGCGTCAGCAATGCCGAGCCGGCCAAGGGCTGACTCATCTGCAGCAGGCAGGTGGCACCCTTGTCGAGCAGGCGCGCCTGGGCCTTGAGCAAGTGCTCGGCCGCATCCAGGGAAATGACCGACCCCATGAACGGCGCAGGCTGGGCGTCGTAGGCGCCCACGCTGAGGGTTGAGGTGACCATCACCAAGCGCGCCAGCAGGGCATCGCCCCAGGCACCTTCGGGCACCAGCAGGCGGCGGGCGCAGGTGCAACGCTGGCCGGCGGAGATAAAGGCCGACTGGATGATGGTGTAAACCGCTGCGTCGACATCCGCGACCTCATCGACCAGCAAGGGGTTATTACCGCCCATCTCCAAGGCCAGAATTTTTTCCGGGCGCCCGGCGAACTGGCTGTGCAACAGGTTGCCGGTGCGGCTGGAGCCGGTGAAGAACAAACCGTCGATGCCAGTATGCGCGGCCAGGGCCATGCCGGTTTCCCGCGCCCCCTGGACCAGGTTGAGCACACCGGCCGGCAAGCCGGCTTCGGCCCAGCAGCGCGCGGTCAGTTCAGCGACCCAAGGCGTCAGCTCGCTGGGCTTGAACACCACGCAGTTACCGGCCAGCAGCGCTGGCACGATATGCCCATTAGGCAAATGCCCCGGAAAGTTGTAAGGCCCAAACACCGCCACCACGCCATGGGGCTTGTGCCGCAATACGGCATTAGCATCGCCCAGAACAGACTGCTTTTCGCCGGTACGTTCGCGGTACGCCTGCAGCGAAATGGCCACTTTATTGGCCATGCTGGTGACTTCGGTCGCCGCTTCCCACAACGGCTTGCCAGTTTCCGCGCCGATGGCATCTGCCAGAGTATCGGCTTGGGCCTTGAGCAACGCGGCAAAGCGCTCAAGCACGGCCACCCGCGCCTCCACCGGCTGCATCGCCCACGCCGGAAAGGCGGCGCGCGCGGCCTGCACGGCGGCATCGACCTGCGCTTCATCAGCGGCCAGCCCCTGCCACAGGCAGGCCTGGCTGACCGGATTGAGAGACGCCAGCGCAGCGCCGCGACCCGCCTGCCAGTTACCGGCAATATAGTGTGTGCTCATCGGTGTAACTCCCAGCGAATCAAAGCCCGGCATGACGCGGCCATGGGCAGTCAGGGTTCAAGGCGTGGCTCAGCTAGCGGCAGACAACGCCACCGCGCGCACTTGATCGCCCGCCGACAACTGCAAGCGGCGCGCGGTCAGCGGGTCGACCACCAGGGTGCCGGCAGCCAGGCGGGCAGGCGCTGCAGTGATGCGGCACGCCTCGCGTTTGCGGTTGTGGATCAGAAAGGGCGTGGCGTCGTCACCTGGCGTGCCAATCGCCAACACCAGGCTCATGCTCTCGGCCACGGCACGGATCTTCGCCGTGGGGCATTCAATGGCCGGCCCGGCGTCGAAAATATCGACGTAGCCCTGGTAGCTGAAGCCTTCAGCTTTAAGCATGGTCAAGGCCGGCTCGGTGTCGGGGTGCACGCGGCCGATAATGGCCCGCGCGTCCTCGGACAAAAAGCAGGTGTACAGCGGAAACTTGGGCATCAGTTCGGCGATAAACGCCTTGTTGCCGACGCCGGTAAGGTAGTCCGCCTGGCTGAATTCCATCTTGAAGAAGTGCCGCCCCAGGCTTTCCCAAAACGGCGAACGGCCCTGGTCGTCGGACATACCGCGCATTTCGGCGATGACCTTGTCACCGAACAGCTCGCGGAACTCGGCCATGAACAAAAACCGCGCCTTGGACAACAAGCGGCCATTGAGCCCCGTGCGGTAGTCGGCGTGCAGAAACAGCGAGCACAGCTCCGAGTTGCCGGTCAGGTCGTTGGCCAGAAACAGCGTCGGCACCTGACGATGAATACTCAACTCCTGGGACGCGCTCACCGTCAGGCCCACACGGTAGTTGTACCAGGGCTCGCGCAGGCCGACCGCGCCGGCAATCGCGGAGATGCCAACCACCTGGCCGGCGTCATCTTCGAGCACGAACAGGTAGTCGGTGTCGGCACGCTCGGCCTCACCACGGAAGGTCTTCTCGGCCCACCCCACGCGATGCGCCAGGCGCGCCTCGTTGGCCGGCAAGGTGGTCAGGCCAGCGCCGGTGCTGCGGGCGAGGTCGATCAGTGCGGGTAAGTCGGCACTGCGAACGGGGCGAACGATCATCACAAGCTCCTTAAACCGCAACCAGGCGGACGCTGGCGTCTTCACCGACGCCGAGGGCTTCGGCCTGTTCGGCACTCAGAATCACCGGCTTACCGGGCACCCAGTCCAGCTCCGCAACAATCGCGCGAAAGTCCTGCAGCTGGCCGTTGCACACCAGGTAGGGGCGCGCCGCCGCACCGCCCTCGCCCACCTGCACCGGCACCAGCCGGCTCTGGGCGATGGAGCGAATGCCCGAGGTGCGCGCATGCAGGGTCGGCCCGCCGTCGAAAATATCGATGTAATGATCGGTCTCGAAACCTTCACGGGTGAGAATGTCGAAGGTGATCTGTGCCCGTGGGTGCACCTGGCCCATGGCCTCTTGCGCCGCGTCTGGCAGCAGGGGCACGTAGATCGGGTAATGCGGCATCAGCTCGGCGAGAAAGGTGCGGCTCTTGAGGCCGCAAATACGTTCGGCCTCGGCGTAGTTCATGTCGAAGAAATTACGCCCCACCGCATCCCAGAACGGCGACTCGCCGGCCTCATCACTGTGCCCGACGATCTCCACCACCACGGCATCGGCAAAGCGCTCAGGGTGCGCCGCGACAAACAGCAAGCGCCCGCGCGAGTTGAGCTCCGACCAGACGCTGCCGACCAGTGGGCGATCGACATAGAAGCTGGTCAGCAGGCTGTTGCCGGTGAGGTCGTGGCACAGCGACAGCACGTGGATCTTGTTGTGAATCTTCAGCTCGCGCGAGTGGTGCACGAACGTTTCATTGCGAAAGCTGTAGAAGGGTTCGCTGTAGCCGGTGGAGGCGACGATGCCCGAACAGCCGACCAGGCGCCCGCTGGCACTGTCTTCAAGCACGAAGAAGTAGGTCTCCTCGCCATTGAAGCTGACTTCAGCGGCAAACGAGGCCTCAGATGCGGCGATCTTATCGCGCAGACGACCGGCGTCATCCGGCAGCGAGGTCACACCCACCGGGCTGTCCGCCGCCAGGCGCTGCACGTCGGCAAGGTCGGCCATTTGTGCGGGGCGCATCACCAGCATGGTGCAACTCCTTCGGTAGAAAAGCCGCCGGCGCCCAGGCGGCACCGGTCGAAACTGCGGCGCGGCCGCAGCGCATAAAGACGCTCAGTCCCTGAAGCAAGCCCGGCACGGCCTGTGCCGGGTACCGCGTGGCTGTTAAGCCTGGGTCAGCTCGGCGATGGCGCGTTCCAGGCAATCCAAACCCTGGTCGATCTCGCTGTCGTCGATCACCAGGCTGGGGGCGAAACGCACCACATCCGGGCCGGCTTGCAGCACCATCACACCTTGCAGCGCGGCGGCGTCGAGAATGGTTTTGGCTTTGCCTTTCCAGGCATCGGACAGCACCGCGCCGATCAGCAGGCCGAGGCCGCGCACTTGGCTGAAGACGCCATAACGCTCGCCGATCTGCTCAAGACGGGCCTTGAAGCGCGCATGCTTGGCGGTCACGCCGTCGAGCACCTCGTGGGTGTTGATGATGTCGATCACCGCTTCACCCACCGCGCACGCCAGCGGGTTGCCGCCATAGGTGGTGCCGTGGGTGCCAACGGCCAGGTGCTTGGCCAGCGCTTCGGTGGTCAGCATCGCGCCAATCGGGAAGCCGCCGCCCAGGCTCTTGGCGCTGGACAGCACGTCCGGGGTCACGCCGTAATGCTGGTAGGCGAACAGCGAGCCGCTGCGGCCCATGCCGCTCTGCACTTCGTCGAACACCAACAGCGCGTTATGTTCGTCACAGAGCGCACGCGCGCCCTGCAGGTATTCCAATTCGCCGGGCAGCACACCGCCTTCACCCTGGATCGGTTCCAGCACGATGGCGCAGGTCTTGTCCGACACCGCCGCCTTGAGCGCGGCCAGGTCGTTGTAAGGCACATGGGTGATGCCCTGAATCTTCGGCCCGAAGCCGTCGGAGTACTTCGGCTGGCCGCCGACGCTCACCGTGAACAGGGTGCGGCCGTGAAAACTGTTGGTCGCCGCGATGATCTCGTACTTGTCTTCGCCGTACTTGTCGAACGCGACGCGGCGCGCCAGCTTGAAGGCGGCCTCGTTGGCTTCGGCGCCGGAGTTGCAGAAGAACACGCGGTCGGCGAACGTCGCCTCGACCAGCTTTTTCGCTAGGCGCAGGGCCGGCTCGTTGGTGAACACGTTGGAGATGTGCCACATCGCCCCGGCCTGCTCGGTCAGCGCCTTGACCAGCGCCGGATGGGCATGGCCGAGCACGTTGACGGCAATCCCGCCGGTGAAGTCGATCAGCTCGCGTCCGTTCTGATCCCACACGCGCGACCCCTCGCCTCGCACCGGAATAAAGCCGGCGGGCGCGTAGTTGGGGACCATCACCTGGTCGAAATCGGCGCGTTGCACCGGGTGACGACTCACCGGGTCGTGCTGAACAGACATCGAAGCTCTCCTGACGAGGAACGCCTGCAGAAGACGGCAAGCGTTGAAACGGATTGTAGGGACTGAACCGGCGCCATCATTGCCGCCAAGCGACAACTTGTTACAGCGCCAACCCCAGTAAAACCGGCACTTTCGCAAATGCGACAGAAAGCGTCGGGAAGGCGCAGTTTAAACGCTGCGCGGGCCAATGGCGCAGCCGTTCTGCAATTTCTCCTGACGCCGAGCGCAGGCGCCTGCGGCTAGACCACGACCGGGGTCGTCGACTCGGCCAGGCCGAGAAACGCACTCAGGGCGCCCTTGCGGGCCATGGCGTCCTGGTAGCCCAGTTCGATCAGCTCATTGCAATAGCCCGGCTCGAACAATAGATAACTGAGCACCCCGGCGCCGCTCGCTCGCGTGGCACCCGGGCCGCGCAGAAACAGCCGCAGGGCACGCGGCAGCTCATGCCGGTGGCGCGCAGCAATCTGATCCAGCGGCTGGCTGGGCGCGATCACCAACACCTCCACCGGGGTCAACCCCAGCCCCCGCGTGGCCTGCTGGGGCGGGACCAGACGACCGAGGGTGTTGAGCCGCTCGATCAACTCGATGTCGCCCTCCAGGCTGTCAATAAAGGTGCTGTTGAGCATATGGCCGCTGATCTGCGCCAAGCTCGGCGGCCGCCCTGTGCTCACGCGCGGCGTGGGCGGTGCGCCATTCTGAGGATTACCACTGACGCCAATCACCAGCACCCGGTTGGCCCCCAGGTGCAGGGCCGGGCTGATCGGCGCGGACTGGCGCACTGCACCGTCGCCGAAATACTCGCGACCAATACGCACCGGCGGGAAGATCAACGGAATCGCCGCGCTGGCCAGCAGGTGCTGCAAGGACAAGCGCGTCGGGATGCCCACACGGCGGTGACGCAACCACGGATCGATCGTGGCGCGCCCCTGATAGAAGGTCACCGCCTGGGCGGAGTCGTAGCTGAATGCTGTCACCGCCACAGCACGCAGTTGACGGTGCCGCACCGCCGCCGCAATACCGGAAAAATCCAGCTCACGCGCCAGCATCTCACCCAGCGGCGAACTGTCGAGCAGCGCCACCGGGGCCTCGCCACCCAGTCCCAGCAGGCTGTGCCCGATAAAGCGGCTGGCCTGACGCAGCACCCCCGGCCAGTCACTGCGGTACACCTGATGGGTGTGAAAGTCTTGCCAGACGCTGGTCAGCCGACGAACCGCCTCGGAGAAATGCAAAGCACCACATGCCAGGCCAACCGCATTGATCGCCCCTGCCGAGGTGCCCACGATGACCGGAAAAGGGTTATGGGTGGCGTCAGGCAGCAGGTCGGCGATGGCCGCCAACACACCGACCTGATACGCCGCACGGGCACCACCGCCGGAGAGGATCAGCCCAGTAACAGGGGGTGACAGCGCGGGGGTGGCAGTCATCGAAGCATCCGGCGTTTTTGCTCACTATAGGCAGGCAGGCCTGTGCGCCGCCAGACCAGCGGTTCAGTCGTACAGCTTGGGTTCGCCGGGCGGACGGGTTTTGAAGCGGCGGTGCGCCCACAGGTACTGGCTTGGGCAAGCACTGACCGCGCGCTCGATCCACTGATTGATCAGCAACCCATCGGCGGTTTCATCCTCAGCCGGGAAGCCAGGGAACGGTGGGTGAATCACCATCCGGTAGCCGCTGCCATCGGCCAGACGCTCCTGGGTAAAGGGCAGTACCCGCGCGCGCCCCAGACGGGCGAACTTGGTGGTCGCCGTCACCGTAGCGGCCTGAATACCGAACAGCGGCACGAAAATACTCTGTTTCGGGCCGTAGTCCTGATCGGGTGCGTACCAGATCGCCCGGCCGGCACGCAGCACCTTGAGCATGCCACGGACATCGTCACGCTCGATGGCCGTGGCGTCGAGGTTGTGCCGCTCGCGACCGGTGCGCTGGATATAGTCGAACAGCGGGTTGTCGTGCTCGCGGTACATGCCGTCGATGGTGTGTTGCTGGCCGAGCAACGCCGCGCCGATTTCCAGGGTGGTGAAATGCAGGGCCATGAGAATCACCCCCTGCCCTTCGGCCTGGGCCTGGCGCAAGTGCTCCAACCCCTCGATATGCGCGAGCTTCGCCAGGCGCGCTTTCGGCCACCACCAGCTCATGGCCATCTCGAAAAAGGCGATGCCGGTGGAGGCAAAGTTTTCGCGCAGCAGGTGCTCGCGCTCGGCGCGTGGCATCTGCGGGAAGCACAGCTCCAGGTTGCGCGCGGCAATCCGTCGGCGCGCCCCGGCCACCCGGTACATCACGGCACCCAGGCCACGCCCCAGGCTGAGCAACACCCCATAAGGCAGTTGCACCACCAGCCAAAGCAGCCCCAGGCCCAGCCACAGCGGCCAGAAACGCGGATGAAGAAAGTGGCGACGAAAGACGGGACGATCCATGAACGATCCTGAACAACCTGGAAAACGCGGCATTCTAGCAGCAGTTGTCGGCCACCGAGCGGCCCTGACCTGCGCCTGGCCCGAGGCCAGCGGCTTGCGAGCCAGACGCGATATCGTTATAAGTCCCGCTACTTTTCCCAGGCCGTACCCGACTGACCATGAGCCAAACCGACCTCCTCAGCCAAGACCCCGTGTTCCAGCTCAAAGGCAGCATGCTGGCCATCACCGTGATGGAACTGGCGCACAACGACCTGGAACGCCTCGACCAGCAACTGGCGGCCAAGGTCGCCCAGGCGCCGAACTTCTTCAGCAACACCCCGTTGGTACTGGCGCTGGACAAACTGCCTGAAGGCGAAGGCATTCTTGACCTGGCCGCACTGATGGCCGTCTGCCGCGCCCACGGCCTGCGTACCCTAGCGGTGCGCGCCAACCGCGAGGCCGATATTCTCGCCGCCAACACCCTCGACCTGCCGGTGCTGCCGCCCTCCGGCGCGCGGGAAAAACCCATCGACCCGACCGGTGGCACGCCACCACCGCCACCCAAACCGGTTGAGCCGGAGGTCAAGCCAACCCGCGTGATCACCACGCCGGTGCGCGGCGGCCAGCAAATTTACGCGCAAGGCTGCGACCTGATCGTCTTGGCTCCGGTCAGTGCCGGCGCGGAACTTCTCGCCGATGGCAACATCCATGTGTACGCCCCCATGCGCGGCCGCGCCCTGGCTGGCATCAAGGGCAATGGTCTGGCACGCATCTTCTGCCAGCAAATGGGCGCCGAGCTGCTGTCCATCGCCGGCCACTACAAGGTCGCCGAAGACCTGCGCCGCGACCCGCTTTGGGGGCGTGCAGTGCACGTCAGCCTGTCGGGGGATGTGTTGAACATCACCCGTCTTTAACGGATACTGCCGCCACTTTTCAGGGACACAACTAGGGCATCTGGAAGCCTCTGAGCACTCGCTAAACTTCACTGCCAGTTACCGGCGCCGCGTACCTCACGCGGCCCAGGGCAGCGTTAACGCCGAGCCTCATTGCAGCTGGCAGATTCCCGCTTTCTTTATATTTAGGGTGAATCACCTTGGCCAAGATCCTCGTAGTCACGTCCGGCAAAGGTGGCGTCGGCAAAACCACCACCAGCGCTGCCATCGGTACCGGCCTCGCCTTGCGCGGCCACAAAACAGTTATCGTCGACTTCGACGTCGGCCTGCGTAACCTCGACCTCATCATGGGCTGTGAACGCCGCGTGGTGTACGACTTCGTCAACGTCGTCAACGGCGAAGCGACCCTCTCCCAGGCCCTGATCAAGGACAAACGCCTGGAAAACCTGTACGTGCTGGCCGCCAGCCAGACCCGCGACAAAGACGCCCTGACCCAGGAAGGCGTCGAGAAGATCATCAACGAGCTGCGTGAAACCTTCGAATACGTGGTCTGCGACTCGCCGGCCGGTATCGAAAAAGGCGCGCACCTGGCGATGTACTTCGCCGACGAAGCCATCGTGGTAACCAACCCGGAAGTGTCTTCGGTCCGCGACTCCGACCGCATGCTTGGCCTGCTGGCGAGCAAATCGCGCCGCGCCGAGAAAGGCGAAGACCCGATCAAGGAACACCTGCTGCTGACCCGCTACAACCCCGAGCGTGTGACCAAGGGCGAAATGCTCGGCGTGGAAGACGTCGAAGAAATCCTCGCCATCCGCCTGCTCGGCGTGATCCCCGAGTCGCAGGCCGTGCTCAAGGCCTCCAACCAGGGCGTACCGGTGATTCTCGACGAGCAAAGCGATGCGGGCCAGGCCTACAGCGATGCGGTTGATCGCCTGCTGGGCAAAGAAGTCGCACACCGCTTCCTCGATGTTAAAAAGCAGGGCTTCCTGCAGCGGTTGTTTGGAGGTCGAGAATGAATATTTTTGACTTCCTGCGCTCACGCAAGAAGGAATCCACTGCGTCCATCGCCAAAGAGCGCCTGCAAATCATCGTCGCCCACGAGCGCGGCCAGCGCAGCCAGCCGGATTACCTGCCGGCACTGCAGCAAGAGCTGGTCGAGGTGATTCGCAAGTACGTGAACATCGACTCCGATCAAGTACAGGTTGCACTGGAAAACCAGGGCAGCTGCTCGATTCTGGAGCTGAACATCACCCTGCCGGATCGCTAGACACCCGCGCAGTGCACACGAATGGCGGCCCCGGTGGCCGCCTTTTCATTGGCGATGCAAAACCCTGTAGGCGCGGATTTATCCGCGAAACGCTCTACAGGCTAAAAGCATCGCGAATAAATTCGCTCCTACAGAATGTCTAGACACACCATGCCGCTGAGCCAAATCGAAATACTCCACCAGGACGCCGCCCTGCTGGTGATCAACAAGCCCACCCTGCTGCTCTCAGTGCCCGGCCGCGCCGAAGACAACAAGGACTGCCTGGTCACCCGCCTGCAAGACAACGGTTACCCGGAAGCACGCATCGTGCACCGCCTGGACTGGGAAACCTCAGGCATCATCGTCCTGGCCCGCGACCCCGACAGCCACCGCGAGCTGTCGCGCCAGTTCCACGACCGCGAAACGGAAAAGGCCTACACCGCTCTGTGCTGGGGCCAGCCGCAAGACGACAGCGGCAGCATCGACCTGCCCCTGCGCTATGACCCGCCGACCAAGCCGCGACACGTGGTCGACCATGAGCAAGGCAAACACGCCCTGACCCATTGGCAAGTACTGGAACGCTGCGGGGATTACTGCCGCGTTGAGCTGACGCCCATCACCGGGCGCTCGCACCAACTGCGCGTGCACATGCTCTCCATCGGCCACCCGCTGCTGGGTGACGGTCTGTACGCCCACGAACAAGCATTGGCCGCCTACCCGCGCCTGTGCCTGCACGCCAGCATGCTCAGCCTGACCCACCCGCAAAGCGGCGAGCGAATGCGCTTCGAGTGCCCGGCGCCGTTCTAAGTAACTTGCACGTTGGGTGCGCCACGCGCACCGCTCAACGACCCGCGGTGCGCGCAGCGCACCCTACGCCTGCAGCGATCCGCCCTCCCGCGTACGCCTGCCTGATCGAGTGTCAGGCGCCGTGTTGAGCAACCGGCCCGTAGGGTGCGCCATGCGCACCACCCCAAAGGCGTGTGTTAACCCTGCTTACGCGGCCAGATCAGGGTAAAGCAGGCCCCGCCTAACACCTCACTGCGGCTGATCTGCGCCCGCCCGCCGTGCCAATAGATAATCCGCCGGACGATGGACAAGCCCAGGCCATGGCCGCCCGAAGCCCGCGTGCGGCTGTCGTCCAGGCGCAGGAACGGCGTGAAGATGCGCTCCCAGGCCTCTTCCGGCACACCCGGACCATCGTCCTCGACGTCCACCCGGCAGCGCTGTCGACCAATCTGGTAACTCACCCGCACCCGCGATTCGGCATGGCGCATGGCATTGCTCACCAAGTTCTGTAACGCCCGGTGCAGGTAGCGCAACTCGGCTTCCACCATCGCCCCGCTGCCATCCAGGGCAGGTAAAGCCGGGCCGCGCTCGACCTGCACACCGGCGCGCAACGGCGCCAGCTCGGTAATCACCTGATCGATCAAGGCATCGAGATCCACGGGCTGGAAATGCAGCGCCGGCGCGCCCTGCTCCAGGCGCGCGTAGGTGAGCATCTCGTCGACCAGCTTGTCGAGGTCCTGGATATCGCTATCCATGCCATCCATGTATTTGCGCCGCGCCGCCTCGCTGGTGGCATCGGCGATCATCTCAAGGCCAAAGCGCAGGCGCGCCACTGGCGTGCGCAGCTCATGGGATACGGCACGCACCAACTCGCGCTGAATGCTCAGTGAGCGTTGCAGGTGCTCGGCCATGCCGTTGAACGCCGTCGCCAGGCGCCCCACCGAGTCACTGCCATGGGGCGGCACACGGGCATCCAGGCGGCCACTGGCAATATGCGTGGCAGCGCTTTCCAGGCCGCGCAAACGCTGCTCCAAAGGGCGCACCAGCAAATACACCATCAGGCCGATCAGGCTCAGTCCAAGCGCACCGATCAACACCAGCAACTTCGGCGGATAAGGGTTCATCTGATACAGCGGGCCGATTTCCAGCACCCAAGGCGTGTCGATGATGCCGGAGAACACATGAATGGTATCGCCGCCTTTGCCCAGCGCCATTACCGTATCGCCTTCGTCCACCCGGCGGCGCTGGTCCGCATCCAGATTGGCCTCACCGAGCGGCACCAGGCGCAGGTTAAAGCCGAACTGTTTGGCTTGTTTGATCTCTGCCAAACGCTGCGGCTGCTCATCCACCGGATAGCGCACCAACTCATCGACCAGCAGAAAAATCGTCGCCCGCGCTAACTGCTCGCTGACCTGCTGCACCTCGCCGGTCAACAGCACCTGCTGCGCCTCGCTGACCAGCCCGTAAACCGTGGCCGCGTGCGGGCCAGTCTGCTCCACCAGTACCTGGCCGCGCTGTAAACGACCGCGCTCGCTGCTGTCCAGTGATGTAGCGGCCACCTTTTGTAGCCGCAGCGGAATACCCAGCAGGCGCGACCAGGTATTGATTGCCCGGCGCCGCTCGACATCAACCATGGGCGCCAGGTTATCGGCCATCAAGCGGAACGTGCCGCGCGCCAGGCGCTCACGGTATTGGTCGACGCGCACCTCGTTGACCAGGTGCACCGCCCCCACCCCCAGCAGCGCCACCAACACCAGCGAGCCGAGCATGCCGGCATAAATACGCAGAAAGATCGAGTTCACAGCCGCACCTGCACGGCATCAGCACACCGCGTGGCGTGCTTGTTATAAGGAAGGCCGCAATAGTCGCTCACGGCGCAGCGACAACAAGGGCAGCGGCAGCCTCGGCCACGAACAGGTAGCCCTTGCTGCGCACGGTCTTGATCAGGCGCGGGTGCATCGGGTCATCGCCGATCTTGGGGCGGATGCGTGAAATACGCACATCGATGGAGCGGTCCTGGCCGTCGTACTCGATGCCGCGCAGGGCATTGAAGATCTCCTCGCGCGAGAGGATGCGCCCGGCATTGGCTGCCAGCAGCCACAACAGGTCGAACTCGGCGCTGGTCAACTCGATACCCTGCTCGCCCAACCAGGCCTCACGCATGGCGCTGTCAATCACCAGCGGGCCGAACACCAGGCGCCGACGCGCCTCTTCCGGCTCGCCCGTGTGCCCTTCATGGCGCCGCAGCAACGCGCGCACGCGCGCCAACAGCACCCGCGGGCGCACTGGCTTGCACACGTAATCATCGGCGCCCAGCTCCAGGCCGAGTACCTGATCCATATCATCGGTGCGCGCCGTGAGCATCAGAATCGGCCCGTCGTACTGGCCGCGCACCTTGCGGCAGATGCTCAAGCCATCCTCACCAGGCAGCATCAGGTCGAGGATCACCAAGTCCGGCTGCTCACGCACGATACGCGCAGCGGCTTGCGCCCCATCCGCCTCAATGGCCACGTTCAACCCGTTACCTTCCAGGTATTCACGTGTCAGCTCGGCGAGGCGCGGGTCATCTTCGACAATTAAAATCTGCGGGGTGTCGGGCTGCACAGCTGCCTCCGGGCAGGTAAAGGAAAGGACGGGGTTGAGCCGTGGCGCATTGTAGCAATGCTGGTGGCCGCGCAGATCGTGCCGATGGCAATGCACCCAGCTGCGCTGGCAAATGGCGCCCCCATCAGCGCGAAGCAGTGGCACCTGCAACCCGGTGCCTGAGCCTCAAACCCTGCGCAGGCTGTCGAACATTCGGGGCAAACAGCCCTTAGCACAGAGCAGGCCAACGATAACGAAAAAACCCTACATCTTGTGTTTCTGTGAGCCAGTGAAAACACCGCGCCACAGCCCAAAAAAAACTTTGCCAGGTGCGACGAGTGGCCATGGCCACAGAACCTTAGGAAACACGGGGGCTTGCGCAGCTTACCCAGAAACAACCCACAGCTTTATCCACAGACCAGCATCACCGGGCGGCTTGCCTTCGCCCATGCACCGCACTATCTTGTATCCCCATCGCGCCAAACACCTACATGTTGGGTTTTGATGCAAAAACAGCCCAAGCACATTTGCCCCCTGAAGGTCCACCTCAGAGCGGCAAAAAAGTCCGGGCACAGACGTAAAGCCGCCTTCGCCCCGTGCGAGGGCGGCTTCGCTTACGCCCCCGGGCAAGGCGAGCCAACACGAATACTTGGAGCCGGTGCCCCAGCACCTGACCACTACATATAGGGTTTCTCGAACTGCATCGCCCTACGCGATCCAGGCCAGACCCGGTGATACGGGCCGCACGGCGGCCTGCAGTCAAGCGCCAGGGAGGGGCTTTGCACCTCACCCCTGACCGATTTACGCGGTTTTGCACACGGCAGCTGCCGGGTGCGGGTTCGTTGTTGTAATGGCTTGAACGGCAGGTCGCCAGCGCGCGTCCAACTACATAAATACAGAACACGGAGACATCCATGCATACCGACACCACTCGCGAGAACCCGCAGGCCCCCGCGCCTCAGGCCGCCGATGCCAGCAAGGACCTCGCCGCCACCGCGCCCGGTCAGCTGCGTGTGATCAAGCGTAATGGCACCGTGGTGCCGTACACCGACGACAAGATCACCGTCGCCATCACCAAGGCCTTCCTCGCTGTGGAAGGCGGCAATGCCGCCGCTTCGTCGCGTATTCATGACACCGTCGCGCGCCTGACCGAACAAGTCAGCGCCACCTTCAAGCGCCGCATGCCCTCCGGCGGCACCATCCACATCGAAGAAATCCAGGACCAGGTTGAACTGGCCCTGATGCGTGCCGGCGAGCAGAAAGTCGCCCGCGACTACGTGATCTACCGCGAAGCCCAAGCCAACAAGCGCAAGGCCAGTGCCGGTAGCGAAGTCGCTCAGCCGCACCCGAGCATCCGCGTCACCCACCTCGACGGCAGCGTAGCGCCGCTGGACATGGGCCGCCTGGACACCATCATCCGCGAAGCCTGCGAAGGCCTGGCCGAAGTCGATGGCGCGCTGATCCAGAAAGAAACCCTGAAGAACCTGTACGACGGCGTGGCCCAGAGCGACGTCAGCACCGCCCTGGTGATGACCGCCCGCACCCTGGTCGAGCGCGAGCCGAACTACAGCTACGTCACCGCACGCCTGCTGATGGACAACATCCGCGCCGAAGGCCTGGGCTTCCTCGGTGTCGCCACCAGCGCCACCCACCACGAAATGGCCGGCTTCTACGCCAAAGCCCTGCCGGCTTACGTCGCCAAAGGCATCGAGCACGAACTGCTCGACCCGGTGCTGGGCACCTTCGACCTGGAAAAACTCGGCCAGGCGATCAACCACGAGCGTGACCAGCAGTTCACCTACCTGGGCCTGCAGACCCTGTACGACCGTTATTTCATCCACAAGGACGGCGTACGCTTCGAACTGCCGCAGATCTTCTTCATGCGCGTGGCCATGGGCCTGGCGATTGAAGAGAAGCAGCGTGAAGACCGTGCCATCGAGTTCTACAACCTGCTCTCCTCGTTCGACTACATGTCGTCCACCCCGACTCTGTTCAACGCCGGCACCCTGCGTCCGCAGCTCTCCAGCTGCTACCTGACCACCGTGCCAGACGACCTGGGCGGCATCTACGACGCCATCCGCGACAACGCCCTGCTGAGCAAATTCGCTGGCGGCCTGGGCAATGACTGGACCCCGGTACGTGCCCTGGGCGCCTACATCAAAGGCACCAACGGCAAATCCCAGGGCGTCGTGCCCTTCCTCAAAGTGGTCAACGACACCGCCGTCGCCGTCAACCAGGGTGGCAAGCGCAAGGGCGCAGTCTGCGCCTACCTGGAAACCTGGCACCTGGACATCGAAGAGTTCATCGAGCTGCGCAAGAACACCGGTGACGACCGCCGCCGCACCCACGACATGAACACCGCGAACTGGATTCCCGACCTGTTCATGAAGCGCGTGTTCGACGACGGCCCCTGGACCCTGTTCAGCCCGAGCGAAGTGCCGGACCTGCACGACCTGACCGGTAAGGCCTTCGAAGAGCGCTACGAGTACTACGAAGCCCTGACCCAGTACGGCGGCAAGATCAAGCTGTTCAAAACCATCCAGGCCAAAGACCTGTGGCGCAAGATGCTCTCGATGCTGTTCGAGACCGGCCACCCGTGGCTGACCTTCAAAGACCCGTGCAACCTGCGCAGCCCGCAGCAGCACGTGGGCGTGGTCCACAGCTCGAACCTGTGCACCGAGATCACCCTGAACACTAACGCCGACGAAATCGCCGTGTGCAACCTGGGTTCGGTCAACCTGCCGAACCACATCGTCGACGGCAAACTCGACCTGGCCAAGCTGGAAAAGACCGTCAAGACCGCCGTGCGCATGCTCGATAACGTCATCGACATCAACTACTACTCGGTGCCGCAGGCGCGTAACTCCAACTTCAAGCACCGCCCGGTCGGCCTCGGCATCATGGGCTTCCAGGACGCCCTGTACCTGCAACACATCCCCTACGGCTCCGATGCCGCCGTGGACTTCGCCGACAAATCGATGGAAGCGGTCAGCTACTACGCCATCCAGGCCTCCTGTGACCTGGCAGACGAGCGCGGCGCTTACGAAACCTTCCAGGGTTCGCTGTGGAGCAAAGGCATTCTGCCGCTCGACTCCCAGCAGATCCTCATCGAAGCCCGTGGCCAGAAGTACATCGACGTCGACCTGACCGAGTCCCTGGACTGGGCGCCGGTCCGTGCCCGTGTGCAGAAAGGCATTCGTAACTCGAACATCATGGCCATCGCACCGACCGCGACCATCGCCAACATCACTGGCGTGTCGCAGTCCATCGAGCCGACGTACCAGAACCTGTACGTGAAATCGAACCTCTCGGGCGAGTTCACCGTGATCAACCCCTACCTGGTCCGCGACCTCAAAGCGCGCGGCCTGTGGGACTCGGTCATGATCAACGACCTCAAGTACTACGACGGTTCCCTGCAGCAGATCGAGCGCATCCCGCAAGAACTGAAAGACCTCTACGCCACCGCGTTTGAAGTCGAGACCAAGTGGATCGTCGATGCCGCCAGCCGTCGCCAGAAGTGGATCGACCAGGCGCAGTCGCTGAACCTGTACATCGCCGGTGCTTCGGGCAAGAAGCTCGACGTGACCTACCGCATGGCTTGGTACCGTGGCCTGAAAACCACCTACTACCTCCGTGCCCTGGCCGCGACCAGCACCGAGAAGTCAACCATCAACACCGGCAAGCTCAACGCCGTGTCCAGCGGTGGCAACGACGGCCTCAGCGCTGCACCGGCTAAGGCCCCACAAGTGGAAATGAGCGCTGGCCCGGCACCTGTGCCCAAGGCCTGTGCCATCGACGAACCAGACTGCGAAGCCTGCCAGTAAGTGTCCGGCAGTGCGCGGATCTGAGCGGCGCCCGCGTTGTTGCCTAGTAGGTCGGCCCCCATCACATACAGTCGTATGCTCAGGGGGTCCAACCGACCAGGCGCCTAGCGGTCACTCGCTCAGCTACGCGCTCGGACGTCGAGCAAGAGCAAGAGCAAGAGCAAGAGCAAGAGCAAGAGCAAGACCGAGGTTGGGGCAACCAGTAAGACTGCCCTCCTCACTGATTACCTGTCCCGCCTCACCGGCGTGGGCCACGGGATAACGGCCAGCCATTAGAGCCCGCCCCCACCGCAACACCGTTTGGCCTTTGCGCGCACGATGCACCGCAACGACAATCGCGATTACTGATTTTCCATACAGGCCGGCCAACCGTCGGCCTCAAGCAGGAGCCAAGTCATGCTGAGCTGGGATGAATTCGACAAGGACGACGGCGCAGATACCGCCGTTGCCACCCACAGCAACACCGCCCAAGTGGCTGACATGAACATCGACAAGCTCGACCAGGTCGGCGGCGCCGCCGCGGTCGAAGCCCGCGCCGTGGCCGCTGACGACAGCGCCGCTGTTGCCCGCGCCAAAGCCGCCCTGGACCAACTCGACATCGCCGAAGGCCTGGCCGAGCTCGAAGGCTCCGCCGCCCGCGTTGCGGTCGACGAAAAGCGCATGATCAACTGCCGCGCCGACCTCAACCAGCTCGTACCTTTCAAGTACGACTGGGCCTGGCAGAAATACCTGGACGGCTGCGCCAACCACTGGATGCCGCAAGAAGTAAACATGAACGCGGACATCGCGTTGTGGAAAAGCGCTGACGGCCTGACCGACGACGAGCGCCGCATCGTCATGCGCAACCTCGGCTTCTTCTCCACCGCCGACAGCCTGGTGGCCAACAACCTCGCCCTGGCCGTGTACCGCCTGATCACCAACCCGGAGTGCCGCCAGTACATCCTGCGCCAAACCTTCGAAGAGGCGATCCACA
>LNFM01004779.1_pt1 | contig 24482 bp, 20 predicted proteins | sample 596031 | NCBI WGS metagenome assembly LNFM01 (sample SAMN04254537, study PRJNA301005) | activated carbon metagenome | isolation source: dual media filters at the Ann Arbor, Michigan drinking water treatment plant | place: USA: Ann Arbor | reverse complement strand
GTCTGGTCGGTGTCTGCCGCCGAACGGACGTTCCCGCATGCTTGGGTTGGTGAAAAAGTGAGCCTTGGCAGCAGCGGTCGGCAAGTTCGGTTTTTCTTCCACAACCGGTTGTGATCACCGCCAATGGCCGCTTGTCACTTGGTTGCTGGCATCGAGTAGTGGGCGCCACCAGTCAGCTCAGGGCCACTTTCTGCCATCTACTATGGTGCAACTGGTGGCATCAGCTTTTTTTCAGCTTCGGACATTTTACTGAGATGTTTGCGTAGTCAACGGCGCAACTGATGGTGAAGATCATGCGAACCACATGATCCTGTTCTCGTGGTCGGTCATGGGCGCCCTGCGCTGCCATACCGATCTAGCACGCGGCGCGCTTTGACGACGACGGCATCGGCCATGGCGGCCTGACCCTCTGCTGTCGGGTGAAAGGCGCCGGAATAGCTACTGGCAAGCATCAGGTTGACGACGTCGTCGGTGAGCTTTGGAACGTGGAAGTTGACGGTCAAGTATCCGTCGTTTGGTGTGCGCACCCATCGGCGCCGTGGCGTGTAGGGCTCCCACTGGGACGGTGCGAAAGGGTGCCACTGGCCATCACTAAACCGCGGCAACCGGACGTCATCGGCAGGATTTGCCAACCGGTCCGGGCGGCCGGCGCAAAGGCCGTGGCGGACGAACGTCGCACGATGGGCATCAACGAAGGTCCAACCGTAGACCGCCGATACGCCGCGCATTGTTTCATAGAGTTCGTTGCCGATACGCTCGTTGTCACGGGTCCGCTTCTGATCGAGGGCGAAGGCCGGCGTGACCGTCATACCCTGACGTCCCCCTTCGCAGGCATCGCCAGTCTCGTCGTCGAGCGCGATCGGCGGATAGCTCGTGAGAACGATCCGGTCGGCCTCGCTCCAGGGAACGTGCAAAATCGAATGAGCGGCGCGATTCAGCGCTTTGTATCGATGCGGCAGCAACGCCAGGGCGGTCCGCGCTTGCGCTGGCGTGCTCAGCTGACCAACCCATCCGCTGAGCTGGCGCACCGGCGTTCCATCCTTCAACACGGCATTGGCGACCAATTGGGCGAAGCCGACATCGTTACCGCCAGCGGAGACGAGCAAGAGATCAATTCTTCGCGCCTCCGCAGGTGGACAGAACTGCCCACTTAGGTCGACCAGTTCGGGCAAGTTGCCGCTCATCTCAAAGGCTCGCGGCCACTCTTTTGGGATGACACGGCCGCGGCGGCATTGCACGGTCGCAACCGCTGAGAGTTGTGACTGGCGCGGTAGATCGGGGACAAGGGCATTGTCCCTTATCGGCAGGAACAAGCCATTGATGATCTCGGCTCCCCAGCAGGCAAAGCTGGCAAAGGTCACTGAGCGATGGGGATCCTCAAGTGAGAGTTGAAGGGCCGCCCGCAGATGATGGCCATAGAGCGAGCGATGGCAGCCCCGAGACATCCACCGTGGACCGTTCCGACCGAATGGCGAATCCTGAAGGGAGGCCCAGGAACCGATACGAGCGGGATAGCCGCTGAGCCGGACGTTTCCCGGACCGCGGTAGGTCAGTGAGCGACGGTCGTCGAAGCGGACGGGAACATCCGGATTACCGTCGCCGGAGGCAAACGAATCGCCGAGGCCGACGATTAAGAGATCGCGGACGCGGATCACAGTTTGGGCGAGCATTCTGCCGTTTTGAGCGAGCTCGACCCGAACGCCACCGGGATAGGGCACATCGAGGGTAAGGGTTTTTTGGCAGGCTTGGACGGAGCGGGTCTCGCCTCCAGTTCGGGTCTTGTTGATGGCAGTGACCGTCCAGTTGCAGAGACCGTCGGGACCATTCGATAGATTGACCCAAACCCGATGGCCGGTTGGATGCGCATAGTCGGCGTTGTCGGCACAGCCATAGCGCTTGTCGGTATCAGACCAGCAGCTGCTGTCGATCCACGATTCGGCCCACCCTCGCGGCGCGGCAAGAGCGAGCCGGCGCTCAATGGCGAGCACGGGCGATTCCCGCTCACGTGGTGTCAACTGATCAAGCGCCGTGCGATGCAGCGCCGTGACTGCGGGATCGCTGAACAGTCGGAATGGATTTTCGAGGCGCCAGTTAAGTTCAGCCGCCGCCACGGGTTGGTCGAGGCTCGCAACTGCGGCTGCTACGGCTAGGAACCGCACCCATCCGGTGCCGCTTCTCGATCGGCTGCGCCACGCCATACGCGCTCTCCTTCAATTCGGGACGGTGGACAGATCTTGCGGGAGCCTGCGTGCCGACGGGCCTCAACGGGTGAAGGCGAGATCAGGTTTTCCCGCGACGTAGGCCTGATACCCTTTTGCGATCGGAGCAAAGCGCACGCATTTCGTACCGGCCATGCCGAGATTGAGGCAAATATCGTCCTGCTTGATCGCCCAGCTGATCGCCATCGAGAAGGGGCCGCCGTCGAAGTTCCCCGAGCCGTCCTTGTTCAAAGTGATCCGAGCTTTGCGGCCATTGGGGGCGAGCCCATTCCATGGTTGGCCGTCCATGACGCGTCGGACAGCCTCAGCCGTTGGCAGATAGGATGGTGCTGGATCACTTTGCGCGGCTGCCGTCGTAGGCATGGCTGCCAGCGCAAAGAGCATGGCGAAGGACTTGATCATATCGCAACTCCTGTTGTTTGGCTCATTGAGTGTGATGATCGTCGTGGCCCAAGTCAGTCAGACCCGCGTTCGGGTCCTTGATCTGTCCAAGACGGTGGCAGGCCGAGGCTCGTGCCGAGCGTGTTACCCAGGCCCGGGTTGCGACCGAATGCGGCGCAGACGTTCTGAGGCGCACCCCCGAAGTACTCACCGACCGACTGCTGGCTGGGCATCATGGGCATGGCATTGGCGATCGGGTCTTTGCCGGTGACGAGCAACTTCGCCCAGTCGGCGGCAAATTCGGTGGCCAACGTGTGGGCATCGCCCTCGGCCGCGACGCGTGCCTTGGTAGTGATTGCGTCCGCGCCGCGCGCCCACATCAAGGCCGCGATCTGCCCGCCTTGCAGTGTGACGGCTTCCGCCTCGACCGCGAGTGCACCAAGACCGAGTGGCAGGCGCGGCAATGGAAGCGGCACGCCGGTGACAGCAGAAACGACCGACCCTCCGATGTTGGCTGCGGCCGAGACACCGGCCGCAGTCGTGTCGGTTGCGGTCATGCCTGTGATCACCACCCGCACCGTCAGATCGGCCTGTTTTGGAACGACTTGGTAGCGGCGCGTCAACTCGCGACAGAGCGCCCGATCCACCGCATTCGTCACGAGTTTGACCTGCTCGGCGGTAAATTCAGCGCGGGCCGTTTCCGCAACGCGCGTCGGCACGATGGCAACTGAACGGGCCGCCGCCAACGCGCGGTCGTCGATGTACTGACGGCTTTTGGTCAGTGCGCCGTGGCTCGGCGTCAGACGTTGATACGATGTCAGCGTGCCGCCCTCCTCCAGCGCGACGGAGGCGCAACCTGACAGCGACACTGCGAGCAAAACGGCCGGGAACGGGTATATGCAAATGGCCAATCTATCTTTGTGGATCATATCGCTCTCTTGGAAACGTGTTGAATGCGACCGTCTTCCATTTCGACGATGCGATCGGCGATATCGAGAACGCGATTGTCGTGGGTGACCATCAAGATCGCGCTGCCTTGGCGCTTCGCCAGCGCTTGAAGCAGGTCGACGATCTGGCGCCCGGTGGTCTTGTCGAGGGCGGCGGTTGGCTCGTCAGCCAGGATCAGTGGCGGCCGGGCGACGAGCGCGCGGGCAATGGCAACCCGTTGCTTCTGGCCGCCCGACAATTTTGCTGGATAGCGGTCCTCGAAGTCTGTAAGGCCCACATTCGCAAGCACCGCCGCGCAGTGTTGGCGCCAGCCTGCCAACGCGTGCGAACCATGCACTTCGAGCCCCATGCGCACGTTTTCGATCGCATTCAAACTCTCGTGCAGATTGTGCGCTTGGTAGATGAAGCCTATCTGGCGGCGTACCGTGATCATCGTTGGCTCATCGGCGGCGGCAAGATCGATACCGAGCGTGGAAATCTCCCCGTCTTGCATCGATCGCAAGGCACCAACGAGCGTCAGCACTGTCGTCTTGCCGCATCCAGATGGTCCCATCAGCAGTACGATTTCGCCGGGTGCAACATCGAGATTGAAATCGAACAGGACCTGTTTTGCGGTCGGTCCGCTGCCGAAAACGTGGTTGAGCTTGCGTACGCGCACCCCTGGAGCTGCACTGGAGGCGCCAGGCGGTTGATTGCGGGTGAGTGTCACGACGGTCATGGGGTTCCCTCAGAAGACATCGGCAGGGTCGACGGACCTGAGACGGAGCGTTGCGACCGCACCCGAGAGCGCGCACATGACAAACGTGAGAGCGAGCACCATCGGTGGCCGATCCCACGGCATATCGATGGCGAGTTCGGTGCCTATCCCCATCACCGCATAGAGACCATACGAGAGCAGAATACCGGGCACGAAGCCGAGGGCAGCGAGCAGCACTGCCTGCTCGAACACGACGCCGAGCAGATAGCCGTGGCTGTAGCCCATGGCCTTGAACGTAGCGTACTCGGCGAGATGGTCGTTCACGTCAGCCGAGAGGATCTGGTAGACAATCGCAAAGCCGATGATCAGGCCGATGATAACGCCGAAGGTAAATATGAAACCGATCGGCGTATTCTTGCGCATGAAGCCTTTGATGTTGTCGGCATAACTTTGCACGGTGGTGACCTGCATGTCGGTCGCAGCGATCTGGTCACGGATGCGCTTTGCAACAACTTCGACGTCGACCCCCGGCTCAACCTGCAGCAGGATCATCGTCACGGCGCTGCCGGTATTGCGCGGGAACAGCCGCAGGAACGTCTGATCGCTCATGATCATCGTGCCATCGTTCTGGAACGAGGCCCCGAGCGAGAAGAGGCCGTTCATCGTTACGGTGCGGCCAGCGAGTTCGGCGCGGGGTTGCTCGCCGGCCAACAAGGCTTCGACCATGGGCTTCAGGGTGCTGCGCGTCAGCCGATCCATAAGCGCGGTATCGGCAGCACGTATCTGGTGGAGCTGCCGCTTGATCTCGGGAGCTATGAACGTATCGAAATCAGGATCAACTCCGAACGACAGCACGCTGGCCTGCAGCTTGCCACTGGCGTTACGGATGCCAATGTTGCCGATCTGGATCGCCGCGCCACCCTTTACGCCTTCGACGCCCAGTGCTTGGTAGAGACGCCGACGCGGAACCGTCCCGGCGTCGCCGATCGCGCGGGCGAGCGGGCTCATTAGCAAGATATCGGCATTGAACATGCGTACGGGTTTGGCCGCACTCTCAAACAGTGCGCCCATGACCCCCAGCTGCATAAAGATCAACACGTTGGCGAACCCGACACCGGCTAAGGCGACAGCAAGGCGGGTCGGATTGTGACGGAGTTGCCGCCAGCCCAAAGGCGTGCGCGTGATGATGCGATCCAGGATCGAAGTTGTCATGGTGTAAACACCGCCTGCACCTGAAGGCGCGACAGGCTGGCAATGGTGCGGCTGGTCTCGGGATCGAAGGCGACGAAGACTTCGACGACACGGGAATCGGTCGCGGTGGCCGGGTCATTGTTGACGACGCTCTGGCGCTTGATGACCACACCGATCCGCGCCACGGTGCCAGTGATCGGCGCCGGCAGCGCTTCGGATTTTACGGTAACGCGCTGGCCAATCTGGACACGGCTTACGTCAGTTTGGTAGACCTCGACTACGGCCTGCATCGCCTCGGTCGCACCCATCTCCAGCAGGCCGTCATTGGTAAAGCGCTCGCCCGCGCGAGTGTGGATGGTCAGGATGCGGCCGGCAATCGGAGCGCGGACCGTCGCCTGTTCCAAGATCGCTCGGGTCACGCGCACGTCAGCTTCCGATCCAGCAACCTCCTGCTCGGTGAGTGCGATGTCGATTTGCGATGACCCGCCTTCGGCGGGCCCGAGCTTTGACAGCGTTTCGATCCGAGCGAGGCCCGCTTCCATCTCGCGCACGGTCGCCTGCGCGGTCAGCAGTTCGCGGCGCTTCTTCTCAACGTTGGCCGTGGTGGTAACGCCACGCTCAAACAGTGTCTGTTGACGGTTGAAGTCCGCTTTGACCGCGTCGAGTTCCGCCCGCGCCCGATCGAGTGCTGATCGGCGCGAGGTCTGGGTTGTTGCGACTTCGACCTTTTGCCGCTCGAGCGTCAATCGCTTCAGCCGCAGCGTCGCCTCGGCGGCCGCGTGTTGAGCATCAAGCTTGTCGAATGTATCGACTACGGCCAGAACGTCGCCGACTTCGACCGTCTGCCCTTCTTGGACCTTGAGCGCTCCAACCCTCAGCGCATCAGCAGCGCCAGGGGCTCCGACTTTTATCACTGTACTCGCTGGCTCAAGATAGCCAAGCCCGACTACGGCCGGCGGCCGCGCCGGTGTCACAGCGGCCGATACGGGCGGGGAGGGGCGACTGTTGAGAGCCCATGTGCCCGTAAGTCCTGCCAGGACGGCTAGGCCGAGCCCAGAAACAAGCCAACGGCGAGGATGCGCCGGGCCGGGCTTCTGCGAACGATTGGTGAGGGGCGTCGGATCGAAGGCCTCTGTGGGGGCGGCCCGTTCGACCACTGTTGGTTTGGTGGCTGTGTTCATGCCACCGGACTACCCGCTTCATGCACCACCCCGATAACCGGCGGACGTCATTGCGTTACTGCTTGTTACAAGTTGAGCGCCCTCGCTTGAATCAAGGCTGTGGTGCCACGAGCTTGACTAAGCCCCTGTAACACAGTGTTACGCGCTTAGCCTTGAGCTAGGCGTAGTAGCCCGCCATATTCGCTGGCATGAACCGATCGCCGCATATCCTTGTCGTCGACGACGATCCCAAGATCCGAAACGGTTTATCGAAATTCCTTTGTGATCAGGGGCTCCGCGTAACCGTGGCCGCCGACGGCCGTGAGATGCAGGCTAAACTCGCCCATGCCAGCATAGACCTAATTGTTCTCGACTTGATGATGCCGGGTGAGGACGGTTTAAGCCTTTGCCGTAAACTCTCCGGTGACGGAGGTGTGCCAATCATCTTGCTGACGGCGGTCGCGGGTGAGATGGACCGCGTAGTTGGCCTCGAACTCGGCGCAGAAGACTACGTCTGCAAGCCTTTTAATCCGCGAGAGCTGCTCGCCCGCATCCGCGTGGTGCTCAGGCGTCGACCGCAGAATGCCGCGGCGGATAAAGTGCGCATCGTGAAGCGCTACCGCTTCGCCGATTGGGTGTTTGATGCACGCGCCCGAACATTGAAGTCGCCATCAAGCGCGCACGTCGAGGTGACGACCGGCGAGTTGGAGTTGCTGCAAGCCTTCGTCGAACATTCCAACGTCGTGCTGACACGCGATCAATTGCTGGATCTCGCGCGGGGGCGCGCTAGCATGGCCATCGACCGAGCCATCGACGTGCAAGTGATGCGTTTGAGGCGCAAGCTGGAGGTCGATCCGCAAGTGCCACAATTGATCAAGACTGTGCGTAACAGCGGTTACATTTTTACCGCGGAGGTCACGACGGACGATGGCGAAGCTTGACCATGCGCGATCGCTTGGAGCGTGGCTCTTTCGCCCGACATTGAGCCGGCGACTCGCGGGCGCTTTGCTCCTGTCGCTGGTCGCCATACAGGCCCAGGCTCTTCTGCAGATCAACTGCTTGGCGCGCCCAGAGATCCGCCTGATTGGAACGCGCTGGCTTGCCGAAGTCGCAGGTCTGAGTGCGCGCGAGGCCTTTGCACTTCCCAAAAAAGCCCGCGCATCTTTCCTAGCCGAGCAGTCGGCGCGCTCCCGCATGCGGTTCCATTGGCATGAAGGTGCGGCACCGACGCAGCCGGACGACAGTGCAACGATGATCGCTGCTCAATTTGCGGCAACGCTTCGTGACGTGATGGGCACCGACCTTAAGCAACTGCACATTCGCGCCTCTAGCATCGGATTTCAGTTCCCTACCAACATGATAAAAGTCGCAGCCGATCCAGGTGACGTCGCGCAGACTCCCGATCAGAGGCCCGTGCCGGCGGGCGCACCCGACGTCCTTGTCCATGCCGGCATCAGAATGTCGCTGCAGGGGCCGGACGGATCGTGGATTGATGTAGAACCCATTGGTCTGATCGAAGGTTCTTTCGGCCGGAGCCTACCCTGGGCACCTCTGTTAATCGGCGGTGTCATCATTGCGCTCGTTTCGACCTGGACGGCGCGGCGCATTATGGCGCCACTTGATCGTCTGGTCGTGGTCGCCGAGCGGATCGGTACGGCCCGCGAACCGGTCCGCGTCGAAACCGCGGGTTTGCATGAGTTCGCCGGCGTTGCGCGGGCTTTTGAGGACATGCAGCAGCGATTGTTGCGCTTTGTTGAAGACCGCACGCGCATCCTGGCGGCAGTCTCTCACGATCTGCGCACGTCGCTAACGCGACTGCGATTGGCGGCAGAACAGTGCAGCGGTGCGGCTGAACGCGCCGCGCTCGAAGCGGAAATCGAAGAAATGCGGACGATGGTCGATTCGACGCTTGCCTTCGCCAGTGGCGAGGCCCAGTTGGCACCGAACCAGCCAACCGATATCGCAGCTTTGCTCATTAGCCTAGTCGACGAGGCAACAGACTTAGGCAAGAACTGCGCTTACGAGGGGCCAAACCACATCGAGACGATGGGGCATCCAGTGTCGCTGAAGCGAGCATTCTGGAACGTCATCGACAACGCTTTGAAGTACGGAAAGTCGGCACGCACGAGCTTGACCGTCGAGCCGGCCAGCATCTCGATCACAATCGACGACAACGGCCCGGGCATCCCCGAGGCTCATCACGATGACGTCTTCGCCCCATTCCGTCGTCTCGACCCGGCACGCGGCTACGAGCTCCCAGGAGTCGGCCTTGGCCTCACCATCGCCCGTGACGTTATCCAAAGCCATGGCGGCACCATCGCACTGACCAACCGTGAGGGCGGCGGCCTAACTGTGTTGATCATTCTGCCACGGCGGTGAGATGGCGCGAATCTGACGTGCAAGTCACCTCGCACGGCGTTTGAGTCAGAATGTCTGTTCAAGCCTTATGAAGCGGACACCGCAAACTCTGCTTCAGACGTCGCCTTTTCGCGAGTAGCCCGGAATAGGCGTCAGCTCAAGGCCAACACCCGCCGGTATCGGGAGCAACTGACACGTCCAGCTCCAGACCTAGCATATGTGCTAGGGGGAACCCCGAGCACTGATAGCCGTCAACTTGCCAACCAGTGCGTCACGCGCGGAGCCGCACCCGGCTTGGCGAGCGCTGCAATCTCGCTTTGCAGATGGGCATCGGCGCGGGTTACGCGAGCATGTTGCCGCTGATGCTCGATCCAGCTTTCGACCATGAAGACTTCGTTGAAGCATTCTGGGTCAGCGGCGTCCTGCATCACATGCCACAGATAGGCACCGTCGCGGCGTCGCTGTTCGGCGAGGCGATGCACGGCATCCCGGAACGCCGCCTGCTTGTCCGCGGTGATGCGGTATTCGATGGTTACCATCACCGGTCCGTGGTCGTCAGGAATCGCGGCCGCAACGATCGGCTCAGGCCAGTGTCCTGATGGTGTTAGGTCGCCCGGAAAAACGCTGAGCCGATAGCTACGGGTCAACGGTATCGCGAGTACGAGACCCGTGGCGGCAACAGCGAGAGCAATGGGAATGCTAGTCCAAGTGGCGAGCGCACCCCAGCCGAGCGAGCCGACGGTCATCGCACCGAAAAACACGAAGCCATAAATTGATAGTCCTCTGCCTCTGACCCAATCAGGCAGCGCATTTTGCGCGGCAACGTTGAGGGTCGAGAGCACCCAAATCCAGGCAATACCGGCAAGAGCGCCGGCCGCTATGGCAGCGAGGTGCGAGGGGACATAGCCGAGAAGGACCAGGACGATCGCGGTCAGCACGGTGCCCGCGTGCACCGTGCGGTCACTGCCCAGGCGTGCGTCGATCGTCGGCAAGACGACCGCACCGAACACTGCGCCGGCTCCCACCGCGCCGACGATCATCCCGTAGAGAGAAGCGTCGCCGCCGAGCGTTTGCCGCGCCACCAATGGTATAAGTGTCCAGAACGCAGAGGCGAACAGGAAAAAGCCCGCCGAGCGCCAGAGCACACTCTTCAACGCTTTGGCATGTGCGGCAAACCTCACGCCGGCAATCATGGCCGGCAGGAATTGCTCGGGTAGTTTGCGCGGGGCCGTAACCGCTGGCTTCCACAGTAGTAGCGCGGCAATGATCACCAGCTCGGACGCGGCATTTAGGAAGAAGGCGGACCAGACGCCGAACGAGACGATCAGGATGCCGCCGAAAGTCGGTCCAATGGCGCGAGCGATATTGATACCGAGGGAATTGAGTGCGACGGCCGGCTTCAGGTCGGCGCGCGGCACAAGTGTTGGCACCACGGACTGCCAGACGGGTGCCATGAGTGCTGATCCGATGCCGAGCAGAAATGTAATAGCGAGCAGGCTCCCGGCGCTGACCATCCCAAGTAAAGTGAGCGCGCCGAGCAACACCGCGAGCGATGCCTTAAAAGCGGCAAGCACTAGCAACAGGCGCTTGCGATCGAACAAATCCGCCATGGCACCGGCTGGCAGCGCGAAGAGTGCCATGGCCCCCGATGTGGCAGCTTGCACCAGGGCAACGACCATGGGCGACGGTGACAGCGACGTCATCAGCCACGCCGCTGATACATCGTGCATCCAAGTGCCGATGTTTGAGATGAGTGTCGCCGTCCAAAGCAATGCAAATGCGCGGTGCTTGAGGGGCGCGAGGGGACTGACGGGTGGCCCAGCCGTGGCGGGATCGTTGCTCATGGAGCGGGCCTCAACGGATGTTTTCAGAACGCCCAGCAGGAGCATCCGAGCGCGCCCCAGAAGGACTTGTGGTCGGAGACAGGCACAGCGCTGGCCCACGCCGTGGCGTGCCCGTGCCCGTGTACGCCACAGCCATGATTGCAGCCGCAGGCTGTGTGCATTTCCGTTTTCTGGTTAGCCTGCGCCGCATGCTGATAGCCGCCGTATGAGCGAACCGGCGACCAATCCGGCATGGCGGGCGGCAGCACCGGAGAGAGGGGGCCATAGTCGCCGTCGCCCCATACGACCTTGCCGCCGAGCAGCGTCAGCACCGAGGTAATATCGGCGATTTCGTCCTCGGGCACCGTGAGGTAATCTTTCGAAAGGACAACAAGGTCCGCTAGCTGACCAGGCTTGACCGCGCCTTTCTTGCCCTGCTCGTTCGAGAACCACGTATTGGCTTCGGTCCAAAGTTTGAGTGCGGTCTCGCGATCGAGGCGATTGCGCGGCGGATAAAGCGTCGTCCCGCCGATCGTGCGCCCAGTTACGAGCCACGACAGCGAAACCCAGGGATTGTAGGAAGCAACGCGGGTGGCATCTGTGCCCGCTCCAACTGGCACGCCCATCTCCAGCATGCGCGCGATGGGTGGTGTCGCTTCGGCTGCTTTAGCGCCGTAGCGTTCGACAAAGTATTCGCCCTGGTATGCCATCCGGTGCTGCACAGCAATGCCGCCGCCGAGCTTCGCGACGCGCTCGATGTTGCGGTCGGTAATTGTCTCGGCGTGGTCAAAAAACCAGTTGATGCCTGTCAACGGTACGTCGCGATTGACTTTTTCGAAAACGTCGAGCGCACGGCTGATAGTTTCATCGTAGGTGGCGTGCAAGCGGAACGGCCAGCGCTGCTCTGCCAGCAGGCGTACCACTGGCTCGAGATCACCCTCCATGTTAGGCGGCATGTCCGGTCGCTCGACGCGGAAATCCTCAAAGTCGGCAGCCGAGTACACGAGCATTTCGCCGGCACCATTGTGGCGGTAGGTGTCGTCGCCTTGACCGGGTTTCACCTGTTTTGCCCAAGACGAGAAATCCGCTATCTCCTGCTTCGGCTTCTGCGTGAATAGATTGTAGGCGATGCGTAGTGTCATTTCGCCTGCACGGTGCAAATCCTCAATGATCTGATAGTCGTCAGGATAGTTCTGAAAGCCGCCTCCGGCGTCAATCACGCTGGTAACGCCGAGCCGGTTAAGTTCTCGCATAAAGTGGCGCGTCGAGTTCTTCTGGTATTCGGGCGGGAGTTTCGGGCCTTTGGCCAGCGTCGAATACAGAATGAGGGCGTTCGGTTGGGCGATCAGCAGCCCTGTAGGATTGCCTCTGGCATCCCTCTGGATCTCGGCACCTGGAGGATTCGGGGTATCCTTAGTGTAGCCAACGGCGCGCAAGGCGGCGGCGTTGAGCAACGCGCGATCGTAGAGGTGTAGAATGAAAACCGGTGTGTCCGGTGCTACTGCGTTAATTTCATCGAGCGTGGGCAGCCGCCTCTCGGCGAACTGAAGCTCGGTGAAGCCTCCGACAACGCGGACCCACTGTGGCGCGGGCGTGCGGGCCACCTGCGCCCTGAGCATGGCCATGGCATCAGCGAGCGAGCGCACACCATCCCACCTCAGCTCCATATTGTAGTTTAGCCCGCCGCGGATGATGTGCATGTGGCTGTCGATAAGACCTGGGATAACCCGCCGACCTGCGAGATCAATCCGCTGCGTAGTGGGGCCTGCTATGCGAAGAATGTCATCATTGCGACCGGCTGCCAGGATGCGCTCGCCGTCCATGGCGACAGCGTCCACCGCGGGATTGCTGCGGTCGTTGGTTGTGATACGGCCATTGAACAGGATAAGCGTAGGCATTTGGTTTCCTCCGACCGTCTGCGCCCTCAGCGGTGCAACTCCAGCCGCGGCAAGGATTGCGGTCGACGAGGCTGCGAGGAATTCTCGACGTCCCAATTTGCGATCTACTGTGCTCTTAGCCATGGCGGAACCTATGGGTGCTACGCTGTTTCTGACTTCCTCAACCGTGCCGCGATCTGCGCAACGTGACGACCCTGGAAGTGGGCACCGGCTAGCTCGTTCTTAGACGGCTGACGCGAGCCATCGCCGTCGGCAATCGTCGAAGCGCCATACGGGGATCCGCCGGTGACCTCGCCCACGCCCATCTGACCCGCGAAGGAGTAGGGAAGACCGACGATCACCATGCCGTGGTGGAGCAGGACTGTGTGGGTCGAGAGAATGGTGCTTTCCTGTCCGCCGTGCTGGGTCGCCGACGACGTGAAGACGCTGCCGACTTTGCCGATGAGTTTGCCCTGTGCCCAGAGCCCGCCGGTCTGATCGAGAAAATTCTTCATCTGCGCGGGCATGTTGCCGAAGCGGGTCGGCACACCAAGAATAATGGCATCATAGTCCGGTAGCTCCGCTACGGTCGCGATAGGAGCCGCTTGAGCCAACTTAATGCCGGAGTTGCGTGCGACTTCGTCGGGAACCAATTCTGGGACGCGTTTCACGACGGCGTGTGCACCGGCCTCTCGTACGCCATCGGCGATGGCTGATGCCATCGTTTCGATATGGCCGTAGCTAGAGTAATAGAGAATAAGAACATTGGTCATATTGTCACTTTCGTTTCAGCTTTGTGGTTGGATGGGACGGCATACGCCGTCACATCCATTTGCAAGTTACTTCGCCGGCTTCGGGCCGATGCGCTCACCATGCTTGACGCGCTCGGGTGCCTTGTGAACGAGCGTGTAGGCATAATCGACGCCCATGCCGTAGGCGCCGGAATGCTCTTGTACGAGCTTGATTGTTGCGTCGTAGGTGTCCTTGCGTGCCCAATCGCGTTGCCATTCCAGCAGCACCTGCTGCCAGGTGACAGGAACGACGCCCGCCTGCACCATGCGATCCATCGCGTATTTCTGAGCATCGACGGAGGTTGCGCCCGAAGCGTCGGCGACCATGTAAATCTCGTAGCCGCCATCCTTCATCGCCGAGAGCGCAAACATTAAATTGCAGACTTCGGTCCAAAGTCCGGCGACAACAATTTTCTTGCGACCCGTGGCGGCGAGCGCGTCTCGGACATTCTGGTCGTCCCAAGAATTCATCGACGTGCGCTCGATGATTTTGTTCTCGGAGAATACGGCGAGGATCTCGGGGTAGGTATGGCCAGAGAAGCTTTCCGTTTCGACCGTTGTAATAGTGGTCGGGACGTTGAATGCTTTGGCCGACTTGGCGAGCGCGACTACATTGTTCTTGAGCGCCTGCCGGTCAATCGACTGCACGCCAAACGCCATTTGTGGCTGATGGTCGATGATAATAAGTTGGCTGTTCTGCGGTGTGAGCAGATCGAGGAAATAGGTCATGGTCTTTTCCTTTAGTAGACGTTGAATTTGCATGCGGCGCAGGACGCTCCGCTTCCGTTCGATGGTTCAGCTCAGGCACCCATGTCGAATAAGAGCACCTCTGCCCTGCTCAAACCCTCGATCCTTAGTGGCCCCGATGTCGAAACCGCGACGCCGTCGCCTTCGCGGAGCATCTCACCGTTGAGCGTCACAGAGCCGCGCGCGACCTGGACCCAGCCCTGACGGCCGAGATCGAGCGTGTGATTGACGGCATCACCCTCGGCAAGACACGTAGCGTAAAGGTCAACGTCCTGATGTATTGTGACAGACCCGTCGCTACCATTGCGTGATCCGATGAGCCGCAGCCTGCCTCTCTTCTCGGCAGCGGAGAACGCCTTTTGTTCGTAGCTGGGTGCGAGCCCCTTTTTCTCAGGGATGATCCAGATCTGAAGGAAGTGGACCGGCTCGACTTTTGACGCGTTGAACTCCGAATGCCGGATGCCAGTGCCGGCCGACATGCGCTGGACGTCGCCGGGCCGGATCACCGAGCCGGTGCCCAAACTGTCCTTGTGTTCCATGGCGCCCTCCAGGACATAGGAAATGATTTCCATGTCGCTGTGGGGATGGGCTGGGAAGCCGCCACCTGGCGCCACCCGGTCGTCATTGATCACTCGCAGGGGGCCGAAGCCCATGTGCTCGGGGTCATGGTAGTGCCCGAACGAAAAGCTGTGTTTGCTTTCAAGCCAGCCGAAGTTGGCCCGTCCACGCTCTCCTGATTTGCGAACCGTGAGTGTCATACCCTGGCTCCCTGCTAGCGGTAGTGACCGCCGTTGCACTGCAAGGAACGTAGATTGAGTGGCCTGTAACGGCAATCTCATGATTTCTAGTCAATCTGCATCCAAATCGGCTACAATTAGTTATGGACAAGCTGGATGCCATGAATGCGTTTGTGAAGGTCGCGGCACTCGGCAGCTATGCCGAAGCCGGCCGCGCGTTGGGACTGACCCGATCCGCCGTCAGCAAGGCGGTGATGGAGCTAGAGCAACTGCTCAGCGCGCGATTGCTCGACCGTACCACGCGGCGCGTCAGCGCGACTGAGGCCGGCCTCGCCTACTTCGAGAGATGCGTCGACATCCTTGCGCGCGTTGAAGAGACTGAGATGCAGGTTTCCCGTCTGCACGACGAGCCAAAGGGCGTGCTCAAGCTCAACGCGCCGATGTCGTTCGGTTCGATGTATCTTGGCCCGTTGGTCGCCGAGTTCATGTCGTCCTATCCCGACCTCAGGATTGAGCTGACATTGAACGATCGCTTCATCGATCCGATCGAGGAAGGGGTCGACGTGACGATACGGATTGGCATCCTGGCGGACTCCAGCCTGATCGCCCGCCGTCTTGCGCCGGCACGCCGGGTACTGGTCGCGTCGCCGGAATACTTGATAGCGCACGGCGCACCTAAGGCGCGGGAGGATCTAGCGAAGCATCGTTGTCTAAACTACGGGCACACCACAACCTTGCAGCGCTGGCACCTCACGCATAATGGCGAGACATTCAACATCGCGATCAACTCCGTACTGTGCTCGAACAACGGTGACGTGTTGCGTGCAGCGGCACTCGGCGGGCAGGGTATCGCTCAACTACCAACGTTTCTTGTGGGGCCCGACATTAAAGATAAACGACTGATGGTTGTACTCGAGCGCCACCCGCCTACGCAGCTCAGCGTCTTCGCGCTCTACGCACCTAATCGCTACCTTGCAGCGAAGACGCGCCTGCTCATCGACTTTCTCGCATCGCGCTTCGGCGAACGGCCGAGCTGGGATGACTTCCAGGCCAAGACGCGGCGGACATCTGCTTGAAGCCCGACGACCGGACGGGATTTGGTCGACTTCGAGCCCAGCGGAAATGTCGGCTTGGCGTCAATGCTGCGCAACGGCCAACGTGCATCGCACTTTCCGCTGGGCTCATTATTGCTGTGTTGGCGTGGACTTCTAGGGTTCGTAGCGGCCATTCCACGAACTCTGCAGGGTGACCCCATCGGCTGATGATCAACCTGGTTTCGTCAAGTCTGCTCTGGGTACTTCAGAACATCTTCACTCGGCGACGAGGCGGTAGCCGATGCCCGGTTCGGTCTGGATGAGATCGGGCGCGTCGGCGTTCTCCTTGAGCTTCTGGCGCAGCTGCCCGATGAATACCCGCAGGTATTGCAGGTCTTCCGTGTGAGCAGGACCCCAAACCGCCAACAGAATTTGGCGATGGGTGACGACCAAACCTGCATTGCGCACAAGAATGACGAGAAGTTCGAATTCCTTCGGGGTGAGCTTGACAGGTTTTCCGTCCACAACTGCCGTATGGGCCGGGATGTCGATGGTGAGTGGTCCGCACTTGAAATGCGTCTCGTTCTTTTGGTCTCGCGACGCATGCCTCAGCCCCGTGCGCAGCCGGGCCATCAATTCCCCGATTCCAAATGGCTTGTTGATGTAGTCGTCAGCGCCAAGATCAAGCGCCTCGATCTTCTCTGCTTCCCGGTCGCGGGCGGAGAGAACGAGGATGGGAACAGTGCTCCATTCACGCAGTTGGCGAATGACGTCTTTGCCGTCGACGTCGGGCAAGCCCAGGTCGAGCAGGACAAGATCGGGAGATTGCGATGCAGCAATCTTCAGCGCCTCACCACCATTTTGCGCAACGATAATGTCGTAGCCCGAAGCACTCAGCGCCGGCTTTAGGAAGCGAATGATCTGCGGCTCGTCGTCGACTATGAGAATACGGATCGCCATCAGGATGCCGGAGAGTGGCTGTTCGATGATGGTGCGCGAGGAGCCGGGAGCACGATTGAGATTTCCGTTCCCTTGCCCCCGCTGATCGGGCTGCTCGCCGATATTCTACCCCCCATCGCCAGGATGACGCCTGACGCAATGGCAAGACCGAGCCCCGTGCCTGGTGCACGACCGTCGTTCCCGCCCACGCGATAGAACTTATCAAACACACGTTCCAGGGACTCCGAAGGAATGCCGGAACCCTGGTCCGTGACGCGGATGACGATCGTTCCGGATGCCTGCGCTTCAGCGGCGACGGTCGTGACAGAATGAGCGCCGCTGTATTTGTCAGCGTTGTCAATCAGATTGAAGATCACCTGCTCCAATAGAGTAGCATCTCCCTTAACAAGAGGAAGGGCCGCCGGGATGCGCAGATCGATCTTGCGCGCCGGGGTCAGTTTGCGACTGCGCACGGCGGCACCACGGATGACATCCGTCACATCAATCCAGTCCCGGCGGATGTCGAGAGCGCCAGCTTCAAGGCGCGTCATGTCCAGCAGGTTTGATACAAACTGGGTGAGACGTGTCGTTTCCTCCTCGATCGTTGCCAGCAGTTCGGCTTGGTCAGCCGCTGGAATGCGGTCGCCGAGCTGGCGCAGGCTCGTCACGGAGCCGAGGATCGAGGCAAGCGGAGTGCGCAAGTCGTGCGAAACCGAGGAGAGTAGCGCGCTCCTGAGACGCTCTCCCTCGGCCACAGATGCCATTCGCGCCGCTTCATCAACGAGAAGGGTGCGTTCGATGGCAACGGCGGCCTGATCGGCGAATGACTGCAGGGCGCTTTCCGTGGCCGCAGGCAGAAGGTCTTCGTCGTCGGCCAGTGTAACACCGATGACGCCGAGTGATCCCTTTGACGAAATCATCGGCCGGAAGTGAAACGTGGCGGACGGCATGGTGGGTGTAAAATGGCCGGAAGGCTCGCCTTTCGAGAACGCCCAGCGGGCAGCGGCCCAGTCTGGCGTGGAGAGAGAATCCTCAGGTGGCCAAGCACCCTCAAGGTTTAATTCTCCGTTCTTCGCCAGCAACACCACGGAATGCCCGCGCGCGATGGCAGCCGACTGACTTGCCACGAGCCACACGACGTCGTCGATCTTTGGCGCGCCCGACAATTTGCGCGAGAAGTCGTAAAGGGATTGGGTCGCTTCGGCGCGCGCCCGAGTCGCGTTCGCCTGATCGCGAAGACGCCCGGCAAGACCGCCGGTCACCACTGCCACAGCAAGGAAGATGAGGAGAGCGAACAATTCGTGTGGACGCGCGACGGTAAATGTATTGCGCGGGTCAATAAAAAAGAAGTTGTAGGCAAAGAACGACAGCACCGAGGCGGAAACTGCGGCGCTCACTCCGAAGCGGAGCGCGCAAACGAGAACCGCCAGAAGAAAGATCATGGACATGTTGGGAAGGGGCGACAACTGCTCAAGCAGAAGCCCCGTCACGACGGCGGCCCCGACGGCAAATGTTGCGACGGCCGTCCCCGAGGCCAGGGAATCCAATTCCGGGAACATCCGCCGTGGCTCCGGCATCGTCTCTACTTCAGGCGCCACGACCGTCACCGAAAGTCCGGCAGCCTGAGCGACGATGTGGTCCGATAATGACCGGTCGAACGGCTTTGACCATTTCCGGCTTGCGGAGCGGCCAACAACGATCTGGGTGATGTTGTTGCGCTTGGCGTAGCTGAGGACCTCAGCGGTCAGGTCCTTTGCCAATACACGCACGGTCGTGGCGCCAAGCCGTTCCGCCAGCCGCAGTGCCTTGTCAATCCGCTTCTGTCGCTTCCGATCGTCCTCTTCCTGATCCGTCCGGGCAAAATGAACGGCGATCCAGTCAGACTTCAATGCTGACGCCATACGGGCGGCCGACCGGACCACGCGCTCGGAATGTTCGTCACCACCGACGCAGACCAGAAGGCGCTCGGCGGTCGGCCAGGGTCCCTCGACCCCGCGCTGGCGCAACTGAGTGAGCATTTGCTCGTCGACGCGGTCTGCCGTGTGGCGCAGCGCCAGCTCCCGCAGCGCCGTCAAGTTGCTTGGCTGGAAGAACTGGTCGATGGCACGGCGCGCGTTCTCGGGAAGGTAGACCTTGCCTTCCTTGAGCCGCTGGATGAGGTCCTCTGGGGGCAAATCGACGACAACAACCTCGTCGGCTCGTTCAAGCACCTTGTCGGGGATGGTCTCGCGGACCTTTATCCCGGCGATTTTCTCGACGACATCGGTGAGGCTTTCGAGGTGCTGGATGTTGAGGGTGGTCCAGACATCTATCCCGGCCTGAAGCACGCCTTCAACATCCTGGTAGCGCTTGGCATGAACAAGATCTGGAGCATTCGTGTGGGCGAATTCGTCGACAATGAGTAGTTCTGGTCGCCGTGCGATGGCGGCATCAATGTCAAACTCCATCAGCACTCGATTGCGGTAAGGTACCGTTCGGCGGGGAATGACCTCGAGGCCTTCGACGAGAGCTTGGGTTTCGGAGCGGCCATGAGTCTCGACCAAGCCCACGACGACGTCCCGTCCCTCGGACTTTGCTGCACGCGCCGCGGAGAGCATGGCATAAGTCTTGCCCACACCCGGCGCCATGCCGAGAAACACCTTAAGCTTGCCGCGGTGTTCCTTGGAGGCAAGCTCAAGCAGCGCCTCGGATGACGCGCGTGTCGTCGTGCGGTTTGCCTGTTCTGGCATGCCTATCCGCTTTTCTTGCCAAACTCCGCATCAATCGCGAGGTTGAGCCGCAGGACATTGATCCGCGGCTCGCCCACAAGGCCTGCAAATGGAAGCTCGGCCGACCTGTCCACAATACTTCGAACTTGCGCGTCCGGCACGCCTCGCGCTGCCGCAACCCGCGCGACTTGGCGGCGGGCATTGTCGACTGAAATGTGCGGGTCGAGGCCACTCCCCGAGGCGGCGACCGCATCGGCGGGAACGGTAGCCGGGTTCTCTTGCTTCAGGATCGACAAGCTTGCGGCCATTCGCTCGTTTAGCTTCACCGAAAGAGGGCCGAGATTCGAGCCTGATGACGCTGCAGCATCGTAGCCGCTTTGGCCGGCGGCGGACGGTCGCGGCTGGAAGTAGCCCGCGGATGCGAACGACTGACCAATGAGGCTCGAACCGATGACGGCACCATTTTTCACAACAAGAGAGCCGTTGGCTTTCTCAGGCAAGAGAATTTGGGCCATTCCGGTTACAGCCAGCGGGTAGGCAAATCCGACTAAAAGAGTGAAAAAGACGAGCAGTAAAGTCGCGGGTCGGATTGTGGAATACATCGAGCGCTCCTTTAGGCGAGACCGAAGCCGGAAACGGCGAGGTCGATAATCTTGATTCCGACAAACGGCACGATCAGTCCGCCCAGACCGTAGACCAGAAGGTTGCGGCGGAGTAGGGCTGCTGCTCCGACCGGCCTGTAGGCGATGCCTTTGAGCGCGAGCGGGATCAATGCGATGATGACGAGGGCGTTGAAGATCACAGCCGACAATATGGCGCTCTGCGGCGAGGCGAGACCCATGACGTTGAGCGTACCGAGTTCTGGATAAGTGGCGACAAACAGCGCTGGAATGATCGCGAAATACTTCGCGACATCGTTTGCAATCGAGAACGTCGTAAGCGACCCTCGCGTCATCAGGAGTTGCTTCCCGATTTCGGTGACCTCAATGAGCTTGGTCGGGTTGCTGTCGAGATCGACCATGTTGCCCGCTTCACGCGCGGCTTGCGTTCCGCTTTGCATGGCAACGCCGACGTCGGCCTGTGCGAGCGCCGGAGCATCATTTGTACCGTCGCCGCACATGGCGATCAGTCGACCCTTGGCTTGTTCCGACTTGATATAGGCAAGCTTGTCCTGGGGGGTCGCTTCCGCGATGTAGTCGTCGACGCCGGCCTCCGATGCGATAGCCGCGGCGGTCACCGGATTATCGCCGGTCACCATGACTGTGCGGATCCCCATCGCTCGCAGTTCGGCGAAACGAGCTTTGATGCCCGGCTTGACGACATCCTTAAGGTGGATCACGCCGAGCAACCTCGGTCCATCCGTGACAGCGAGCGGTGTGCCACCTGATTGGGAAATCGACTGCACAGCGTCACGGAATGCGGCCGGCGCCGTATCTAGCGAGAGTCCCGCGAATTTCAGAACCGAGTCGACAGCGCCTTTGCGCAGTTTGCGGCTGCCGCTGTCAATCCCAGAGAGTCGGGTTTGCGCCGAGAACGGGATGATTTCTCCCTGCTGTTCCGTCGGTTCACTCGCTCCGTACTGTGATTTCGCGAGTGCCACGATCGAGCGGCCTTCCGGAGTTTCGTCGGCGAGCGAGGAGAGAATTGCGGCCTCGACAAGGGTCTTCTCATCAACGTCGGGCACGGCGATAAAGGCGGTGGCCAGGCGGTTTCCAAACGTGATCGTACCGGTCTTGTCGAGCAGGAGCGTATCGACGTCTCCTGCCGCCTCGACGGCGCGGCCCGATGTTGCGATGACGTTAAACCTGATCAGTCGGTCCATACCCGCAATGCCTATCGCCGATAACAGCCCGCCGATCGTCGTCGGGATGAGCGTCACGAGGAGCGCCACCAGCACCGTCACCGAAAGCACGGTGCCGGAGTAGCTAGCCAGACCCCAGAGGCTGACCACGGCGATGAGAAATATCAGCGTCATGCCGATGAGAAGGATCGAAAGAGCCAGCTCGTTGGGTGTTTTCTGCCGCTCCGCGCCTTCAACGAGCGCAATCATGCGATCGAGAAAGGAAGAGCCGGGGGCGGCCGTGACGCGGACTTTGAGCCAATCCGACAGGACCACGGTCCCGCCGGTGACAGCGGATCGGTCGCCGCCTGATTCACGAATGACGGGTGCGGATTCGCCAGTGATCGCGGATTCGTTGACTGATGCGATGCCTTCCACGACTTCACCATCCGCCGGGATGGTGTCGCCGGCTTCGACGAGCAAGACATCGCCCGTGCGCAACGCGAGGGCGGACACGTTTTCATAGACATCGTTGGGGCCGTCGTCCGGGTGGAGCAGCCTCCTCGCCATGGTATCGCTGCGGGTTTTCTTGAGAGCGTCGGCTTGCGCCTTCCCGCGCCCCTCTGCGATTGCTTCCGCGAAATTGGCGAAGAGGACGGTGAACCACAGCCAGATTGCGATCTGGCCGGTAAAGGCCAGATCGTCCCGGCCTGTCGCCAGATCCCTGACAAACACAAGTGTTACGAGCAGAGCGACCACGCCTGTGACGAACATGACGGGGTTTCGTATGAGCTGGCGCGGGGCCAGTTTCACGACGGCATCGATGGCCGCGCGGCGCATGATGCCGGAATCGAACAGCGCGATGGGTTTTGTTGACATGATCTGTTCCTTCAGAACGTCTTGCCGGCTTGCATGAGGACATGTTCAACGATCGGCCCGAGCGCCACAGCGGGGAAATATTGCAGGCCACCCAGGATCAGGATCACGCCGATAAGCACGCCGATGAACAGCAAGCCGTGGGTCGGAAGTGTTCCCGGCGATGCGGCGACTTTCTTCTTCTTGGCTAAAGCTCCGGCTATCGCCATGACAGGCACGACGTAGGCAAAGCGGCCGAGGAGCATCGCGATCCCAAGCGTGGTGTTGTACCAGGGCGTGTTCGCGGTGAGCCCAGCGAAGGCCGAGCCGTTGTTTCCGGCGGCGGACGAGTAGGCGTAAAGAATTTCCGTCAATCCGCGCGGTCCAGCGTTGGCGAGGCTCGAAAGCGCAAACGGAAGCGTGGCCGACGCTGCGGTAAACCCGAGAATGGCGAGCGGCAGGATTAGAATGGCCAGCATCGCGAGTTTCATTTCCCGCGCTTCTATTTTCTTGCCGAGGTACTCCGGCGTTCGGCCGACCATCAGTCCGGCAATGAACACGGCGAGAATGGCCATGATAATCATGCCATAGAGGCCCGACCCGACGCCGCCGGGTAGAATCTCGCCAAGCTGCATCATGAACAGTGGTACCAGGCCGCCGATGGGTGTCAGCGAGCCGTGCATGGCGTTCACTGCGCCGCACGACAGGCCAGTGGTTGCGACCACGTAGAGGGCCGTCAGTGCCTGTCCGAAACGCACTTCCTTGCCTTCCATGTTGCCCATGGCCGGATCGACTCCGGCAGCAATCTGCGAAGGCACGCCTGATGTCTCGGCGGCGTAGACGATGGCCACTCCTGCCAAGAGCAGCGCGTACATGACCGTGAGCAGTGCCACGCCCTGCCGCATATCGCCGACGAGGCGGCCGAACGTGATCGGCAGGGCCGTGGAGATCAGCAGCATCGACCAGATCGAGAGGATATTGGACCAGGAGTTTGGGTTCTCGAAGGGATGGGCCGCGTTGACGTTGAAGAAGCCGCCGCCGTTGGTGCCAAGCTGCTTGATCGCTTCCTGGCTTGCGACCGGCCCCAGCGAAATAATCTGCTTGGCCCCTTCAAGCGTCGTCGCCTCCGCACTTGCAGAAAGGGTCTGGGGAACACCGGTGATGGCGAAGCAAAGCGCTACGATGATCGACAGCGGCAGCAGAACATAGAGGGTGGCGCGCGTGAAATCGACCCAGAAGTTTCCGAGCGTCGTGGCGCCGCCGCGGACGAAAGCACGAGTGACGGCGAGCGCCAGTGCGATACCCGTCGCGGCAGATAGAAAGTTCTGCACGGCAAGGCCCGCCATTTGAACGATATGACTCATCGTCGTCTCGCCGCCGTAGGACTGCCAATTGGTATTCGTGACAAAACTGACCGCAGTATTGAAAGCAAGGTCAGGCGGGACAGCGGCAAATCCCTGTGGATTGAGCGGCAACAGATGCTGGAACCGCATCAATGCATACAGAAGAAGGAAGCCGAGCCCGTTGATGGCCAGCATCGCGAGCACGTAGCTGAGCCACGTCTGCTCTTTTTTCGGGTCAACATTGGCGGCCGCATAGACAGCGCGTTCGATCGGTAAAAGGACGGGTGAGAGGAATGTTCTTTCCCCGCCAAAAAGCCGCGCCATGTAAAGTCCGAGCGGCCACGCCGCCGCAAGGACCGCCCCGAGCACCAGCGCGATCTGAAGCCAACCTGTGATGGTCATGTTCGGCCCTCCCGAGCCGTGGGTTCAAAACTTTTCCGGATGGATGAGCGCGTAGATGAGGTACGCGGCCAGTGCCACGGCAACCCCGAGTGCGATGAGCGGATCCGACATGGCTGCCTCACAATCGGTCGCAGAGCCGGGCATACACCGCCATGAGGGCGAAGCCGCCGAGCCCCAATGCGAGAAAGAGCGCATCAAGCATTTTCAACTCCTGTCATTCGACAGGGCGAACATGAAGCGGACCACATAAGTTTTCGATGCGGAATTTTGGATCGACGCATAAAGACGGCATAAAGATCGAAACCGGGCAACCCGCCGCACTCACCAAGGCAGAGTGACTTCTGCTTGGGATCAAAAGCGAGCTTCGCGAACCGAGCTCAGCAGGTCCAGTTTCCCCTCAGCAGCGGGCATGAGGGCTCGTCATGACACCTTGTAGCTCGGTTGCCGACGTCGCGGTCTTCCGCCGGACTCGGTTGGGGTGCACGTGCGCAG
>LNFM01004778.1_pt1 | contig 24485 bp, 27 predicted proteins | sample 596031 | NCBI WGS metagenome assembly LNFM01 (sample SAMN04254537, study PRJNA301005) | activated carbon metagenome | isolation source: dual media filters at the Ann Arbor, Michigan drinking water treatment plant | place: USA: Ann Arbor | reverse complement strand
ACGGCGAGATGTACCCCGACCAGAGCCTGTACTCGGTGGACTCGGTGCCCAAGGTCGTCAAGCGCATCAACGCCACCTTCAAGCGCGCCGACGAAATCCAGTGGAGCGAAGGCAAGAACGACATCGACTATTTCGCGCCCATCGTGGCCGATGCCGAGGCCGGCTTCGGCGGCGTGCTGAACGCCTTCGAGCTGATGAAGAGCATGATCGACGCCGGTGCCGCAGGCGTGCACTTCGAAGACCAGCTGGCCGCCGCCAAGAAGTGCGGCCACATGGGTGGCAAGGTGCTGGTGCCCACGCGCGAAGCCGTGGCCAAGCTGGTGGCCGCGCGCCTGGCTGCCGACACCATGGGCGTGAGCACCATCCTGCTGGCGCGCACCGACGCCGAAGCGGGCGACCTGGTGACGGCCGACGTCGACGACAACGACAAGCCTTTCTGCACCGGCGAGCGCACCGTGGAAGGCTTTTTCCGCACCCGCAACGGCCTCGACCAAGCCATCAGCCGCGGTCTGGCCTACGCGCCGTATGCCGACTTGATCTGGTGCGAAACCGGCAAGCCCGACCTGGCCTTCGCCAAGGCCTTCGCCGACGCCATCCACGCCAAGTTCCCGGGCAAGCTGCTGGCCTACAACTGCAGCCCCAGCTTCAACTGGAAGAAGAACCTCGACGACGCCACCATCGCCAAGTTCCAGCGTGAACTCGGCGCCATGGGCTACAAGTTCCAGTTCATCACGCTGGCCGGTTTCCACAGCCTGAACTACGGCATGTTCGACCTCGCCTACGGCTATGCGCGCAACAACATGAGCGCGTTTGTCGAACTGCAGGAAAAGGAATTCGCGGCGGCCGAGCGTGGGTTCACGGCCGTGAAGCACCAGCGTGAAGTCGGCACGGGGTATTTCGACGCCGTCACCACCACCATCGAGCGCGACGCCAGCACGGCGGCTTTGAAGGGCAGCACGGAAGACGAGCAGTTCTTCGACGCCAAGCACGGCTGATCGCCAACGCACGACGGCGCCCGCCCGGGTGGCGGGCGCGCGCGATCGGTCCATGAAGCGCCGGTCGCGGCTGAGGTCGGCGCGGCGGTTGTCGAAGCCCGCCTGTGCGATGACTGCCAGCTTCGCGGCGGCCATGGCGGTGCGCAAACCACCCGGCACGCCCTGGGCCAGCGGCGTCTGCGTGTTGTCTGCCGTGCGTTTGCGCGTCCTGGCCAACGCCCAGGGACAACGGTGCCCTGTCCTTGCGGCTTGGCCCCGATCACCCCGAGGGCCAGTCCCGCAGGCTCACACGGCCAACAGCGGCGCGCGGAAGACGTAGCCCACGCGCGATTTCGACTGCAGCGGCACCACCGCCGGTGTGGCGCGTTCAATGCGTCGGCGCAGCCGGTAGATGGTGGCGTTGAGGTTGTCGCCGTCGGGCGGCAGGCCCAGGCGCTCGCACAGCGCCTCGCGCGTGACGGCGTCACCGCCGGCATTCAGGAAACACTCCACCACGGCAATGTCACCGTCGCTCAGGTCGACATGCACGCCATCGGGCGCCACCAGCTGGCGGGCGCGCCGGTCGAGCTTCCATGGCGCGACGCCAGGGCTGGCCGACGCGACGCGGCGCTGCACGGCTTCGATGGCCAGCGCCACCTGCTCAAACTGCACGGGCTTGGCCAGCAGCATGTCGGCACCGGCCGTGATGACCTGACTGAAGACATCGGACGCCACGCGCCCGGACACGACCAGAATGCCGGCCTGCGTGCGCCGGCGCAGCAGCTTGAGCATGTCCACGCCGTCGATGCCGGGCAGCGTGAGGTCGAGCACGTAGAAGTCGAACTCGAAGGCGCCGGCATCGACCAGCAGGTCGCTGCTGTCGCCGTAGGCCCGAACCTGGATGCCGCGGCCGCGCAGGTACTGCGAGAGGAACTCTGAGAAATCGGGGTCGTCTTCAACGAGCGCCAGGGTCTTGGGAAGCATGCGGTCGGGCGTCATTCGGCAGAGGTGATCGGGTGCGAGGTCGAGCCCGCGCGGAGCTGTGAATTTTCGCCGACATTCCAGCCACCGGTCGAGACCCCGAAAACCGCGGACCGGCTCAGCCCGGCAGCCGGCCGAAACAAGCTGCCACGGCGCGACATCATGTCCCCACCACCGAGTGCACTTCAGCCCGCGGCGCCAGCGCCTCGCTCGCGCCACATCACCAGCAGATAGAAGCAGCCGGCCGCAAAAACCAAGCCACCCAGCAGCAGGGGAGAGGGCAGCTCCTTGAGCGCCAGGACGTAGTCGTTCAGCGCCCAGGCGGGCAGCCGCAGCAGGCCTTCGCTGCCCTGGCCCTTTTCCATGTCGAAGGCCTGGCCGGCATGCACCAGCGCGCCGCGCGCGCCGCGCAGCAGGCCGACCGTGATCTCCGACAGGAAGGGCTGGCCGAAAAGGCGGTTCAGCAACTGGCTGCCCAGGCCTATGCCCACCCCCAGGATCACCCACGACCAGTTGCGGAACCAGGCCGACAGCAGCACCACCAGCAGGATCAGCGGCGACAGCCAGAGGATGGCCAGCGGCAGGCCCGCAAGCAGACGTGCGGCCAGCGCGACGATTGCTGGCAGCACATCCAGCCAGGGCAGGGCGAACCAGTCGCCGATGCCGACGACCCGGGTCACCAGCACCAGCGACACCAACAGCCCGCCGGCCAGCCCGGCCAGCAGCGCGGCGGCAGGCACCAGCAGCAGGTGCACGACCAGGGGTGCGGCCAGGTTGGCGCTGTGCGTGGCCGGCAGCGAGAGCCAGAACTCGACCGAACGGTCGCTGTGGTCGCGCCGCGCCATGCCCGCCACGATGATGATGGAGCTGAAGCTCGCGATGATGAACAGCACCGCAGCGCTGCCCGCGATGGAGGCCACCGACAGCATCGAGGCCAGTTGCAGCGGCGCCAGCTTGTCGTTGACGGCTGCGGCCTCGTCGCTGCCGATCTGTATCTCGCCGAAGGCCAGCAGCATGAGCGCAATGCCCAGCGGCACGGCCACCATCAGCGCCCAGCCAAAACGGTATTGCAGCCATTCACGGCGCATCAGGGTCAGAAACTTGTCCATGGCTGGCCTCTTCAGAAGTGGGTGCGGTCGAGTTCGGGCTTGCGCGTCAAGGCCACGAACAGATCAACCAGGCTGGGGCGGATGCGCTGGCCCAAGGCCTGCACGTGCGCGGGCGGCGCGCCGTCGAAGATGGCAGCGTTGCCTGAGGTGCCGGCACCTGTGCGGTAGCGCAGCAGCGGGTGGGCGGCGGCGATCTGCTCGGCCACGGCTGCGTCATGGCTGACGCCGACAAAGCGCTTTTCCATGTCTTCCAGGCTGATGCTGAGCACCAGCTTGCCTTCGTTGAGCATCAGCACGTCGCTCAGCAGGCTCTCGATCTCTTCGACCTGGTGCGTGCTGATGAGCACACTGCGCTCGCCGTCGCACCATTCGTCGATCAGCATCTCGTAGAAGGCCTTGCGGCTGAGCACGTCCAGGCCCAGCGTGGGTTCGTCCAGGATCATCAGCCGGGCGTCGATGGCTGCCACCAGCGCCAGGTGGGCCTGCACCACCATGCCCTTGGACAAGGTCTTCACCTTGTCGTTCAGGCCCACGCTGGTGCGGCGCAGCAGCGAGCGTGCCCGCTCGGCCGAGAAGCGCGGGTGCATGCCGCTCATCAGCGAGATCAGGTCTCCCACACGCGCCCAGCGCGGCAGGATGGCCACGTCGGGGATGTAGCAGGCCTGTTCCAGCAGCTGCGTGCGTTGCGCGCGCGGTTGCATGCCCAGGACCGTCAGATCACCGTCGCCGTGGGTCAGGCCGACCATGGCCTTCATCAGCGTGGTCTTGCCGGCGCCGTTGTGGCCCAGCAGGCCCACGACCCGGCCCTTGGGGATGGTGAAGCTGACGTCATCGACGGCGGCCTTGGCGCCGTAGCGCACGCTCAGGTGGCTGGCCTTGACCAGCATGTTCGGTTCTGCGGCGTTCATCAACGCTCCTCCCAGTTCAGTTGTTGTGCATTGATGCCCAGGCGGCGCAGGCGCTCACGCAGGCGGGGCCACTCGGTGTGCAGGAAACGCTCGCGCTCCACCGCGCGCAGCCGCTCGCGGGCGCCGGCGGTGACATACAGGCCCATGCCGCGGCGGTTTTCCAGCAGGCCCTCGTCGCCCAGCGCCTGCAAGGCGCGGTTGACGGTCAGCGGGTTCAGCAGGTAGCGGCTGGCCAGCGTGCGCACCGAAGGCATGGCGCTGCCTTCCGTCGGCTCGCCGTCCAGCAGCTGGGCGGCCAGGATGTCGGCCAGCTGCTGGTAGATCGGTTGTCTGTCATCCCAGGTCTGCATGTCGGGCGCCTGTAGGTGTGTTGGTGATGTAGCACACCATATCAAGGCGCCGCACGGCCGTCCCGTCGCATGCGACAGGCTGCAGGAGCTGCAGACAGCCTGCAGCGGTGAACGAGGAGGAGAAGCAGGACCCGGCGCGCCGGGGCCGCGGCTCAGAGCGAGGCTTGCAGCATCGCGGCGTAGTCGTCGCGCGTAGCCAGCCGCGGGTTGGTCTTGTGGCAATGGTCGGCCATCGCCCCGTCGACGACGCGGTCGAACAGGTCTGGCGTGACACCCATGGCGCGCAGGCCGCTGGGCAGGCCCAGGCGGGCGTTCATCGCCACGATGGCCTCGGCCACCGCGTGGCCCTGGGCGTCGCTGCCGGGCAGGCCCATCGCGTGGGCCATGCGCTGCAGGCGCTGTTCGGCCTGGATGGAGGGCGCGCCGGCATTGAAGCGCACCACGGCAGGCAGGAACATCGCGTTCAGCGTGCCGTGGTGCAGGCGCGGGTTCACGCCGCCCAGGCTGTGGCTGAGCGAATGCACGCAGCCCAGGCCTTTCTGGAAGGCCATCGCACCCTGCATGCTGGCGCTCATCATGTTCCAGCGGGCCACCCGGTCCTGCCCGTCGCGCGTGGCGCGTTCGATGTGCGCCCAGCCGCGCGCCAGGCCGTCCAGCGCGATGCCGTCCGCCGGCGGGTTGACGGCCGGCGCCATGAAGGTCTCCATGCAGTGCGCGATGGCGTCCATGCCGGTGGCGGCGGTCAGCATCGGCGGCAGGCCCAGCGTGAGGGCAGGGTCCAGCAGGGCCGACTTGGGCATCAGGTGCCAGCTGTGGAAGCCCAGCTTGCGGCCGTCGTCGACGATGACGATGGCGCCACGCGCCACCTCGCTGCCGGTGCCGGCGGTCGTGGGCACGGCGATCAGGGGCGGCACGCGGTCGCTGATCTTGGGGCTGCCGCCTTCGATGGTGGCGTAGGTGGCCAGCGGGCCTTCGTGCGTGGCGGCAATGGCCACGCCCTTGGCCAGATCGATGCTGCTGCCGCCGCCCACGGCCACCAGGCCGTCGCAGCCTTCGCGGCGGTAGACCTCCACCGCCGCGCGCACGGCGGCTTCGGTGGGGTTGCTGGGCGTGCCGTCAAAGACGGCGTGCGGCAGGGCGCCGAGGGCGTCCAGCGCGATCTTCAGCACGCCCGCGGCGCGCACGCCGGCGTCGGTGACGATCAGCGGCCGGCGCATGCCGGTGCGTTGGCACTCTTCGGGCAGCAGGCGCACGGCGCCGTCGTCGATGTCGATCTGGGTGAGGTAGAGGATGCGGGCCATGGGGGTGGGCGCCGGGCCGGGCCGGCGGCGGGTAGGGTGCTGCACCAAAGTATGCTCCCCTCGCGCTGCGCGCTGCCTGGTGCACGCGTTGGCGCATCCGTAGGCGCAACCACTTGAGTCCCCCTTGAGCACCCACCTGTTGACCCCCCAGATGGCCGGCGTGCTGGACCGCATACGCCGTGCCGCGCGCCCGCCCTTGCACACGCTCAGCCCCGCCGCCGCGCGCGCCGCCTATGAAGCCGGCGCCGAGGTGCTGGACCTGCCGCGCGCGCCGCTGCACCGGGTGCGCGACCTCAGGCTGCCCGGCGGCGATGGCGCGCCGCGGCCCGCCCGCCTGTACGCGGCGAGTGATCGGCCCGCACCCGGCCTGCTCTACCTGCACGGCGGCGGCTTCGTCATCGGCAGCCTGGAAACCCACGACAGCCTGTGCCGCCAGCTGGCGCTGCGCAGTGGCTGCACGGTGGTGGCGCTGGACTACCGGCTGGCGCCCGAGTACCGATTCCCGGCGGCCGCGGACGACGCCTGGGCGGCGCTGCAGGCCCTGGCCTCCGAGCCGGCCCGCTACGGCCTGACGGGCGCGGCGCTGGCCGTGGCCGGCGACAGCGCGGGTGGCACGCTGGCCGCCGTGTCTGCGCTGCGGGCGCGTGACCACGGGCTGCCGCTGGCTTTGCAGCTCTTGATCACGCCCGGCACCACCGCGCTGGCCGACACCGCTTCACACCGCCTGTTCGCGCACGGTTTCCTGCTCGACAGCGACGCCATCCACTGGTTCTTCGACCACTACATCGACCGCCAGGACCGCCACGACTGGCGTTTTGCGCCACTGATGGCCGAGGTGGAAGGCGTGGCGCCGGCGGCGGTGATCCTGGCCGAATGCGACCCGCTGGTCGACGAAGGCCTGGCCTATGCCGACCGCCTGCGCGCTGCGGGGGTGCCGGTGGAACTGGAACTGGTGCGCGGCATGACCCACGATTTCATCAAGATGGGCCGTGTGCTCAAGGAGGCCGGCGCGGCGCTGGACTTCGCTGCGCACGCCCTGAAGGCAGCCTTCGGACCTGCGGACCAGGAGACGCCATGAAGCGCAGCGATTTCCGTTTTTTCGACCTCCAGCGTGTGCGCTGGGCCGAAGTCGACATGCAGAAGATCGTCTTCAACGGCCATTACCTCACCTACTTCGACACCGCGGTGGGCGGCTATTGGCGTGCGCTGGCGCTGCCCTACCACGACACCATGGCGGGCCTGGGTGGCGACCTCTACGTGCGCAAGGCCACGCTGGAATACCTGGCCTCGGCGCGCTACGACGAACAACTGGCCGTGGGCATACGCTGCGCGCGCATCGGCAACTCGTCGATGAGTTTCCAGGCGGCGGTGTTTCGTGCCGAGCAATGCCTGGTGCACGGTGAACTGGTCTACGTGTTTGCCGACCCGTCCACCCAGACCTCGCAGCCGGTGCCGCCCGCGCTGCGCGAGGTGCTGACCAACTACGAGGCGGGCCAGCCGGTCTGGGAACTGCGCTGCGGCAGCTGGGCCGCGCTGGGCGAGGCCTCGCGCGCCGTCCGCCAGGCCGTCTTCGTGGCAGAGCAAGGCATCAGCGCCGATCTGGTGGTGGACGAGCATGACGAAAACGCCGTGCACGTGGTGGCCTGCAACCATTTCGGCGTGCCGGTGGCCGCCGGGCGCCTGCTGCAGCCCTCGCGCGGGCTGGGGCAGGTGGGGCGACTGGCCAGCCTGGGCAGCCTGCGCGGCGCGCAGCTGGGCAAGGCGGTGCTGCAGCGCCTGGTGCAGGCCGCGCGCGAGCGTGGCGATGTGGCGGTGATGCTGCAGGCCCAGACCAGTGCCATCGGCTTCTACGAGCGCCACGGCTTCGTGCCCGAGGGTCCGGTGTTCGAAGCCGCCGGCGTGCCGCACCAGGCGATGCGGCGCGCGCTCTAGGCTGCGTTTCCGGGGCTCAGGCGCTCGAACACCTCGACGTGGCGCGCCGGCGAGCCCAGTGCGGCGAAGGCCAGCTGCGCCTGGGCTTCGATGGCCGCCTGCATCGCCGGTGTCACGCCAGTGGCCGCGGCGCTGTAGGTTTCCATGAAGGTGGCCTTCCCGCCGGCTTCGTCGGCACGGCGCAGCAATTGCGCCTGCAACGCGGGCTGCATGCCGCGCAGCGTCTCGAGAAGACCGACGGCGGCACGGTGCGCCTGTGGCGCCAGCGCGCGCTCGACCTTCCAGTAGACAAACAGTTCACGCGCCATGTCAGGCCGCTTCGGCAGGAATGGCGTAGGGCAAGTCGGCCGGGGTGAGGGCGGGCCCGACGGCGCTGCCGGCATGCAGGGTGCCCTCGGCCAGCGCGGCGATCTTCAGCTCCACCAGCCCGGCATGCTGCCCGGCCCAGCTGCCCGCCAGAGCCACCATGCCGGCCGGTTGTTCGGCTTCGGTGGCAAGGAAGACCTCCTGGCCGGGCTGCAGCGGCGCCGCGCTGTGCAGCACGTAGGCGCGGCGCTTCAGCGTGCCGCGGTACTGGCTGCGCGCGACGATTTCTTGCCCGGGGTAACAGCCCTTCTGGAAATTCACGCCGCCCACCAGTTCCAGGTTCACCATCTGCGGCACAAATTGTTCGGCCGTGGCCGCCACGATGCGTGCCACGCCGCTGTGCACCTCCAGCCAGCGCCAGGCGTCGATGTCCATCGCCGGGGCGTCAGGCGCCGCTCCCTCGGCGCTGCCCACCCAGAGGGCGCGGGCCACGGGCACGCCTGCCACCGCGGCGCCCGGCAGAGGCAGGCACAGGCCCGTCGCACCGGGGCCCGGGCCCGCCGCGGCCGCGCCGGCCAGGCCCCACAGCGGCAACTCGGCGCTGGCATCGCTGAGCTTGCACCTGGCGCGCAGCACGAACATGCTCAGGCGCTTCAGCACTGCGGGCAGCAGGTCGGCGCTGCAGGCCAGCAGCACTTCTTCCGGGCCGCCCCGCCACATCACGAAGCTGGCCAGCAGCCGGCCCTTGGCCGAACAGTAGCCCGCCAGCTTGACCTGGCCTTCCTGCAGGTGCTCGACATCCTGTGTCAGCTGGCCGTGCAGGAACTTCGCGGCCTCCGCGCCCTGGGCGCGGATCACGCCCCAGTCGTGCAGGCGCGCGGCGCCCTGGGGCAGGGTGGTGGGGCTGGCGGCGGCGGGCAGGGAAGCAGTCATCGCTTCATTATCATCAGCCGCCATGTCGCGTCGGTCCCTGGGGTTACGCTGGTGGCTGCCCCTCTTGGGCCTGCCTGTGCTGCTGTGCGCGGCCGCGGCCTACATCGCCTGGAAGTGGGTCGACCGCCCATTGCCACTGGCCGCACCCACTGCCGAACTGTCCATCGAGCTCGGCGCCACGCCGCGCGAAGTGGCACAGGCCTGGGTGGCGGCCGGCGTGATGACGTCGCCCGACTTCCTCTACGCGTGGTTTCGCTGGTCGGGCCAGGCGCGGCGCATCCGCGCCGGCAGCTACGAGATCGAAACCGGCACCTCGCCGCGGCGCCTGCTGGCCAAGATGGTGCAGGGTGACGAGGCGCTGGAGCAGGTGCGTTTCATCGAAGGCTGGACCTTGCGCCAGCTGCGCGCGGCGCTGGCACAGGCCCCGCATCTCAAACCCGCCACCGCCGGCATGGACGAGGCGGCACTGATGGCGGCGCTGGGGGCACCGGGCCAGGCCGGAGAAGGGCGCTTCTTTCCCGACACCTACCGCTACAGCCGCGGCGTCAGCGACCTGACGGTGCTCAGACGCGCCCACCGCAGCATGCAGCAGCGCCTGGATGAAGCCTGGGCCCAGCGCGCACCCGACCTGCCACTGAAGAGCCCGGACGAACTGCTCACGCTGGCCAGCATCGTCGAGAAGGAAACCGGCACCGCGGCCGACCGGGGCCAGGTGGCCGCGGTCTTCATCAACCGCCTGCGCATCGGCATGCCCTTGCAGACCGACCCGACGGTGATCTACGGGCTGGGCGAAGGCTTCGACGGCAATCTGCGCAAGCGCGACCTGCTCGCCGACACGCCTTACAACACCTACACCCGTGGCGGCCTGCCACCCACGCCGATTTCCTTGCCCGGCCTGGCATCGCTGCGCGCGGTCGTGCGGCCCGAAGCCACGAAGGCGCTGTACTTCGTGGCCCGCGGTGACGGCAGCAGCGTCTTCAGCGAAAACCTCGCCGACCATAATCGCGCGGTGAACAAATACCAGCGCGGCCGACCTTGATCTCCACCGGCACCCCGCCAGCCAGCGCCACCGGTCGCAGCGGCCGCTTCATCAGTTTCGAGGGCATCGACGGCGCGGGCAAGAGCTCGCACATCGACAGCCTGGCGGCCTGGCTGCGCCAGCGTGGCCACGAGGTGGTGGTGACGCGTGAACCCGGTGGCACACCGCTGGCCGAGCGCCTGCGTGAACTGGTGCTGCACGCACCGATGGATGCCTTGACCGAAGCGCTGCTGGTGTTTGCCGCCCGGCGTGACCACCTTGTGCAGCGCATCGTCCCGGCGCTGGCCCGTGGTGCCACGGTCCTGTGTGATCGTTTCACCGATGCCAGCTTCGCCTACCAGGGCGGTGGCCGGGGCTTTGACCTGGCCGTGCTGGGCCAGCTGGAGACCTGGGTCCAGGGCCAGGCCGACGGTGTGCTGCAGCCCGACCTGACCTTGTGGTTCGAGATCTCACCAGCCACCGCCGCCGCGCGCCGCGAGGCCGTGCGCGCGCCGGACCGTTTCGAAGCCCAGGACGAAGCCTTTTTCGAGCGCGTCAGCGCGGGCTACGCCGCACGCTGCGCCGCTGACCCGCGCCGCTTTGCGCGGCTGGATGCCAGCGCCGAGCGCGAGGCCGTCTGGGCGCAGATCGAAGCACACCTGCAGGCGCGCAGTTGGGTATGACTTCACTCGTCGTCGGTGAGGACGGTGTGCTGCCGCTGCCCTGGCTGGCCGAGCCGCTGGCGCAGGCCTTGCGCACCCACCGCGGCCACGCGCTGCTGGTGCACGGCGCTGCCGGCGTAGGCGCCCTGGCCTTCGCGCTGGTGCTGGGCCAGGCCTGGCTGTGCGAAGCCACCGGCGAAGAGGCGGCCAGCCACCGCTTGCGCCCCTGCGGTCGCTGCGGCAGCTGCCGCCTGGTGCAAGGCCACCTGCACCCGGACCTGACCGTGCTGCTGCCCGAGGCGCTGAGGCGCGAACACGCTTGGCCGCTGCCCGACGACAAGACCGACGGCGACGACAGCAAACGCAAGCCCAGCCGGCAGATCCGCATCGACGAAGTGCGCCTGCTCATCGAACGCTGCACCCGCACCACCGCGCGCGGGCAGGGCAAGGTGGCCCTGTTGCACCCGGCCGATGTGCTGAACCTGCAGTCAGCCAATGCCCTGCTTAAGACCTTGGAAGAGCCCGCCGGCGGCACGCGCCTGCTGCTGACCACGGCCGACCCTGCCAGCCTGCTGCCCACCGTGCGCAGCCGCTGCCAGCTGCTGCGCCTGCCGGCGCCGCCGGCCGGGCAGGCCGTGCCCTGGCTGCAGGCCCAGGGGGTGCCCGACGCGGCCGACGCACGGCTGCTGCTGGCCGCCTGCAGTGGCCGGCCCCTGGACGTGCTGGCTCTCGTTCAGGCCGGTGTGGATGCGCGTGCCTGGACGGGCTTGCCGGCTGCCGTGGCGCACGGGCAGGCCGCGGCCATGGCCGGCTGGCCGGTACCGCGCGCCGTGGACGCATTGCAGAAGCTTTGCCACGACGCCCTGGCGCGCGCCAGCGGTGCCGCCCCGCACTACTTTCCCGCCGCCAGCGTGCCGGCGGGCGCCAGCGTCGCTGCGCTGACGGCGTGGGCCGCCGAACTGCGCCGCGTGGCGCGCCACGCCGAGCACCCGTGGAGCGAGGCCTTGTTGATCGAGGCCTTGATCAGCGCCGGTGCACAGGCGCTGGCACCCATTGCGGCAGGCAACAGCGCCGGGGCGCGTGTTCGGCCTGACCCCGCTGGCACCCGGGGATGAGCGGCCCAGGCCGGCAGAGCGTGCAGGGCGTGCAGGGCGTACAAGGGCAGCGCTTGGATACACTCGGCGCATGAAGGACAGAACCACCACACGCGCAGGCGGCCTGGGCCCACCCGTGGCACCTGGCGCAGGAGCAGCGGTGGCCAGCCGTCCGAGCGTGATCCAGCTCGTCTTCCGCGAAAAGGGTGCGCTCTACGCGGCCTACATCCCGGTCTTCACCGACGGTGGCCTGTTCGTGCCGACAACGCGTGAATACAAGCTCGGCGAAGACATCTACCTGCTGCTGTCGCTGCCTGACGACCCGCAGCGTTTTCCGGTGGCCGGCAAGGTGGCGTGGATCACGCCGCCCAATGCGTCCGGCGGCCGCACCCAGGGCGTGGGCGTGCGTTTCCCCAACGACGACAAGTCGCGCCAGCTGAAGATCAAGATCGAGGAAGTGCTGGGCACCAGCATCTCGTCGAGCAAGCCCACGCAGACGCTGTAGCCGCGAGCCGCGCGCGCCATCTTTGCCGTCGGCGCCCCAGGGCCAGCCATGTTCATCGATTCCCACTGCCACCTCAGCTTTCCTGAACTTCAGGCCCGTCTGCCCGAACTGCGCCGGGCCATGGCCGATGCCCAGGTGGACCGCGCCTTGTGCATCTGCACCACGCTGGAAGAGTTTCCGCAGGTGCACGCGCTGGCCACGGCACACGACAATTTCTGGTGCAGCGTCGGCGTCCACCCCGACAACGAAGGTGTGCAGGAGCCCACGCTGGACGACCTGGTGCAGCGCGCGGCATTGCCGCGCGTGGTGGCCATCGGCGAAACCGGACTGGACTACTACCGCCTGAACGGCCGCAGCACGGCCGACATGGCCTGGCAGCGCGAGCGTTTTCGCGTGCACATCCGCGCGGCCCGCGCCACCGGCCTGCCACTGGTCATCCACACGCGCAGTGCCAGTGCCGACACGCTGGCGGTGCTGAAGGACGAAGGGCAGGGCGCGGTGCGCGGCGTGTTCCACTGTTTCACCGAGACCATGGAGGTCGCGATGGCGGCACTCGAACTCGGTTTCCACATCTCGTTTTCGGGCATCCTGACTTTCCGCAATGCCGAGGCGCTGCGCGAGGTGGCGCGCGCCGTGCCCCTGTCGCGTTGCCTGATCGAGACCGACAGCCCCTACCTGGCGCCCATGCCGCACCGCGGCAAGACCAACCAGCCGGCCTGGGTGGCCCAGGTCGCGGCGCAGCTCGCCGCGCTGAAACAAGAGCCGCTGGAGGAAGTCGCACGCGTCACCAGTGCCAATGCCGAGGCCCTGTTCGGCCTGCCACCGGTCATCAAGGAAGCCGCATGAGCCTTAGAATTAACATGAAGTTCGTTGTCTATCTCTTTATCGCTACTGTTTTTTCATCGGCGCAGGCTGATGTGCTGGTGGACTTTTTCCGTGCCGTGCATCTGGATGATGTGCGCACCGCGCAGCGCCTGCTGAACGAAGGACTGGACCCCAACAGCCCGAACGAGAAGGGCCAGTCCGGCTTGTTTGTGGCCATGCGCGACGACGCACCCAAGGTCGCTGCGGTGCTGATGGCCCATCCCAAGATCCAGGTCGACCAGCCCAATGCCAACAACGAAACGCCGCTGATGATGGCCGCGCTGCGCGGCCACGTGGCGCTGGCCGAGCAGCTGATGGTGCGCGGCGCGGTCGTCAACCGCGCCGGCTGGACGCCGCTGCATTACGCAGCGACCGGGCCGCAAACCGCGGTGGTCGAGTTGCTGCTGCAGCGCGGCGCCAACATCGAGGCCTTGTCGCCCAACCGCTCGACCCCGCTGATGATGGCGGCACGCTACGGCCCTGAAAGCAGCGTCGACCTGCTTCTGGCCCGCGGCGCCAGCCTGCAGGCGCGCAACGAGACCGGGATGAACGCCGCGGATTTCGCCACCTCGGCAGGGCGTGAATCTTTGGCACGCCGCCTCGGTGAAATGCGCCGCTGAACCCGGGTGTGCAGAGTGACCGTGTCAGAAGTCGCCTGACACGCGACATGGCGCGGCGCCCACTCAACAAGCAAGAACCAGCCGCCTAGAGTGCCGATAACTGCCCTACCGCAGTGATTGGAGTCCTACCATGGCGCATCCCGCTCACGACCACAACCCGTTCATGTTGATGATCAACCCCGAGGTTGTGCTGGCAGCGATGGAAAAGTCGGAACGGCTTGGCGCCTTGAACCGCCAGCTCTGCCGTCCGCTGGACCGTGTGGCGCCGGCCGGCAGTTCCGCCGCCAGCGCTGACAATGCCAGCGACGACGAGATCGACCTCGACCCCGCCGGCTGAAAGTACGGCGCCTGCCACCCGTGGCAGGCGCATTGCACCGATTTCGGGCGTCAGCCGCGGCGGCGGCTGAACATCATCGAGGCCGCCCAACCCATCAGCAGCAGCGTCGCAATGCAAGCTGCGACGAAGCCGCGGTTTTCGCGCACGTAGCTCGCAACTTCACGCGGCCACTGCAGCCAGCGCTTGATCTCCGGGGGCAGGTCCGACGAAGGCCGGCCGGACACCCGCGGTGGCGCGCTGTCACCGCCTGTCGCACGCTCGGCCAGGTTTTGCGAGCCGGTTTGCACCGCCGGCGTGGCACCGCTGCCGAACAGACCCGACGGTGGGATCTGGGGCGCCTCCAGCTGACTTCGCTGCTGCGGGCTCTGCGTCGTCTGCGCGGCCTGAGCGGTGCGAACCTGGCCATCGCGCGAGCTGCCACGTGCCGAGCGCTCGTTGAACTGAATGCCTGCCGTGGGCTGCTGCATTTCCATCAGCAGATCGATCGTGCGGGTATCGCTGTTGCGCGCGCCTGACTGCACACCGGCCGGGCCCAAAGACGTGGCTGCCGGAGCCTGGGTCTGCGCGGTACCGGGTACGTCGGTCGTTGGTGCGGCGGAAGCTGCCAGGGGCAGCAGACAGCCTGTGGCCAGCACGAAGGACCAATGGCGCAAGGCGTGTGATGTAGACAGGCGCGAAGGACTCATGGGGTGTGCTGTCAGCAAGCGCCGACGGAAAGGCGAACTTCAAGTTTGGGGGGGCAGGCCGAATGCTACGTAAAAACCTGCCGGCGCTGGGTGCGTGGACACCTGGTTCAGGGGTCTGGGCGCAGGGTTTGGTGCCGGAGTTCTCAGCGCCGGCGACCCGGCCTTGAAGTGTGTACGATGTATATCAGGTCGTGGAGTATCTCCGGGGGTATTTCCATCGCCGGCAGACCATTTCTTCAGTACGTCGGAGGCGTAATCCTCGAACCCTGGGGCGCCGGATTTGAAGCCGTGCTCATCGAGTTTGAGGGTGAATATCCAGGAGAGGCTTTCTGCGAACTCTGCCCGGCCGTTGTTGAATTCCAAGCGTTCCTGTGTCGGGTCGTCTGGGAGTTTGTCCAAGCGGCGGGAAGCCATGTAGTAGGCGCCTAGCGCCAGTCGAACCACCTGTTCTGGGGGTAGCCAGTCGTAGCAGTCGGCTGGGCGCTGCTCTGGCCAGCTGGTAGCCGGTTTGGCCGCGATCGCGCGGCGGACGGTGGCATGTGTGGGGCGGGTGCGGCTCATGGGCGGCTCCTGGGCGTCTTGGTGGGTGTGGTGCAGGCGGTGGCGATGGCGTCGAAGGCGGGCCGACCTGGCGCAGCCAGGGGCTCGGACCAAGCCGGGGCATGGGGGCGGTAGCCCCCATGGGAGGGAAGCGAAGCGACCGAAGCAGAGGCCGGGGTACCCGGCCGGGCGTCGGGCTGACTCCGCAGCGCAGCGGGGGCGGCATGCAACGCATGCCCCCCCGCGTGCGATGGGGTGGCGTGCCCGACCTCGTGGCCGCGCGCCATGTCGGCTGCTTGTCCATGTTCCGCGTCCGTGCCAGTCGGGCGGTTGTCACCAAAAAACGCGGAGCGCAGGGGGTGGGCTTGTCCCTTCTTCAACAAGTGCGCCGCGTTGCTCAAAATTGAGGCATCGCCCCAGGGTGCGGGCGGGATGATGGGAGGCCATTCGTTGCCCGGCTCGTGCTTCAGTTGGGCTCGGAGCTGGTCGCGCTCTTCGGACAGGGAGCGCACGAGCTGGGCGGCCAGGATGGCGTCGTTGGTGGCCTGGGTGTGGACGGCTGAGCGTCCCCAGCGCGTGAGCCAGAAGAGCGCGAGCTGAGCGGCCCGGGGCGCGTGGCGGTCCGCGTTCCAGCGGTAGACCGTAGAGCGGCCGACCTGCAGCGCTCGGGCGATCCGGTCGGCGTGTGGCCGTCCGAGGTCTTCGAGGATCAGGTCCCAAACTGGGACTGTCGGCGGGAGCTGCTCGATGGAAAACAGGCGTAAGTCCATGGTTCACAGTCCCTTCTCGTTATGGGACTGTGCACGATGTATATTATGTTAACTCACTTGCCGGGCTCGACTTGTTCCATCGAAGTTGAGTGTCCCAAGCCCGTCCAAAATCGGCCACGAACGGCGGCCATCCGCGCTTCGTTGTCCCTGTCCAAAGGCGGTACCGCCAGAACCCCATGAATGAAGAACCACACCCGACCTTGCCGTGGTGGCCGAACGCTTACCCGCCCAGCGGCGCCAGCGCGACCCTGAAACTCCTCAACGAGGATTTCGCCGTGACCGAACTGCCGCTGCAGCTGCCTTCGGGCGCAGGTGAGCACATTTGGCTGGACATCGAAAAGAACGGTGCCAACACCGCCTTCGTCGCGCAGCAGCTGGCCGAGGCCGCCGGCGTGCAGGAGCGCGATGTGGGCTACGCTGGCCTGAAAGACCGCCATGCCATCACGCGCCAGTGGTTCAGCCTCTACCTGCCCAAGGGCGAGACACCCGACCTGACCGCCCTGCAGCACCCGGAGTTCAAGGTGCGGGGACAGAGCCGCCATGTGAAGAAGCTGCGACCGGGCGATCTGCAGGGCAACCGCTTCCGCATCGTGCTGCGTGGCGTGACCGGCGACCGCGATGCGGTGGAGGCCAATCTGGCGGCCGTGGCGTCACAGGGCGTGCCCAACTACTTCGGCGCACAGCGTTTCGGCTTCGAGGGCGGCAACGTCGAGCAGGGCCGGGCCATGCTGGCGCGCGAGATCCGCGTGCGCAACCCGAAGAAGAAGGGCCTCTACCTTTCAGCAGTGCGCTCCTTCGTGTTCAATGAAGTGCTGGCCCTGCGCATTCAGCAAGGCCTTTGGGGCAAGACCTTGCCTGGCGACGTGATGGACGACGCCGGCCGGCCGACCGGCCCAATGTGGGGGCGCGGCCGCGTCAGCACCACCTTGCAGGCGCAGGCCCTGGAGAACGCCGTGGCTGAACGTCACGCCGTGGTCTGCCACGGCCTGGAGCACGCCGGCCTGGACCAGGAGCGCCGCGCCTTGGTGGCGACCCCGCACGACATGTCGTGGACCTGGCCGCAGGCCGACCAACTCGTGCTCACGTTTTCTTTGGCGGCCGGCACCTACGCCACGTCGGTGCTGAACGAAATCCTGCGTACCACGGAGCCTGAGCGGCACCGTGAGAACGAGCCGCTGCCGGCGGGGTGACGGCAGCCTCTGCGCCGGGCGCCCACAGGTCGGAGCCGGCAAGCCGGCCCAGGCCCAGGCTCCGGCCTGGGCCCCGGCGACAAGCTCACCGCCGAGCCAGCCCGCAGCAGGCAGGTCTTCAGCGCTTGCGCAAAGCCAGGTTCAACCGGTCCACCACCGCGGCCCAGTCTGCGTCCTGCGCCAGGCTCTCGCGCAGCAATTGCGCCTGCGCGCGTGTCCAGCATGAGGCGTCTTCCAGGCGCACTTGCTCGGGCAATGGCGCGTGCAAGGCAATGAAGCTGCGGATGGCCTCTTCGTCGCTGGGCAGGCCCAGCTGCGCGAAGAGCTCCGAAAACTCATGGTGTGCATCGTTCATGCCGCGGAGCGTACCCCCAGCCCGGGTGCCAGTCCAACAGTCCGCAGGTACAGGTACATTGCGATGCCCTTGCGCCGCGCTGGCCGCAGCCTGGGCGCCACCGTCGATGCCCCTGACACCCGTTCCCGCCCTCTCCTTCTGGATGTTCGCCCTGCGCGCCGTGCTGGCCTCCCTGTGCATCACGCTGCCGGTCGTGCTTGGCGGTTGTGGGGGCGGCGGCGCGGCGGCCAGTGCGACGCAGAGCCCGGCCCCGCCCGTCTCCGTGGCCCTGGGGCCAGCGGACCTGGCGGTGCTGTACGCCGAGGGCGACGCCAACAGCGAGGCCATTGCGCGCGCCTACCAGCAGGCCCGCGGCATCCCCGAGGCCCATCTGCTGCGCGTGGCGCTGCCGACGCGCAATGACGTCATCAGCAGCGCGGAGTTCAACACCCTGAAGTCCGACATCGACGCCCGCCTGCCCGCTGGCGTGCAGGCCACGCTGATCACCTGGACCGCACCCTCGCGCGTCGAGGGCGCTTGTTCGATGGGCATCACCGCCGCCCTGGCCCTGGGCTTTGATGCGCGCTACTGTGGACGCTGCGTGGCCACCGCCACCACGCCCTACTACAACAGCGGCAGCGCTCGGCCCTTTGCCGACTTCGGCCTGCGCCCGTCGATGATGCTGGGCGCCGCCAGCGTGGCCGAAGCGCAAATGCTGATCAACCGCGGCCTCGCCGCCGACCGCCTGATGACCCGTGGCGGCACGCAAGCCACCGCCTGGCTGGTGCGCACCAGCGACCCGGCGCGCAACGCCCGCGAGGCCGACTTCCGTGCACTGGCCCGCACCACGGTGCCGGGTGTGCAGATCAACTTCGTCGACAACACGGCCGGCACCGGGCCGGACGAGATCACCGGGCGCAGCAATGTGCTGTTCCACTTCACCGGCCTGGCGCGTGCGAACCAGGCGGCCAGCAACACCTGGCTGCCGGGCGCTGCAGCCGACCACCTCACCAGCTTTGGCGGTGTGTTGCCCGATGGCTTCGGCGCGCAGATGCCGGCCACCGAATGGCTGCGAGCCGGCGCCACTGCCAGCTACGGCACGGTGGAGGAGCCGTGCGCGTTCGAGCAGAAGTTTCCGCGTGCCAGCGTGCTGGTGAACCGCTACCGCCAGGGTGACACCCTGATCGAGGCCTACTGGAAGTCGGTGCAGTGGCCGGGCCAGGGCCTGTTTGTCGGCGAGCCGCTGGCGCGGCCGTGGGCACCTTGAGCACGCCCGCGTGAGCAGCCACGCCCCCGCGCCCCGCCCTGCCCTCAGCGTGGCGGCGTTCGCCACCCTGCTGCTCATCGCGCTGATGATGGGCGCCAACCACGTGGCCGCGCGCCTGGCCTTCAACTTTGGCGCGGATGTCGCCACCGCCGTGGCCTGCCGCAGCTTGGCCACGGTGCTGGGTGTGGGCATCGTCTTGCTGCTGTGGCGTGTGCCGCTGGCACTGCAGCCGCAACACCGCCGCGCCTTGCCGGCCATCGGTGTGCTGATCGGCGTGCAGAGCCTGTGCCTGTACTCGGCGGTGGCGCGGCTGCCGGTGGCCCTGGCCCTGCTGGCCTTCAACAGTTTCCCGCTCTGGATCTCGCTGTGGTCGCGCCTGATCTACGGCCAGCGCACCGAGGCGCGTGTGCTGCGCGCCATGCCCGTGCTGCTGCTGGGTCTGGGTCTGGCGCTGGATGTGTTCGGTGCCGCCTCGGGCCTGGGCGCCATGGGCCAGTGGGCGCGCATCGGCGCCGGGGTCGGCTTTGCGCTGGCCGCGGCCGCCACCTTCGGCCTGGCGCTGGTGCTCACGCAGCACGAGGCCGGCGGTCTTGACGGCCGCGTGCGCACCTTCACCACCATGGTCATGGTGGCCTTGCTGGCCGGCGTGGGCATGGCCACCCAGGGCGGCCCGCATTGGCCCACCGCGGCGCCTGGCTGGTGGGGGCTGGTGGCGCTGAGCCTGCTTTATGGCACCGCCTTCACCGTCATGTTCACCGTGCTGCCGCGCCTGGGCGTGGTGGGCAACTCGGCCATCATGAACGTGGAGCCGGTGTTCGCGCTGGTGCTGGCCTGGGCCCTGCTCGGCCAAGCCATCGCACCGGTGCAGGTGGCGGGTGCGCTGCTCGTGGTGGCCACCGTGGTGTGGCTGGGCACGCGGCGGGGCTGAGCCGGCACGGTGACGGTGGAACGAAGTGCGGGTCCGCGCGCAACGTGCCAAGCGCGGTGTTCCGCGTTGCAGGTTCAGCGCGCCGCGTTCTCGGCGATGGCCGCGGCAAAACGCGGCAGCAGCTGCTGCGGCAGGTCATGGCCCATGCCGGGGATGAAATCAGCCTGGGCGCCGGCAATGCGCGCGGCCAGCTCGCGCCCGGCTTCCACACGCACCAGCGGGTCGGCCAGGCCGTGGATGATGCGTGTGGGCATGCTGATGCGCGGCAGCAGCGCGCTGCGGTCGCCGTCGGCCGCCACCGCCAGCAGCTGCCGCGCCGTGCCCGCGGGGTGCCACGAACGGCGCACGCTGTCCAGCAGGCGCTGACGCTGGCGCCCCGCATCGGGAGGGAAGCCCGGGCTGCCTATCGCTTTCAGCACGCCCACCAGGTGGCGGACCACGGCCTCGGGTTCGCTGCTCGCCGGACGCGACAGCAAGGCGCCGCGCACACCCCAGCCGGGCTGCGGCAGGTGGCGCGCGCCACTGGTGGTCATCATCAAGCTCAGGCTCTTGACACGCTGCGGGTGTTTGGCCGCCAGATGCTGGGCAATCATGCCGCCCATGCTGGCGCCGCACACGTGAGCCTGCGCCAGGCCCAGCGCGTCCAGCACGCCCAGCGCGTCTTGCGCCATGTCGGCCAGGCTGTAAGGCGATGCCACGGCCATGCCCAGCGTGTGGCGCACGGCGCCCACGGCGATATTGGGCACACCCAAGTGGTCAAAGTGCTGGCTGAGGCCGATGTCGCGGTTGTCCATGCGGATGACGCGAAAACCTCGGCTCACCAGCAACTGCACCAGTTCTTCGGGCCAGCCCGTGAGCTGCATGCCCAGCCCCATGATCAGCAGCAAGGGCTGCCCCCCAGGCAGGCCCTGGTCGTCGATCTCGATGGCAATGCCGTTGGCGACGATGCGCATGCGGCTACAGAGCGGCCTGCAAGGGCGAGTGGTGCGTCACCTTGTAGAACCAGCGCCGGGCGCCCTTGACATCAAACGCCTGCCACTGCCGCGGATCCTGGCGCAGGCGGTCGGCAATGGCGTAGAGCGCCAGCGGGTTCATGCCCATGCCGATGTGGCTGGCGTGCACCTCGATGTTCTCGGCCTGCGCGCCTGCCGGGTTCAGGCTGCATTGCCAGGCCACGACACCGTCGGTCTTGCTGTAAATGGATGTGGTGGGGCACGGCGGCGTGCCGCGGATCTGCTCGATCAGCGCCGGGTCGTGCGTGCTCTGGCCGCTGACCAGCTCATAGAAGCGCCACGCATTGGTGGCCCGCGGGTGGCCGTTGAAGGGCGTGCCCAGGGTGATGACACAGCGCGTGTTTTCGGGCTGCTCTTTGGCCAGCTCACGCGCGTAGACGCCGCCCAGGCTCCAGCCGATGAGGCTGGCCTTCTCGCGATGGCGTGACGCCACCTGCTGCAGCTGTTCGCGGCAGCTTTCCAGCACGCCGTGCTTGGGGCCGAAATTGAAGCCCTGCTTCCATGCGTAGGGCGTGTAGCCGCGATCGCGCAGGAAATTGCGCAAGGGCAGCGTGGTGAAGTCGGCGGCGCCCAGGCCGGGGTAGACGATGACGGGGTGGCCGTCGCCTGTGGGCAGGCGGTTCAGCCAGGGTGCTGCAGCCACCATCGCCGCGTATTCCCAGGGCGCCCGCGCCTCCAGCATCACCAGCCAGGGGCCCGGGGCTTCGACCAGTTCCTGCGCCTGCAGCGGGGCAAACGGCTCGGGGGCCGGCTTGCGCCGGCGCATCGGAAGACTCATGCGGCCATGCTAGCCCGCGCGCGCCTTCTTTTTTGGGGTCTGAACCACCGCCGGCCTATCGCTTGCCCGGGGGCGCCTTGTCACCTGCGAGACAGCCGCATCCATCATGCTGCCCATCACGCTGCCCATCACACCCCGCGTGGCCTTGCCCAAGGTGCTGCTCACGGCCCCGGCCACGCCGCCGGCGATGCGTTTGCCGGTCTTGCTGACCAGCCCCTCGGGGGGCGGTTCATCGGGGTCGTCCTCGCCGGGTCGCGCCAGCGCACGCAGGTCGTCGAAGGCGATGTGCATGGCCTCGGCCAGGCTGCGCACATCGGGCATCGCGGCGGCATCGGCCATGAGCCCGAAATCGAGGCTCTGGTCGTAGCTCTGCACGGTGATGTTCAAGGCCATGCCGTGCACCACGATGGAGGCCGGGTAGTTGGTGACCATGCGCGCGCCCGCCATGTACAGCGGCACCGGCGGGCCGGGCACGTTGCTGATGACGACATTGGCGACCTGCGGGATGCGGTCAGCCACCCTGGCCTTGCCATACAGCGCGGTGGCGGCCTCGATCAGCCACGGCACCCCGAGCGAGGGAAAGTCGGTAGGCAGGATGCTCTTCAGGCTGCCCATGGTGGTTTTCATCGCCGCGGTGGCTGCCTTCACATGGGCCAGCCGCTTCTTGGTGTCGGCGATGTTCGTGCCCAGGCTGATGAGGCTCATGCTCGCCTGGTTGTCGGCGTTGGTGTCGCCTTTTTCGCGCAGCGAAATCGGCACGGCGGCCACCAGGCTCTTGCGCGGCAGCACACGCTGCTTGGCGTAGTGGCGGCGCAAGGCGGTGCTGCAGACCATCAGCACCATGTCGTTGATGGTGGCGTCAAAGGCACGGCCGAGGGCCTTCAGTTCCGGCAGCGGCAGCGTGACGGTGGCGAACGCACGGCCGGCCGTGACCGAGACGTTCAGCGGTGTGCGCGGTGCCAGCGTCAGGTTCTTCGGCCCGGCCTTGCCCGTCAGCAGCGACGATGCCGACACCGCCGAACTGGCGGCGTTTTTCAGGGTGCCCACCGTCGCCGGCAGGTTGCGCACGATCTCGGCCACCTTCTGTGCCTGGTTGCCGATGACGCCGCGCAGCATCTCCGTCATTTCCAGCTTGAAGGTGCGCTCGCGCCGCGACGGTTTCACCTCGATGGCACGCGGCTGTGCGCTGATGTCGAGGATGGCGTTGGCCAGCGCCACGGCGGCCTGGCCGTCCACCGCGGCGTGGTGCAGCTGGGTGTAGAGCGCCACCCGCTTGTGGCCGTTGGCTGCCGGCGCCAGGCCCTCGAAGACATGGAACTTCCACAGCGGCTTCTTGCGGTCCAGCAGCACCGGGTGGAGGGCCGAGACCGCGGCTTCCAGCTCCGGCAGGCCGGCGCCCTGACCGTTCACCTTGGCGAGCTTCACCTCCACGATGTGCTGCTTCATGTCGGGCACCGCATCCACCCAGGCCGGGTTGGCCAGGTTCAGCGGCATCCACCACAGGCGCCGCCGCAGCACCGGCGTGATGGGCAGCCGGCTCTCGATGTGCTTGCGCAGCGCGACGATGAACTTGCCCTTGTGGCCGGCTGGCAGCTCGAAGACATGCAGCGCGCCCACGTGCATGGGCATCTCCGGCGTTTCAAGGTACAGGAAGGTGGCGTCGAGGCCTGAGAGTTGTTGCATGCGGGGGCCCTGCGGCAAGCCGCGGCGTGCGGCCCTTGCCATGCTAGTTGGCAAGGGATGCCGTGGGCTGAGGGCTAGCCCGAAGCCAGCACGAAGAAAGGAAAAACGGGCTGCACGCATCAGCGAGCAGCCCGTTCACCTCGATTGCCGGCACCTGCATGGCACCGTGCGGCCCTGAGCACTGCCGCCTGTTCCAGCGGTCTGGTTGCAACGATAGATCGTCGCGACGCCTTCCGGTACTGCAAGACCTGACAGGGTGGGCGGCCCCTGCCCGGCCGGCGCCGGCTCAGGCCGGCGGCATTGCCGGTCGCCGCTGCAGCCCCAGCACCTCGTTGCCGACCAGCGCCACCAGCACCAGCCCTCCCCCCGCCAGCACCGCCGCCGAGGGTGCTTCACCCGCACCCAGCCAGGCCCAGAGCACGCCGAAGATCACTTCCAGCAGGCCCAGCAGCGCGATCTCGGGGCCGCTGAGCACGCGGGCCACCGCCACCGCCATCAGGCAGGGGATGGCCAGTTGAAAGCAGCCCAGCAGGGCCAGCCAGCCGAGGTCGTGGGCCGAGGCCGCCAGCGGCCAGGCCAGAGGCAAGGTCACCATGGCCGACAGCACGGCGCCTATCAGCACCGCGCTCAGCATGTCCGGCGGCGCGGCGCCATGGCCTTTGCGGCCCCTCAGGTGCTGCAGCAGGGTCCAGTTCACCGCGGCGGCCACCGGGACGGCCAGCGCGACCAACACCCCGAGCAGGGCACGCGGGTCCTGTCCGCTGACGTCATGGCCATACATCCATGCGATGCCGGCCCCGGCCAGCGCAATGGCACCCCAGGTGCGGGCCGCCAGCCGGTGCCCCAGCACCGCGCGTGCCAGCAAGGCCGTGAACAGCGGGCCGATGGACATCGTCACCAGCACGTTGGCCACGCTGGTGAGGGTCAGCGCCATCATGAAGGCGGTGTACATCACGGCCCAACAAAGGCCGCTGAGCCACAGTGCCCGGCCGCCGTTGCGCAGCGCAGCCCACAAGGGCTGCGGCCCCTTCATCCAGCCCAGCAGCAGCACCAGGCTGAGCGCGTTGAAGGCGCTGCGCCAGAAGGTGATCTCGAAGCCGCGCGCGGATTCGAGAAACCGCGACACCACGCCGGCGATGCTCCACAGCAGCGTGGCGGCCACCATCAGCCACACCGCCTGGCGGTGGCTCATCGTCTGCGGCAAGCGGGCGTGGCGCTCAGACGCCGGCGCGCCCAGCGCGCTTGCGCTCGTTCTCGGACAGGTAACGCTTGCGCACGCGGATGCTCTTGGGTGTGATCTCGACCAGCTCGTCGTCCTCGATGAACTCGACACCGTACTCCAGCGTCAGGTCGATGGGCGGCGTGATCTTGATCGCGTCTTCCTTGCCGCTGACGCGGAAGT
>LNFM01011785.1_pt1 | contig 24487 bp, 19 predicted proteins | sample 596031 | NCBI WGS metagenome assembly LNFM01 (sample SAMN04254537, study PRJNA301005) | activated carbon metagenome | isolation source: dual media filters at the Ann Arbor, Michigan drinking water treatment plant | place: USA: Ann Arbor | reverse complement strand
GAGTACGATCTACAACGCAGTTACTAATGAGTCCTGGAGTAATATCGACGGCCGTTTTGTAAACCTAGGTTCAAAGCGATAGCCGTTTACAAGAAACTGATTGCAGTAGCGATCACTGCAATATAAATTTAATCATTTAAGTGCATGACACTGCGTTGTGCACTTAAAGCAATATAGGCATATCATTTTAACTGTCATTTCGAGCATAGCGAGAAATCTATAACGTTGATTCACAAAGATTCCTCGCTTTGTTCGAATGACAAACATGAGTTATTCAGAGCCTCCTTAACATTTCCGGTCGCTATGATCATTAAGAGTCAGTGCATTTATAACTGATATCAAGTGCTTATAGATATTTCAGGGTAGACTAATTAGAAATCAAGGGACAATAACAAGCCGTCAAAAGCTGACAACTAAGCAGTTAGCAGTTTTCTGTCATCAATTATTCCGCAGTTGCAACCAAAGCAAACCCTTATGAGTCAGGCGATAACTCTGTGTTGGGCTGCGCGGAGAATCAGGCTGCGTGCGTGCGTTCGATCCAGCCGGTGCTGTTGAGTACATGAATGCCGATCGCTTTTGACAGTTAGCTACTTGGTCGGCTACATAGTCGGTTACTTGATCGGTAGATTGACAGGATTTTCTGATGACTTCGGCGCATCCTCGCCGATCATCACCGCCTTACCATCCCGCCAGACCACGGCATACTGGCCCAGGCGGTGTTTCTTTTCAAGCGCCTGAGTTACGGCTTTTTGTAACGAATCCAGCATCACCTGACCTTCTTCGGAGAGCTTTACTTTTGACGTTATCTTCATTACTCGATTTCCATTAATAACTGCTGATAATAAATTTCATGGAGAATATTACGACTATCGCCCGTTTGTTCAAATACGGGGATCGGCAATTCACCGTCATTCATGAAACAAATGCAATGATCAACCTTGTGACTGAATACATGGAACAGATTGCCAAGGCTACGCGGGAAACGCCGCTCGATGTCGCGCAACGGAATATTGTGGCCGCCGTGCGTAACTCTTTCCGCCACGCGCATTTTCGACATCCCGACATTTGGCAAGGCAAGATAGATCAACTCCACTTGCCAGCCATCACGTTGCAGCCGATTGGTCAGCCGCAAACAACTACGCCCTGAAAGCGTGGTTTCGAATGCAAAATCTCTTGGCGGCTGATGTTTTCTTCAATCTCGTTCAGAAAGATACGGCTTGCCGAAATAAGTTCCCGTTCCGGCATCAGCGGAGAAAGACCCGCTGCGATCAGATCGGCATTAACAAAATGAGTACAGTCCGCCACCTTGGGCAGATATTCCAGTGCGAATGTGGTTTTGCCTGCGCCGTTGGGACCGGCAATGATCCAGCAGGTTGGCATTACACAGTCTCCCCGTGTTGTTTTTGCGTCCGTTTGAGTTGGATGATCGTGGCAGTCATGCGGTTTGTAATGGTGAATTCTCCGAGGTGAAGATTGTATTTATTTTCCCGGTATCCTTGGCAACCAGGGTCTACTGGCTTTTTGAACGGGTATTCGATCCGTTCAGTCGCTCATAAACTTGATTTCCCAGCCACTTGGAAACGAGTTCTTGCATTTCTGGCTTACCCATATAATCGGAAAAGAGTTCTTCATTGAATTCCATGCGCTCGATAAACAGCGATTCCAGAATTTGGCGAAAAACGAGCTGAAATTTGTCCAGAGAATTCACTTCAGCCGCTCTGCGTAGTGATTCGTTTTGACTTGCCGCTTCGGCGATCTGATCGAAAAAAAGTTGATCAGCTTCACTCAACTCACCACCAAAACGCTCATTGATGATGTCAATCAGGCGAGAAAGTACAACGTATTCTTCGCGGTCCTCGCCCGTGCCTACTTCGCGCGGACCATCCAGCGGCTTGGCATATCCTTCAGTGAGGCTGATTGAGCCTTCGCTGATTTTCTGCAGGCGGTAGTAGTCAAGCTCAATTTCCTCATCGAACTGGTAGCCCGGCCCGCTCTTGCGCTTAGGCAGCTTCAAGGCCAGATGGCGCAGGTAGGTAAAGAGTTTTTCAAGATCACTATCCTGGTAGGGAATGACCTGACTCAGGAAGCTGTACAGGTTACGGAACGCCTGCACCTTGCCGCGCCATAGCTCGGCCTCTTCCTCTTCCGTGTTCTGCAATTGCGCAAAGCGAGCGATTGCCTGATCGAGGATGGCGTTCATGTTCTTATGATCGGTCGGGCTCTGCCGGCGCTTCGGTGCGAAGAATATCCGCGCAAATTCGGCCACTTCAGTCTGGAGGTAGACGCCCGAGGCATCAAGCTCGGCCTTGTTCGCGTAGAGCTTGTCCGGATCGACCTGCTCGCCCATCACCGAGCCTTCGTAGTATTGGCGGAAGGCCTCCTGAATCTCGGCGGGATCGTTGACGAAATCCAGCACGAAGGTGTCATCTTTCAACGGGTGCGTGCGGTTCAGGCGTGACAGGGTCTGCACGGCTTGAATGCCTGCCAAGCGTTTGTCCACGTACATGGTGTGCAGCAGCGGTTGATCGAAGCCGGTCTGGTATTTTTCGGCCACCAGCAGCACACGGAAATCGGGCCTGGCGAAGCTGCCGGGCAGATCCTTTTCCTTCAGGCCGTCGTTCATTCCGGTCTCGGTGTACGTTTTCTCGGGGAGCTTGTCATCTTCGACAGTTCCGGAGAACGCCACCAGACTCTTGATGGGGTAACCTTTTTCGGTGATATACCGGTCAAATGCCTGCTTGTAGCGCACCGCCTCCAGGCGTGAACCCGTCACCACCATCGCTTTGGCGTGGCCACCGATCTTGTGGCGCGTAAAGTGCTGGAAATGCTCGACCATCACCTCGGTTTTCTGGCCAATGTTGTGCGGATGCAGCCGCATGAAACGCGCCAGCGCCTTGGCCGCTTTTTTGCGCTCGACGTTGGGGTCGTCCTCGGCCTTCTTGATCAACTTGTAGTAGGTCGTGTAGGTGACGTAGTTCTTCAGCACATCCTCGATGAAACCTTCCTCGATAGCCTGGCGCATGGTGTAGCGGTGGAAGGGTTCGCCGTTGCGGCCGAAAATCGCCAGCGTCTTGTGTTTGGGGGTGGCGGTGAAGGCAAAGAAACTCATGTTCGGCTGCTGGCCGCGTTTGGCCATAGAACGGAACAGGCGTTCCAGCTCGACTTCGCCTTCCTCTTCGGCCATCTCTTGGGCCTTGCGGCGAAGCTCGGCGCCGCCCAGCACACCCTTGAGCTCCGTCGCCGTCTCGCCGGATTGCGAGCTGTGCGCCTCGTCGATGATCACCGCGTACTTGCGGGTTGGCAGATGGCTCTTCGCACCTTCCCCACGCGCCTCGGCGAGCTTCATCAACTGCCCGGATACGAACGGAAACTTCTGCAGCGTGGTGATGATGATCGGCACGCCCGCTTCCAACGCCTCGGCGAGCTGGCGCGAGTCCTCGTCGATCTTCTGCACCACACCCTGGCGGTGATCGAACTGGTAGATGGTGTTCTGCAACTGACGGTCCAGCACCACGCGATCGGTGATAACGACCACGCTATCAAAAAGCCGCTCATCGCGCTCGTTGTGCAGGCTTGACAGTCGATGCGCCAGCCAAGCAATGGTGTTGCTCTTGCCGCTTCCGGCCGAATGCTCCACAAGATAATTGTGCCCTACACCTTCGCTGGCGGCGGCCGCCACCATTCCGCGCACCGCTTGCAACTGGTGGTAGCGCGGGAAGATCAGGTTTTCCTTGCGCACCTTTTTGCCATCGTCCATTACTTTTTCCTGCACATCCACATGCAGAAAGCGGACGAGCAGGTCGAGCAGGCTGTCGCGCTGCAGCACTTCTTCCCACAGGTAGGCAGTCTTGTAATTACGGCCATTCTTATCCGGCGGATTGCCAGCGCCGCCGCCCCAGCCTTTGTTGAAGGGCAGAAAATGGGTGCTGGTACCGGCCAGGTGCGTGGTCATGTGCGCCTCTTCGGTATCCACCGCGAAATGCACCAGCGCGCGTTTGGTGAACACGAAGATCGGCTCACGCGGGTCGCGGTCGTGGCGGTACTGGTGGATCGCATTGGCTGCGGTCTGGCCGCTGAGCGGGTTTTTGAGTTCCAGCGTCAGCACCGGAATGCCGTTGACTGACAGCGCCACATCCAACGACTTCTCCGACTTCGGGCTGAAGTGCAATTGGCGGGTCAGCCCAAGCCGATTGGCCTGATAGCGCGCCTCCAGCTCCGGGTTCAGCCCGTGCGCCGGGCGGAAGAAAGCGATCCGTAAGGTCTTGCCAAAACATTTGAAGCCATGGCGCAACGTGGCCAGCGTGCCATGGGTGTCCAGCCACTTGCACAGCGATTCTAGCACCCGCGCGCCGGTCTGCTCGCCGTGCAGGGCTTCCAGCTTCTCCCACACTTGGCCCTGGGTAGCGCGGATGAACGCCAGTGCCTCATCGGGGAAGATCGCCCGGTCGCGGTCGAATCCCTTGGCGTCGACCCGCGTATAACCGTCGCCCAGCAAGACCGACTCGATGGCGGTTTCAAAAGCGGCTTCGCTGGTGCGCTTCATACCTTCTTCCCCAAGACAAACTTGGCATGTTCGCGCCGCAACATTTCGTAAGGCGTCATGAAACGCAGATTCAAGCCGATGCAGACATTGGGGATTTTGATGCGTTTAACCGAGTTCGCAGGCACCTCGTGGGTTACCACGGTTTGTCCGCGCGCCAGTGCATGGGCGATGAGATAGAAGTCTGCCACCTGCAAAAAGGTATTAATAGCGGCGGGCTCGTACTGCTGCCCGGTGATCCAGGTGCTGACCGCGCCGAACTGTGCTGCGACCGGCGCATCGGTCTTGAGGAACATACCGTTGCCGTGATCGCGTACCCAATCGGTGAGTTCATCACCGCCAGCGGCGATTTCATCGCCCACCTTATCGATGCTGGCCACTTTTCCCATGGCATGGTTTTCGATCAGCCATTCCCAGAAGGCGGGGCAGAAGTCCAGGCCGTAGTGCAGGTTTTTGGCCTGAATAAACACATTCGCATCGAGCAAGTAGGTCACAGCATTACTCCCAATTCGCGCGCAGCCTGGTAGAACGTAGCGGTTTTGCGCACGCCCAGCAGGCGGAAGGCATCCTGAAACAAGGTCTGGCCTTCCAGCGCGCTGCCCACCAGCGCCCGCGCAAAACGCTTGCCGGTACGCGCACCCAACGTGCGGTAGAAATCACCACCGCCGCCAGTTCGCTCCAGCGTGCGCAGGCGTTCGACTTCCTTGCGGTAGTGCTGCCATAACGTGGTTTCGTTGATGAACCCTGCGTCGAACAGACGCCGTAGCGCCACCAGGCTGCTGACCTTGAACAGCCGTGCCAGGCGCTGGATTTCCTGCTCGATCGGTGCCTCCGGCTGAGCCGAATTACGTGTTGCCGCCAGAGGCATCAGCAATTCCGCCGCGACCCGGTTACACCAGCGCTCGATGCCTTGCTCCGGCACGCACCCGGCTTCGGCATCGGAAACGCCGCTCTCGCCCAACGCCAGATGGGCCAGCTCATGCGCCAGGCTGAACATCTGCGCCGCCTTGCTGTCGGCGCCGTTCAAGAACAGCAGCGGCGCCAGTTCATCGGCCAGCGCAAAACCACGAAACTCACCGACATCCAGTTTACGATGGCTGTTGGCGCCGACAATGGAGCTGGCCATCACCAGCACACCCGATTCCTCGGCGCGTGTCATCAGTTGCCGAAGCGCATCGGTCCAGGTCGGCAGCGCCTGCCGTTCGGCAATCGACACGCCGAGTGTATCGCGCAGATTGGCAGCCACTGTCTCGGGTGCGTCGTCCAGGCGCACCCGGCCCACGAAGGACACTGGCGGCAATCCATGCATCTGCGCGTATTCGCGAAACCAATCCTGCCGCCGCTGGCACAGGTACAAGGTATCCAGCAGGTCACTGCTCGGCTCGCGCAACGGCGCATCGCGCAGAGTGCGAAAGTCCGGCACCGGCAGTTCCATCCGGGGTGGCTCCGACAGAAAGAACAGGCCGAACGCTGTATGGGTAAGCCGAGCGAAGTCCTCCAGTTGCTTCAAGGTCGGCTGCGCTTCGCCCGTCAGCCACAACGGCCACTTACGAAAGCGTTTGCTCAGGGCGATATCGTCCAGCCGCGCCCGCTCGGCAGCCCAGCGCAGCACCGGAATGGAAGCGGGAACGCTGACGCTCATGGTTGCATGGCCTCCAACGGAACCTGGCCGGTAACGGCGGCGGTGATTAGGGCGGCGCGGCGTTCTTTCAGCAACTCCACGCTACCTCGGACATACTTCCGCTGCAGATCGATTCGTTTGGCGCCGCCCCTAATTTCAGAAACGATGCACTCTTGCTCTTCAAGGGGAGGAATCGGTATGCGAATTGCACTGAGGGTCTCTCGATTGATCTTTGGCATTGCCACCCGAGCCGATTCGAGTTCGGCCCACGTCGAGAAGTCCTCCGAGAGCAGGAAATACTGGAGGTACTCTGGCATTAGCTTCTCAGAGGGGCGGAGCGCATACATATCTGCGCTGCACAAACAATCTTCCTCGGCCAGTGCCACCTTTCGCAGCGCAGGCCGGATTTTCGAGTAGAGGACATCGCCTTGCTTGCACAAATACTTGCCGCTGATGGCACCTTGATCTGCAGAGGTCTCAGTATGCGTAATTTGGCCGGTGCGTGACTCGATGTGGTTCGGTGCCACGAGGATCAATACCGAAAATCTGCCGTCTTCAGGATCTACCTGGCCTTCAGAGATGAACACATCCCATGAGAACTTAGTCGTTGGCCAATGTGCTGGAATCTCGCCCAGCCATTCCTGACCGGAGGGTTTCAGCGGAGTGTTAGGGTCGAGGCCGCGGGTGACGGCGCGGCTGATGAGGGCGGCGCGCTTTTCTTCCAGCAGCGCCAGCATGTGTTCCTTCTCGGTAATCAGGGCGTCGATGCGGGCGGTTTCGCGGTCGAGGTAACTGGCGATTGAGTGCTGAACCTCAAGACTCGGCAACGGGAGCGTGAGCATCGGAATATCTCCCATGCTTATGTTTTTTTGAGTGTTGGAGCTACAGAGGTCATCAATTTGGCTCTGGAGAAGAGTGCTCTTCAAGCAGTACTCTAGGAAAGCGCTCAATACCTGTCTTGTGTCTGCACGGATAAGTGCCAGCGGCGACCAAATGCTGAACTCAGTGTCGACCTTCACTCTTGCAATCTTTCCAGTCGAGGCTGCTTTGCCCAGCAGAATATCGTCTCGTTCCGGTGCAGCCTTCTTGCTGAATTCGCGATGATCCTCTTCTGAAACATACCGACACGCCTCAAACACGAGTTCACCATTCTGAATGCCATCAACCGACAGGAAGGGAAAACCTTCAAAAGTGAACTCAGGCGTGAGGTGGGGCCCATCTGTGATCGGAGCTGCTAGCAGAAATTTCAGTCGAATTGCCGACCACTCGCTCGGCAGCGTGGATTTGAGCAAGGCGGCTGCTTGAACTGATTGTGGATCAACGGACAGCATTACTCCGCCACCTCATCGCCCCATTCCGCCAGCTTCCGGCGCAACAACTCCTTGTCGGGCAAATAGAGTTGGTATTCCCGGGTATGGATGTTGGCGTCTTTGGGCAGGGTGATTTCTACCAGTGCATCCTGTTTCTTTTTGCACAGAACGATGCCGACGGTCGGCGCTTCGTCTTCCAGTTTCACAAACCGGTCGAAGTAATTGACGTACATCTGCATCTGGCCCAGGTCGCCATGGCTGAGTTTGCCTATCTTGAGATCGATCAGCACATAGCAGCGCAACAGGCGGTTGAAGAACACCAGGTCGACGAAGAAATGCTCCTCGTCGAAAGTGAAGCGTTTTTGCCGGGCCTCGAACAAAAATCCTTTACCCAGTTCCAGCAGAAAGTGTTCGAGTTTGTCAATGATGGCACTTTCCAGATCCGATTCGGAGTATCTGGCCTTTTCATCGAGGCCGAGAAATTCCAGAACGTACGGTTCCTTCAGTAGGTCTTCGGGGTGGCTGATGATCTGACCTTCGGCAGCAAGCTGTTTGATGCCGTCTTTATCGCGACTGAGGGCTAACCGTTCGTACAGACCCGAGCTGAACTGACGTTTGAGTTCCTGGAGCGACCAGCCATTGGCGGCGGCTTCAATCTCGTAGAAACGGCGCTCATCCGCATTGCCGATGGCAATCAGAAAGACATATTGCGACCACCCCAGCGCAAAGGGGGAATCGGATTTTCCAGAAGGTGTTTGAGATTTTCGGGATTCAGGCAATTTCCCAGATGGCATCTGGGATTTCTTGGCAGACAGGAATTGGGCAGGCGGCACCTGGGAAATCTGGTCAGTTTTGTCTTGATAGGTCAGGTAAAACTTGCGCATATATTCGAGATTGGAGCGGGAAAAGCCGCGCCCAAATTCGTTCGTCAGTTCCGCAGATAATTCCTTGAGCAGCGCTTTGCCGTATCCTGCCCGCTCCGCTCCCTGCTGCTCATGCACGACAATCCGGCGGCCGATCTCAAAATTGGTCAGTACCTGGATCAGATCGACGGCCTGCACCACCGCCTGACGGGCGGAGAGGATCAGATCGCGGATGTCGTGGATCAGCTCCTTCACTCCGTTACCTCCCGCAACAGCGCCAGAATCCGCTGCTCCACGCCGGCCAGTTCGGCATCGATTTCGTGCAGCGGGCGCGGCGGCTGATACTGGAAGAACACGCGGTTGAAGTTGATCTCGTAGCCGACCTTACCGATGCCGCCGTCCTGCTCGTCCAGCGTCTCGCGGTCGATCCAGGCGTCTGCTACATAAGGCCGCACTTCGCGCAGCACATAGCTGACGATGTCTTCCTTCAGCGGGATGTTCTCGGCATCCTTCAGCGCCGGGTCGGGCTCGTATTCGATATATTTGCCCTTGCCGTCGGTGTGCAGGCCAAGCAGTGCGTAGAGGTCATCCTTCGTGATGTCAGCGGGCAGGGTTTGGCCGGGGAACAGGGTGATGCGGTTTAGCGGCTCGACCTTGTGGTGTTTGGCGATTACCGGCGCGGCCTCGGGGTCGACGGTAGTGAAGCACTCACGGAAGATCTTCTTCTGTGCCGTGCCCTTGGTGCCATTGGCCCAGCCTTCCACGTCGTTGGGCAGGGTCTTGAACACTTGCTGCACGTCGTCCCAGGCCTGATTCCAGTCCAGCAGCGATTCTGGCCCAAGCTGGTCATGCACCGCCTGTAGGGCATCGAACAGTTCCGGGCAGGTGTTGAGGAAGCGCTCGCGGGCTTCCTCGGTGATCTCGAAGCGCAGCCGCAGCGGGCGCAGCACGGTGATGCGGCGGTAGCCGAAATCGCTGTTGTCGAACACGCGGCTGGTCTTGCTGTCTTCCATCGCACCGTGCTCGCGGGTGATGGCGTCAATTGCCACCTGATCGAGGTAGCGGCGCTTGTCGCCTAAGCTGCGCTTCATCGGCGTCCAGCGCTCGCGGGCGTCGATCAATTGGATCTTGCCGCGGCGAGTGGCGGCCTTGCGGTTGCTGACTACCCAGATGAAGGTGCCGATGCCGGTGTTGTAGAACATCTGCTCGGGCAGGGCGACGATGGCTTCGAGCTGATCATGCTCGATGATCCAGCGGCGGATTTCACTCTCGCCGCTGCCAGCGCCGCCGGTGAACAGCGGCGAGCCGTTGAAGACGATGGCGGTGCGCGAGCCGGGCTTGTCGCGGTCGTTCGCCTTGTAGTCCTGGAACTTGCTCATCATGTAGAGCAAGAACAGCAGGGCGCCGTCGTTGATGCGCGGCAGCTTGCCGCTGTAGCCGCAGAAGCTGGGCCAGCGGTCGATGATCTTCTTTTCCGCCTTCCAGTCCACGCCAAAAGGCGGGTTGGCCAGCAGATAATCGAAGCGGTGATCGGGAAACGGGTCGCCGGTGAGGGTGTTGCCCAGCACTACCTGGCCATCCTTGTGGCCCTTGATCAGCAGATCGGAGGCGGCGACGGCGTAGGAGCGCGGGTTGTAGTCCTGGCCGAAGACCTTGACGATGGCTTGTTCGTTGTGGGCGAGAATCCAGTTTTGCGCCTCCGCCAGCATACCGCCGGTGCCGCAAGCCGGGTCGCAGATGGTGGCGATGACGCCCTGCTGCGTGAGCACCTGAGTGTCGGGTTCCAGCAATAGGTTAACCATGAGCCGGATGACCTCGCGCGGGGTGAAGTGATCGCCCGCCGTTTCGTTGGCGGCTTCGTTGAAGCGGCGGATCAAGTCTTCGAACACCAGCCCCATGGTGATGTTGTCGACGTGCTTAGGATGCAAATCAATCTCGGCGAATTGGGCGACCACCTGGTAAAGGCGGTTGGATTCTTCGAGATTTTCGATCTCCTTGTCGAACTCGAAGCGTTCGAAGATCTTGCGGATGTTCTCGGAGAAACCGGCAATGTAGTCGGCCAGGTGGCGGCCGATGTTGTCCGGATCACCCTTGAGCTTGTAGAAGTCGAGCTGGCTGTGGTTGTGAAAGCCCAGCGGCTTGCCGTCTTCATCCTTGGCCAGGTTGTTGAGGATGGCGTCGACGTTGGGCTGTCCCTTGGCAACGAGCTCGGCGTGGCGCTTGAGCACGGCTTCCTTACTCGGTGTCAGCACGGCATCAAAACGGCGCAGCACGGTGAGCGGCAGCATCACGCGCTCGTACTGCGGCGGGCGGTAGGGGCCACGCAGCAGGTCGGCCACAGACCAGATGAAGTTGGCAAGCTGCTGAAAGTTAGCGGGAGTCATCGAATAAAGTTATTCATTGGCAAATGCCGGTTTGAAATCGGTTTGACATAACGGAATGGCGAACTATAACGCAATTAGCGTTCAGCCAAAATAATTTCAACCGTATTCACTTCCCCATCTCGCCTAAACTGCAATTCAGTTTTTTCTCCCGCTTTGAGCGTTCGCAGGATATTCGCATAAGCAGCCAAATCGCTGATCGGATGTCCAGCCAATTGGATCAGGATGTCGCCTGTCTGTAACTGCGCTTGTTGCGCCGGGGAGCCGGGGAGAACATTGTCCACGCGCACGCCTTCGCCCTGGTACGAAAAATCCGGTACGGTGCCGAGGCTGGCTGTGCGTTTTTCTTTGGTTTTTGCTTCTGTGGGTTCGGCTTGCGTGGTTTGCGATGGCAATGTGACCGTCAGCGGTTCGATGCGGTTGGCCAGGTATTCGGTGGCTTCTTTGAGAATTGCGGCGACTTTGACCAATCCGGCGGAGTCGATTTTGTCCACGGTGTCGCCGGGGGCGTGGTAGTCCTCGTGCGCGCTGGCGAAGAATTGCACGGCGGGCACGCCAGCCTGGATGAAGGCGGCTTGGTCGCTGGAACCGAAGTCATCTTGCACGGCGTTGACGGGAATACCGGTGACAAAGCCAGCACCGCGGAAAACATGCACCAGTTCGCGCGCGGTTCCGGTGCCGAACACTGTTACCGGGTTGTTTTCAAGCCGCCCAACGGTATCCAGATTCAACATCGCGATGATTTTCCCAGTTGGATAATTTTTGGTAGTGCGGATGTAATGCTTGGAGCCGAGCAGGTCCGCTTCCTCTCCGGTGAAAGCGACAAAAATAATGGTGCGTTCCGGTTGCCATTTGGGCACGATCTGTCGTGCCAATTCCAGCATCACGGCGATGCCGCTGGCATTGTCATCCGCACCGTAATGAATTTTCCCTCCGGCCAGCCCATGCCAAGGTGGTCGTAATGCGCGCCGATGATCAGGCTTTGCCCGGCGAGTTGCGGGTTGGTGCCCGGCAAAATGCCGATCACATTGCGTAGTGCGATATTTCCTTTCGGCACGCCGACATCTTGCTGCCAAATTTGGAAATAACTATTGTCGCCGCCGCCGGGTGTCAGGCCGATTTGTTGAAATTGCTTGGCAATATACGCTGCTGCGGTATCCAGTTCCGGGGTGCCCAGTTCACGGCCTTTGAACGATTCATGCGCCAGGTGGTTAATATCCGCCATCATGCGGCTCTCGGAAAACACCGGAGGCAGTTCCGCCAATGCGCGGCGCGGCTTGGTGATGCCGGTATGCGTCGTGTGAATGACGTAATTGTCTTTTTGCTTGACCCATTGCGAGAGCGGCGATTGCGTAATCGGCCATTGACCTTTGTCGATATTGGTCAATTCGTTGCCTTTGAATACCAAATAACTGTATTTCCGGTAGTGCGGCAATTTATTGGCGAGCTCGGCTATCGCCTTGGGATTGTCCGATGCGATCCATAACAGCGTTTTATCCGGATTGGACGGTTGCCGGGTAGTCAAAACAACGGCATGCTCCGCTTGCGGATAGGTCTTTTGCTCCAGTTGCAATTTTTTCTGCTGATAAGTCACACCGCGATCCGCCAAAGTTTTGGCGACAGTCTCAGCAAATTTATTTTGCCACCCCATGATCCAGTTGGTGCGATCTGCGGGCAAAGCGGTGAGTTGATCATCTGTAATCACTTCCAGTTGGTTCGATTGGGTTTTCTGCCAATTCGCCGCCAGCGCACGATACGCGTCTAAGATTTGTTTATCTGCGCGCGCAGGCAGAATCAGCAAGGGTTTTTCTGCGCCAAAACCCTGCGACAACGCGGAAGGGATTTCACGACTATCCAAGCGCCTGAACACATCAAAATGCGGATCGAGGTCGATACGCACCGGGCGGGCGTGGAAATCCATTTCGATGGTTTGCGTGCGCTGATCAACGGTGATGTGCGATTGCGTCGCCATATCTTCACCTTCCAGTGTGACAGAAACGGGAATGTGCAGACGATAAGGATCACCGGATTGTGTTTGTTCAACCGTCATTTTGAGCTTAAATCCTTGCGCCGTGCGTTCGGTTTCTGCCTCGCGCAGTAATAAATTGGGTGCGCCGGTACGATGCACCCATTGTTCAAACTGCGCGGAAAAATCTTGGCCGCTGGTTGCGTTGATCGTCGTGAGCAAATCTGCAAAAGTCGCTTGTTTGAATTTGAACTGCTTATAAAATTGCCGCAAGGCGCGCACGAAATTTTCATCGCCTAGTTCCTGACGCAGCATGTGGAAAAATAGCATGGTCTTACCATAACCCACGGCTTCCGAGCTGGCGCTATGGCGCGAAACGAACTGGATGATCGGGAAATCTTTTTCCTTATTGACGAAATCAGCATATTTCTGCAGCACGTCGCGGCGGTATTCCTCACCTTTGCCGCGTTGTTCATTGACCAAGTGATCCGCGAGATAAGCGGTTAAGCCTTCCGCCCAATTCCCCTTGGCGTAATCGACAAACACGCCATTACCCCAATAATTATGCAGGATCTCATGCGGATACGAGGAGTGCAGAATGAACGGAAAGCGAATCACTTTTGGGCCCAGCAGCGTGAAAGACGGCATGCCATAACCGGTTTCCCAGAAATTCTCGACCAGCGCGAATTTTGTGTACGGGTAGGGGCCGAGCAGCTTGTTATACATGGCAATATACTGCGCCGTGGTATCCAGATATTTCTGCGCCAGCGCGTCATCCGCGTTACGCAAATAAACCAAAGCATTCACCGCACCGGCGGATTGTGAGTAACGCTTATAGCGGCCCGAGACGATATAGATATCGTCCTGCGGCTGTATTTCTTCCCAAACTACGTTCTGGGTTGTTGCTGTTCTCTGTTCACGCACCAACGTACCTTGGCTGACGACATCCCAATTGGCAGGCACTTGAATATCCAGGCGGAATGACACCATGACATCATCAGAAAATTGCGGATACCAGGCACTGGAATTGGCTAGAAACACGCCTTCCGGCGAAATTACCCCCGGCGTCGAACCGAAGCTGCGCGAATATTCCTGTCCGGGGCCTTGCACCGAGTGATTGATTTTTCCACGGAAATGCAGCGTGAATTCCTTCTGACCGGGGGGCAACGTTAAAGTGTAATGTTTAATGGAAATTGACCGGGACTTCAAAGCCACTTCATTTCCTTGTGCTTTGATTTTAGCGCCTTGTATATCCGTAATCGTCAGACCGGCATGCAGGAAGAAATCGAGTTGCATGGGTATTTCTGGATTCTGTACATGAACTGGAATCTGAATATGGTCTTTGACGCGGATTTCCGAAGTGCCTGGTGAAAGTTGGATTTCCATGTGGTGATGGAAAGTTGAGGTACTTGCAAAAGTAACGAGACTGTAGAGCGTGCAGATGATGAAGAAGAGCGCTGCCACACTGCGATTTATTGATTTTTGCATTTTCCCTTTTCTTGTTTGGAAGTTTCTCTTTGATGAATTCTGGAAATAATCCAGATTTTTACACGATTTTCGCTGTAATGTGATTTTACTAACAGCCAGTTCGCATCATATCAAACATCATTGTTTTCTTGAGATTAAACACATAATGCCTGCATAATTCCGGACATCCGATATAAAAATAATTCGTTAAGTGAGCAAAGAGCTATGGGAACTGACAATAATCAAAACTCTAAGAATGGTTTGATTTCGATTTTATTATTGATCATGCTGGTTACAGGTGCTGCAGTCAATAATCCATTAACCAGTTCACGCCCACACGATTCACAGCATACCAAGCTATTATCATCGGATAGCGGCAAAGTAGATGCACGCTTATGGCAAGATCCAGTAGCCGCAGTTGAGCGTTATATTAATCAAAATAAGGATTCTGGAAAAAAATCTCCTCCTGAAACTGGATCAATGAGTGATTTTTTTAAAAAAATTAAGGGCGATATTAATGAAAATGCAGGCTTACGAATTATAGCTATCAGTGTTTTTGGGAGTTCCTATCCAGAATTGACTGAATTTAGGCAACGTTATCGTTATGCAGTAGTTTCTGCACTTGGTGCACGAAAATATTTTGCTCAAGATACTGAGCATATAAATTTTTATCGCTTGAAGTCATCATGCGTCCCTGATGTTGATGCACATTGTCCCCCTATTGATGTGCCTTATGAGTGGTTTAAGGGTAGTCATGAAGAGCAGGTACTAATACTCTGGTTAAATGAAGACAAAATCCCTGCTACAGGGTATGGGAATTTCATTAAAGTTCTATTCAATGGGTTAAAAAAGATTCAATCAGGGCAGTTTGATTTTTCTTTAATTGGACCAACCAACACATCACTCCTGGTCGAGTTGATGAAATCTAAGGAAATAGATGGGCTATCTGCTTCATTCAAAATAATTTCATCCAGTGCAACTATTTCAGATAAGGATTTATTTAGTGCTATTAGGAAAGATAATCAATGTGATAAAGATCTTGGTCCTACTAAGAGCGCAGAATGTATAAAGGAAGAAATTGCCAAGAAGCTTGCCGATAAATCCATTTTTCGCACGATCGGACAAGATATAAATCTTGCTAAAGCACTGATCTGGGAACTAGAGCAGCGCGGCGTTAATCGTAAGATTCCATTCATCAAAGATGAATGTGAAGATGGCTTGGTAATTATTAGCGAACAAGATTCCTTATATGCCCGATCATTAACTGAACATTTCATTGATTCAGTTAATAATGAGCAATGTAATAAAAAGGAAAATGAAAAACAACTTGTAGCAAAGTTTACTTATTTGCGTGGATTGGATGGCAGATTGCCTGATCTTGATGAATCAAGCAGGAAATCACAAGATACGCAAGATAAAAAAGAACAGCACAATTTAATCGCCCAATTGGATGATGCATCACCTGAACACGCGGAAGGACGTAACCAATTCGATTATTTGAGGCGACTTATCGATAAGATTGGGGAGCTTGATCGTGGCGAAGGGTTAGGAACCAACCGGATCAAAGCAATCGGAATTTTTGGTAATGATGTATACGACAAATTACTGATATTGCAAGCCTTGCGTGATCGTTTTAAACATAAGATCTTTTTTACGACCGAGCTGGATGCGCGGTATCTACATACGGATCAAACAAAGTGGGCACGCAATCTGGTCGTTGCCAGCAATTTTGATCTTGCACTCCGACCGGAATTGCAGGGATCAGTAATGCCATTTCGTGATAGTTATCAAACATCAATGTATCTGGCTACATTGCTAGCCCTTAATTCTAAAATGTTAGAAGTAACTGTACCAAAACCAGAACCAAAACCTGCGATTGATAAAAGGCAAGAAAAGCAAAAGGAACAAATTCAGTTAGAGCAAGACGCATTAAATAAGTTATTGACGCCTCAGATTTTTGAGATTGGAAGAACACAGGCAGTACATCTTGCGACACTGCATCCACACGGCTCATTTTATAAATTAGGAGAATGCAGTATTGAAAATATATTATCTTGTTCTTCATTTGAGCAAGATCGGAAAAATAAAATCAATCTAACAGTGATTCTTCTGTGGTCCATTTTTATTTTGGTAATATTTTTCTTCAGCTATTTTGTGTTGAAATTCACTTTAGAGCACTTGATTACATTAAAAGAAAGTCTAATTTGCATTGCCATTATAGGTAGCCCTATTCTGTATTTTTATTACTTGGATAATTTTCCTAGTCATAAAATCGGGGAGCCATTGCTTTGGTTCGAGGGAGTGAGTGTATGGCCAAATCTCGTCATAAGATATTTGAGTATTGTCTTTATTCTTCTTTTTTCTTTTAATTATTACACCAGACTTAGAAAGGCCAAAGAGATCATTGGTGATTTAAAATTACCTGAACCGCCAGCATCAGGAGGTAGCCGTAATTGGTGGGAAGCATTAAGTTTGGAGCCATTTTCTGGTTTTACATCTACTAGTAAAAATGTCAAAGAACTTTGGCTTGAGTACCTGCAAATTACAGATTTGATAAAATCAAAGGGATATCTTTGGATTTTATGCGCCGCTGCAATTTCACTTGGATTGACTTACTTTGGAATATTTTTACTTAGCTATTTAAATTTTCCATTCCGCGGCGCAATAACACACTATGGGCACCATATCCTTGCATTCATACAATTTTTCACCTTGTGGGGATTAGTTTATTGGGTTGGTTACGAGGCAACAGCTTGTAGACGATTTATTGATCAGCTTGAGCCGAAGGAATCCGCTGCTGATCAAATTGATTGGCCTCAAAAACTTGTGGAGGAACACGAAAATAGAACAGGAATTTCACGCGAAGAATTAAAGCCTTATTTTCGGTTTTTATTGATTACAAGGCTGCTCAAGCGAGTTAACAGCATTATCTATATGCCTTTTGTTTTAATGCTGCTGATAGCAATTGGTCGAAGCAATATATTTGATAATTTGGGGTTCTCTCCTGCTTTGATAATTGTTTTTATCGGCGCGTCAATTTACTTGATCATTACCTTGATTTTATTAAAAAAATCTGCAGAGAAACAATGCGAGGATATACTTCAATTCTATGAAGAAGATCGGCCTGGAAGAATATCCTTGGCGTTTGGTAATGCGAATACTGTGGACCAGGTGGTAACAGAAATTCGCAACAAGAAGCAGCAAACTTTTTCTTTCTTTCAACAACCGTCATTGCTCGCGCTGCTATTGCCCGGCGGCGGCATCGGCTTAACAAGCATTGTCGAATACTTGTACAATTGATACCTAGTTTTATCTATTTTTAAGGATTTTGATATCAAATGAAAATGTTTCCTGGCAGACCGGATTATTTACAATCCGCAATCAAATTTTTTCCAGTTTTGTTTTTTTTGGCAGCATTGAACGCCAATGCTACCGACTTCATCACCGGCGAACACCAGCTCTCCGTCAAGGAAAAACGCGCCGGTGAAGCGTATTACCGTGCCGATTCGAAATGGATGATTTATCAAGCGGAAGTGGCGGATGATAATCCGTTTTACCAGATTTTCCTGAAGAATATCGGCAGCAGTGCGGTGCAACAGGTTTCACCGGGTACCGGCAAAACCACTTGCGCATGGGTACATCCGGCGCTGGAAAAAGTGTTGTTTTCATCGACGCATGAAGATGCGGAAGCTAAAGCTAAAATGGTTGCAGAGATTGAGCGCCGAAAATCCGGTGAACAGAAGTCTTATGCATGGGATTACGATGAGTATTACGATATTTACGAAACTGATTTTTCCGGTGGCAATATCAGGAATCTGACCAAAACATTGGGTTACGATGCCGAAGCTTCTTGGTCTCCCGATGGCAAGCTGATTGCATTTGCCTCGAACCGCAGGGCATATACGGAGGAATTATCCGATGAAGAAGCCGCGCTGTTTAAAGCCAATCCATCTGCTTTGATCGATATTTATATCATGGACGCGGATGGTTCCAATGTGAAACGATTAACGCACACGAAAACCTACGACGGCGGTCCGTTTTTTAGTCCGGATGGGAAAAGAATCGTTTGGCGGCGTTTCTCGGAAAATGGCCGGGAAGCGGAAATATTTACGATGGCTATCGACGGATCGGATCAGAAACAAATCACCCGCCTTAATGTGATGTCTTGGGCACCTTTTTATCATCCTTCCGGAAAATACATCATATTTGCAACGAATGTGCATGGGCATCGCAATTTTGAACTGTATATCGTTGATGTCGATGGCAAGAATGACGCTGTGCGCGTGACTGATAAAGAGGGTTTTGATGGTCTGCCGGTATTTACACCGGATGGGAATTATCTAACCTGGACCAGTGACCGCACACCTGAGAAAAAGGGTCTTTTGTTTCATGGAAAATGGGATCATCAGAAAGCATTAGAGAGTCTTTCCTTGAAGTAAGACAGTTCCGCTGTTGGTTGCGGCACTGTAGAAGCGTTGGAGTAATTCTGTTTTTAATCTCTACGGATTCAATTCCCCATCCTTTGGGGCGAAAGCTGGTTGGAAACCTTCAGATTGAGGAGCGCACCCCGTTGTTTGCAGATTTTCTGAGCGCAAATTCACCTTCCTCAAATAAGAAGTGCAAATGACGCGCGAAGCCAATGATACAATCTTTCTCAAGAGTACCAAACAAAAGAATTCCGGAGAATTTCATGTCAGCCATTGAGTCAATTTTAAATGAAACTCGCATATTTCCGCCTTCTGATAAATTCACCAGAAAAGCAAATGTACCCAACCTTCAGGCCTATCTGGCTTTGTGTGCAGAAGCAGAGTCGGATTATCTGAGTTTCTGGGCAAAACAGGCTAAAGAACAAATTCTTTGGCATAAGCCTTTTACGCAGATACTGGATGATCGAACTCCGCCGTTCTATCAATGGTTTAATGATGGTGAATTAAATGTCTCATATAACTGCCTGGATCGGCACCTGGCAACACAAGCGGATAAGATCGCTATTATTTTTGAAGCCGATGATGGTGAAGTTATTCAATCGACTTATCGTGATCTTCATCAGCGTGTTTGTCAGCTCGCCAATGCGCTGAAATCAAAAAATATCCGGAAAGGCGATCGTGTCATTATTTATATGCCCATGCGGATTGAAGCTGTTGTCGCTATGCAAGCCTGTGCGCGCATTGGTGCAATTCATTCGGTAGTATTTGGCGGTTTTTCTGCTAAAAGTTTGCATGAACGCATTGTCGATGCCGGTGCAGTCGCAGTCATTACGGCTGATGAGCAGGTGCGCGGTGGTAAACGCAATCCGCTCAAGGCAACCGTTGATGAAGCGATGAGCATGAGTGACACGACATCGGTGAAACTGGTCGTGGTTTATCAACGTACTGGTAGCGAAATCCCATTTAATTCAGCACGCGATGTCTGGTGGCATGAAATTACGCAAAGCGCCAGTACTCAGTGCGAACCGGAATGGGTTAACGCAGAGCATCCACTCTTTACGTTATATACTTCAGGATCAACGGGTAAACCCAAGGGAGTCCAGCATTCCAGCGCCGGTTATTTACTTGGTACCAAGCTGAGTATGCAATGGATCTTTGATTACAAGCCATCCGATATATTCTGGTGTACTGCCGATGTTGGCTGGATTACTGGCCATAGTTACGTCACCTATGGGCCTCTGGCTATGGGTGCTACTCAGGTAATATTTGAGGGAATTCCGACTTATCCGCATGCCGGGCGCTTTTGGGAAATCATCCAGAAACATCGCGTCACTACATTCTATACCGCACCGACTGCAATTCGTTCGCTAATCAAACTGGGATCGGACTTGCCCGCACAATACGACTTATCCTCGTTACGCTTGTTGGGGTCAGTTGGTGAGCCGATTAATCCTGAGGCCTGGATATGGTTCTATGAAAAAATTGGTCAGTCACGTTGTCCCATTGTGGACACCTGGTGGCAGACAGAAACCGGTGGCCATATGATTGCGCCGATGCCGGGTGCGGTTGCGTTGAAACCGGGTTCTTGTACTTTTCCATTACCGGGGATTTTCGCGGCGATCGTCGATGAAGCGGGTCATGATGTAGAAAATGGTAAAGGCGGTTTTTTGGTGATTAAAAAGCCTTTCCCTTCACAAATCCGCACGCTCTGGGGTGATCCAGAACGCTTCAAGAAAACTTATTTCCCGGAAGATATGGGCCATGGAGAATTTTACCTGGCGGGAGATTCGGCTTACCGCGACACGGACGGTTATTTCTGGATTATGGGGCGGATTGATGATGTTTTGAATGTTTCCGGGCACCGTTTAGGAACGATGGAAATTGAATCGGCTTTGGTCGCCAATCCCTTGGTTGCAGAAGCCGCTGTTGTCGGCAAGCCGCATGAAATTAAAGGTGAATCGGTGATTGCTTTTGTTGTGCTAAAAGGGAAATACCCGCATGGCGAAGAAATTGCTCAAATCACTAAAACGTTGTGTGACTGGGTAGCGCAGGAGATTGGCCCGATTGCCAAACCGGATGAAATCCGCTTTGGAGAAAATCTACCCAAGACGCCAAAGGTGAGGAAATAACCCAGGATATTTCTACTCTGGAAAATCCGGCCATCCTTGAACAATTAAAGCATCCCTCCAAATAACATTGAGTAGTAACTCTCGTGTTGGAAGCTTGCATATAAATCCGGAATAATATGTCATTACCACTTGTAATCGATTATGAACACGGCATCAGTTCCATTGATGCACAATTTCACCGTCCCAGGCGGGCGGCTATTCATCTCATCGTTGAAAAAGGTGCTGCGGCACTGGTTGATACTGGTACATCTTTTTCTATTCCTGGTGTGATCGAATCGCTCAAACACAAGAATATTGCCATTGAAGCTGTTGCTTACATCATATTGACGCATATTCATCTTGATCATGCCGGTGGTGCCAGTGAATGTATGCGTCTGTTCCCAAATGCAAAATTGGTTGTTCATCCACGCGGTGCGAGTCATATGGCAAATCCGGCGCGGCTGGTCGCTGGCGCAATAGGCGTCTATGGGGAAGCGGAATTTAGGCGCGTGTATGGTGAGATTTATCCGATTGACGTTAACCGGATTATTGAAGCGCCCGATGAAAGCCGAATTGATCTCAATGGCCGCACATTACTGTTTCTCGATACGCCTGGTCATGCACGTCACCATAATTGCATCTATGATGAATGCAGTCAGTCTTTTTTCACAGGCGATACGTTCGGTGTTTCGTACCGGGAATTCGATGTCAATGGATTGGAATTTGTATTTCCGACCACTTCACCGGTGCAATTTGATCCAGAAGCAGCCCACGCTTCAATCGATCGCATTATGGACTATCAACCGCGCTATGCTTATCTAACACATTATAGTCAGGTCGCTAACTTAATGCATCATGCGGAATCGATGCACTACTTGATTGATGCGCATGTGGAGATTGCTCAGGCTGCAAGGCATGATAAAACGAATCGGCAATCCGTTATTTCGGAAGCACTCAGCAAATTATTATTACAACGATTATCGGAGCATGGTTGCCGATTACCACAAGCAGAGCTCGATGAGCTTCTGAGCTCGGATATTCGACTGAATACACTAGGATTGATTCATTGGCTTGATCATCCGGCCGAGCGATTCAAACGTTTATAACGTGTTATGATCCTTGCAATTGTATTTTTAAACAATAGCTTGACTAAATTCTTGAATAAAAATGGAGTTAATGCGATTGAGATATTCGCATTAACCCCAATTTAAACTAGAAAAAATTATGCGGTAACCTTTTTTTCAGAATAGTCCTTTGTGGATTTTGATGAGCCATGTGCCATAGCAATCACCAAGTAGTTCACATAAAGTATCCCTCCAAGAATAATGTCTGAAAGAACCCATTCCGTTGTAGTTTCTGGCAATTCAAACAATGACAAAGCGCCGAAGTAAGCACCGGTAATAACTAAAGCTGACAGAACAAAAATGTGACTTGTTTTCATGAAAATCTCCTTAATTGTGGTTTATAAAAATTATTTAAAATAGCTTTGTATTTATATGATACGTTTCTTCACAAAAAGTTCACACATATTTCACATTTAATTCACATTCTTGTTGTAGATAAGAGAAAATTTATCTTTCCTTATGAAAAATAAGGAAATTATTTGTCTGAGAAAAGAGAAAAAATCGAGGAAAAAAATTCAATTCCTTTATTTGCGCTAAAATGGACGTACTGACACTTTGGAGATTTAGCCGGATGAATACACTGTTTACACCGTTAAAACTGGGTGCATTGGATGTGCCGAATCGCATTTTCATGGCGCCGCTTACCCGCTGTCGGGCAGGGGATGAGCATGTTCCGAATTCTTTGATGGCGGAACATTACGCACAGCGGGCAAGCGCCGGTTTGATCATTGCAGAGGCCACGATGGCGATCGAAGGCAATTCAGCCTTCTGGAAGGAGCCAGGTATCTATTCTGCAAAGCAGATATCAGGCTGGCAGCGGGTGACCGATGCCGTGCATGCTGCTGATGGCAGAATTTTTCTGCAGATCTGGCATGGCGGCAGAGCATGCCATCCACTTTTAAACCGTGGCGCGCAGCCTGTTGCACCGAGCCCGATCGCCATTACCGATGATGAAGTACGAACGCCAGAGGGGAAAAAGCCCTACGTTATTCCACGAGAACTGCGCGATGATGAATTGCCAGGCATTGTGGCCGGATTCAGGAAAGCTGCGGAAAATGCCAATACTGCGGGATTTGATGGTATTGAAATACATGGTGCGAACGGCTACTTGTTAGATGAGTTTCTGCGCGACGGCTCGAACAAGCGTACAGGTCCTTACGGCGGCTCGTTTGAAAATCGGGCGCGTTTGACATTGGAAGTGCTTGAAGCCGTCAGTGCCGTGTGGGGGAATGATCGCGTCGGCTTGCGCATTTCACCGTTGAACAGCTACAACAGCATGGTCGATAGCGATCCGGTCGGATTATTCACCTGGTTTGCCGAAAGACTCAATGACTATCACCTTGCCTATCTGCACGTGATGCGTGGAGATTTTTTTCAGCAGCAAAGCGGCGATGTGATGACGCCGATTCGCCAGCAGTATAAAGGGGTTCTGATCGGCAATATGGGTTACACCGGCGAAGAGGCGGATAAAGATATCGCCGCAGGAAAAATTGACGCGGTGGCTTTTGGTACCAGTTTTTTGGCAAACCCAGATCTGCCCACGCGGTTCAAGACTTGCGCTCCGCTAAATCGACCCAAACCGGCTACGTTTTATACCTGGGGCGTAGAAGGGTATACTGATTACCCGGCATTAACGGCTTCATGAGTACATAGAGATGAGAATGCTATCCATTTTTTTTCTTAGCGTTATCCTCAGCGGGTGCTTATCGATCCCGCAGAATGTCAAACCGGTTGATGGGTTTGAGCTCAGCAAGTATCTCGGAAAATGGTATGAAATCGCCCGGCTCGATCATTCGTTTGAACGCGGGCTTGACAACGTGACGGCGGAATACTTTCTACGCGACGATGGCGGCGTCAGAGTCATCAATAAAGGTTTTTCGGCGACAGAAAACAAGTGGAAAGAAGCCGAAGGCAAAGCTTATTTTGTCAGAGATCCGCAGGAAGGCTATTTGAAAGTTTCTTTCTTCGGCCCGTTTTATGGCGCTTACATCGTGTTTGAACTGGACAAGGAAGCCTACCAATACACCTTTGTGACCAGCTACGACAAATCATACTTGTGGCTGCTGGCGAGAACCCCAGAGGTCAGCGATGCATTGCTTGACCGGTTTGTGCGACGGGCCGCAGAGCTGGGTTTTGAAACTGATAAATTGATATTTCCAAAATAGAATTAGCCCAAATGATATGTTTCGTATGTTGATTGGATAAAATGCGATGCAACAGTTACTCATTATCTTAGGAATCTTATTGCTCGTGCTCGGCTTGCTATGGCCCTGGCTATCGCAATTGCCATTAGGACGTTTGCCCGGCGATATTCATATCGAACGCGAGCATTTCAGTTTTTATTTTCCATTGATGACTGGTTTGTTGATATCCGTCGTGTTGTCGTTGATACTCTGGTGGACGCGTAAATAAGGCCTGTCTGCTGGCTAACGGTGAATTTCACCCAACGCATGCGTCGCATATGAAAGACAGGGATCATAAGCCCATACCGCGACTTCTCAGTGATTCAACAATACTCCGGTAATTTCATGACCATCCAAGTACTCAATGAGATTCGTGCTTTGGCTGGATCTGGCGTGGATATTAGCAGCCATACTGTTAACCATCTGTGGCTTGGCAAAACCAAGGACTCTGTTGTAATTAAGGAACTTCAGGATAGCAAGAAGGCATTGGAGGATAT
>LNFM01014870.1_pt1 | contig 24492 bp, 24 predicted proteins | sample 596031 | NCBI WGS metagenome assembly LNFM01 (sample SAMN04254537, study PRJNA301005) | activated carbon metagenome | isolation source: dual media filters at the Ann Arbor, Michigan drinking water treatment plant | place: USA: Ann Arbor | reverse complement strand
CGGGACCCGCTGGGTGCCGCCGCGCGCCTGCTGCGCTGGCAGATGGCGGCGCGGCGCGGGCAGGTGCTGGAAGCGCCCTGGGTGGAAGGCCCGGCCGGCCTGGTGCGGCTGCGCCTGAAGCGCGGCCTCTCCTCCGCCACCGCCTGCTGGTATGCGGGCCTGACCGATCCGGCCGAGATGGGCTTCGTCCTGCAGGCGCTGCGGCCGCACGACCGCATGGTCGATGTCGGGGCGAATGTCGGCGTCTATGCGGCACTCGCCGCCGGCGCGGTCGGCGCACAGGTGCTGGCGCTGGAACCGGCGGCGGAGACGCTGCCCGACCTGCGGGCGATGGTGGCGCTGAACGGCATCGCGGATCGCGTCGGGATCCGTGCGGTCGCGGCGGGTGCCGCACCCGGCGTGCTGCGGTTCACCACGGGGCGCGGCACCACCAACCACGCAGCCACGGATGGCGCGGTCGAGGTGCCGGTCGAGACGCTCGACAGGCTGGCCGCAGGCGCGCCGCCACTTTTCATCAAGGTGGACGTGGAGGGCGATGAGCCGGCAGTGCTGGCCGGGGCGGCGGGCCTGCTCGCCGGCGCAGACCTGCGCGCGGTGGTACTGGAGACGGCGGGTTCAACGGATGGTCCCGTCGAGGCCCTTATGCGTGCAGCCGGATTCACGCCTTTCGCCTACGATCCTTTCCGGCGCGCCCTCAGCGCGCGGAACGGCCCTGGGCGACCGAACACGCTGTATCTGCGTGACCTCTGCTTCTGGGAGCAGCGCCTGGCCACAACCCCGCCGGTGCGGGTGTTTGGCCGGCTGCTGTAGCGGCCCGCGAGATTCATCGGCGTAGGCACCGGGGCCGCGGCATCGCGTTGGGCAGGCGTCGGAAATCTTGACACATTGCCCGAAGGCTCGGCCCGGGCAGGGCCATGACTCGTTTCAAGACAATGCCTTACGAGAGCGGCACAAGGCTTGCTCCCAATCGCGTCAGCAAGCGGTGAAGGCCGGAGCATCCGCCCGAGCCGGCATTCTTGCGCCAAAGGAGCCTGTATCTTGAAGCTGTCATTTCCCGTTTGCCTGACGGCGGTTCTTCTCGCCACCCCCGTGATGGCCGCCCCGATCGTGCACGACACGATCGCCGAGTTCTCCAGCATCACCGCGAATCAGGGCGTGATGGGGAATGGCGGCCCTGTCTCCGCGGCACGCTCAAACATCGGCAACATGTTCGACAATGACATGACGACCATGTTCTCGCTCGGCCTCGGGGGGACCGGCGCTGGCGGTACGATCGACTTCGTGATCTCCCCGTTGACCAACCTGATCGCCAGCGGGTCCGTCATCGAACTGACCAACATACGGTCCGGCCACCGTGAGGCTGCGAAGCTGTTCCTCGGCATCAACGGCGGCAGCTACACCTACATCGGCAACCTGGTGAACGGCGAGTTTGCCGGCGGCGCCGCAGTGGTGAACGTCAATCCTTCGGTCGCGACGCTGTCTTTCTCGACGGTGGGCGCCAACAACATCTTCGGGCTGACGGTGACCAGCGGTGCCTTCAATTCCCTGCGCCTCGAGGACATCTCGCCCAATGACGGAGCGACCCGCGACGGCTTCGACATCGCGGAGTTCGAGGTGACATCGGTCCCGGTGCCCGAGCCCGCGACCCTGGCTCTGCTTGGCGCCGGCCTGCTCGGGCTCGCCGCCGCCAAGCGCCGACGCCGCTAAGGGCTGGCGGGCGCGTCCACCGTTCGATACCGCCCATCCAGGGGCGCAGCACCTCGGGAACCAGGACGCTGCCGTCCTCCTGCTGGAAGGTCTCCATCACCGCGATCAGCGCGCGCCCGACCGCCACACCCGATCCGTTCAGGGTGTGCAGGAACTGGTTGCCCTTGCCTTCCTTCGGCTTGAAGCGCCCGTTCATGCGCCGCGCCTGGAAGTCCCGGCAGTTGGAACACGACGAAATCTCCCGCCACGCCCCCTGCCCCGGCAGCCACACCTCAAGGTCATAGGTGCGCGCCGCGCCGAACCCGGTATCGCCGGCACACAGGAACACGCGGCGCCAGGTCAGGCCGAGGTCGGTCAGCACGCGCTCGGCGCAGCGCGTCATGCGTTCGTGCTCCGCGGCCGAGGCGTCGGGGGTGGTGATCGACACCATCTCGACCTTGGCGAACTGGTGCTGGCGCAGCATGCCGCGGGTGTCGCGTCCCGCGCTGCCCGCTTCGGAGCGGAAGCAGGGCGTCAGCGCGGTCAGGCGCAGCGGCAGGTCGGCCTCGGGGAAGATCTCCTCCATGGCGAAGCCGGTCAGCGGCACCTCGGCGGTCGGGATCAGCCAGCGTCCATCGGTGGTGCGGAACAGGTCGTCGGCGAACTTTGGAAGTTTGTCGGTGCCATAGGCGACGGCGTCGTTGACCAGCAGCGGGACCGAGGCCTCGGTATAGCCGTGCTGGTCGGTGTGAAGTGCGAGCATCCATTGCCCGAGCGCGCGTTCCATCCGCGCGAGCGGGCCCTTCAGCACGGTAAAGCGACTGCCGGCGATCTTCGCCGCGATCGCGAAATCCATCAGGCCGAGCGCCTCGCCGAGTTCGAAATGCTGCTTCGGCGTCAAGGCGAAGGCGGGAATGTCGCCGTGCTGGTGGAGCACGACGTTGGAGGATTCGTCGCGGCCGTCGGGGACTTCGGGGTCGAGGGTGTTGGGGAGGATTTCGAGCAACGCTACCTGCTCGCGTTCCGCGGCGCCGGCGATGGCCTCCAACTGCGTCATCTCGTCGCGCAGCGCCACAGCCTCTGCTTCCAGGGCCACGGTATCGCCGCCCTGGCGCTTGGCGATGCCGATCTCCTTGGCAATCGCATTGCGGCGCGACTGCTTGTCCTGCAACGCGGTCTGGGCGCTGCGGCGGGCTTCGTCACAGCGCAGGATCGCCGTCGACTGCGCCTCCAACCCCCGCCGCGCCAACGCCGCATCGAATCCCGCCGGATCGGCGCGGATCGCCCTGATATCGTGCATCGCCTTGTTCCCAGTCCCGTCCCGCGCGACCCAGCCTCAGCCCATCCGGCTTAGGCCGGCGACGAAGTCTCGAACCTCGTCCACGTCCCAACTCGTCCCCTCGCGCCAGAACCGCAGCAGCGCCGCGCGATTGCTGTCGACCCACGGACCGACCAGCCGCTCGCCGTCGCGCGCGACGGGCGCCGTCAGCCCCTCGTTCACCGCGCGCGGCGGCGCCTCCAGCGTGATCACGAGGCACGGCAGATCGCGCCCCGCCCTGCCTGGAAACCACTTAACCCGAGGCCCGTGAGACCCCATCGCCGTCGAGATGAACACCGTCCCGGCGAGCCCGGTATACCTGGTGGGAAGATTGACCATCTCGACCAAGTCATCCGCAGCCTGCGACGCACCGAGCCGCGCCTGTTCCTCTTCGAACCCGGCGCCGGTCATCAATCACTCCTCCCGCTTCGGCGCCACCCACCGCGCCGCGAAGATCGAGATCTCGTAGAGCAGGATCAGCGGTATCGCGAGGCCGATCTGGCTGATGATGTCCGGCGGCGTGATGATCGCCGCTACCACGAACATGATCACGATGGCATAGCGCCGCCCCTTGCGCAGCGTCTCCACGTTCAGGATGCCGACCTTGATCAGCAGAGTCAGCAGAACGGGCATCTGGAACGCCACGCCGAAGGCCAGGATCATGTGCATGACCAGCGACAGGTATTCGCCGACCTTCGCCTCCAGCTGGATCGGGATGCCGCCCGACCCCGGCGGCGTCTCGAACGAAATGAAGAACTGCCAGGCCAGCGGGAAGATGAAGTAGTAGGCCAGCGCGGCGCCCATCACGAACAGCACCGGCGATGCCAGCAGGAACGGATAGATCGCCCGCTTCTCGCTCCGGTACAGCCCCGGCGCGATGAACAGCCAGAGCTGCGTCGCCCATATCGGGAAGCTGATGAAGGCCGCGCCGAAGAACGCCACCTTCAGGTAGGTGAAGAACGCCTCGTACAGCGCGGTGAAGATCATCCGCCGCTCGCCGCCGCCCTGCTGGACCAGGATGTCGGCCAGCGGCTGCGCCAGGAAGGCGTAGATCTGCTGCGAGAAATAATAGCAGACCGCGAAGGCGATGATGAACGCGCCGACCGACCACAGGACCCGCGTGCGCAGTTCCTTCAGGTGGTCCATCAACGGCATCGGCTTGTCGTCGATGACGTCTTCGTCGGTGTTGGAGGACACGGCGCCGGTTCCCTACACGCTCGGGCTGGTGGTGGTGGCCGGCTTCGGCGCGGGTTCCGCGGGCGGTGCCGCGATTGGCTCGGGCACGGGCTCCGGCAAGGCGGGCTCCGGCATGGCGGGCGTTGCCATCGCGATCGGCGGCGGGGTCGATGGCGGAACGAAGGCCGGCGCATCGATCGGCGGCGCCGGCGGCGGCGGGGGCGGCGGCGCCCATCGCGCCACGTCCGGCGGCACGAAGGACGGCGCGTTGTCGGGCACCGGCGGCGGCGTGTAGGCCGGCGCCGTGTAGCTGTCCTTCATCGGGTCGTCGAAGGCCTTCCGCACGGACCCGTCGCCATCAACGTGCTTTTCGATCTCGCCCTTGATGTCGAAGTTGCGGATGTCGCTGATGGTGTTGCGCACATCCGCGATCTGGTTGCGCACGTCGTCCAGCTTGGCCTCGCGCACCAGCTCGTCGGCCTGCTGCTGGAATTCCGCGACCTTGCGCTTCATCCCCTGGATACCGCGCGCAAGGCCCTTGATCGCCTCGGGCAGCTCCTTGGGCCCGATGACGACGAGCGCCACCACGGCAATCAGCGCGATCTCTGTCCAGGCAAGATCCAGCATGGGTTCCTTGTCCCCCGGCTCCACTGCCCGCGGGGGACGCCCCGTTAGCAGGAAGCCGGCACGCCGCCAATGCGGCCCTCCCCTATCTAGGGAGCCTCGGGCGGAAAGACGAAGGCCCGTTCCGGATCGAGCGCGACCGTCACGCGTTCCCCGCGCGCCAGGCGCCGCCCGGGCGGCAGGCGGGCATGCAGGTGCAGCAGGCCGCCCGCGCCATCGGGCAAGGCGAGGTGGACCATGGTGGTTGCGCCGAGCAGGCGGCAGGCCTCGACCTCGGCCTCCCGGGCATCGCCGCCGCCCAGGCGCAGCCCCTCGGGGCGCACCAGCACATCGACCGCCGCGCCCTCCGCCGCCGCGCCGGCCGGCAGGGCGCCGATCGCGGTCTCCGCCAGGCCGGCCCGCACCCGGCCAGGCAGGCGGTTCACCTCGCCCAGGAAGGTCGCGACATAGGGGTCCACCGGGTCGAAATACAGCGCCTCGGGCGGGCCAAGTTGCAGGATCCGCCCCTCCCGCATCAGGGCGATGCGATCGCCCATGAACATCGCTTCCTCGGCGTCGTGCGTCACCAGCAGGGTGGCGATGCCGGAGGTCTGCAGCACATGCAGCGTATCGTCGCGCACCTGTTCGCGCAGCCGTGCGTCCAGGCTGGCGAAGGCCTCATCGAGCAGCAGCACCGCCGGGCGTGGCGCCAGCGCGCGGGCCAGCGCCACCCGCTGCTGCTGGCCGCCCGAGAGCATGTGCGGAAACGCATCCCGGTGGGCGCCGAGCCCGACCCGCGCCAGCGCATCCGCCACCCGCGCGCCGCGTTCGGCCTTCGGCACGAAGCGCAGGCCGAAGGCGATGTTCTCGGCGACCGTCAAGTGCGGGAACAGCGCATAGTCCTGGAACACGAAGCCGACGCCGCGGCGTTCCGGGGGCACATCCCGCCCGGGCTCCGCGATCACCTGGCCGCCGAGTTCGATGGCGCCGTGCTGCAAGGGTTCCAGCCCGGCGGCCAGGCGCAGCAGCGTGGTCTTGCCGCAGCCCGAGGCGCCGAGCAGGCAGACGATCTCGCCTGGTGCGACGGACAGGTCGATGCCGCGCAGCACCTGCGTGGCGCCATAGGCGTGGCGGATGCCCCGGAAGGTGAGTGTCACTTTTCTAAGCCCCCAGGCGCCGGGCGCCGGCATCCGCCGGCCTGGCTGCGGGCCACGCACTGGTGCGCTGGGCGCAGCTGGCGGGTTCGGCGCGGTCGCGCCGTGCGCTCCCGGATCGCGCAGGCGTGATCCCAAACGGGGCGCGGTCGTGGGTGCCCACAGCCGGGCTATCCGCGCGCGGTCGCGCGAGCGCACGCGCATCCGCGCTGGCACGCCGGCGGTACTGCCCGGGCCGGATCACCGCTCGGTGCCGGACGGGGTGTCGCCAGCCGGTGGCTCGGCGTCGCCTCCGGACGGCGCCGAATCCGGGTCGGCCGAGGCTGCGTCGTCGGCATCCGCGGGCGCCTCGTCGGCGACCTGGGCCTGCTGCGCCTCCCCGGGACCGCCCAACGGCAGCAATGGTCCGGACTCGGCCGTCACCAGCTCCTCCTTGCGCGGCAGGTCGCCCAGCGCCTTCAGGCTGAATTGCTCGAGAAATCTCGGGGTGGTGCCCCACAGGGTCGGCCGGCCGGGCACCTCGCGGCGGCCGCGCGGGGCGACCAGGCCGAGTTCCAGCAGCGCCTCGAGCGTGGTCTGCGCCAGGGCGGCGCCGCGGATTTCCTCGATCTCGCCGCGCGTGCAGGGCTGGTGGTAGGCGATGATGGACAGCGCCTCCATCGCCGCGCGCGGCAGGCGGCGTGGGGCCTGCACCACCTTCGTCAGCCGCTGCGCGAGATCCGGCGCGGTGCGGAAGGCCCAGCCGCCGGCCACTTCGGCCAAGGTCACGCCGCGGCCCTCGCAGGCCTCCGCCAGTGCGGCGACCACGGCGTCAGGTGCCAGGCCCGGCGGCAGCACGGCGCCGAGCATGGCGGGTGTCACCGGGCGGTCGGAGGCAAAGATCAGCGCCTCGGCGATGCGCGCGCCCTCGGCCAGCAGGGCGGGGTCGACGGCATCGGCGCCTTCGGTTGCCGGCGAGGCCACGCCCGCGGCGGCCTGCTCGGCAGCCGGCGCTTCGGCCGCCTCGCCCGGCTGCGGGGCGTCCTCGGCATCCGGCGTCGGGGCGGCATCCGCGGTCGGCACCGCCGCCCCTCCATCGCCCGTCGCACCGGTCCTGTCCTGCTCCGCATCGTCAGGGCCGGCCGCCGCATCTCCCGCCGGCGCGTCGTCGCTCATCAAGGCCGCGGAATCGGTGGGCGCGCCCGGTTCGTCCTTGCTCGCGCCGTCACCCGCGCCCGGCGCGGCGACCGCCGCCTCCGTCAACGCGCCACCCACGGCCCGGTCGGCGTCATCCGGCCTGGCAGTCCCGCCGCCCGGGGCGTCAGCCTGTCCGCTCATCCGTGGCACCCTCCTCCGGCCGGCGGCGGACATGGATCGGGCCGAAGGCCTCCTCCTGCCGGATCTCGATCCCGCCGCCGCGCGCCATCTCCAACCCCGCCACGAGCGTGCTGGCAAGGGCCGCCCGGCGCTCCAGGGGGTCCAGGATGGTATCCGGCAGGAACCCCTGCAGCACCGACCAGGACGGCAGCGCGCCGACCAGCCGCGTCAGGCGCTCCAGCGCCTCCTGCACCGTGAACAGCTTCCGTGGCTTCGGTCGATACGGGCGGCGCGCCAGCGCACGGCGCCGCGCCGCGACATAGGATTGCAACAGCGACGGCAGGTCGGCATGCAGCCCGGACCGGTCCTCGACCCGCAGGCTTTCCGGCGCGCCGCGGGCGAACACGTCATGCCCGAGCCACGGCCGGCGGTTCAGCCACAGCGCGGCGGCCCGCATGCGCTGCAATTCCGCCAGCCGGTCGGCGAGTTGCTCCGCCAGCTGCTCGGCATCCTCGCCCTCGGCCTGGTCGGGCGGCACCAGCAGGCGGGATTTCAGCCAGGCCAGCCAGGCGGCCATGACCAGCCAATCGGCGGCCAGTTCCAGGCGCACCCGCCGCGCCCCCTCGATCACCGCCAAATACTGATCCACCAGCGCCACGATCGAGATGCGCGCCACATCCACCTTCTGCGCGCGGGCCAGTTCCAGCAGCAGGTCGAGCGGCCCCTCGAATCCCTCCAGGCTGAGATGCAGCGATTCGCTCATCGCCCGGCATTCAGCCCGGCGAGCAGCAGCACGACATCGAAGGCCGGCGCCACGATGTGGCGCACGAACCAGGCCATCGGGTCCCAGGCCGGCACGGCCATGGGCAGGAGGAACAGCACGCCGATCACGATCATCAGCCCGTAGGGCTCGACGCGCGCCAAGGCAATGGCCGGGGCGCGCGGCAGCAGCCCCACCATGATCCGCCCGCCATCCAGCGGCGGCAGCGGCATCAGGTTGAACAGCCCCAGCACCAGATTCGCCAGGATCGACAGCGCGATGAAGCGCAGCAGGAACTGCGCGACCTCCGGCCCCACCAGCCCCTGCCCTGCCAGCACCGCATGGGCCAGCAGCGCCGAGCAGAACGCCAGCACCGCATTGATCCCCGGCCCGGCGGCCGCCACCAGCACCATCCCCCAGCGCGGGTTGCGCAGCGCCCAGAAGTCGACCGGCACCGGCTTGGCCCAGCCGAACACCGCCTCCACCCGCCCGATGGTGAGCACCTGCCCCAGCACCATCAGCCCCGGCACCAGCAGCGTGCCGAACGGATCGACATGGCGGATCGGGTTCAGGCTGATGCGCCCGGCGCGCTTGGCGGTGTCGTCGCCCAGCGCGAGCGCGGCGTAGCCGTGCGCGGCCTCGTGGAAGGTGATGGCGAAGACGGCGGCGAGCACCGCCGCGGCCGCTTCGGGAAGCCAATCGGGCATCAGGCCTCGCGTGCGGTGGGGTCGGCGCCGGCGGGCAGTTGCGGGGCGGCCAGCGCGGCATCGCGCAGCGCCCGCAGCGCGGCGGGTTCGCGCCGGTGGAAGGCATCGCGCACCGCGCGCGCGGCCGCCAGCCGCTCCGCCGCGCGATCGGTCAGCGCAGGGCAGCCCGCCAGCAGCGCCGCGCTGTCGCCGATCCGCCCCGTGCAATGCAGCACCACGTCGCAGCCGGCCTCCAGCGACGCCGCCGCCAGGTCGTTCGACGCGCCGCTGAGCGCGCCCATCGCCAGGTCGTCCGTCACCAGCACGCCGTCGAAGCCGATCTCGCCGCGGATGATGGTGCCGATCACGCTGGGTGAGATGGTGGCGGGCAGCGCCGCATCCCAGGCCTCGTAGAGCACATGCGCCGTCATCGCCCAGGCGCCGGAGGCCGCCAGCGCCCGGAACGGTGCGATATCCAGCGCGAGCTGCGCCGGGCAGGCCCGCACCCGCGGCAATTCGTGATGGCTGTCGGCGGTGGCCCGCCCATGCCCGGGGATGTGCTTGACCACCGGGATCGCGCCCGCGGCCTGCAACCCGGCCACCCAGGCGGTGCCGAGCCGGATGACCTCGTGCGGGTCCTCCGAGAAGGCACGGTCGCCGATCACGCCATGCGCGCCTGGCACGCGGATATCGAGGACGGGCGCGCAGACCAAATCCAGGCCCTCGGCCAGGCAGGTCGCGCCCAGCAGCAGCGCGTTGGCATGGGCGGCGACCTCGGGCGCACCCTCGAAGGCGGCGGCGGCGGGGAAGGCCTCCCAGGCGGGTGGCTTGAGGCGCGCGACGCGCCCGCCCTCCTGGTCCACCAGGATCGGCGCTTCAGCGCCGAGGATGTCGCGGATCGCCGCCGTCAATGCGCGCAACTGTGCCGGCGCCGCGATGTTGCGCGCGAACAGGATCACGCCGACCGGCGGGCTGGCTCGCAGCAGCGCCGCCTCCTCCGCCGTCAGGACAGGCCCGGACAGGCCGATGATCGCCGCGCGCGGGGTCACGATGCCGCGCGGCGGTTCAGCGGATGACGGCGCAGGGCACGGCGCGCGCGCGCACCTGCTCGCAGAAACTGCCGGCGGCGGCGGCATCGGCGAAGCCGCCGGTGCGCAGACGAAACAGCGTGGCCTGCCCCTCGCGTTCGAAGCGCACCACCTGCGGGCGGAACGCGCCGAGCAGGTCGGCGTGGCGCCGCGCCAGCCGGTCCCATTCGCCGCGCGCGGCGTCCTCGGACGTCAGCGCACCGAGCTGCACCCGAATGGCGCCACCAGGCGCGGGGGCCGGGCGTGCCGGCGGCGCAACGGCAGCCTGCGGCGCGGCGGCGGATGGCGCCGGGGCGGTCGGGGTTGTGGCGGGCGCACCATGCCGCGCGGCGGCCAGTGCGGGCGCCGCGTTCGGCGCGGCATCCGGCGGCACCGGCCGCGGCGCCGGCTGCGCCACCTGAGCGCGCAGCGCATCCAGCCGCGGCGCCTCGGGCTCCGGCGCCAGCCGCGCCGCGCCGTTGTTGGCCGGGCCGCGGTTGCGTTCGAAGATCAACTCGTCCTGGTTGGGCACGCGCAGCCCGCCGGGATCGTCCGGGCGGACCTTGAAGGGGCGCGGGTCGGGTTCGATCAGCGGCACGGATCGCGGCCCGCCCATGCGCGTCATGCCCCAGACCAGCGCGGCGCCGACCAGCATCGCCATCGCCAGCCCGCCGCCGATCGCGATCAACCGCCAGGGCGGCCCGCCATCATCCGATGGCCGCATCCGATAGGACGGCACAGGAATATCGGTCACGCCCACCCCCCTGACGCCCCGGGAACCCGTCCCCCGGGTTCCGTCAGCGCATCTCCTCGACCGGCGTCACCCCCATGACGCCAAGGCCCGAGCGGATCACCGTCGCGGTTGCCGCGACGAGGGCCAGCCGGGCCCGGGTCGCCTCCGGTTAATCGTCGCGACCACGGTTCCACAATACGTGAAAGTCCGAGGCCAAGTCTTGGAGAAAGAACGCGATCCGGTGCGGTTCACGCGCTGTTGCAGCTGCTTCCACGCTGCGCGGCCAGGACGCGATGCGCCGGATCAGCGCCATTTCCGCCGGATCCGTCAGGGCATCGAGCGGGGCGGCGTCGAGTCCCGCCACCAGCGCGGCGTCGGTGGCCTCCGCCTGGCGCAGCACCGACCGGCAGCGCGCATGGGCGTACTGCACATAGAACACCGGATTGTCGCGCGACTGCTCGACCACCTTGTCGAGGTCGAATTCCATCTGCGCATCGGCCTTGCGCGTCAGCATGGTGAAGCGCACCGCGTCGCGGCCCACTTCGTCGATCAGGTCGCTCAGCGTCACGTAGGTGCCTGCGCGCTTGGACATGCGCACCGGCTCGCCGCCCTTCACCACCTGCACGATCTGCGTGAGCACCACGTCCAGCGACACGCGCCGATCCGACAGCGCTGCCACCACCGCCGCCATGCGCTTCACGTAGCCGCCATGGTCGGCGCCCCAGACATGCACGAGCTCCGCGAAGCCGCGGTCGACCTTGTGCTGGTGGTTGGCGATGTCGTTCGCGAAGTAGGTGCCGGTGCCGTCGGACTTGCGCAGCGGGCGGTCCACCTCGTCGCCGAAGGATGTTGCGCGGAACAGCAGCTGCTCGCGCGGTTCCCAGTCATCCGGCGTCTTGCCCTTGGGCGGTTCCAGCACGCCCTGGTACACGAGGCCCTTCTCGCCGAGCAGCGTGATCGCCGCATCGACGCCGCCCGCTTCGACCAGCGCGCGCTCGCTCACGAACACGTCGTGCGTGACGCCAAGCTTCGCGAGGTCCTCGCGGATCTCCGCCATCATCATCGCGACCGCCGTCTCGCGCGCTGTGTCCAGCCAGTTGGTGCGCACCAGCCAGCCGCGTTCGAGTGCGGGGGCGAAGGCGGAGACGGTTTCCTCCGCCGCCAGCATCCCGGGTTCGATGCGCCGCGCCATGATCTGCTCGCCGAAGCGCTCGGCCAGCGCATCGCCCACCGCCACCAGGTAGTCGCCGCGGTATTGCAGCGTGGTGCCAAAGCGCTGCTCCGTCGCTTCCGCATTCCACTCGTCGGCATCCAGCGTGACCGCGCGCAGGTAGCGCCAATACGCCGCCCAGCCGAGCGCGAGCACCTGGTTGCCGGCATCGTTGACGTAGTACTCCTTGGTGACGTCGTAGCCCGCCTTGATCATCAGGTTGGCCAGCGCATCGCCCACCACCGCGCCGCGGCAATGCCCGACATGCATCGGCCCGGTCGGGTTCGCCGAGACGTATTCCACATTCGCCCGCACGCCGGCGCCGAGCGTGCTGTTGCCGAAGGCCTCGCCCGCACGCAGCACGACCGGCACCTGCGCGCGCCAGATATCCTCATCAAGCCGCAGGTTCACGAAGCCCGGCCCGGCCGGCGTGGCTTCCACCACCATCGGCAGCGCGAGCAGCTTCTCGGCGAGCGCGGCGGCCAGTTTCTGCGGTGCCATGCGCGCGGGCTTGGCCGCCACCAGCGCGGCATTCGTCGCCATGTCGCCATGCGTGGCATCGCGCGGCGGTTCCACCTGCACGCGGGCCAGCGCCTCGGGCGGCAGGTCCGGAACCAGCGCGGCCAGCGCGCCGCGCACCTCCTGCGTGAGCAGGGTGAAGATGTTCTCGGTCATGCGGTGTTCAGCCTGGAATGTCTGGGTCGTTCAGGCGCCGGTGTTCCACCAGCGCGTAGCGGTCGGTCATGCCGGCGATGTAGTCGCACACCACCAGCGCGCAGTTCGCGGACCCCGCATCGCCGGCGCGCGCGCGCCAGATGGGCGGCAGCATCTGCGGCCCGCCATGCAAATGGCTGAACAGCATCTGCACCACGCGCTTCGATTTCGCCATGGTGCGGTTGACGCGCCAGTGGCGGTACATGCGGGTGAACAGGAAGTCGCGCAGCGGCAGGTTCGCCTCCGCCAGCGCATCCGAGAAGCCGATCACCGGTCGCGGCGCGCGACGGATGTCATCCACCGTGGCCGGCGCCAGCGCGGCGATGCGCCGGCGCGATTCCGCCACCACGTCGCCGACCATGCGGTTGATGACGCGGCGGATCATCTCCGGCGCCAGCCGCTCCGGCCCGGCATCGGGCGCGGCGACGCGCGCCTCGGCCAGCGCCTCGCGCGCCAGCGGCAGCGCGCCGACCTCGTCCAGCGTGAACAGCCTGGCGCGCAGCCCGTCATCCAGGTCGTGGTTGTTGTAGGCGATGTCGTCCGCCAGCGCCGCCACCTGCGCCTCGGCGCTCGCATGCGTGGCCAGGTCGAGCGGATGCTGCGCGTCATAGGCGGCGATGTAGGGGGCCGGGCGGCGCAGCGGGCCATTGTGCTTGGCCAGGCCCTCCAGCGTCTCCCAGGTCAGGTTCAGCCCGTCGAAGCCGGCGTAGCGCGTCTCCAGCGCCGTCACCGCCTTCAGCGACTGAGCATTGTGGTCGAACCCGCCATAGGGCTTCATCGCGCTGTTCAGCGCATCCTCCCCGGCATGGCCGAAGGGCGGGTGGCCCAGGTCGTGCGCCAGCGCCAGCGCCTCCGCCAGATCCTCGTCCAGCGCCAGCAGCCGCGCGATCGACCGCGCGATCTGCGCCACCTCGATGCTGTGGGTCAGGCGGGTGCGGAAATGGTCGCCCTCGTGATAGACGAAGACCTGCGTCTTGTACTGCAGCCGCCGGAACGCGGTGGCGTGGATGATCCGGTCGCGGTCGCGCTGGAAGGGCGAGCGCGCATCGCCCCCCGCTTCCGGATGCAGCCGGCCGCGGGAGGTCTCGGGCCGGACGGCGTGGGGCGCGAGACTCATGGCCCGCGGGCCGTAGCACCCGCCCCCACCCCCGGCAACCGCGCCGCCGCGTTGGAACCTTGCCCCGAAGCCCCTATGTTGGCGGTCCGAGGAGTCCTCCGCCATGCCCGACGGCACCACCACCCTGCCTGCCTTCCGCGTGACCGACCGCGCGAGCGCCCAGGTCGCCGACATCGCCGCGCGCGAAGGGCGCCCCGACGCCGGCCTGCGCCTGGCGGTCGAAGCCGGCGGCTGCTCGGGCTTCCAGTACAAGTTCGGGCTGGAGGATGCGCCGGCCGAGGACGACCTGGTGGTGGGCGATGGCGCCGGGCGCGTCTTCGTCGATCCGGTGTCGCTCGACCTTCTCGCCGGCGCCGAGCTGGATTGGGCGGAGGAGCTGATCGGGGCGCATTTCGCCATCCGCAATCCGCAGGCCGTCTCCGCCTGCGGGTGCGGGACGTCGTTCTCGGTCGGCTGAAAGAAAGGTCGGGGGAGGACACCTCCCCCGAATCCCCCACCGTTTTTTGGCTTTTGGCGCCCGGCCCATGAAACTCGCCACCTTCAATGTCAATTCGATCCGGCAGCGCGCACCGCACGTCGCGCGCTTCCTCCAGCGCGCGCAGCCGGACCTGCTGTTCCTGCAGGAAACCCGCTGCACGGCCGAACAGGTGCCCACCACCGAATTCGAGGCGCTGGGCTACCGCACGCACGCCGTGGGCCAGGGCGGCGGGCGCAACGGCGTGGCGGTGATCGCGCGCATTCCCTTCGACGTGGTGGCCGACCACCTGCCCGGCGACACCGAGGACACCCAGGCCCGCTACATCGAAATCCGCGCCAAGGGCCTCAACGCCGCCGGCATCTACCTGCCCAACGGCAATTCCGGCGGCGAGGCCGGCTACGCCTTCAAGTTGGCCTGGATGGAGCGTCTGCGCGCGGTGGCGGCGGAACGGCTCGACACCTTCACGCCCTTCGCCGTGCTCGGCGACTTCAACGTCTGCCCGACCGATGCGGACCTCGCCCCGGGCGCGCTGCCGCCTACCGACGCGCTGGTGCGGCCCGAGACCCGCGCGCGCTACCGCGCCCTGCTCCACCTCGGCCTGACCGACGCGCTGCGCGCGCTGCACCCCAAGGACACGCTGTTCACCTACTGGGACTACGGCGCCGCGTTCGAGACCAACCGCGGCCTGCGCATCGACCATGCGCTGCTGAGCCCGGACCTCGCCGAACGCCTTGAAGCCTGCGAGGTCGATACCCTGCCGCGCAGCGAGGCGCAGCCATCAGACCACACGCCGGTCATCGCCACCCTGCGCTGACCGCGCCCTACCAGCGACGGTAATACGGCCGGCCCCGATAGCCCGCCCGCGGCCCCCAATATCCCCTGCCCCATCCCAGGCCGATGCCGATGCCCACCGACGGCGCCACATAGACCGGCGGCGGCTGCGGCGTCGGCACCACGTAGATCGGCACACCCTGCTGGGGCCCGCCATCGTAGCCGTAACCATAGACGGGCGGCGCATAGGCGATGGGCGGTGCCGGCGGCGGGATGAACGCCCCCGGCGGCGGTACCGGCCCGAGGCTGCCATCGGGATGGACCACGCAGCCGCCCAGCAGCAGCATGCAGGCCAGCACAGTCGGCCCAGGGCGCATCGTGGCTCCCTCCGTCGCGCGATGGCGCCGGTTCAGCGCCAGTAGCCGCCCCCGCACCGTCCGTAGCCGTCGCAGCGCCGCGGCACCCATTGCCGGCGCGCGCGCGGCTGAACATAGACCCGCTCGGGCCGCGGCGCGACATAGACCGGGCCGGGCTGCGGCGCGTAGTAGACCGGGCGCGCCGGCGCATAGGCCACCGGCTCCTGGTAGGCCACGCAACCCGCCAGGCCAGCGCCGGCCAGGACGGGCATCAGGATGCGGCGCAACATCATCGGCATTCTCCCGTGGGACGGGTTGAACGCGCCGTCCCCGGGAAAGGTTTCTGCCCCGCACTGATGGCACGGCTGTGGCATGCGAAACGTAACGCTACTGGTCGGCGTAGCAATGCGTCTCGGCCGCGCCGCCGGGGTTGGTGACCGCGCCCAGATAGGCCGGGCCGACCAGCTGCGCGTATTTCCACAGCGCGCCGGCATTGTAGTCATGCGCGCGGGGCTTCCAGGCAGCGCGGCGGCGGGCGATTTCATCCTCCGGCACGACCATGTCGATGGTGCCGGCCTCGGCGTCGATGATGATGCGGTCGCCGTTCTGCAACAGCGCGATCGGCCCGCCGACCGCCGCCTCCGGCCCGACATGCCCGACGCAGAAGCCGCGCGTGGCGCCGCTGAAGCGGCCATCGGTGATCAGCGCCACCTTGTCCCCCATGCCCTGCCCGTAGATCGCGCTGGTGGTGGAGAGCATCTCGCGCATCCCCGGCCCGCCCTTCGGCCCCTCGTAGCGCACGATGATGACGTCGCCCGCCTTGTAGGCGCGGGCGTCGACGGCGGCGAAGGCGTCCTCCTCGCAATCGAAGCAGAGCGCCGTTCCCTCGAAGCGCAGGTTGGTCATGCCGGCGATCTTCACGATGCCGCCTTCGGGGGCCAGGTTGCCGTGCAGCGCCACCACGCCGCCGATCGGGCTGATCGGGCTGGACGTCGGGTACACCACGTCCTGGTCGCGCGGGACGATGACATTGCGGTGGTTCTCGGCGACGGTCTTCCCCGTCACGGTCAGGCAGTCCCCCTTCACATAGCCGCCATCGAGCAGCGCCTTGATGATGACCGGCACGCCGCCGATGCGGAACACGTCCGCCGCGACGTATTTCCCGCCGGGCTTGAGGTCGGCGATATGCGGGGTCTTGCGCATGATCTCCGCCACATCCTGCAAGGTGAAGCGGATGCCCGCCTCATGCGCCATGGCGGGCAGGTGCAGCACCGCGTTGGTCGACCCGCCGGTCGCCCCGACGATCGCCGCGGCATTGTGCAGCGCATCGAGCGTGACGATGTCGCGCGGGCGGAGGTTGCGGCGGATGAGTTCGACCACCGCCTTGCCCGAGGCCACGGCATGATCGTCGCGCGTCTCGTCCGGCGCCGGCGCACCGGCCGAGAACGGCAGCGCCAGGCCGATCATCTCGCTCACGCAGGCCATGGTATTGGCGGTGAACTGCCCGCCGCAGGCGCCCGCGCCCGGGCAGGCATGGCGTTCAAGCTCGTCCAGTTCCTCATCCGACATGTTGCCCGCGGCGTGCTGGCCGACCGCCTCGAACACATCGAGCACCGTCACGTCGCGCCCGTGATGCTTCCCGGGCATGATCGACCCGCCATACATGAACACCGACGGCACGTTCAGCCGGATCATCGACATCATCACGCCGGGCAGCGACTTGTCGCAGCCGGCGATGCCCACCAGCGCATCGTAGCAATGCCCGCGCATGGTCAGTTCGATGGAATCCGCGATCGCCTCGCGCGAGGCCAGCGAGGACTTCATCGACTGGTGCCCCATGGCGATGCCGTCGGTCACCGTGATGGTGGTGAATTCGCGCGGCGTGGCCCCGGCGGCCTTCACGCCGACCTTGGCCGCCTGCGCCTGGCGCGACAGCGAGATGTTGCACGGCGCGGCCTCGTTCCAGCAGGACGCCACGCCGACCAGCGGCTGCTCGATCTCCTCCTTCGTCAGGCCCATGGCGTAGTAGTAGGACCGGTGCGGCGCGCGCTCCGGGCCCATGGTGGTGTGGCGGCTCGGCAGGCGGGACTTGTCCCAGCGGGTGGTGGACATGGACGGGCTCCCTCGGGCGTGACGGAGGCCGGTTGCGGCCGGCCCCTCCGGTGATGCGCCATATCCCGTGAGAAGGCGGGGCCGCGTCAAGCCGTCACGGCCATCTCCTGCACCTCGGCCAGCAGCGCGAAGGAACCCAGGCGGGCGGCAGGATCGAAGATCTGCGCGGTCACCATCAGCTCATCCGCCCCCGTCCGGGCGACGAAGTCCGCGACGCCCCGCCGCACCGTCTCCCGCGAACCGACCACCGAGCACGCCAGCGCAGCGTCGAGCATGGCGCGGGCCTGGCGGTCGAGCTGCGCCTCGAAGCCCTCGACCGGCGCCGGCAGCTTGCCCGGCCGGCCGCGCCGGAGATTCACGAAGGCCTGCTGCAGCGAGGAGAACAGCCAGCGCGCCTCCTCATTCGTCTCGGCGGCAAACACGTTGACGCCCAGCATCACATGCGGCGCGGCGAGCCGTTCCGAAGGCCGGAAGCGGTCGCGATACACCGCGATGGCGTCCATCATCTGCGCCGGCGCGAAATGCGACGCAAAGGCATAGGGCAGGCCGAGATACGCCGCCACCTGCGCGCCGAAGGTGCTGGAGCCGAGGATCCAGACCTCCACCGCCTCCCCCGCGCCGGGCACGGCGCGCAGCGCCTGGTGCGGGTCCGCCGGGCGGAAGTAGTCGATCAGCTCGACCACATCGCGCGGAAAGTCGTCCACGCTGCCGGCGAGGTTGCGGCGCAGCGCGCTGGCCGCCACCTGGTCGGTGCCGGGCGCGCGGCCAAGGCCGAGGTCGATGCGGCCCGGATACAGCGCGGCCAGGGTGCCGAACTGCTCCGCGATGACCAGCGGCGCGTGGTTGGGCAGCATGATGCCGCCGGCGCCGATGCGGATGCGCTGCGTGCCCTGCGCGACATGGGCGAGTGCCACCGCCGTGGCCGCGCTCGCGATGCCGGGCATGTTGTGGTGCTCGGCCATCCAGAAGCGCCGGTAGCCCAGCGCATCGGCATGGCGGGCGAGGTCGCGCGAATTCCGCAGCGCATCGCCGGGCGTACTGCCTTCGGGAATCGGGGAGAGATCGAGGACGGAGAGCGGGATCATCCGGAAGATATGGGCGGGCGCCTTCACGCCGTCAGCCCTTGACGCGCGCGATCAGGTCCATCGCCGCGGCGGGGTTGCGTTGCTTCGCGCCGCTGATGACGACAGGAAGACCGCCCGCCGCCGGGACCGCCCGGCTGGCGCGACCGGCGCGGCGGGGCGCGGTTCCCCGGGGGGATGTCACCGTGGCGGCCGCCGCGGCCGATTTGGCCGGCGCTACGGGCGTCGCAAAGCCGCACCGCACCGGCAGGTCACGGACGATCGCACCCTGCCCACGCAGCGTTCAGCCCGCGATGCGCGCCATCGCGGCATCCAGGCGCGCCATCTCGGTGTGCTGGGCGGCCAGGCGGTCGCGCATCTCCTGCACGATCTCCTCCGGCGCGCGGGAGACGAAGACCTCGCTGGCGAGCTTCGCATCGGTCTTTGCCGCCTCGGCGCCGATGCGGTCGCGCTCCTTGGACAGGCGCGCGCGTTCGGCGGACAGGTCGATCACATCGGCCAGGGGCAGCATGATCGTCGCCTCCCCCACCACCGCCTGCACCACGCCGCGCGGCGGGTCGCCTTCCAGGGCGCGGATCTCGGTGGCGCGGCCCATGCGGCGGATGGCATCGGACCACCGGCCGGCGCGCGCCATGGTCTCGGCGGATGCGCCCGAGAGCAGCAGCGGCACGGTGATCGACGGCGCGACATTCATCTCGGAGCGCACGGTGCGCACCTCATTCACCAGCCGCACCACCCAATCCAGTTCGGCGCGCGCCTCGGCGGCATCGGCGACCACCACCGCCGCGGGCCAGGCCTCGCGGATCAGGCTGCATTCCGCGCCATAGCCCATGCGGTGCCACAGCTCCTCGGTGATGAACGGCATCACCGGATGCAGCAGGCGCAGGATGACCCCCAGCACATGCTGCGCGGCGCCCTTCACCTCCTCCTTCTCCGGCCCCTCGGGGCCGAGCAGCACCGGCTTGGCGAATTCCAGGAACCAGTCGCAGAAGGTGCCCCAGGTGAAGCGGTAGCCGGCAGCGGCGTAGTCGTCGAAGCGGAAGGCCTCCAGCGACGCATTCGCCTCCGCCACCGCGGTGTTGGCCGCGTCCAGGATCCAGCGCGACAGCGGCAGCGTGGCGGTCGCCGGGTCGAAGCCGGGCATCGGCGCGATCCCGTTCATCTCGCAGAAGCGCGCCGCATTCCAGATTTTCGTCGCGAAGGCGCGGTAGCCCTCGATGCGCTGCTTGGCCAACTTGATGTCGCGCCCCGGCCCGGCCAGCGCGCACAGCGTGAAGCGCACGGCATCGGCGCCATGGGCGTCGATCAGTTCCAGGGGATCGAGCACGTTCCCCTTCGACTTCGACATCTTCTGCCCCTTCTCGTCGCGCACCAGGCCGTGGATGCAGACCGTCTTGAAGGGCGTCTCGCCCATGACATGGATGCCCATCATCATCATCCGCGCGACCCAGAAGAAGATGATGTCGAAGCCGGTGACCAGGACGTCGCCGGGGTAGTACTTCGCCAGTTCGGGGGTCTTCTCCGGCCAGCCGATGGTGCTGAACGGCCACAGCGCGCTGCTGAACCAGGTGTCCAGCACGTCCTCGTCGCGCACCAGGTCCACGTCGCGGCCGAATTTCTGCCGCGCCAGCGCCGCCGCCTCCTCCGCGGTATGGGCGACGAAGACCTCGCCATCCGGCGCATACCAGGCCGGGATCTGATGGCCCCACCAACCAGGGCTGGATGTCGCGCATCCAGGCGAAGAAGGTGTTCTCCCACTGGCGCGGCGTGAACACGGTCTGCCCGGTCTCGACCGCCTTGATCGCGGGCGCGGCCAGCGTCTTCGCATCCACGTACCACTGCATGGTCAGGCGCGGTTCGATCGGCACGCCCGACCGGTCGCCATGCGGCACGGCATGGGTGTGCGGTTCGATCGTCTCGACCAGTTCCAGTTCTTCCAGCCGCGCGACGATCGCCTTGCGCGCCGCGAAACGGTCCGCACCCGCCAGGCCGCGCACGAAATCGAGGTCGCTCACGCCCTCGACCGCGGCGAAGGCCGTCGCGATCTCCTCGAGCATCACCCGCCCCTCGGCATCCAGCACCGAGGGCATCGGCAAATCATGCCGCTTGCCGAGCTCGAAGTCGTTGAAGTCGTGCGCAGGCGTGATCTTCACGGCGCCCGAACCCTTCTCCGGGTCGGAATACTCATCGGCCACCACCGGGATGGACCGCCCCACCAGCGGCAGGATCACGCGCTTGCCGACCAGGTCGCGGAAGCGCGCGTCATCCGGGTGCACGGCCACCGCCGTGTCGCCCAGCATTGTCTCCGGCCGCGTCGTGGCCACCACCAGGAAGCGGCCAGGCTCGCCCTCGACCGGGTAGCGCAGGTGCCACAGGTGGCCCTTCACCTCCTTGCTCTCGACCTCGAGGTCCGAGATCGCGGTGAGGAATTTCGGGTCCCAGTTCACCAGGCGCCTGTCGCGGTACAGCAGCCCCTCGCGATACAGCCGCACGAACACCTCGCGCACCGCATCCGACAGGCCGTCATCCATGGTGAAGCGTTCGCGCGGCCAATCCAGCGACGCCCCCAGCCGGCGCAACTGCCGCGTGATGGTGCCGCCGGATTCCGCCTTCCAATCCCAGACGCGCCGGATGAAGGCGTCACGGCCCATGGCGCGCCGATCCGGCTGCTTCTGCTCAGCCAGCAGCCGTTCGACCACCATCTGCGTCGCGATGCCGGCATGGTCGGTGCCGGGCTGCCACAGCGCATCGCGCCCCTGCATGCGCCGCCAGCGGATCAGCACGTCCTGGAGCGTGTTATCCAGCGCGTGGCCGATATGCAGGCTGCCTGTCACGTTGGGCGGCGGGATCATGATGGTGAAGGGCTTGGCCGGCGACGCCGGGTTCGCCGAGAAGGCGCCGGCGCTCTCCCAGCCCTGGTACAGGCGCTGTTCGATCGCGGCGGGGTCGAAGGACTTGTCGAGCATGGCCGCATCCCTTCCCCGCCCGGGCGTCCTGCGTCAAGGGCGCAGAACGTCGCCGCGCCCGGAGCGCGGGCGGTTCAGGTCAGGGCGCGGCCGACCACGCGCTCGATCTCGGCGCGCACCAGGCGTTCGACGATGCCCGGCAGGTGCTGGTCGAGCCAGGATTTCAGCAGCGGGCGGAGTTCCTCCCGCACCACATCCTCGATCGACGGGCCGCCGCGCGTGACGGTCGCGCCGCGCTCCGAGGAGACGGCGCGCAGCAACTGCCCGACCGACGCGGTCGCCGCCGCGGCAACGGCCGGTGCGAGCAGGGAGTCGATACCCGGCGGCGCTGCCGCCATCGCCTCCGGCTGGACGAAGGGCGGCGACGGGGTCGGCGCTGGCGGCGATGCCGGGGCGGGCGCGGAGACGATCATGTCCTCGGTCAGCAGCAGCGGTTCGGGGCCGCCTGGCACGACGGCAACGGCGGCCTCGGGCGCAGGCGCTGGCGCGGCGTCCTCGGCGGCGGGCGGCGTGGCGGCATCGGGCGTCGTCGGTGCCTCATCCTCGTTCAGGATGCGGCGGATCGACGCGAGGATATCCTCCATCGACTGGTCCGAGGCGACGCCCGGCGCGGCGCCGCCGGCCGGGGGCGTTGTCTGTCCGCTCATGGGTTTCTGCGTGCCGGGGTTGTTGCCGGCGTCAGGGTCTGCACCTGCACCACGCCGGCGGGTGGCTGTGCACCGCCGGCGCCTTCCGAGAAGTCGCCGGTGCCGAACCAGCGGCCGCGCACCGCGTTGTAGTAGTTTCGCGGGTCGTAGATCTGCACCGGCAGGCCCAGGTCCTGCGCCGTCAGCCGGCCCATGGTGTTGGCCAGGGCATAGGACGCGTTGATCAGCGTGGCCAGCGAACGCACCAGGTTGACGCGCGCCTGCAGCAGTTCCTGTTCGGCGTTCAGCACATCGAGCGTGGTGCGGCTGCCGACGATGGCCTCGCGCTGCACGCCATCGAGGGCGATCTCCTGCGCGCGGATCTGCGCGCGCACGCTCTCGACCTGGGCGCGGGAACTGCCCAGCGTCTCCCAGGCTTCGGTCGCCTGCTGGGCGGCGATGCGGCGCGAATCGGCCACCTGCTGGCGCGCCTGCTGCGCCTGCTGGCGCGCCTGCCGGACCAGCGCATGCTCCGCGCCGCCCTGATACAGCGGCACATTGAGGTTCATCGTCACCTGCGCGCCGGTCTGGCGCGACCCGCGCGTGGTGTTGTTGTCGAGCCGAAAGGCCGACGCATTCGCCGTGACCTGCGGCATCAGCGCGGCGAACTGCACGTCGATGAGGTCGCGCGCTGCAGATTCGTCGAACACGGTGGCGACCACGGTCGGGTTGTTGTCGATCGCGAAGCGCACGGCTTCCTGCTGCGAGCGCACCGGTGCGGCAAGCGGCGGGGGCGCGATCACGCGCACGGGCTCGAGCCCGGTCCAGCGGATGAAATTGGCGCGCGAGCTCTGCGCCACGCCCTGCGCCTGGTCGAGCTGGAAGCGCGCGAGTGCGAGGCGCGATTCGGCCTGCGCGACGTCGGTGCGGGTGATCTCGCCCACGCGGAAGCGTTCGTTCGTCGCCTGCAACTGGCGCTGCAGCACCTGCACATTGTTGGTGTTGAGGCGCACTTCCTCCTGGTCGCGGATGAAGAACACATAGGCGCGCACCGATTCGAACAGCACTTCCTGCTCGGAGATCAGCAGCCGCGCGCGCTGGGCATAGACCTGGTTCTCGGCACGGCGGGTCTGGGCGGTGGTGCGCCCGCCGCGATAGATCGGCTGGGTGACGGTCGCCTGCAGCGTGCCCGTGCCGCGCGGGGAATCGGTGAACAGGGAGAACGGCGTTCCGGCCGTGCCGGCGTTGGCGACGTTGCCGAATGCGTCGCGCTGCAGTGGGACTGTGGCCTGGTTCCGCGTCGTGGTGTCGCTATAGCCCGCCCCGGCGGCGATCACGACAGTCGGCCGCCAGCCGGACAGCGCCTGGGGCACGTTCTCGTCCACCGCGCGGGCGGCGGCGCGTGCCGCCAACAGGCGCGGATTGCCGGAGTAGGCGGCCGCAAGAGCTTCCTGCAGCGTCTGCGACCACCCCGGGGTGGTCGGCAGCACGGCCAGGGCGCCGGCCAGGGCGACGGAATGTAGCATTTTGCTGCGCAGGCTCATGATCACTATGCCGTCCCCCGGGAATGGCCGGCCGGACACGCTGGCCGGGCCGAAGCCCAGGTCGCGCACCGGAAGTCTCGCGGAAAAGTCTTAACGCACCGCAACAGGCCCACGCCAGCCTGGCCCGGCAAAGAAGTGTGACGTGGGATGCCCGGCCTAGAACGCAAAGGCCGGGGCAGCGGCGAAGCCGGGCAGTGCCGGGGCATGGGCGTCGAACTCGCGCGTTGTCGAAACGGTGCCGCCGGCGCGGCGCGCCAGCAGCGCACGGCCCGGCGGGCCGCCTTCCAGGCCGATCGCGACCAGCCGCCCGCCCTCGGCGAGCTGGTCCTCCAGCGCGCGCGGCACGGCCGCGACGCCGCCCTCGACCATGATGACGTCATAGGGCGCGCCGGCCGCGTGGCCCAGCGCGGGATCGCCCTCGATCAGCGTCACGGACCCGGCCGGCACGGCGGCGGGCAGCGCGGCGCGGGCGATCGCCAGCAGCGCCGGGTCGGCTTCGACCGCGGTGACGGACCCGCCGATCGCCGCCATCAGCGCCGCGCCGAACCCGGTGCCGGCCGCCACCACCAGCGCCCTTTCGCCGCGCCGGAGCCCGGCCAGCTGCACCAGCTTCGCCAGCACCATCGGCTGCATCATGGCCCGCCCGCCTGGCAGCGGCAGGTCGGCATCGGCATAGGCACGCGAGGCCTGCGCCGGCGGGGCGAAGCGCTCGCGCGGCAGGTCGCGCATCGCGCCCACGATGCGCGGGTCCTCGATGCGGTTGGGGCGCAGCTGGCAATCGACCATGAAGCGGCGTGCCTCGGCGAAATCCATCATCCATCGGCCTCGTGCAGGAACCGCGGGGTTATAGGTCGGGCGCGCGCGCAGCGCCAACGCGCGTGTCGCGTCGCGACCGGGGCCGGGGGACCGGAGGCAGGCGGCGCTTGACCGCGGGCGGCGCGCAGCCGATATGGGGCGCCCGCGCGGTCCGGTGGCCGAGTGGTCAGGCACAGGTCTGCAAAACCTGCTACGTGGGTTCGATTCCCGCCCGGACCTGA
>LNFM01011218.1_pt1 | contig 24492 bp, 20 predicted proteins | sample 596031 | NCBI WGS metagenome assembly LNFM01 (sample SAMN04254537, study PRJNA301005) | activated carbon metagenome | isolation source: dual media filters at the Ann Arbor, Michigan drinking water treatment plant | place: USA: Ann Arbor | reverse complement strand
GGCCGGGACGCGACGTCGCCCGCGGCGGCGCGGGGCGGGACGTCTGCGGGGCGGAGCGCCGCACGGGGTGCGAGCTGCCGCGGGCGCGGCGGCGATGACGGCCGCCGGGCCGCGGCCGTCCGGGCCGCTCCGCTAACCTGACGCCCTGGCCGCGACCCCCGCACACCCCGCGCTCGACCCCGCCCTCGCGGCCGCCGCACCGGGCGGCGTCCTGGTCGTCGATTTCGGCGCGCAGTACAGCCAGCTCATCGCGCGGCGCATCCGCGAGTGCCGGGTGTTCTCGGCGGTGGTGCCGCACGACGCCGCGCCGGAGGAGATCCTGGCGCTCCGCCCCGCCGGCCTGGTGTTGTCGGGTGGACCGGCGTCGGTGTACGCGACGGGTGCCCCGACGCTCGACCGGCGCCTCCTGGAGCTCGACATCCCGGTCCTCGGCATCTGCTACGGCCAGCAGGCGATGGCGTTGGCGCTCGGCGGCGAGGTCGCACGGACCGGCGCGGGGGAGTACGGGAAGACGCCGCTGACGGTGCGCTCCCGGGACGGCATGTTCGGTCAGCTCCCCGCCGAGGTCTGCTGGATGAGCCACCGCGATGCCGTGTCGCGCCCGCCGGACGGGTTCACGGTGACGGCCGAGACGTCGTCGTCGCCGGTCGCGGCGATGGAGAACCCGGCGCAGGGGATGTACGGCGTCCAGTTCCACCCCGAGGTGGTCCACACGCCGTTCGGGACGGACCTGTTGAAGTGGTTCCTCTTCGACGCGTGCGACTGCGCGCCGACGTGGACCGCGACACACGTCATCGAGGAGCAGGTCGAGCGCATCCGGGCGCAGGTGGGGGAGACGGCGCGGGTGATCTGCGGCCTGTCGGGTGGGGTCGACAGCGCCGTGGCGGCGTTGATCGTGCACCGCGCGATCGGTGACCGGCTCACGTGCGTGTTCGTGGACCACGGCCTGCTGCGGATGAACGAGGGCGAGCAGGTGGAGGCCGCGTTCGGCCGCCATTTCGGCGTCCCCCTCGTGCACGTCCGGGCGCAGGACCACTTCGCCGCCGCCCTCGCGGGGATCACGGAGCCGGAGGAGAAGCGCAAAACGATCGGGCGGGAGTTCATCCGCATCTTCGAGCGCGAGGCGGAGAAGCTCGCCGACGCGCGGTTCCTGGTGCAGGGGACGCTCTACTCCGACGTCATCGAGTCGGGTTCCCGTGACGCCGCGAAGATCAAGAGCCACCACAACGTGGGTGGGCTCCCCGAGGACATGGCCGTCGAGCTGATCGAGCCGCTGCGCCAGCTGTTCAAGGACGAGGTCCGCGTGGTCGGCGAGGAGCTCGGGCTCCCGGAGAACATGGTGTGGCGCCAGCCCTTCCCCGGCCCCGGTCTCGCGATCCGGATCATCGGCGAGGTGACCCTGGAGCGGCTCGACATCCTCCGGAAGGCGGATTTCGTGCTGCAGGAGGAGATCCGCCGTGCGGGCCTCTACCGGGAGCTGTGGCAGAGCTTCGCGGTGCTGCCGGCGGTGAAGAGCGTCGGCGTGCAGGGCGACGAGCGGACGTATGCGTATCCGATCGTGATCCGCGCGGTGACGAGCGACGACGCGATGACGGCCGACTGGGCGCGCCTGCCGTACGACCTGCTGGAGCGCATCTCGAACCGCATCATCAACGAGGTCGACGGCGTCAACCGCGTCGCCCTCGACCTCACGAGCAAGCCTCCCGGCACGATCGAATGGGAGTGACCGGGGCCTGAGCACCGGGCGGCGCGGCCCCGCGGGTCCGCGCCGGGCGGAGTGGTCCCGCAGGGTCGCAACGGCGCCGGTCCCGCCGGGTGGCACGCCCCGTCGGGTGGCACGCCCCGTCGACGGGTCCCGGTCGATTGGCCACGCACCGTCCGGCCAATTGACCGGGACCCCTCGATGCGTTCGGGACGATCAGTGCAAACGCCCTGATGGGAGCAGGAAGGCCTCGGCCCTTCTCCCCCGATTCGCCCGCGCCGGCGGCGATCGCACACGGCCTCGACCGAGCCCCCCGGTGGCGTCGTGGTCGATTGGCCGGCGAGCCTCCGGTCAATCGGCCGCCGCCCCTGACGCGTTGTGGCCAATTGGTCGACGCGGCTCCGGTCAATTGACCGCCAGCCGAGCGGACACTCCTCAGCGGCGCGAGGAGATCCTCGGCCAGGACCGCCGGGCGCTCCCGGTCAATTGACCGACGGGCCGCCGGCCAATTGACCGGAAACGGATCGCGGCGGGCACCGGGCCTTCCGGCACGGGACCACCCAGACCCGGGCGGGGGTTTCCCCGCCGGGGACGTCCCCGGGTCAGTCCGGCGGGGGCCACACCTCGTCGGGGCGTCCCTGGACCTGGTCGGCGACCATGATGCGCTGGCGGCCGGGGTCGTTCGCCTCGTACGGCCGGACGGCGGGGGCGCGCCACGTCTCGTAGCTGCGGCACGCGGCGTCGGCGTCGTCGGGGTTCATCATCACGGCCTGCGCGAGGGCGTGGGCGTCGCCGAGGCCGATGCCGGAGCTGATGCCCGTCTCCGGCCCGAAGAAGTGGGCGGAGTCACCGATGATCACCGCGCCGGGCGTCCACCACTCGGGGCACGCGAGCAGCTCCGGCTCGGAGTAGCGGATCTGGTCGAGGGACGTGACGCCCTCGAGCGCCGACGCCGCGGCGGGGAGCAGGCGCGCCCACATCTCCTTGATGGCGTCGAGGCCGGGGGCGAGGGCGGCGTCGCGGCCGACCTTGCGGGCGCTGCGCCAGCCACCGGAGCCCTCGTTCCACGACAGCATCCCGATGTGGCCGCCGTCGGACTGGTACGACATCGCGAACGACGTATCGGCGACGGCGGTGCTCATGAAGCCGAGCTCGGCCTCCGGCAGGGCGTCGAACTTCGCGACGAGGCCCGCCTTCTCGCGGGTCGGCGACCGCATGCCGTCGCACGCGACGACGAGGTCCGACTCGAACTCGACGGGGCCGTCGGGCCCCTCGGCGATGACGCCGATGATGCGGCCGCCGTCACCGTCGCGCACCAGCTCGGTGACGGTGTGCTCGTTCACGATCGGCAGGTCCCGCTGGAGCGCCTCGATGAGGGCTCCGAAACGGACCGCGACCGCGACGGGCGGCTGGTCGGGGCGCGGGGCGATCGGCCGGCCGGCGGCCTTCACCTCGTCGTACACGCCGACCTCCTCCAGGGGCTCGTAGCCCTGGAAGCCCAGCATGTAGCCACGGGGGACGTAGTGCCCGGCAGGCATCCGCTCGAGCACCGTCGGCTCGAACCCGCGCCGCCGCAGGAGGTGGGCGAGGGTCATGCCGACCATGCCGCCGCCCACGATCACGATCTTCATCATGCGGCGATCCTATCCGGTTAGGCCACCGGTCAGCCCCGCGGCGCGGTCCCCGCGACCGGGGCCGCCAGCATCCCCTCCACCTCCTCCCACTCGACGGCCGTCTGCCTCCCGCCGTCGAACTGCGCGAGCAGGGCCTCGTGCACCCGCAGCAGGTCCGGGTCGTCCTTCGGCCTCTCCACCCCCGTGTGCTGGCGGATCAGGAACACGAGCCCCGCGATCCCGGAGTCCCGGGTGAGGCTGACCTCCAGCGGACGGCCGATCAGCCGCGGCACGTCGAACGGCGCGTACATCCACCAGAACTTGTTGAGGCCGTCGGCGTGGATGCCGGCGCGCGTCCGGTGCGCGTCCCTCCCGTACAGCGGGTAGGTCGGCGGCACCGGCCGCCCCAGCTCCCCGTAGAGGTCGGCCAGGTCGTTCAGCGCGTGGAAGTCGGGGAGGGGGTCGCCCAGCAGGCCCATCCCGATCGCGTGCAGCACCACCGCCTCGAGCGGGGCGTTGCCGGTGCGCTCCCCCGTGCCGAGCAGGGTGCCGTTCACCACGGCGCATCCGGCGGTGATCGCGGCGAGGCAGTTCGCCACCACCAGGTGCGTGTCGTTGTGGGGGTGGAACTCGAGGTCCTCGGAGGCGACGCCGAGCTCCCGCAGGCTCCGGATCCACCGGGGCACCGACCGCGGCGACGCGACCGTGTCGAGGGGGAGGCCGAGGCCCATCGTGTCGCACACGCGGAACTTGGGGCGCAGCGCCGGACCGTACGGGGCGGCCGCCGCGATCACCGCCTCCGCGAACGGGAGCACGAACTCCTCGGGTGCCCGCGTCGCGTCCTCCAGGTGCAGCCGCGGGCGGAGGCCGGCGTCGAGGACCGCCCGCACCGCGTCGAGGTAGACCCCCGCCGCCTGGCGCCGGCCGCCGGGCCGGAACTTGTGGAACGTGTGGTAGTCGCTCGCCGACGCCAGCATCCCCGTCTCACGCACCCCCAGGTGGCTGACGAGGTCGGCGTCGCGCCGGCTCGCGCGGATCCACGTCGTCGGTTCGATGGGGGCCCCGCCGGCGTGGCGCGCGAGCGCCTCCTCCAGGATCCGGCGGTCGGCGGGCCGGTACACGAAGAACTCCGCCTGCCGGATCGCGCCGCTGTCGCCGGTGAAGGCACACATCAGCTCATAGATCCGGACTCCCGCCTCGACGGTCAGGGGCAGGCCGCCCTGCTGGCCGTCGCGGTGGGTCGTCTCGGTCGTCCACGCCGCCGCCGGGAGCCGCGCAGGACGCTCCGTCCAGTCGTAGCGGGGGAAGCCCTCGCGGGGGAACGCGCCGGGGAAGAGCTCCGGGGCGTCGGGGTCGGTGATGCGCTCGGTGATGTCCATGTGGGGGACGGTAGGAGCCCACCCTGGTGTGCGTCAATATTGACGACTAAGATCAACCGATGACCACCGAACCCGTCCCCGCCGACCTGTCCGCCGCCGAGGCCGCCGCCTTCCTCGGCGTGTCGAAGGCGACGCTCTACGCCTACGTGAGCCGCGGGATGGTCGCGTCGGCGCCGGGCCCGGGACCGAGTCGCGCGCGGCGGTACCCGCGCGAGGCGCTCGAGGGGTTCGCCGCGCGCCGCGAACGGTCCCGCGACCGTGGCCTCGCCGCGCACGGGGCCCTCCACCTCGGGCTCCCGGTGCTCGACTCGGAACTGACGCTGATCCGCGACGGCCGCTGCCACTACCGCGGCCGGGAGGTCGTCGCGCTCTCGCGGAGCGAGCCGTTCGAGCGGGTCGCGGCCCTGCTCTGGACCGGTGACCCCGCGGCGGCGGACGACCTGTTCGCCGCCCTCCCGCCCTCCGGCGGGTCGCCCGGCGGGCCGGCACCGACCGCGCTCGCCGCGCACCTCGTGGCCGCGGCGGCCGACTCCGTCGTCACCCCGTCGTCGGGTGCGGCGGCGGTCCTGCGGGGGGCGGTGCGCGTGACGGCCGGCGTCTTCGCCGCGGCGGGGGCGGTGGGGGACGGGCCCCTCGCGCACCGGCTCGCGCGGGGCTGGGGCGTGCCGGAGGCGGCGGACGACATCGACGCGGCGCTCGTCCTCTGCGCCGACCACGAGCTCAACGTGTCGTCGTTCACCGCGCGGTGCGTGGCCTCGGCGGACGCGTCGCTCGAGGACGTCGTGCTCGCGGCCCTCTGCGCGTTGCGGGGCCGCCGCCACGGAGGGCTGACCGCGCGCGTCGAGTCGATGGCGGCCGACGCCGACCGCGACGGCGCGGCCGGCGCCGCGGCCCGATGGCGCGGGGGGGACGGCGCCCTGCCGGGGTTCGGGCACCCCCTCTACCCGGACGGCGACCCCCGCGGTGCGGAGCTCCTGCGGCGGGCCGGCCTGCCGGCGGACGACGCGGTCACCGCCCTCGTCGGGATCGCCCGCGATCAGCTCGGCGAGGAGCCCACCCTCGACCTCGGTCTGGCGGCCCTCGCCCGCGCCCGGCGCATGCCCCCGGACGCGGCGTTCCACCTCTTCGCGCTCGGCCGGTGCGCCGGGTGGGTGGCCCACGCGCTCGAGACGGCCGGCGACGACCGGCTCATCCGCCCGCGGTCCCGTTACGTGGGGCCGCCGCCGCCCGGCGCGTGACGCTCAGCCGATGATCCTCCCGTCCGCGCCGAGGCGGGCCTCGCTGAGGCCGCCGTCGGTGCGCTTGTGGACCACCCGCAACACGATGTCCTTCGGCGACGCCGGGAAGTTGCGGCGCGTGAACCGGGTGGTGAGCGTGACCTTCGTGCCCTCCCGCGCGTTCTGCACGACGGGGGCCGTGAACTTCCTCGGCAGGCGGCGCAGGCCCGCGGGGGTGCGGATCGTGCTGCCCGGCCGCAGCACCAGCCGCTTCCCGGTCCTCCGGTTCAGGTAGATGAACGTGTAGCGGCCGCGATCCTTCAGGGACAGCCTCTGCACGACGCTGCCGTTCGGGGGCTTCGTCACCTTCGCCGCGCCGAGACCCCGGAGGGGGCATCCGTTGCCGCCGAACCGCTCACGCGGGTTGCACGGCGTCGCGACGGCGGGCGCCGCGGGCGCGGGCACGACCGGCGTGGGCACGGCGGGCGGCGACGGGGCGGAGAGTGGGGGCGGGGGCTCGGTGCTGAGAGCCCGTCCGATGCGGTGACCACCGACCTCCGTGAACCAGAGGTTGCCGTCGGCCCCCGTGGCGATGCCGGCCGGACGGGCGCCCGCGGTGATGCCCGCCGTGTACTCGGTGATGACCCCGGCGGGGGTGATGCGGCCGATGCGGTTCCGGTCGGGACCGGTGAACCATAGGTTGCCATCGGTGCCGGCGGTGATGCTCGTCGGGGTGCTGCCGGGCGTGAGGCCGGCCGTGAACTGGGTGATGTCCCCGGCGGGGGTGATCCGGCCGATGCGGTTGCCGGTCTGCTGGGTGAACCACAGGTTCCCGTCGGGCCCGGTGACGATGTCGTTCGCGCCGCTACCGCCGTTCGGGAGCGGGAACTCGGTGATCACGCCGGCGGGGGTGATCCGGCCGATGCGGTTGCCGGTCTGCTCGGTGAACCAGACGTTGCCGTCGGGACCGGCGGTGATGCCCGTCGGGGCGGCGCCGCCGCTGAGGCCGGAGGTGAACTCCGTCACCACGCCGGCGGTGGTGATGCGCCCGATGCGGTTGCCGCTGAACTCCGTGAACCACAGGTTGCCGTCCGGTCCCGCAGCGATGTCGTACGGGTCGCTGCCGCCGGTCAGGCCCGTGAACTCCGTCACGACGCCCCCGGGGGTGATCCGACCGATGCGGTTGCCGGTGAACTCCGTGAACCACAGGTTGCCGTCCGGCCCCGCGGCGATCCGGTACGGGTCGCTGCCGGGGCTGATGCCCGTCGTGAACTCCGTGATGGCGCCCGATGTGGTGATCCGCCCGATGCGGTTGCCGTTCACCTCGGTGAACCAGAGGTTGCCGTCGGGGCCGGCGGCGATGCCGAGCGGTCCGGCACCCGCCGTGATGCCCGCGCTGAACTCGGTGGTGTCGCCCACCGCGCCGGCCGCGGTCCCCGCACCGACCGCGGCGAGCAGCCCGAGCGCGCAGGCCAGCGCCAGGCGCATGAGGGCCCGGCGGCCCGTCCTCCGTCCCAGCGCCGCGACCGCTCCGCCCGCCCGGCCTCGCCCGTCACCGTTCGCCACACCCGCCCCCTCGCCGATGGAACCGCCGGAACCCACCGGATCAGACAGGCCCGTCACCCTTACGGCAACCCCGCCGCCGACGGGGCCGCACCCCCTGTCGGTGTAGTCCGCCGCAGGGCCCGCGGGTCAAGGGGGCGCCCGCGGGGTCGATGGGGAGGGACCGTCCCTCACCGGACGCGGGCGCCCCGTGCCTGGGCGCCGCACGTCCCGGGTGCTCCGCCCCCGGGCGATCCCTCCCGAAAGGTCCCCCAGATGCCCGTGCCCTCCGTGAGGGCCGCCGCGCTGGCCGTCGCCGGCGCCGCCTGCCTCCTGGTGCCCGCGATCGGCGCGGCCGCCCCCTCCTTCCAGGTCGTCGATGCCGGACCGGCGGTCGCGGGCCTCTCGAGCGCCGACCAGATCGCCGGTGAGCTGCTCTCGCCCGGTGTCGCGCTCGCCGGGCCCGCGACGATCAACGGCACCGCCACGGCCGGCGCCTACGCGGGCGCACTGCCCTCGTTCGGTCGCTTCTCCGCCGGCGACGCCGACCTGGGGATCCCGGCCGGTCTCATCATCGGCGCGAACGCCCGCGCGAGCTCCTTCGCCACCGGCGGCTTCGACGACGTCATCTCCACCGATCGCGACGACAACGAGCTGTTCGACGTGGTCGACGCGGCCGGTCTGTGCAACGGCGGCGCAACCGCCTGCATCAACAACGCGACCAGCCTCGAGCTCTCGGTCGTCCCGACGGCCCGCTACCTGAAGTTCGAGTACGCCCTCGCGATCACCGAGCAGGGCACCTGGGGCGGCAGCAGCTGGAGCGGCGAGGTCTTCGACTTCCCGGATGGCTTCGCGCTCTTCGCCGGTGGCCGGCAGGTCTCCGACAACTGCGCCGTCGTGCCCCGCACCTCGACCTACGTCACGATGCAGACCGCGGGGATCGTCGCTCCGGCCGTGTCGGGTACCAACCGGTCGGTGGCACTGTCGAACCGCGACGCGCGCATCGCGGACACGGCCTCCCCGCCGACCACGCCGGACGGCTTCGCCTACGCGGCGCAGGATGGGGCGTGGACCGTCCAGTTCATGACCGTCCCCCTGACCTGCGTCGCCGACGTGAACGCCGACTTCCTCGCCGGGACGCCGACCGGCATCAAGATCGTCGTCGCCGACGCGAACGACAGCATGATCCCGCCCGCCGTCTTCCTGCGCGGCGGCTCGATCCGCTTCTCCGACAACGAGACCCCCTCACCGACGGTCGACGCACCGGCCGGCCCGGGGGGCCCGCCGGCGACCACCCCGGCACCCGTCCCCGCCCCGCCCGCCCCCGCGGCCCCCTCCGGCGAGGTCATCACCCCGCTCGCGCCGCCGACGGTGACGACGCCGAGGGCCGGCACCTCCGGTGACGTCGTGATGGTCCACCGGATCCAGTTCGACAAGGTCGGCCGCTACACGTTCATCTACCGGGACGCCGCGACCGGGAAGCGGATCACGCAGCTCCCCGGCAGCAAGGTCGGCAAGCGCGAGCTCACGAGCCGCTACAGCGCGCCCGTGCTGCGCAACCAGACCCCCGGGCGCCGCCTCGTGGTGGCGAGCCGCTTCGACGCGCGGACCTTCCCGAAGGCCGCGAGCGGCGTGTCGCTGCGGATCGTCCTCAAGGCCCCCGACGGGACGCTCTCCGACGTCACGATGGACTCCGAGGGCCGTCTGAGCTGAGCCTGGATCCGTCGTATCTCGCGGCGCGGATGCGCGGAATCGCTCCCGCCATGCGGGATTCGGCGCGACCGCAGGGGTCACCCTTCCGGCGCGACGCCGAATCCCGCCTGACGCGGCGCTTCCACACCCCGCATCCACGATCTCCGCCGGATCCAGGCTGAGCCGGGACCGCCTCGCCGCCCGTCCGGGGGCGGCGAGGCGTCATGATGGCGCGATGGCCGAGGGCAGGATCCGCATCGACAAGTGGCTGTGGGCCGCGCGCTTCTTCAAGACGCGCTCGCTCGCGAGCGAGGCCGTGGCCGGGGGCCGCGTCCACATCGAGGGGCAGCGGGTGAAGCCGGCCCGCGACGTCCGGCTCGGCGAGCAGGTGCAGATCACGGTGGGGGACGTCACCACCACCGTCGTCGTGGAGGCACTGAGCGACCGCCGCGGGCCGGCGTCGCAGGCCGTGCTGCTCTACCGCGAGACGGGGGAGAGCCGCGAACGGCGCGAACGGGAGCGGGAGCTGCGGCGCCTCGCCCCCCCGCCGGGCGCCGACATGCGCGGCCGGCCGGGCAAACGCGACCGCCGCCGCCTCGAGGCGCAGCGCGCCGGCATGCGGCGCGGCGGCGCCCCGCACCCCCCGGCCGACCTCCCCGCCGAGGAGGACTAGGCGCTCCGGCGGCGGCTCGGGCGCTCGGAGATCGACCGCTCCGTCAGCAGGCCGCTCTCGTCGCGCACCAGCAGGTACGCGCCGTCGACCGGGCTCTCGAGGAAGTCGAGCAGCTCCTCGACGCGCTCCGGCCCGAGGGCCTCGGCGAGGCCCGGGCGGCCCGCCGGTCACCGGTGCGGCGCTCGGGGACCCGCGTCGCGACGTCATCGACGGGCGGCGGCGCGACGGCCTTCGCGGACGATCCCGAGCCGAGCGGGCGGCTCGGCGCCCAGATCTTGCGGCTCTGCGTGTGGTGCCAGCAGTACGGGCTCCCGCGGAAGGGGCTCTGCTGACACCTCTTGCCGTGCGCGGCGATCGCCACGCACCGGCTGAGGGAACGGGATTCCATCTCGTGCCGCCCTGCATTGTTGCCCGGTGTACTGGTTGTAACCCTCCGGGCGCACGAAGTCCAGCGCCGCGCGCGCGAGGGAACTTGCGAGAGACCCCGGAACTTCCCTAGACTCCGCGGTCGTTCTCGTGGCGCCCTGCGCCGCGCCGTCATTTGGTGGAGGTCAGCACCCGCCCGTGAGCACACTCAGCGCAAAGCCCGGCACCGTCGAGCGACGTTGGTACGTCGTCGACGCCGAGGGCCAGAACCTCGGGCGGCTCGCCGCGATCATCGCCGAGACGCTCTCCGGCAAGCGCTCCGCCTGGTTCACCCGGCACTGCGACACCGGCGACTTCGTGATCGTCGTGAACGCGGGCAAGGTGACCGTCACGGGCAACAAGCTCCGCGACAAGCGGTACTGGCGCCACTCGGGCTACCCGGGCGGCATCCGCAGCCGCACGCTCGGCGAGCAGCTCGAGCGCCGGCCGGAGGAGGTCCTCCGCAAGGCCGTCCGCGGCATGCTCCCGAAGAACAGCGTGGGCCGCGCCCAGCTGATGAAGCTCAAGATCTACGCCGGGTCCGACCACCCGCACGCCGCCCAGCAGCCTGAGCCCCTGCGCCTCACCCGAGTCGCGGAGGTCCCCGCGTGAGCACCGACGTCACCACCTCGAGCTACCGCGCGACCGGCAAGCGCAAGAACGCCGTCGCCCGCGTCATCCTGAAGCCCGGCGACGGCACGATCACGTGCAACGGCCGCCCGGTGGACGAGTTCTTCGGCCGCGCCGTCCTGGTCACCCAGGCCCGCGCGCCGTTCGCGACGACCGGCACCGAGGGCCGCTTCGACGTCGTCGCCCTCCTGCACGGCGGCGGGGTCTCCGGTCAGGCCGGCGCCCTGCGCCACGGCATCGCCAAGGCCCTCACGGTCGCCGACGAGAACCTGCGCCCCGACCTGAAGAAGGAGGGCTTCCTCACGCGGGACGCCCGCATCAAGGAGCGCAAGAAGGCCGGCCTCAAGGGCGCCCGCAAGCGCCCGCAGTTCTCGAAGAGGTAGTCGCTCCCACGGCTGGTCCGTCCTCAGCGCCGCCGCGGAGGCTGTTCGGAACGGACGGCGTCCGTGGCGTGGCGAACCGTGGGCTGACCCCGGAGCTCGCCATGGCGCTCGGCCGCGCCCTCGGCGGGCGCCTCGAGCGCGGCGCGCGGGTGATGATCGGGCGCGACACCCGGCGCAGCGGCCCCATGCTGGAGGGGGCGCTCGCGGCCGGCCTCGTGAGCGCCGGCGCCGACGCCGTGCTGCTCGGGGTGCTCCCGACGCCGGCGGTCGCGGAGCTGACCGCGGCGGGCGGGGCGGCGGCGGGCGCCGTGATCAGCGCCTCCCACAACCCCTTCGCCGACAACGGCATCAAGCTCTTCGGCCCCGACGGGTTCAAGCTCGCCGACGAGGACGAGGCCGCCGTCGAGGCCGCGCTGGAGCAGGACGGCGACCGGCCCGTCGGCGGTGACCTCGGCGCCGTCACCCACGACGCCGACGGCCGCGACCGCTACATCGCGACGATCCACGATCGCTGCCCCGTCGACCTCTCCGGTCTGCACCTGGTCGTCGACTGCGCCCACGGCGCGACCGTCGTCACCGCGCCGGAGGTCCTCGAGGCGCGCGGCGCCCGGGTCACGGCGATCGGCGTGGCGCCCGACGGGGTCAACATCAACGAGGGTTGCGGCTCGACGCACCTCGACCTCGTGGCGCACACCGTGCGCGAGGTGGGGGCCGACATCGGCCTCGCCTTCGACGGCGACGGGGACCGCGTCCTCGCGGTGGACCGCACCGGCGCCACGGTCGACGGCGACCAGATCCTCGCCATCCGCGCCGTCGACCTCCGCCGACGGGGCCTCCTCGCGGGCGACGCCGTCGTCACGACGACCATGACGAACCTCGGCTTCCGCAAGGCGATGGCGGGGGCGGGCATCGAGGTGCGGTGGACCGACGTCGGCGACCGCTACGTCCTCGCGGAGATGAAGCGCGGCGGCTTCGTGCTCGGCGGCGAGCAGAGCGGCCACCTGATCGACCTCTCCCACGGCCCCTCCGGCGACGGCCTCGCCGCCGCGCTCCACCTGCTGTCGGCCCTCGTCGCGACCGGCGAGGACCTCGGCCCGGCGGCCGCGATCGTCCAGCGGCTCCCCCAGAAGCTGGTCAACATCGTCGTGGAGCGAAAGTCCGACCTCCCACAGGCCGATGGGACGTGGGCGGCCGTGCGCGAATGCGAGGCGGCGCTCGGCGAGGACGGCCGCGTGGTCGTCCGTGCGTCGGGCACCGAGTCCCTCGTGCGGGTCATGGTGGAGGCGCCCACCGTCGAGGAGTGCGAGTCGTGGTGCACGCGGATCGCCGATGTCGTCCGGTCGGAGCTGGGCGGGGCGATACCCTGATCCGTCGGGCCGCGCGGTCCGGACCGAAAGAGGAGGCGCGGGATGTGCGGGATCATCGGATACGTCGGGGGCAGGCCCTGTCGTGAGCTCATCCTCACGGGGCTGGAGCGGCTGGAGTACCGCGGGTACGACTCCGCCGGGTTCGCGCTGCTCGACGCGTCGGACGGCGTCGTCGAGGCGGTCCGGGCGGTCGGCAACCTGTCGGCCCTGCGGGAGGCCGCCGGGCTGAACGGCGGCTCCGCCGCGACGGCCGGGCTCGGGCACACCCGCTGGGCGACGCACGGGCGCGTCACCACCGACAACGCCCACCCGCACTCGAGCACCGACGGCACGGTCCTCGTCGTCATGAACGGGATCATCGAGAACTACCTGGAGCTCCGCTCCGAGCTGATGGAGCAGGGCGTCGTCTTCTCGTCGGACACCGACACCGAGGTCATCCCGCACCTCATCCACCGCGAGTACGCCGGCGACCTCGCCACCGCCGTCCGCGCGGTGCTGCCGCGCCTCGGCGGCCACTTCGCCTTCGTCGCCGCCCACGTCGACGAGCCGGAGCGCCTCGTCGCCACCCGCCGGGAGTGCCCGCTGGTCCTCGGCGTCGGCGACGGCGAGCGCTTCGTCGCCTCCGCGATCCCCGCCTTCCTGCGCGAGACCCGCGACATCATGCTGATCGAGGACGGCGAGGTCGTCACGATCGAGGCGGGCGAGCACCACGTCTGGCACGGCTCGGAGCTGATGCCCCCGCGGCCCGTCGAGCGGGTCGACTGGGACGAGGACGCCGCCGAGAAGGGCGGCTACGAGACCTTCATGCTGAAGGAGATCCACGAGCAGCCGTCGGCGCTGTGGGACACCATCGGCGACCGCCTGCGCCCCGACGGGTCGGTGGAGCTGCTCGGCCTCGGCCTCGACGACGCCACCCTCGCGCGGGTCGAGCGCATCCACATCGTCGCGTGCGGCACCTCGTACCACGCGGGGCTCGTCGGCCGGTACCTGATCGAGGACTGGGCCCGCGTGCCCGTCCACGTCGAGGTGGCCTCCGAGTACCGCTACCGCACCTGCCTCGCCGGGCCCGGCGACCTCGTCATCGGGATCACGCAGAGCGGTGAGACGGCCGACACCCTCGCCGCGATGCGGGTCGCCCGCGAGCGGGGCGCCCACGTCGTCGCCCTCACCAACATCATGGGGTCGCAGGCCACCCGCGACGCCGACGGGGTGCTCTACACCCGCGCCGGCCTCGAGATCGGCGTGGCGGCGACGAAGACCCACACGGCCCAGGTGATGGCGCTGTCGCTGTTCGCCCTGAAGCTGGGGCGCCTCAAGTGGGCGCTCACCGCCGGCGGCGCGCTCGACCTGGCCGACGAGCTGCGGCGCCTGCCGGACGCGCTCGAGGCGTACCTGGCGTCCCCGGCGCCGGAGCAGGTGATGCAGGTCGCCGAGCGGTACGCCGAGCGGCCGTTCTTCCTCTACCTCGGCCGCCACGTCGGCGTGCCCGTCTGCTTCGAGGGCGCGCTGAAGCTGAAGGAGATCAGCTACATCCCGACGGAGGCGTACCCGGCGGGGGAGATGAAGCACGGCCCGATCGCCCTGCTCGAGGAGGGCTCGCCGGTGGTGGTCGTCGCGACCGACGGCCACGTCTTCGACAAGGTCGTCTCCAACATCCAGGAGGTCCGGGCCCGCGGCGCCCGCGTCATCGCGGTCGCCACCGAGGGCAACGAGGAGATCGGCCGCCACGCGGACGACGTCCTCTGGGCCCCGCGCAGCCCCGCGCTGCTGTCCGCGATCTGCGCCGTCGTGCCGCTGCAGATCTTCGCGTACGGCCTGGCCCGCGCGCGCGGCCTGAACGTGGACCAGCCGCGCAACCTGGCCAAGACCGTCACCGTCGAGTAGAGGCTGAGGGTATGGCCGTGATCGGCGTCGGCGTGGACGTCATGGAGATCGACCGCTTCGCGGAGACCCTCCGGCGGCGTCCACGCATCGCCGAGCGGTGCTTCACCGAGGCCGAGGCGGCCTACTGCGCGCGCAAGCCCTTCCCGCCCCAGCACTTCGCCGCCCGTTTCGCCGCCAAGGAGGCGGTCGGCAAGGCGCTGGGGATCGGGATGACCCGATGGCGCGAGGTCGAGGTGGTGCGGGGCCGGGGCGCCCCCACGATCGCCCTGCACGGCCGGTACGCCGAGCGGGCCCGCCAGCTCGGCGTGGACCGCGTCCACGTGTCGCTCACCCACGGCCGCGACTCCGCCATGGCCTTCGCCGTCGTGGAGGCCTCCGGGGCCTGATCTGCGAGGATGCGGGGCCGCCGTGGCCGCCGCCCCGCACCCATCCCGACCGCCCGTCCCGGGCTGCACGCCGCTCTTCGACGCGGAGGCGATGCGCGAGGCCGACCGCGCGGCCACGCAGGACCACGGGATCCCCTCCATCGTCCTGATGGAGCGCGCCGGCCTGGAGGCCGCCCGGGCGATCCTGGAGGCGTGGCCCGCCGTCGGCGCCGCCGACGTCCTCGTCGGTCCCGGCAACAACGGGGGCGACGGCATGGTCGTGGCCCGCGTCCTCGCCGACGCCGGCTGGCGGGTGCGGGTCGTGGCGCCGGAGGGGCGGGAGCCGTCCACGCCCGACGCCGCGCTCGTCACCCGCGTCGCCGCGACCCTCGGCATCACGGTCGCGCCGTTCGACCCCGCCGCCCCCCACGACGACGTGGTCGCCGTCGACGCCCTGCTCGGAACCGGGGCGACGGGCGCCCCGCGCGGACCGCTCCTGGCGGCCGTGGAGTGGCTCGCGGCCCACCCCGGGCCCGTCGTGGCCCTGGACGTCCCCTCGGGCGTCGACGCCGGCACCGGTCGCGTCGCGGGCCCGGCCGTGCGCGCCGACCTCACCGTCACCCTCCACGGCGACATGACGGGCCTCCACGTCGCGCCCGGCCTCGGCCGCGCCGGCCGCGTGCGGGTCGCCGGCATCGGCATCCCCCGGGCCGTCGCCCTCGCCCCGGCCGCGTGGCTCGCCCCGCGAGCCGTGATCGCCGCGATCCCCGCGAAGGGGTCCGCCGCGGACAAGTACGCCTCGGGGTCCGTGCTCGTCGTCGCCGGGTCGCCCGGGATGACCGGCGCCGCGGCCCTCGCGGCGTCGTCGGCACTGCGCGCGGGCGCGGGGCTCGTGGTGGCCGCCGTCCCCGCGGCCGTCCAGCCGCTCGTCGCGGCGCACCTCCTGGAGGTCATGTGCGCCCCCGTCCCCGACGAGGACGGCCACCTCGCGCCCGCGTCGGTCGCGGCGGTGCTCGGCGAGGCCCGCCGGGCGTCGGCGGTCGCGATCGGGCCGGGGCTGGGCCGTGCCGCGGCCACCACGGAGGCGGTCACGGCGCTGATCGACGCGCTCGACGCGCCCGTCGTGATCGACGCCGACGGCCTGTGGCACCTGGGCGACGCCCCCGAGCGCGTGGCGGGCCGCCGCGGGCCGACCGTGCTCACCCCCCACGCCGGCGAGGCCGCGCGGCTGCTCGGCCGCCCCCGCGCCGAGGTCGAGGCCGACCGCCTCGCGTGTGCCCGCGAGCTCGCGGCGCGCGCCGCGGCCGTCGTGGTGCTGAAGGGGGCGGGGACGATCACCGCGGCCCCCGACGGCACCGCCGTCGTCAACCACGGCGGCACGGCGGCGCTGGCGACCGCCGGCACCGGCGACGTCCTCACCGGAGCCGTCGCCGCCGCCCTCGCGAAGGGGATGGACCCGCTGCCCGCCGCCGTCGCGGCGGTCGCGGCGCACGCCCGCGCCGGTGAGCTGGCCGGATCGGGGGACGGGACGATCGCGTCCGACGTGCGCGACGCCCTGCCCCGTGCGATCGCCGGGGAGCGCGGGTGACCGACGTCCGCGCCGAGGCGCGGATCGACCTGGGGGCCGTACGCCACAACGCGGGGGTGCTGGCCCGCGCGGCCGGCGGCGCGCGCCTGATGGCGGTGGTGAAGGCCGAGGGCTACGGGCACGGCGCCGTCCCCGTCGCGACGGCGGCCCTCGCGGGCGGCGCGACCGACCTCGGGGTCGCGACCGTCGCGGAGGCCGAGGCCCTGCGGGCCGCGGGCCTCGACGCGCCACTCCTCGTGATGGGGCCGCTGACCGGCGGTGAGTGGGCGCGCGCCGCGGCCTGCGGCGCCGACGTGACGGCGTGGACCCCCGAAGGGGTCGCGGCGGCCGTCGCGGCGGGCTGTCCCGGGGTGCACCTCAAGCTCGACACGGGCATGGGGCGCCTCGGCGCCCGCCCCGAGGACGTCGCGGCCCTCGCCGACGCCGCCGGGGCGGCGCAGGACTCCGGGGCCGTCGTCGTCGCCGGGCTCATGAGCCACTTCGCGACCGCCGACGAGACGACCGGCGAGAACGCCGCCTTCATGGGTGAGCAGCTCCTGCGGTTCCGGGCGGCGGTCGCGGCCCTGCGCCCCCGGTTCCCGCAGGCGACCGTCCACCTCGCGAACTCCGCCGCCACCCTCCGCGAGCCGCGCGCCGCGTTCGACATGGTCCGATGCGGCATCGCCCTCTACGGGTGCTCGCCGTTCGGCGGCGACCCCGACGCGCACGACCTGCGCCCCGTCATGGCGCTCCATTCCTACCTGGCGTCGGTGAAGACCCTGCGCTCCCGCGAGAGCGTCGGGTACGGCCGCCGCTGGCGCGCCGCCCGCGGCACCCGCGTCGCACTGGTGCCCGTGGGGTACGCCGACGGGTACGCGCGGGTCCTCGCCGGCCGCGCCGAGGTGCTCGTCGGGGGACGGCGGGTGCCGGTCGTGGGGACGATCTCGATGGACCAGCTCACCGTGGACCTCGGGCCCGAGGGCGTCGAGGCGGTGGGGGACGAGGTGGTGCTGCTCGGCGCGCAGGGCGACGAGCGGATCACCGCCGAGGAGCTCGCCGATCGGCGGGGGACCATCAACTACGAGGTCACCTGCGCCGTCGGGCCGCGGGTGCCCCGGACGCACCTGCCGTGAGCGCCGACGCGCTGCGGGCGCTGACCGCCCCCCTCGCGCCCCTCGGGGACCGTGCCTGGGCCGTCGGCGGCGGCGTGCGCGACGCCCTCACCGGGCGGGCGACGGACCCCCCCGTCGACATCGACGTCGCCATCGACGGCGACGCCGCGGCCGCCGCCGGGGCGCTCGCCCGGGCGCACGGCGCGACGCGCTTCCGCCTGTCACGCGACTTCGGGGCCTGGCGGGTGCAGGGCGGCGACCTGACCGCCTCGGTCGACATCACCCCGCTGCAGGGCCCGGACCTCGAGGAGGACCTCGCCCGCCGCGACCTCACGGTCAACGCGATGGCCGTCCCGGTCGCGGCCGGGGAGCCGGAGGTGATCGACCCGCACGGCGGCCGGGCCGACCTCGCCGCCGGGGTGCTCCGCGTCGTGCGCCCCGGCGCCCTCGCCGACGACCCGGTCCGGCTGCTGCGCCTCGCCCGGATCGCGCAGGAGACCGGGTTCACGGTGGAGCCGGGGACACGCGACCGGGCCCGCGCCGACGCCGCCCGCGTCTGGGACGCCCCCGGCGAGCGCCTCGCCGACGAGCTCGGCCGCATCGTGCGGTTGCCGCGCCCCGACCGCGCCTTCCTGGAGATGGACGCGATCGGCGTGCTCGGCGCCCTCGTGCCGCAGCTCGAGGAGTCGCGCGGCCTCGACCAGAGCGCCTACCACCACAAGGACGTCCTCGGCCACGTCCTCGAGGTCGTCGCCCACGTGACCGACCTCTGCGACGACCCCTCCGAGGTCTTCCGGGGGAGGGCGTCCCGCGTCTCCGAGGTCCTCGCCGCGCCGCTCGCCGACGAGCTCACCGCCCGCGACGCGCTCATGCTCACCGCCCTCCTGCACGACATGGCGAAACCCGCGACGCGTGCGGTCACCCCCGAGGGGCGCGTCACGTTCATGGGCCACGACCGCCTCGGCGCCGAGATGGCGGAGGCGCTGATGCGCCGCCTGCGCACGTCCGCGCGGCTGCGCGACACCGTCGCCCGTGGGGTGCGCTGGCACCTGCCGCTCGGCTTCATGGTCCACCGGACGCCGCTGTCGCTGCGCCAGATCGACCGCTACCTCCGCCTCACCGCCCCGTCGGAGGTGGAGATCATCGTGCTGTCGGTCGCCGACCGCCTCGCGACCCGCGGCCCGCGGACCTCGGAGTCGGCCGTCCACCGCCACCTGGTGCTCGCGCGGGAGGTCATGGACGCCCACTTCGCGCTCGTCGACCGCGGCCCCGTCGCCCCGTTGCTGGCCGGCGACGAGATCGCCGAGGCGGTCGGCCGCCCGCCGGGGGCGTGGCTCGGCGCCGTCGTCGACGCGCTGCGGGAGGCGCAGACCGTCGGAGCGGTGACCACGCGCGCGCAGGCGCTGCGGCTGGTACGGCGCGCCGCGGGCTGACGTCCGGGTCCATCGGAACACGCGATGTTTGTCGAATGTGAGAAAAACGCAAGTCGGCTGGCGACGCCGCCTCCGGTCACATAGGGTCGCCCAATCGCGTCGCCGGTGGTCGTGCCACTGCCGGCGGATGGATGTGCCCCGACGGAAGGACGACGGATTGCGCAGATCGCTGCGTGCGGGAATCGGTGCGGCCCTGACAGGTCTGACACTGACCGCCGTTACGGGCCCGGCGGCCGCCGCCCCGGCCGCCTGCAAGGTCGCCCCGGCGAAGGGCGACGAGGTCGCCATGAACCGCCTGATCGCGAGCCAGCGCAAGGCCGCGAAGGCCCCGAAGGTCAAGGTGAACCCGGTCCTCCGCAAGGCGGGACGCACCAAGAGCCTCGCGATGGCCAAGGGTGCGCGCTTCGCGCACGAGGGCGTCCTGCCGTGGGCCGACGGGCGCAAGGGTGGCCAGAACATCGCGATGGCCTCCACCGCCGAGGTCGCCTTCCAGGCGATGCTCGCCAGCCCCGGCCACCGCGCCAACATCCTCGCCCGCGACTGGCGCTTCGCCGGCGTCGGCGCCGCGCGCGCCTGCGACGGCCAGGTGTTCTTCACCCTCAACTTCCTGGGCCCGGCCGCCTGAGCGAAGGCGGCGGCGCCCGGGTGTAGGGTCCGCCGCGTGGTCCGCCTCACCCGCATCTACACCCGGCTCGGCGACGCGGGGGACACCCACCTCGGCGACATGAGCCGGGTGCGCAAGACGCACCCGCGCGTCGTGGCCTACGGCGACGTGGACGAGCTGAACGCCGCCCTCGGCGTCGCGCGCGCCCACGGCGGCCTCGAGCCCCGCATCGACGGGTGGCTCGCGCGTATCCAGAACGACCTCTTCGACGTCGGCGCCGACCTCTGCGTCCCCCACGGCGACGCGACGCGCGACCGGCTGCGGATCACCCCGGACCAGGTCACCCGGCTCGAGGGCTGGTGCGACGAGGTCAACGAGACGCTCCCCGACCTCACCAGCTTCGTGCTCCCCGCGGGATCCCCGGCGGCGGCCGGTCTGCACCTCGCGCGGACCATCTGCCGGCGCGCGGAGCGCTCTGCGGTCGCCCTCGCCGGGGACGAGACCGTCACCCCCGAGGCGATCGCCTACCTCAACCGCCTTTCCGACCTGCTGTTCATCCTGGCGCGGTCCGTGAACCAGGGCGCCGCGGGCGACGTGCTGTGGACGCCGGGAGGCGGCCCGGCCTAACCCGGGGCGGCCCGGGCGAACCGCACCCTGCGGGTCTCCGGGTCGGCGGTCACGAGGCGGGCGGAGATGCGCTCGCCGGGGGTGGCGTCGCCGTCCTCGAGCGGGGCGACGACGGCGGGGTCGGTGACCTGGACCGTGATGCGGTCGTCGCGGACGTCGGTGACGGTGGCCGCGAACGTCTCGCCGACGCGGGGCGCGAGCACGGCGGCCTCGACCAGGTCGACCGCCGCGCGCTCCGCCTGGCGCTCCCGCTGCCCGGTCGCCGCCATCGTCGCGGCGACCTCGTCCAGGGGCTCCACCGCCCACGCCGGCGGCTCCCGCCCCTCGCAGAGGGCGAGGACGATCTCGTTGGCGAAGCGGTCCACGAGGCGCCGCAGCGGCGCGGTGACGTGCGCGTAGACGGCCGCGATCGCGGCGTGCACCGGGGGTTCCGTGCCGTCGGAGCGCCGCCACGGGGTGTAGGCCGCCCCGCCGAAGAGGCGCGCCGCGCGCACCGCGAACGCCGCGTGGTGGGGGTCGGCCGGGTCGAGGGCACGGACGACGTCGCCGTACCGCGCCCCCTCGGCCCAGGGGACACCGAGGGCCAGCGCGCTGCGCCGCAGCGACTCCAGGTCGCGTGGTTCGGCGGGGGGGAGGGTCCGGAGGATCCCGACGCCGCCGTCGATCATGATGCGCGCCGCGCAGATGCCCGCCAGCAGGGAGACCTGGGCGTTCCAGTCCTCGACGGGCAGGGTGGTCTCGTACCGCAGGCCGAAGGCGCCACCCTCCCCGGCGACGACCTCCTGCACCGGCACGCTCAGGCTGACGCCGCCGCGCTCCGCCTCACGGGCGAGGCGCACCAGCCCGACCTCCCGCAGCAGCGCCAGCGTCGGGTCGCCCCCGCCCGCATCGATCGCCGCCTGCGCCTCGAGGTACGACATCGCGCGGCGGCTGCGGACGACGGCCCGCTCGAGGCGCGCCGCGACCGGCTCCCCGGCGGCGTCGAGGTCGATCGTCCAGAGCAGCGCCGGGCGGTCCTCCCCGGGCAGCAGGCTCCCCGCGCCCTCGCTGATGGCGGCGGGGTGCAGGGGCGACCGGCGGTCCGGCATGTAGACGGTGACGCCGCGGCTCCGCGCCTCCGCGTCGACCGCCCCGCCCGGGGCCACGAGCGCGGCGACGTCGGCGATGGCGTAGTGGACGCGGTGCCCGTCGCCGGCGCGGGTGATCGCGACGGCCTGGTCGAGGTCGCGGGCCCCCTCGGGGTCGATGGTCAGCAGCGGCAGGTCGCGGTGGTCCGCCCGGCCGGGGCCCGGTGTGACGGGGGAGGCCGCGGCGGCCTCCGCGGCCTCGCGTTCGACCTCGGCCGGGAACGCCCCGGGGACGCCCATCTCCTCGCGGATGGCGTCGAAGCCGGCGGTCAGCAGCCCCTCGGGGGGCCGCAGGCGGATCGGGGAGGCGGGCAGGGTCCCCTCAGCCGCCGTCGGCGGAGAAGTGCTGGTAGTCGAGCGTCCCGCTCCAGCGGCCGCCCCACTCCCACCCGCGGGCGTCGAAGGCCCGGGTGACGACGCCGCCCTCGACGATCACTCCCGGGCGGGGGCGGCGGTCGAGGTGGCGGACGCTCCGGGGGTGCGAGGTGGTGCCGCCCGAGACGTAGGGGTTCTCGAGCGGGTTGAGGTCGATCGCGCGGCCGTAGGCGTGCTGCGACCAGCGCCGGGAGCCCGTCGCCGCCCGGCAGTTGAACGCGGAGGTGTTGTCCGCCTCGATGCTGGCGTAGTCGTCGCCGTCGTAGCGCTGGATGGGCTGCATCCGCCGGATCGGGAAGCGCGCGCGGTAGAGGGCGCGGAAGACCTCGACGACGTCCCGGGCCACCCCGTTGTGCACGACGATCGCGCCGCGCCGCACGCGTCCGTCGAAGCCCACGAACGGGACGCTCACGTGGCGCAGGCGGCCGAGCCCCACGGGACAGCCCCTGCGCCAGACCGACGGGGTCATGTCGGCCCGTTCCTGGACGCCGAGGACCCGGACGACCGCCCGGTACGGGGGGCGAGGACGGCGGCGGCGAGGGCCGGGAGCAGGAACCGGCGGGGGCGGGGGACGCGCACCGGCCCCACGCTACCGGCCGGCCGGCCGCGGGTCACGGCGGCGCGGCGGGGGTGGGGGGCTCGAGGGCCGTCGGGGTGCCGCGCCGTCCGTCCAGCACCACCTTGGCGGCGGTGGCCCCCAGGATCAGCACGCCCCCGGCGATCGCCGCGCCACCGGGGCGCTCGCCGTGCACGATCCACGACCAGACCGGGTTGAGGGCGGGCTCCACGAGCAGCAGCAGCGAGACCTCGAACGCGGCCACATGCTGCACCGCCGAGGTCAGCAGCACGTACGCGAGGCCGATCTGGGCGACCCCGAGGTAGATGATCAGCAGCCAGTCGGTCGCGTCCCCGGTGGGCGGGATGGCCGTCGGGATGCAGACGGCGGCGGCGATCAGGTTGCCGGCGACGGTCGCCCCCGCCGCGCCCCCGGCGCCCCCGGGGCCGCGGCCGAGCCACCTCAGCCCGAGCAGCGTCGCCGCCCACGTCACCCCCGACGCCGCGGCGAGGGCGTTCCCGAGGGCGGGGTTCGGGGCGGTGGCGACCGCCTCGCCGGGGTCGACGAGGAACAGCGACAGGCCGGCGACGAGGACGAGCATCAGCAGCACGTCGGGCTGGCGCACCCGCTCGCGGAGCACCACGACACCGGCCACGAGGACGTAGAGGGGCGCGGCGCTCTGCAGGAAGATCGCGTTCGCGGAGGTCGTCTGCTTGTTCGCCAGCACGAACAGGATCACCGTCGCCGCGTAGGCGGCCCCCACGGCCCATGTGCGCCACGTCCAGCCCCGCCGGGAGGCGGGGATCAGGAGGGCGATCACGAGGGCCCCCACGCCGGAGCGCAGCCCGGCGACCTCGAGGCCCCCGGCGATCCCCGTGTAGCTCGTGCCCTTGATCGCCGCGCCGCCCGTCGAGAACAGGGCGGCGGCCCCGATCACCTGCAGCCGTGAGAGCCGCATGCCCCCGATGTCACGCCCCCTCGCCGCGCCGCGGAGCCGCGGGGCCCGGAGCGGTCAGTAGCGGCGGGCCCCCGCGTACGACTCGGCATGGTACGGCTCGTAGAGCGACGAGATGGTGACCGCCTCGCCGGGGCCGGGGGCGTGCACGAACTGCCCGTCGCCGGCGTAGAGCCCGACGTGCTCGACGAGGCCGGTGGGGTCCGAGAAGAAGATCGCGTCGCCGGGCTCCAGGTCGGCGGGGGCGACCGCCACGCCGACGCGCGACTGGGCGACGACGCCGCGCGGCAGCGTCACGCCCTGCTCCGCGTACGCCCAGGCCACGAGGCCGCCGGCGTCGAAGCCGCGGGCGGGCGTCTGGCCGCCGCGCACGGTGCGGGTGCCGAGCTCCCCGAGCGCGTCCTGCGCCGCGGCGGCGCCGAGGCCGGACGACCCGAGGGTGACCTCCGGGACGATCACCGGCAGGGCGGCGGCCACGACGGGCGCCCCGGCGGGGCCGGTGGGGGTGGTGACCGTCGCGGGGACGGCGGTGACGGGGGGCGCCGTCGCCGCGCCGGCCGTGAAGACGGCGGTGGAGGGGTCGCCCCCGAGCTCCGCGTAGTAGGTCGAGACGTTGCGGACCCAGTTGTTGTTCAGCCCGGTCGGGTCGTTGTCGGCCCCGCTCGGCGCCCACCGGTTCTGGATGGCCGGGATCGTCGTCAGGCCGGACCCGGCGTAGAGGTTCCCGCCGAGGTTGCGCGCGGCGGCCCCGATGCCGTCGGACCACGACGGGTAGACGATGCCCGGGCCCATCCCGAAGGGGTTGTGGATGCCCTGCGAGGGGCCGTAGGTGCCGAAGCTCGTCTCGGCGCCGGCGATGGCGACGAGGAAGCGGGGGTCGAGGCCGACGGCGCGGGACTCGGTCACGAACACCGCGCCGAGACCGGTGAGCGGGCTCGCCCGGGAGGCGAGGTAGCCGTCGATCTGCGCGGCGAGGGTGCGGTCGTCGCCCGTGACGGCGGGGCGGCGCTCGTCGGGGAGGGGGATCACGGCGCCGCCGGAGCCGGGGACGGCGGTGGCGGCGGCGCGCTCGGCGGGGGGCTCGGCGAGCACCACGACCGGGCCGTCCTCGTCGTCGACGGGGGACTCCGGGGTCGCGAGGGGGTCGTCGGCGGCGGCCTCCTCCCGCTCGGCGGTCTCCTGCGCGTGGCGGGCGGCGATGCCCGACTCGAGGGCGATCAGGGCGTCCTTCTGGCGCAGCAGCCGGCGCTCGAGGCGCTCCAGCTCGCGTCGTTCGGCGCCGCC
>LNFM01004777.1_pt1 | contig 24496 bp, 22 predicted proteins | sample 596031 | NCBI WGS metagenome assembly LNFM01 (sample SAMN04254537, study PRJNA301005) | activated carbon metagenome | isolation source: dual media filters at the Ann Arbor, Michigan drinking water treatment plant | place: USA: Ann Arbor | reverse complement strand
ACTCGTTTGTGCAAACGACTGTACGTTACTATTCTTGTTCTTTCATCGGGATTGTTAGGCTCCCAGATGATGGCGGGTTTATCGCCCATTGTTGCAAGATGACGGTCAATACAATTTTCCGTAATGTTGAGTTTACCACCTTTGAACCATTCTATTTTAGGTTCCTTAAAATTCCATTCCAATACTTTATCCCATTTTTTTCTCCATTGGAAATTCTCCGCCACGTTGGCCCAAAAGCCCTCCGGATCACTTACACTTTTACTGTATTCTCTATGGTATTCTTCTATCGACTTTATCTGGAAAGGATATGACATATTAAACAGGAGTTATATTATTAAACTATTGAGGCGATAAATTTACACAACTGTATTTAATTAATACCCGAACCGGCAACGTTTCCGATGAATTGTTTTTTGCTTGCACCACAAATTCATATCTTAATCGCATGAATCAACCAAGTTCAGCAAAAACAGTCCGCTCTGTAATCACCGCTTCTTCCTTAGGCACTATGATAGAGTGGTACGACTTTTACATTTTCGGGATGCTTGCTAAAACCATTTCCACACAATTCTTTCCGGAAGGAAATCCTACAGCGGCATTGCTTAGTACACTGGCCATTTTTGCGGCAGGTTTTATTGTTCGTCCGTTTGGCGCATTGGTATTTGGCAGATTAGGAGATCTGATCGGCAGAAAATATACGTTCCTGCTTACATTGGTATTGATGGGCGGCTCTACTTTTTTAATTGGCTGTGTTCCTAGTTATACAAGCATTGGTATTGCTGCGCCGATTTTAGTTTTACTATTACGTTTATTACAAGGCCTTGCATTAGGTGGTGAGTATGGTGGAGCAGCTACCTATGTAGCAGAACATGCACCTGTTGGTAAAAGAGGATTTTATACAAGTTGGATACAAACAACGGCTACATTAGGTTTATTTGTTGCATTGGGTGTAATACTCCTGGTAAAATCAAATATGAGTGACGCTGCCTTTACTTCAGAATGGGGCGGCTGGCGTTATCCTTTCTGGATTTCTATTGTATTGGTTGGTGTATCTATTTACATACGAATGAAAATGGCTGAGTCGCCGATATTTTCAAAATTAAAAGCCGAGGGAAAGACTTCCACCAATCCTTTAAAAGAAAGTTTTAGGAATAAGGCCAATTTTAAAATGGTGTTGTTAGCATTATTTGGGGCAGTTATGGGGCAAGGAGTAGTTTGGTACACCGGCCAGTTTTATGCGCAAAGTTTTTTAGAAACAAAATGCTTTTTAGAATTTGAACAGAGCCGCACTATTATGTTGTGGGCTATTGCATTTGCCACGCCTTTCTTTTTATTTTTTGGCTGGCTAAGTGATAAGATAGGCAGGAAATGGATAATGATGGCTGGGATGGCATTGGCGATTTTTACTTACAGACCGATTTTTAGTACATTTTTGGATAATACCCACTCTTCAATTCTGACTGAAAAATCTGTAACAATAATTAAAACAGATACAACATATAAAAAACTGGGAACTGATTCTATATGCGAAGTTAGATCTCAATGTAAAAATTTTGCTGGCATGACGTTTCAACGCATTGAAAATAAAAAATGGGGCCTATATGAAATATCATATGATACAAATTTAACTGACTCAACAAAAAGCGTTGTAAAATTAGCTGGATTTGGATTTCTTCTTGACCAAAACCCTAAGTATATAAATTTAAAATTGAATCAACAGCAATATATAAAATTCATCAGCCTTGTTTTCCTACTAATACTATATGTAACGATGGTGTACGGCCCTATCGCCGCTTTCTTAGTAGAAATGTTCCCTACAAAGATTCGTTATACATCTATGTCATTACCATACCACATCGGCAATGGTGTCTTTGGCGGTTTGGTTCCGTTTATTGGTTTATTACTAACTACTACTTTTCCTGCCGATCCACTCGTTGGGCTTTGGTACCCGATTGGTGTAGCTGCATTGTGTTTGATAATTGGATTGTTATACCTCACCAATAAAATTGATAGAAATATAAAAGATTAAACTATGAATGCTTTTAAAAGATATTTCGGGTTACTGCTTTTAATAATTGGGCCACTGCTTATTTATGAATTGATTGTTGGGGCTATTAATAATATTGATGCAAACGGAACAAAAGATATTAATAACCCCGTTATCTGGGTTATCATAATCACCATCTTCACTCCCATTGCTATCGGGCTGGTAATTTTTGGCTGGTACGCCTTTAGAGGCGAATACGACTACCTGCCTACCAAATCAAAAGAATTGTAAGGCATCAACAACATAAAATTTTACAATTTTCAAACAATTGTTTCTTGCTGGTGTTGTTTTGATTGAATAATTTTGCACCTGCAATGAAAAAAATAGCCGCTATATTACTTTTGATTTTTGCCCTTGTACAAACAGGGCCGGCTATAACTTCTTTATTTTCAGACTCTACTATCTTTTTTATGGTAGATGAGGAAAAAGGTGGAGAAAAAATTGAAGAGGACAAAAAAGACAAAAAGGAAAATCCTTATGTTATTTTTCAATCCCGTGAACTCTCCCACCAGATAAGCACCGCCTTGCATGTAGCTGAAAAAATGAATGCTTCGCCCTTTGTTAAAAAACCGACTCCCCCTCCCAATTTTTGTTAATCAATTATTAGGTACTACTCTATTTGTGCGGTAAGCATTTGCTTATCCAAAACTTTCTGTAACTGATTAACAAATTTTACTTATGCCAGCCACTAAAAGCCCGGTTGCCAGGATACTGAACCTGCTGCGACTGGAGCGAAAAGAAATCTCTGCAATCTATTTTTATGCTATCCTGAATGGGCTAATACAACTTTCTTTGCCCATAGGAGTACAAGCCATTATTGGTTATGTACTGGGTGCTTCTATGCGGGCATCATTAGTAGTACTTATTGCATTGGTGGTGCTGGGTGTACTGATTGCAGGCATCATGCAGGTAAACCAGATGAAAATTATTGAAAAGATTCAGCAAAAACTTTTTGTACGGTATTCATTTGCTTTTGCAAATCATTTGCCGAATCTGGATCTTAAAAAAAATGATACTGTTTACCTTCCTGAATTGGTAAACCGTTTTTTTGATGTGCCACTACTACAAAAAAGCCTGTCAAAAATTTTGCTGGAAATTCCTACCGCGGTAATACAAATTCTATTTGGTCTGATACTACTTTCTTTCTATCACCCCGCCTTTATTTTATTTGGGATTATTCTTATAACAGTACTTATACTAATTCTCCGTTTTACCGGCGGCAAGGGGTTGCAAACCAGTCTTGAAAAAAGTAAATACAAATATAAAGTGGCAGCATGGCTGGAAGAAATGGGTCGTATCCTGTTATCAGTAAAGCTTGGTAAAAATAATTCCATGCATATGCGAAAAGCTGATGATGAAGTGAGCAGCTACCTTGATGCCCGCAATAAACATTTTCAGGTATTACTGTTTCAATTTAATATACTGGTGATTTTTAAAACCCTGATTACAGCAGCCATGTTGATTGTTGGTACTTTACTCATGGTAAATCAACAACTAACCGTTGGTCAGTTTATTGCTGGTGAAATAGTTATACTGCTGGTGCTAAATTCGGTTGAAAAACTCATCATCAACCTCAGTAGTGTGTATGATACGCTTACGGCCGTAGAAAAAATTTCGGAAATAACAGATAAACCAGTTGAACAAAATGGGTCTATCGTTTTAGAGACAACAAACAAAGGACTTGCTATTGAAATGAAAGACCTGAGCTTCAGCTATAATGGCGAAAAAAACATTCTAAACAATATTTCCTTTGAAATAAAGGCCAACGAAAAAGTATGTATCGTCGGTAAAGACAGTTCCGGAAAATCAACACTATTAAAACTGATGACCGGAGCTTATGCAGATTTTACTGGAGCTTTTCTTTTAAATAATGTGCCGGTTGGTAATTACCACCTCGATTCTTTACGGGCACAAACTGGTGTATTACTTAGCCAGCAGGATATTTTTCAGGGTACACTTTGGGAAAATATTGCTCTCGGCAATGAAAAAATAAACATAGAAACCGTAAAAGAACTAACCGCAAAAACCGGTCTAGCTGATTATATCGCCACCCTGAAAAATGGTTACGACACATTGCTTGACCCTACCGGTAAACGATTACCCCGCAGTGTTGTACATAAAATTTTATTAGTAAGGGCACTCGCCGTCAATCCCCGCCTGTTATTATTAGAAGAGCCGTGGATGAATTTCCAACATAACCATCGCCAGCAAATTATTGAATTACTACTGAATCTGAAAAACACAACGGTGGTAGTAGTAAGCAGTGATGAAGATTTTGCTAAACAGTGTACCAAGCAGATTGAGATGGATGAAAATGGCAGCTTAATAAATTAAACTAAATCAAATGAACGACTTAAAATCATATACACGGATTTATCAGCATGATAAAAAAAGTAAAGTAAAGCTTTGGTTTTATCTCTGTATCGGCATCTTTATTATTTTTCTATTTCTTCCGTGGACACAAAACATCAGGGCTACCGGTTCGGTCACCACTTTGTACCAAGACCAGCGACCACAGCAAGTGAACACCATAATTGGTGGGCGGGTAATGAAATGGCATATCAAAGAAGGCGACTATGTAAAAGCTGGTGACACCTTAGTACAGTTATCAGAGGTGAAAGTAGATTACCTCGACCCAAATCTGTTACAACGTACGCAGGAACAATTAGCCGGGAAACAATTATCAGTAGAGTATTATAAAAGCAAGGTAGGTGTTGCCAACCAGCAGATCGGTGCTATCAATTCTGGTTTGCAATTAAAATTAAACCAGCTGTTGAATAAACTAAATCAGTTAAACCTGAAAGTACAGGCCGACAGTGCTGAAGCTGTTGCTGCAAATAATGATTTTAGCATTGGTACTAAACAATACAATCGACAAAAAGCCATGTATGATAGCGGACTTGTTTCTTTAACACAATTAGAAATAAGGAACCAGCAATACCAGAATGCACTGGCTAAAAAAATAAGTGCTGAAAATAAATTAGCCAACAGCAAACAAGATTTAACAATTACCCGAATCGAGATGAATGCCCTTCAACAGGAAAATATTGAAAAAGTAACTAAAGCTCAAGGTGAACAGTTTCAATCATTAACACAAATTGCCAGCGGACAGGCAGATATAGCCAAGTTGGAAAACCAGTATGCCAGTTATAATATCCGCAACGGTATGTATTATGTATTGGCTTCCCAAAGCGGACAAGTGGTAAAAGCCCAAAAAGCCGGCATTGGTGAATTTGTAAAAGAGGGTGATATGATTGCAGAAATAGTACCTGATAAAATTCAGTATGCAGTTGAACTATTTGTTCGTCCCTTGGATTTACCTCTACTAGCAGCTGGACAAAAAGTTCGTTTTCTGTTTGACGGTTTTCCGGCCATTGTATTTAGCGGATGGCCTAAGGCATCATCCGGCACATTTGGCGGATTAATAGTAGCAGTAGAAAGCAATGTAAGTATAAATGGAAAATTCAGGGTGCTGGTACAAGAAGACCCAACTGATAAACCCTGGCCAAAGCAATTAAAGATAGGCGCCGGTGCACAGGGCATTGCATTATTAAAAGATGTACCGGTGTGGTATGAGCTATGGCGGAATATCAATGGCTTTCCGCCAGATTATTATAAACCATCCATCGATGTAAATAAAAAATAAGATGATTACGCATAAAAAATATAGAACGTATAAATGGCTACATAGAAGAAATAACCGGCGCAGGATATTACTTATTATTTGCTTCCTGATTATTATGCTGTTAGTGCTATCTCTATTCTCAGCTGCACAAAATAAACAGGATAAAAAAACACTTTCGCCTCAACAGGTAATGGAAATTGTAAAACAATTTCATCCGGTAGCAAAGCAAGCCGATATATTTATTGAAAAAGCAAAGGCCGATGTAACTATTGCCAAAGGAATGTTTGACCCGGTTCTAAAAAATGAATCGGCACAAAAAACTTTTGATGGCACCGATTATTATTTATACAACCGCCCGGAATTATCCATTCCCACCTGGTTTGGCGTGGAAGTAAGCACGGGATTAGAAAAATTATCTGGCAGCCGCACATCACCAGAGGAAACGTTGGGAGAAACCAGCTATTTCGGCATCAGCATACCATTAGCAAAAAATTTGCTGATGGATAAAAGAAGTGCGGCATTACAAACAGCAAAAATTTACCGCACAGCATCCGAAGCAGAAAAAAGAAATATGCTGAACAACCTGTTACTCGATGCGATGAAAAGCTACTGGCAATGGGCACAACAATACCAGGTATACAAAATACTAACCGATGCAGTGAGGGTAAATGAGAAAAGAGTACAGTTTGTCAAATCCGCTTTTCAATTAGGCGACCGTCCTGCCATTGATACAACAGAAGCTTTAACGCAATTACAAAATTTTGAATTGCTTCAAAGTCAGGCCTGGTTAGATTTTCAAAATACAGGGTTGGATTTATCTGTTTATTTATGGACTGCCGAAACACAGCCCTACAATTTACCCGAAATAATAATACCTGCTACTGATTTACAAACCATCAATCTCAACGCAGCTATCATCCCGGATTTGGATAACCTATTGTCCGCTGCCCGTATCAATCATCCGGAATTGGTGCTATACAATTTTAAATTAGATGTACTGGGCATTGAAAAGAAACTAAAGTTTCAGGAGTTGCTGCCGGTTGTAAATTTTAAATATAATCAACTGGGAAGAGGCTACGATGTACTAAAGACTGCAACAGGTCCATTATTTGCAAATAATTTTCAATATGGCTTATCCTTGGGAATTCCTCTCCGCCTTTCGCAAGGAAGAGGAGAATACCGAAAAGCGAAACTAAATATCACTGAAACGCAATTGCAACAGAGCCAGAAACAGCTACAGATAGAAAATAAAGTAAAAAGTTATTACAACGAGTTAATAACTCTTAAGTCGCAAATAATATTACAAGAAAAAGCTTATAAAAATTATTTTGCTTTGCAGCGTGGCGAAGAAATCCGTTTTCAGACTGGAGAGAGTTCCTTGTTTCTTATCAATGCCAGAGAAAATAAAACACTGGAAGCTTTGCAAAAATTACAAGAGTTGAAAGCCAAATTTTTTAAAACAGAAAATGTGCTGCAATGGGCAGCAGGAAACTTATTATAATAATTTCATAACCTTAAAAATTAAAATCATGAAATGTCCATCTTGTGAAGAGTTATTGGTAATGGCAGAAAGACAAGGAGTAGAAATCGACTACTGCCCGAAGTGCAGGGGCGTTTGGCTCGATAAAGGCGAATTAGATAAAATAATTGAAAAATCAACAGCCGCAGAATTAAACCAGCAGTTGAAACAAAATAATGAAAAAAGAAATGAACGGCAGGATGATGACGACGATGATGATGACGATGGTGGTTTCCTTAACCGCAACCGGAAGAATAACCGTGGCCGTGATGGGGGCTTTCTGAGTAATCTTTTTGATTTTTAAAAAATGAACTTCTTTTGCTTTACTTTTAGATAAGCAAATAACCAATTATGGATGCACAAATAATCGTTTCGCTGCTTACCCTTATTGCACTGGAAGTGGTACTGGGTATTGATAATATTATTTTTATTTCCATATTGGCCGGTAAACTGCCTCCTGAACAACAGCGTAAGGCCAGGAATCTCGGTATTACACTCGCCATGGTCATGAGACTGGGGCTATTAGCAGCTATTTCATGGATAATGAAATTGGATAATGAGTTGTTTAATGTTTTTCGCATTAGTATAAGTGGGAAGGATCTAATACTGATATTAGGCGGGCTTTTTCTTATTTATAAAAGCGTAAAAGAAATGTATCACAAAATCGAAGGCGAGCATGAAGATGCGGAGAAAAAAGTTTCTAAAGCCAGCTTCAACCAAATAATTGGTCAGATATTGCTGCTTGATCTTGTTTTTTCTGTTGACTCTATTATTACGGCCGTTGGCCTGGTAGATGAAATATGGATAATGTACACGGCAGTAATCGTGACAGTAATTATAATGCTGATTGCCGCTGCTCCTATCAGCAACTTTGTAAATAGACATCCGGCATTTAAAATTCTTGCCCTTAGTTTTTTAATGCTGATTGGCTTTACACTGCTGGTAGAAGGCTTTGATGTGCATATACCAAAAGGATATGTATATTTCGCTATGGCTTTTGCTTTCCTGGTTGATGTGATACAGATGAAAGTGGCCGGTAAAAAATCAAACCCAGTAAAATTGAACGAGCATTATACTGAAGAGCCAAACAAATAATGTATAAAATTTAGAAAATAAATCCATACAACGGACCATGGTTGCCCGGTATACATGTGTGTTACTCCTGCCTTTTAATAATGTTAATCATTTAACTCGTCTTCCATCAGTTTTATTCCAATTACCCTCTCTTTAATTTTATCATGAAGATTAATAGCCATATGCACAATAGGAGTGGCGCAGATGTAAAACTCAGTTTGCGGAAACTCTTTCTTCAGGCTTGCTTCTATTTCATTAAACAGCAAACTTTTTGTCACAAATTGAATAACATAACCTTCTGAATGTTCCTTTACGTTTATTGAACTCAAGTGATATGAATCAAAGGAGCTGCCAAAAACATTCAATGTGAACTTATTTTTCAAGATGCTATTTGCCACAGCATCTCCCTGTTCTTTATCGTCCACTAAAAGTTTTACAATAATCATTTCAAACAAATTTTTGTTACCGATTTGCTTTGATTAACTCAGGCAAGTTAAAAGCCTTACCTTTTTCACCAGGTAATTTCATAAGCGACTCTTAAAACAGCCATATTGAAATTTTTAGAACTAGTAAGCCATGTCTCCTGTCTTAAAGAAACATCAAGAAAATTATTCCCTAGCTTGATTTTATCACCTGCCCCTATACTTAAAGTAGTATTGGTTGAATTAGCATATTTACTTAAAAAGACCAAACCGGCTTCCCCAAAAAAGTAAAACCTGCCAAAATAATAACGACCCCCGGCTTTTACTGGAATCGCCATCAGGGTTTTGTAATTAGTAGGTAATGATGATAGGTTTTCGAAATAAGTTCTTCCTGAAAAAACTGAAAACCCACTGTTAACGGTTACACTTCCATGTTTGCCAAAAGTATACTCAGCTTTAAAGCTGCCGCCATACCCAATATTGTGTGTTTTTCTAAAGCTAGCTTCAGGAAAGGTCATCTCAGGACCAAAGTTTATTGAAAAGCTTCCTTTTTTATTTGCTTGTGCAGATGTTTGCTGAGCAGATTGAAGGCTAATAAAAACAACTAAACACAGACATAATTTTCTTTTCATATTGCGTGATATATATGCTAAAATATTTTTTCAAAAGGCGTAACAAGTAAACTTACTAAAAGGTTATTATGAAATTTAATGATGAGTAATGAAACACAATTACTGTTTCAAAACAAAATGAATTTCATACCATTCCTTATCAATTTCAGAGTATATAATATTATCGTTATTACTTTTTGATATTTTGATTATCGATTTTTTTATATAGCTCTGCGTATAATCCAATTTGCAAAAAATCACGGCCTGTTTCATCATTTATTCTATAATCGAACTGGTGCAAATAACCTAATTGTACAGACGCATGTTTCGATATTTTATACCCAAATGATACTAATGCCCTGTTTCTTTCAAAATAGGGTTCTTTATCTGTAAAAAACAGCTCGTTACTTATATTTACCAGATAAGGTTTATACCCTTTTTCATTTTTCCCAAAGGGATATGAAGCACCCAATCTGTATCTAAATCTATTTCTATACCCATTGCTGGTAAATCGGAATTCTGCCCGGTACCGCTGTTCTATTTTAAAATTTTTAATTGCTTGCGTTAATGTTATTTGTGGCCATAATCTAAACTCATCGTTATTTTTTGGCTTAACAAAATTGCCGCCCTCTTTGTAGGTATCGTAATCTCCCGCCCCTATAGTGAGTGTCATATTTGGATGAGCCTTATAGTTTACGCCTCCTTTATACTCATGATAATGAAAATCATTATAAAATCGCAGTGAACGTAACTGAGCCTCTCCAAAAACACTCCACTTTTCATTTATATTAAATCTTATATTAAAAATATTCCAGCTACCCAGGTCAGAATATTGGCTTAAACATACATTGCTGCAACACACTAAAAGGATTGCAAATATGCCTTTGTATTTTCTTTTCATTACTATTCCCTTTTGCGCAATGTAGCCACCATTATTTTAAAAACAAATTGCATGGACTTAAAAAAACTAATTTTTAAAGGAAGTTTTACTTAAATCAAAATTGAAATAGCTGTTTAAAATAATACCGTTATTATACTGGAAAACATTGCGGTTGTTTACTTCCCTTCCCAACTGTATAATTTGCTGTAAATAACCACCTTCTACCCTGAACTTTTTATTAAAGCGGTAACCGAGTAGAATACCCAACCTGTTTTGGTCAAATACATTTTCGTTTACATTTTTTCCAAAACCAATAAATATTTCATCAAAAATGGCTGCGTACGGCGTTTTATCTTCTATCTTCTTTTTGCCGATAGCCATTTGCAGTCGGTACATATACCTAAGACGGTTTAAAAATAAAAAGTCATCAGGCTTACTTAATACAGCATTGGTATACCTGCCTATCCATCTTTGCTCCAGCATAAACCGGTGGCTCATTTCTACCCTGTTTATATTATCTGTAATAGTTGCCATCTGAAAGGCCCTGTGTTCCGGAAATCTTTTTCCCGCTGCCTGTAATGGAATATCTCCATAAGGGAAAGTTTCAATCCAGGCGTACCCTAACCTCAGGGTAAGTTTACTGTTTACCTGGTAATTAATCCCGGTTCTGAACAAACTTTGCTGCCAGTCTTTTACAAGGTTTTCTCTTCGCCACTGGTATTCTAGGTGGCCACTCCATTTTGAAGAAAATTTAATGGTAGTAAAATTATTAAACCAGCCAATGGAGTTTTTATCTGTTACTCTTGTACTTTGAGCTGATGAGATAAGGCTAAACAAACATAGACTTATTGAAAAAATTATGCGATAGCTCATAAATAGGTTTTGTATAAAAAAGGCCAGGCATAAATCTGGGTTCTTTATCAATTATTTAGTTGGTGGTGCAAACGGAAGTGCTGATTTGTGAACTATTATTTTTAGTTTACCGTCTTTCCCTTTTTTGAAAACCCAGGTTTTATCAACCATAACTTCCTTGCCTGTTTTGTCTGTAACCCAAACATTTCCCATTGTGATAGCCACAGAGCCATAAATCTGTATGCCTACATTATTCTCGCCTGCATTATCGTAACGGGCCTTTACCCAAGGCGTTAATGCAAAACCTTTATCATTGGGATATTCCGGATCCCCGCCTATAAAATAAGCCAATGCCCCTTTTTTTGTATTTCTGAAAGTTTGGTCGCCATATGCCAATGTTGGTTTAAAAAATACTTTACCATTATCATAGTTGTAGGCAGTAGAAAGCAATTCTTCGGCAAAGGCTTTATAGTCACCGCCATCTTCTTTTAATTTTCCAATTTTTACCAAAGCATCGCACCATGCCTGTTGTGCAGCATTTACTTCGTCGTATGTAATAATGTCTTGTGCACCTTCTTCTACATAAACCAACCCTAAATCATTTATCACTTTTTGTACTTTTTCATTAGCTTGAACAAGAACTTTCTCGCCTTCATCTTTTGGTTTCTCAGAAGCTTGATTGCAGGAAGCGAATACAGTTGCTACTAAAAGAAATCCGAAAATCATTTTTTTACTTTTCATCTTTTAAAATTTAATTTTCTGCATACTTTTTAATACGGTGTTCTGCATGTCCGTTTGGATGTAAGTTTATTTAAGAATAGTGTATACGCAAGACTTTCACATTAATAACATCTAAACAATATTTTTTCATAGTGTCAGTACTTTTAAACCGCTGCCTTTGTATAGTTGACTGCAATAAATTGTTACCATTTCCAGTTTTTGCTATTGCGAAACAAATTCCATTCTCATAAATCCTGTTCAACCTGTAGTTTTCTCATTAATCCATATTAATTTTTAAATAGTATTGCATGCAAATATAATAGTATTACTATTATTAATCAAAGTAAAATAGTTTTTTTATTTTAATTTCCTATTTTTATTAAAATATTGGGAAATGAACATAGATTTCAATCCAGCGTTGAATGACAGGCTCTTTTTAAAAAACCCCCAAAGCACAGAATTGGGGAAAAAGATAATTAAGGAAGCCATCAGCCTTATTTCATCAATTGGATACGAACAATTTACTTTTAAAAAACTCGCTATTGAAATTGAAACTACCGAGGCAACTATTTACCGGTATTTTGTAAACAAACATAAACTGCTTATATACCTGGTAAACTGGTACTGGACTTATCTGGAGTTCCAGATGATTATTCAATTGAAAACAATTAATAAACCGGCTGATAAAATTAAAAAGATAATTGACATCCTGGTATGGGAAGATAATTCAGAAATAGATTTTGGCGCATTTGACCATCAGGCCTTGTATTTTATAACGATTGCCGAGGGCAATAAAACCTATTTATCAAAAGATGTTGATGAAAACAATAAGGATATGCTTTACAAACCAGTTAAAGATTTATCAGGCAGAATAGCGGCGGTTTTTTCAGAATACAACCCCGGATATAAGTATCCCAATACGCTGGCCAGTTCTGTAATTGACTTGTCGCATTTACAATACTTTTTCATGCACCACTTACCACGGCTAAGTGATTTTGCGAAAAAGAAAAGACCTAAAGATATTGAAGCCTTTTTAGAAGATCTGATATTTAAAACATTAGCGTAGCTAGTCCGTATTTTCATCTGTTATCCTCGTATTTTGCACATAGCTGTTAAAGAATAAAAGGAATAAAAAGGCTATAGTCTAAATCTTGATTATAAAAAATTAAGAAGACCTGAATGCTACAGGATGATTTAATTTCTTATGCGGACCAAAGAAAATCCGAAGTAAAATACGAAAAGCTGATAGCTCGATAAAGATGAAGCACAATGCCATCAGCACAATCAATGCAATTTGATTAGTGCCAACATAAGTAAACAGTACGTCAATACCTATAAAGGCAGCAGTTAGCGGGAACCCCAGCATACCCATTGCTGCTACTAAAAATAAAAACCCTGTTGTATTTTCTTCATACACATAACCATGAAACTGGTTTAGCGAAATATCATTATCAATGGATTTAATTCTTTGCAAGCAAAAATATCCCAAGAGAAAAGCAAGTAAGACCCCGCTGGCATAAAATATTATTTCTACCAGGTAGATATGAGGCGCATTGAACAATACGGCTGCCATAATAAAAAAATGTCCTGTTAGCAGGTATATCCATGCTTTTAAAGCAGACTGACGGAAAGAAAATGCAAAAAGAATAACTAGCAATGCAATACTCATTAAAATAATGGGCAAAGCACCATTCAATGATGGAATACTTTCCTTGCTCATATACCCGATAATCAAAAGAGCAACACCGGCCATACCAAGAATTGCAATGAAAATATTGAACTGCAAGAATTGCAATCTTCGGCCGATCCATTTAAAAGGACTCCACAGGTACCTAAACATGGCTGTGTCAAGATTCCATTCTTTAATGCCCAGCATATAAATAGATGCATTAATTTTTGACACTATTTTTTGAGTAGGCTTAACATAATGAAAAAATTGGTGGTGCACCAGGTAGTTCAGCACAGAAGGAGAAACCAATAACTGATAGGTTCTTAAAAAAGCATTGCCTGCAAAATGCACCAATACCAGCCAATGAAAACCTAATGCTATTTCGATAAACATTAACCCAATTTGTGCTGCGGATGAATAAGCGATTTGTGTTTTAACGGTAGGCTGCACCCTGGCGATCATCGTTGCCATAATAGCTGTAAGTGCGCCAATAACGATTATGACGATTTTTGCCCACAACATATCCTCCCAGAAAGGATGCGTACGTAATAATAAGAATACACCAATGTGTACACTCAGTGAACCGTAAAAAATTGCCGAGGAAGCTGTAGGACCTTCCATAGCTCTGGGCAACCATGTAGTAAAAGGAAACTGCGCCGATTTAATAGTTGCCGGCAATATGATCATACAAACTATAAAGATGGCCATGCCAGCATGGTTTGCAGCAATGGCAATTTCTTTTGCTTCTCCTAATTGGGAAAAATTGATATTCTGATGTGTAAGATGGTGCATCATCCACATGGCAAGCATTAATGCCACATCACTGATACGATAATTGGAAACTGCTTTGAAAGCATTTTTTACCGGTAAATAGCGGTTGCGATAAAAAGCAATTAATATAAAAGAGCAAATGCCTTTAATTTCCCAGCCGATAAATAATGTTTCGAAATTGCCTGCCAGTATTATAAAGTTATACGCTGTTGCAAACAACAATATCGTATTGAAGAAACGTTTGTAACCCTCGTCCCGGTGCATGTAATATTTACTGAAGGTTGCCACTAAAAAGAATAAAAAGGCGCCAACAATACTGAAAACAGCTGTAACCTCATCATAATACAACTGAATGGCAAAAACAAAATTGTCTGTTTGGTAAAGGGTAACTGCCCTATGAGTCATCGGCTCAAATCCATTTATAATCCACCAGCCCAGAAATAGGAGAGCAATTAAAATGTTAGCGACCTTGGCAAACCGCACAATTGTACCAATTGCTTTTTCACTTTTATTTTGCCATAGCAAAGTAGCAAAAAATGCCAACAGCGGTATGGCGATGAATAAAATAAGTAACTGGTTCATGTGGTTTTATTCTTTATCTAATCGAGCAAATACACTGGCAAATTCTCTTCCGTGGCATGTACAATATGATTTGTTTCCATCTCTTTTGCCCCTTCAATAAACTCTTCCATGTTGTGAATTGTTTTTATATCACTGGCATTCGTAATGGGGTCATATTTTACAAAGGCACCTTTCTTAAAATAGTAAAATTGTTTTTCTACCGGGTGCAATGCTACGATATGCACCCACTCATTGTTATACCATTCAAACACTTCCGGCGAAGATTGAATAGCTTTCAAAACAATGTCCGGTTGATGCTCAACAATTACCAACAGGCGAACAGGATCATGCACTTCAATCATTTGCCAGGGAAGCCCAGGGCGCAAATCACCATCACTGCTATTGGCTACACCAAACAAACCCACTACATTGTGTGGCAGCTTAGTACCAGCTCCCATTTTTATGTTATCAACTCTGGAAAAATAATATTCCAGGTTGATACCACCACAAACCAAACCAATAGGCCGCATTACGGCTGTTAAAATTGCTCCTTCTGGGTCTGTTGTATAATCATAACTATTTAAAAAAGCTCTTCTGTCGAGGAATAAACCTTTAGTTGTTTGTCGGCGACCGATAATAGCTAAAGTGTTAGTACCATGTCCCAGTTCAGGTCTTGGCTCAAATAAAGAAACCGAACGGCTGTGAATGGCTTTGCGAACCTGTTCCAATTCCTGTTTGGTATTGATAGAAGAAAAGCGACGGCTTCTCTCCTTTGCATTCAGATTTAAGGCCGTTTCAAAATTTTGCTTGTTGATCAAATGCAATCGAACATTTTCAGGAGTGAGTATATGTTCATCATAGTAACCCCACACATCCGCCGCCGTATCATGCATGCTGCCGATGAATTGTGTGGTAGCAGGAATTACAATTCCTTTGGTTGCTAATACTTCTCTTACTTTTTTATGATTTAAAATAAAAGATTGCACTCTTGCATTGGTAGCACCGGGTCGTCCGCTACAGGCACCACAATCATGTGCACCGTGATGCGGATTGTTGGCACTGCTGCTACCATGCGCCACAAAATAAACGATGGGTGCAAAATTTTTGACCAGGCCAATGCCCCGTAAAAAATTCTCCCCCCGTGTTACCATTTCATCTAGTGTATAACCGATCTGCAAGCCATTTTCAATATCAGCTGAATTTTTATTTTCAATTGTGAGTGTTGACAGCTTATCCATATGCGAATAGGCATCAGAAATAGCCGGGCTCATTTTGGGACTAAACAATAACTGTATTTTTTTTACAAAAGCCCAGAAACCAAAACTGATACTTAATAAAAAGCCAGATAAGATGCCATGTGTAAGTTTAGTATAGATCAATTCTCCTTTTCGTATTGATTTGGCATCCGATTCTTTGATCAGGTATTTGGGTGTTACTGGCGCAGGGCAAAGTTTATCGTAAAACTTACCGCCTTCCTGTTGAAAGTAAAATTCCACACCAAAGAAACCCGGCGCACCAAAAGTTTCAGATTTTTTATCAACTGCTTCAATGTGGCGGCGGATGGAATCTTCCCTTTCGTCAATACAAAAAATGGCCTGAAGCGAGGGACCGACTCCTTCTGTTGAAGAAGAATTTATAAGACCCTGGCCATTTACTGCCATCCTTTTTTCATCCGACATGCTGATGCCTTTCAACACTGAATCATAATAACTCCATTCAAAAGCATCCTGCCAGAGTTCTATTACTTCTGCCAATTCTGTTTTAGCAACATCAGCAAATAAATCAACCGGCGGTACCGTAACATGATTAGTTAACGGCTGCCATTTATTTCCCAATACATAATTGAGTGCATCCAGTTCCATCAGCAACTCAAACTCTAATAACTGCTTTAATGTTATTTGTTTCCGGTCGAGCAAAGTATGTGGATTGTCTTCCACTGCACTTACAAAACCGCTCCACCCATGATGAGCAAATTGCTGATCAAATATGTATTGTTCGAAGTATTCTTCTTTACCAACAATTGTTTTTAATAATTCAGGGATAGAATAATTACCGGATAGAAATTTTTGTCGTACAGTTTTTGTTTTAAAGAAACTGACAAAGCTATTTTGCTCCAGCTCCCTTACACTTTCAATAAAAGGTTTATTGACTACCGGAAAACTATCAACAGCAATGCCCTGGTCTAAAAAAGCACAAAGGATGCGAAAGAGTATTGGATGAACGTTATTATCTAGATCGAAATGATATACATCTTTCCAGTATTTTCTTAATTGTCCTATTCTTGGACGATTAAGTGTATCGTAGTACTGAGTGATTAGTTTCTGTTTCCATTCAGCTACAGCATCTATTCCTTTCTTATTCGTAATCACCATTTGCAACACATCTTCCCTTATTCTTCCAGTTTTATACATAGCCCGGTATTCGGCTAGTTGCAGATGCACCTGAAAACCAAAAACTTTAGAAGCTTTAAAAATTGCATCATAAAATTTCAGGTGTTGAAAAGCATGTAAGGAGTTATGATGAATAAAATCCTTCAATGCCTGTTGTGCAGGCAAAAAGTGTTTTAGTTCATGAATGGCATGAGCTTCGTTGAAGGAATAATTATCCATATAAAAAAATGGGTTGGAATTTTATCCAACCCTTATAAAAAATTAATGTCTTAACTCCACCAGGCTAAATGCAGGGTTTTTTTCATCATTTATGTAAGATACATCTTCATAAAATTCCACCTTGCCGGTCTCAATATTATACATAGCCCCAACAATACCGATCTCCCCATTGTCCAGCATTTCTTCGAGGATATAACTGCGCTCGATAATACTTTTAACACTGCGCTTCACATTCAGGGTGGCTACATTCTCCACAAATATTCCATTTTTTGAATTTCTTTTATCGGCAGCAATAGTTTCCGATTCCGAATAAACAGCAGGTTGCAGTTTGGATAGCAGCTCGGTCAGGTTGCCCATTTCTACATGATCGCAGGCACCCTTTATCGCACCACACTTAGTATGCCCTAAAACAACTATCAACTTTGATCCGGCTACTTTGCAGGCGAACTCCATGCTGCCGAGAATATCTGTATTTACAATATTGCCGGCAATCCGGATAGAAAAAACATCGCCCAGCCCCTGATCAAAAATCAACTCAGCAGAAGTTCGGCTGTCAATACAACTAAGAATGGTGGCAAAAGGCCACTGCCCTTCTCTGGTATCGTTTACCTGCTCCAGCAAATTTCTTTGGGCCTTTAAGTTATTAATAAACCGTTCGTTTCCTTCTTTTAATATTTCCATCGCCATTCTTGGCGTTAAACTGGCTTGCGTTTCTTTTGAATGTGCTCTCATATTATCTAATTAAATTTTTTATAATAATGTTTACTTATTTTGAAGATTGTACACTATGTGTGTTTTCAATTTTATAGGCTTCCTTAAATCCTATCAATTCAAGTTTTATATTTTTCAATGGCACTTTAATATCCCTGAATTCTTTAATTAATCCCAGAACATCATAATCAATATATCTTGTATTAGAGGCATCAATAACAACTGAAGAGTTTTCTGGCATATGGTCCAATGTTTGGCGGACAGCTGCTTTATTTAAAAAAGATACTTCTTCGGAAAGTTTAATATTGATGGTATCCCCTTCTTTATGTTTCTCTGAATGGAAAAAGTAAGAGTTTTTTAGATTTCCATGTAAAATAGCCCCTATTGCAGCAATGATACCGGCCAAAACACCAATAATAAGCCCTTTGCCACTCAATGCCGGTACTATTGCAACCAGATCAACAGCAATAATTACCAGCACTGTTACTATAAAGGGTATGAACTGGTATTTCCCGGCATCCCAGAAACCTTTGAAGACGGATGGCTTAGCCAACTTCCAGCCCGTTAAAATAAGAATAGCGGCCAATGCACCTTTAGGAATCATATTCAATATTCCGGGAATTAAAATAACGGTTACCAGTAAAAGGGAAGCATGAAATATGGCAGAAAGTTTAGTCTTAGCGCCTGCGTTTACATTAGCACTGCTCCGAACAATTACGCTGGTTATCGGCAAACCACCAATTAATCCAGAAAGAGTATTGCCTGCTCCCTGGGCAATTAATTCCCTGTTAGTGCTGGTTACCCTCCTTTCGGGGTCTAGGTTATCAATAGCTTCGATACTTAATAAGGTTTCTAAAGAAGCAATGATGGCAATGATAAAGCCATACATAATTACAGTGCCGTTTGTAAATCCTTTAATATCCGGAAGAGAAAAGAAACCAAAAAACTCCTGTGGATTTTTTGCAACGGGTAATTTTATTAAATGAGACTCTTCTATAATTTGCAATCCACTACCTGCTCCTATCCAGATTTGGTTCAAGACTATACCGAAAATTACCGCTACCAATGCACTGGGTACATAGGGCAGTTTTTTCTTCAAAGGAGATTTATCCCACAGCACCATAATTAATATGGAAAGCAATGAAATAATCACAACACCCACTTCTATTTTTTGCAGAGGTACCAGCAAATAATGCCAATCATCGCCTTCGAATGGAACCATATCTATCAAGTGACCTTTCTCATCTTTATCTCTACCGAATATGTGCGGAATTTGCTTGGCAATAATCAATATACCGATGCTGGTCAGTAACCCTTTAATTACACTGGTAGGAATATAATTAGCAATACCGCCCATTTTTAATACCCCTAATACAATTTGAATCAACCCGGCTAATACTACTGCACATAGAAAGAGGCCATAACTATCTAATCCTCCTAAAGCTATTATGGCACCTGATACCAATGTAGCCAACCCAGCAGCCGGACCACTTACACTTAATGGTGAATTACTTAACGAGCCTACCACAAGCCCGCCAACAATACCTGCAATCAGACCGCTGAAGGGTGTGGCTCCGCTGGCTACAGCAATAGCAATACACAGGGGTAAGGCAACCAGAAAAACTACCAGACCGGCTGGCAAATCGTATTTAAGATTTGCAAATAAACTTTTGCTTGGTTTCATATTTATAATGCAATTTTATCTTGCTTAAAAAAATAAACAAGTCATGATTAATCAATTTCTACTGATGACTAACAGAGGTTAAAAAATAAAAGCAGGAGCAACAGGCTATGCGATGTTGGGCGGAGGAACCAATAATTCGCCATGAAAGGCAACATAGGTGGCAGCATTCTCACATTTATGATACCGGGAAATTATAGAGAATAAATAATCTGACTTATGACTATCATGCAGGTATTCTTCAGAAAACGAACTGCTGCTGGTTGGTGCTTTTTCTTCTGTATTATTTCCAAAAGGATTTGAATTTTCATCGTCAGAGTCTGAAATTGGTATTGCAATGTCAGAAGAAGTAGCAACATGCTCGGCCAATGCCTGCTGACTGGCTTGTACAAAAGGTGCACTTACAGTTAGCCATAGCAACGCCAAAATCATTAACACAGCGGAGATAAGCTGAAATAAACTATATTTTTTTTTCTTACTCTTCATTAAAGTCTTGCAAAATAAGACTTTGCATTTTTTAATCCAAAACGCTTTTATATGAGTTGGGCTGCAAAAGTAACATGGAAAGCTGCTATTAGTTCAATGATTGTGTCATTTTTTCATTAAAACATTCTAATCTGGGTAAAGCGAACACTTGTTTGTATTTCACTACCTGTTTAACGCTATTTTTGAGTCCAAATCAAGGCTTTATGCTGAATTACGAATTACTACTGCAAGAAAACAAAACATGGGCTGCTGATATGTTGAAAGCAGACCCTGATTTTTTTAATAAACTCTCCGAACTCCAGACACCAGAATATTTATGGATTGGGTGTAGTGATAGTCGGGTGCCGGCCAACCAAATTACCGGCACTATGCCGGGAGAAATTTTTGTGCACCGTAATGTGGCCAACCTTGTTGTAAATACGGATGTGAATGTTTTAAGTGTATTAGACTTTGCAGTTAATCATTTGAAAGTAAAACATGTAATTGTATGTGGCCATTATGGTTGTGGCGGTATAAAAGCAGCCATCAGCAATAATGATTTTAAGCCAGTACTGAATATGTGGCTACGCAATATCAAAGATGTATATCGTATTCACCGTTCTGAACTTGATTTACTTCAGGATGATGATAAAAAAACTAATCGCCTTGTTGAATTAAACGTAATGGAACAGGTTTTTAATTTAGCTAAAACTTCCATTATACAACGAGCCTGGAAAAATGAACAGCGTCCCGATCTGCACGGATGGGTGTATGGCTTGAAAGATGGTTTAATAAAACCTGTTTATGAGATGAAAGCAGGAACACATATTGATGCCCTGTATGAATATGATAATCTCTAAAAAATCAGGTAAGTAAATAATGTTGTAAAAGAAATACGGCTGCACCAGTTAAGTAACCGATCAATGCCAACCAGCCAATTTTTTTCATGTACCAGAAGAATTCAATTTTTTCTAGCCCCATTGCTGCTACTCCCGCCGCAGAACCGATGATCAAACAACTTCCACCAGTGCCGGCGCAATAAGCTAAAAATTCCCAAAAGAAATGATCAGTTGGATATTGCTCTAAGCTATACATGCCTTGTGCAGCGGCAACCAACGGCACATTGTCAACAATAGCGGATAATAATCCAATCGACATAGTAATAACTTTTATGTTCCCAATTGAATTATCCATTTTAGTAGCAAGATCGGTAAGAATACCGGTGGCCTGCAGAGCTGAAATACTTATCAAAATACCCAGGAAAAATAAAATACTTGGTGTATCAATTTTGCGCAATGCATGATTAACAGAGTATAATCCTTTTTCGGCTTCGTCCTTTTTGCTATGTATCAATTCCGTTATCACCCACATTACCCCCAGGCCCAATAAAACACCCATATAGGGTGGCAAATGAGTGACCGTTTTAAATATGGGTACAAATAATAAACTGCCTATTCCTAACCAAAAAACGGTGTTCCTTTCCCGACCGTTACTGGTAAAATTTCTACTTTTCTCTACATCTTCCCTGCGAACTGCATTTCCTTTTACCTGCCGGCTGATAATAAAGGCAGGCACCAAAAAGCAAACCAGGCTAGGGATAATTGTTTGTATGATTATACTTCCAGCAGTGATTTGCCCTCCTATCCAAAGCATCGTAGTGGTAACGTCTCCAATAGGACTCCAGGCTCCACCAGCATTGGCAGCTATTATTACAAGACCAGCGAATAACAGCCTGTCTTTTTTTTCGGGTGCTATTATGCGCAACAACGATACCATTACAATTGTAGTAGTAAGATTATCTAATACAGCGGAAAGAAAAAAAGTAATAAAGCCAACGATCCAAACTAATTTTTTCTTGCTGGTAGTTTGAATACGGCTGGTGATGATCTCAAATCCATCATGTGCATCTACCAATTCTACAATGGTCATGGCTCCCATCAAAAAAAATAAAATGCCGGCAACTTCTCCCAGGTATTCTGTAAGCTGGTGAGATGGAGAATGATCGCCAGCACCCATCAATGCATAAACAGTCCAGCATAACACCCCGGTTATAAGTGCTGACGCAGCTTTGTTCACTCTTAATGGATGCTCTAAGGCAATAGCGAGATAACCAACAATAAATATTATAGAAATGATTGCTATCATAGTTCGCAAAAATAGCAAAATACTACTCCGCCCCCTCCTAATTGTATATTAGAATTATCTGCTTTTGATGTAGGTTTGTAGCATGTCAATTGAAGTAAAAAATCTGTTGAAAGAATACGGTGAACAAAAAGCAGTAAACAATATCTCTTTCACAGTAAATAAAGGAGAGATCGTTGGTTTTCTTGGACCGAATGGGGCCGGCAAGTCAACTACCATGAAAATCATTACAGGCTACCTGCAACAATCTGGTGGAGAAGCATGGGTTTGTGGTATCAACGTAGCAGCGCAACCACTAGAAACAAAAAAGAAGATTGGCTACCTGCCGGAATTAAATGCTTTGTATTATGATATGTATGTGAGAGAGTATTTAGGGTTTGTTGCAGAAGTTCACAAAGTCAAAAATCAAAAATCAAAAATCGAAGATGTAATTGCACTAACCGGATTAACTGTTGAAAGCAAAAAGAAAATAGGTCAGCTTTCAAAAGGGTATAAACAAAGAGTGGGATTAGCAGCCGCATTAATTCATGATCCCGAAGTATTGATTTTAGATGAGCCTACTTCCGGCCTGGACCCTAACCAGATTATTGAAATAAGAGATGTAATAAAAAAGCAGGGGCAAAATAAAACAGTGCTTTTCTCTTCGCATATTTTACAGGAAGTAGAAGCTATTTGCGACCGGGTAATTATTATTAACAAAGGAAGTATTGTAGCCGATGATTCATTAATTAATCTGCAAAAAGCTTCCACTGCTGATGTTATAAGTGTGAGTTTTAATGAAGCTGTAGATATACAATTGCTTCAAAGCTTACCGGCTTCAGGAGGTGTAACTAAAATGGACAGCAATAACTGGAAAATAACCACTAACAACCCGGAACAACTCCGAAAACAACTCTTAGAGCTGTCATTAGAAAAAAAATTAAATATTGTTTCGCTGCAAACCGGCAATCGAAGTTTAGAAGAAGTATTCAGAACATTGACCGGAGAAAAAAAATAAGCTCCACGTTTTATTATCGTATCAATGTAAATGTTCCTTTTTGCAAATGCGACTTATCGTCGCTTGTAATGTATTCCACTACCCATACAAATACGGCCGTTTCTAAATTCACCCCATTGTAAGTGCCATCCCAACCTTCGCTTTCTTTTGTGGTAGTAAAAACAATTTGGCCATTACGATTGTAAACTGCAAATCGCTTTAATGCTTTTACACCCGACAAATTGGGCCTTATTACATCATTCAACCCATCCCGGTTTGGCGTAAATGCAGTCGGCATCAATACACCGCAATCATTAATAACATAAAAATTCTTTTGCAAACTATCCCTGCATCCTTGCGGTGTTGTAACTATTAGCTTTGCAGTATTATCGCCTAAACGTGTAAGTACTTTTGTTGGGCTTCTATCGTTTGAAAGGGTTCCATCTCCAAAAACCCAGTTATAGCTTAATGTACCACTACCGGAATAGGTAGTGGTATTTAAAAAATCAACCGGAACATTCAAACATTGAGTGTGCCTGTTGATGCTAAAATTCAACTTTGGCATTACTGACAGTTCAATATTATAAGACCGGGTTGTATCAGTGCATCCGTTCTGTTTTATCTCTGCCCAGTAAATGCCAGCTTTTGCCGGGCTAAAACTTAATCCGGTAGCACCGGGAATCACCGTACTATTTAATCTCCATTGCACGGTGGAGGAAGCGTTCAATACAGTGAGCTGATTATTCAATATATCTTCCGGGCAATACTCCAGCTTTCCAACTATAGCACTGGAAGTATCAACAACTATTGGTGTTATGAGTACCGTGTCTTCTGAAAAACAGGTTGTACTCTTATCTATTGTTTTTACAATAAACTGCGTAGGTGCGGTTAAGTTGGCTTGTATAAATGGATTTGCTAGTGTAGGATTATTTAATGCACTTGCAGGAGTCCAGGTATATAGATAGTCATCAGATGTACTGGCCTTACCAAGTTGTGTTCTGTCTTTACTACAAACAATACGGTCTGCGCCAGCATCAGAAACAGGTTTAGGGGCTCCGGAAATTGTAGCATACAAAGTATCAGCACATCCAAAAGTTGGAAAAGGCGTTATAATAACAGGAATAACTGATCCAGATGGCGGTGTGGGGTCAAGTAACAAAC
>LNFM01004776.1_pt1 | contig 24498 bp, 14 predicted proteins | sample 596031 | NCBI WGS metagenome assembly LNFM01 (sample SAMN04254537, study PRJNA301005) | activated carbon metagenome | isolation source: dual media filters at the Ann Arbor, Michigan drinking water treatment plant | place: USA: Ann Arbor | reverse complement strand
GCGCCGGTGCCGCCCTCGAAGCCGGAGATGGTCACGTGGTCGGCGCGCGCCTTGGCGACGCCGGCGGCGACCGTGCCGACGCCGACCTCGGAGACGAGCTTCACCGAGACGTCGGCCCGCGGGTTGACGTTCTTCAGGTCGTAGATGAGCTGCGCCAGATCCTCGATCGAGTAGATGTCGTGGTGCGGCGGCGGCGAGATGAGGCCGACGCCCGGCGTCGAGTGGCGCACCTTGGCGATGACCGCGTCGACCTTGTGGCCGGGCAGCTGGCCGCCCTCGCCGGGCTTGGCGCCCTGGGCCATCTTGATCTGCATCATGTCGGAATTGACGAGATATTCCGTCGTGACGCCGAAGCGGCCGGAGGCGACCTGCTTGATGGCCGAGCGCATGGAGCGCCCGTCGGGCAGCGGCTGGAAGCGCTCGGATTCCTCGCCGCCCTCGCCCGTGTTGGACTTGGCGCCGATGGCGTTCATGGCGAGCGCCAGGGTCGTGTGGGCCTCGCGCGAGATGGAGCCGTAGGACATGGCACCCGTGGCGAAGCGCTTGACGATGGCGGCCGCCGGCTCGACCTCGTCGAGGGGCACGGCCTTGCGGCCCATCTCCTCGGCGGTCCTGATGCGGAAGAGGCCGCGGATGGTCTGCAGGCGCGAGGTCTGCTCGTTGATGAGGCGGGCGAACTCGCGATAGCGGTCCTGGCTGTTGCCGCGCACCGCATGCTGGAGCGCCGCCACCGTCTCCGGCGACCAGACGTGGTCCTCGCCGCGGATGCGGTAGGCATATTCGCCGCCGACCTCGAGGTTCGCCTTCAGCGTCGGGTCGTCGGAGAAGGCCGCGGTGTGGCGCGAGACCGTCTCCTCCGCGACCTCCGGCAGGCCGACGCCGCCGATGCGGGTGGCGGTGCCGGTGAAGTACTGCGCCACGAAGTCGTCGGCGAGGCCGACGGCGTCGAAGATCTGCGCGCCGCAATAGGACTGGTAGGTCGAGATGCCCATCTTGGACATCACCTTCATGATGCCCTTGCCGATGGACTTGATGAAGCGCTTGACCACCTCGTGGGCGTCGACCTCGGGCGGCAGCTCCCCGTTCTCGTGCAGCTCCTCCATGGTCTCGAAGGCGAGATAGGGGTTGATCGCCTCGGCGCCGTAGCCGGCGAGGCAGCAGAAGTGATGCACCTCGCGCGCTTCGCCCGTCTCGACGACGAGGCCGGCGGCGGTCCTCAGGCCCTTGCGGATCAGGTGGTGGTGCACGGCCGCCGTGGCGAGCAGCGCCGGGATCGGGATGCGGTCCGGGCCGACCATGCGGTCGGACAGGATGATGATGTTGTAGCGGCCGTGGACGGCGGCTTCCGCGCGGTCGCAGAGGAGCTGGAGCGCCTCGGCCATGCCGGCGGCGCCCTTGGCGGCGGGATAGGTGATGTCGAGGGTCTTCGTGTCGAAGGAATCCTCGCGGTGGCCGATGCAGCGGATCTTCTCCAGGTCCTCGTTGGTGAGGATCGGCTGGCGGACCTCCAGGCGCTTGCGGCGCGAGGTGCCGTCGAGGTCGAACAGGTTCGGCCGCGGCCCGATGAAGGAGACGAGGCTCATGACGAGCTCCTCGCGGATCGGATCGATCGGCGGGTTCGTCACCTGGGCGAAGTTCTGCTTGAAGTAGGTGTAGAGGAGCTTGGACTTGGACGAGAGCGCCGAGATCGGCGTGTCGGTGCCCATCGAGCCCACGGCCTCCTGGCCGGTGGTGGCCATGGGCGCCAGCAGGATCTTCACGTCCTCCTGGGTGTAGCCGAAGGCCTGCTGCTTATCGAGCAGCGGCACGTCGGTGCGCGAGGCGCGCGGCTCCACCGGCGGCAGGTCCTCGAGGATGAGCTGCGAGCGCTCCAGCCACTCCTTGTAGGGGTTGGAGGCGGCGAGCTGGGCCTTGATCTCCTCGTCGGAGATGATGCGGCCCTCGGCGAGGTCGACCAGCAGCATCTTGCCGGGCTGGAGGCGCCACTTGCGCACGATCTCGCTCTCCGGAACGGGCAGGACGCCCATTTCGGAGGCCATGATGATGCGGTCGTCCTTGGTGACGAACCAGCGGGCGGGCCTGAGGCCGTTGCGGTCCAGCGTCGCGCCGATCTGGCGGCCGTCGGTGAAGGCGATGGAGGCCGGGCCGTCCCACGGCTCCATGATGGCGGCATGGTACTCGTAGAAGGCGCGGCGCTGCTCATCCATGCTCTTGTTGCCGGCCCAGGCCTCGGGCACCAGCATCATCACCGCATGGGCGAGCGAATAGCCGCCCTGGACGAGGAACTCGAGGGCGTTGTCGAAGCAGGCGGTGTCCGACTGGCCCTCGTAGGAGACCGGCCAGAGCTTGGAGATGTCGTTGCCGAAGAGCTCGGAATCGACGCTGGCCTGGCGCGCCGCCATCCAGTTGACGTTGCCGCGCAGGGTGTTGATCTCGCCGTTGTGCGCGACCATCCGGTAGGGGTGGGCGAGCGACCAGGCGGGGAAGGTGTTGGTCGAGAAGCGCTGGTGGACGAGGGCGATGGCGCTCTCGAACGTCTCGTCGTGCAGGTCGGGGAAATAGGAGCCGAGCTGGTCGGCGAGGAACATGCCCTTGTAGACGATGGTCCGGCACGACAGCGAGACGGGGTAGTAGCCCTTGGTGCGCGCGTCGTTCAGGTCGTAGACGAGGTTCGAGATGACCTTGCGCAGCACGAAGAGGCGGCGCTCGAACTCGTCCTCGTCGGCGACGTCGGCGCCGCGGGCGATGAAGATCTGCCGGTGCAGCGGCTCGGTCGGCTTGACGCTCTCGCCGAGGGAGGAGTTGTCGGTCGGCACTTCGCGCCAGCCCAGCAGCACCTGACCCTCGTCGGCGACGACCTTCTCGATCGCCTCGCGGACGATGGCCTGGCCCTCGGGGTCGCGCGGGAAGAAGATGAAGCCGACGGCATAGTGGCCGGGCTCGGGCAGGTCGAAGCCGAGCTTGGCCGCCTCCTTGCGGAAGAAGGCGTCGGGGATCTGCACCAGCATGCCGGCGCCGTCGCCGGCGCGCGGGTCGGCGCCCACCGCGCCGCGATGCTCGAGGTTGAGCAGGATCTGGATGCCGTCCTGGACGATCTTGTGGGACTTGCGGCCCTTCATGTCGGCGATGAAGCCGACGCCGCAGGAATCCTTCTCGTTGCGCGGGTCGTAGAGGCCCTGCGCGGCGGGCAGGCCAGGGTCGATCACGGCGCGCGTGCGGTTTTTGACGCGGGCGGGCACATTGGTTTTCGTGGCGCGATTCGTCTGCGCCCCGATCTCCACACCCGACATCGCACCAATCCGCTGCGTGCTCATCATCCACCTCGTTCTGCGGCGTGCGCCGCTGTTCGTGCCCTCACCGTGACACGGGAAGCCGGCACTGGCGACGGAGGACATCCGCAACCGGTCCGGCATGCAAACTCGGGGCCTCACGTCCTCCCCGACGCCCCTGTTCCGGGGTCATTCTGGATAGGGCAGCGATGCTGACCTTTCTCAAGCCGTTATTTGACAGATTTCAAAGAGACGCACAAGCGGCAATACGTCCCGCAGGCCGGGATAGGATCATGTTTATTGCCGGACCCTGCGCAAGGCCGGTCGAAATGGATAAAATCTCCGATCCGCGCGCAACTTTATGACTAAGGGCGCGGCGCCGGGGCCCGGGGAGGCGTCGTCGCCATCCCTCCTTCCGCAGGGGTCGGCGCGGTGCTGCGGGGCCAGCGGAAGTCATCGATGCGACCCGCGACGGGCGGCGGCGCCTCGCCGCGCACCAGGACCGAAGCGGCGATGCCGCCCGGCGGTCGCGCGCCGGCCGCCCCGGCGAGCTGGGCGGGTCCGGCCGCGGTCGGGGCCGGTGCCACGCCCGCAGGCAAGGTCGGCGTGCCGTGGAGCGTCAGCACGGGGCCCGCGGCCGGGCGGGGTGCGACGGGCACGGGCGCGTCGGGGAGGGTCGCCTGCGGCTGTCCGGCCGGATCGGTGCCGCCCGAGGGCAGGGCCGGGGTGATCCGCCCGAGGAGGTCGCGGCGCAGGTCCTGCTCGAGGAAGAGGGCGAGCTTGCGGGCGCCGGCGACGGTGAAGTGGACGCCGTCGGCGGTGCGCAGGCGGCGGACCTGGCCGGCGAAGTCCGGACCGAACTGGGTATAGGCGCCGTGCTCGTCGATGAAGCCGTTCCAGACGTCGACGAAACTGACGCCGTTGCGCTCGGCCCGCTCCTTGTAGATGGCGTTGAGGAGCTGCATGTGTGCCGAGGTGCGCTGGCCGCGCAGCGGCGGCACGCCGACCCAGTAGACCGGGACGCCGCGCGCCTTCATGGCCTGCATGACCTGGTCGACCCGTTCGGCATAGAGGCCGCGCCAGCGCTCGTTGTCCGGATCGACGGATTCACGCTCGACGCGGATCGACTGGCGGTCGTTGGAGCCGAGCATCATCACGATGAAGTCGACCTTCTCCTGGCCGGCAAGGGTTTCCGGGACGGCGCGCACCCAGTCGTGGAATTCGGGTCGCGTCAGGCCGGAGGACAGGCGCGTCTTGTCGACGACGCCGAGTTCGGGAACGTCCTCGAAAGCCTCCTCGAGACCATAGGCCAGCCATTCCGCGAGGTTGTCGCCCATGACGAGGACGAAGGTGGTGGGGCCCGACGGGGCGGCGGGAGCGGGAGCGGCGGGATCTGCGGCGGGTGTCGCGGACGGCGCCGACGCCTGGTCGCGCGGCGGGCGCAGCGTCTCGGTCGGCCGGACGGTGCGCGGCGTCGCCGGGCGCTGGCCCTGCGGGATGGTGATGATGCGCGGGCGTTGGTCGCGCGGGGCGAAGAGATGCGGATAGCGGTCGTCGACATAGGAGGACTGGGCATGCGCCGGCAGCGCCGCGCCCGCCGCCAGGGCGAGGCAGGCCCACACGATCCAGCGCTGCAATCCGGCCAGGGTCATCCGGTCCTCCGTTCAACGTGAGGCCAGTCTAGCACCGGTCTGGATTTCGGGGACAACTCGCGGTGTGCGAAAAGCACAAGCCCCGGTATCTGCACGACAAAAAAGTCGCCGCGGTCGTTTTCCGTCCCCGGTCTCAGCCGCCGCGGCGCAGCCTTTGCAGCAGGGCGGCGGTGGGGAAGCCGTCCGCCGGCATGCCGGCGCGGGCCTGGAAGCGCTGCAGGGCCTCGCGAGTCCCGGCGCCGAGCTTGCCGTCCACCGTGCCGGTGTAGAGCCCGACCTGGGCGAGGCGCTGCTGCAACTCGATGCGCTCGTCCTGGGACAGGGCCCGCTCGGCCGTCGGCCAGGCCTGGGCGAAGCCGCCGCCGCCGCGCAGACGGTCGGCGAGGTGGCCGACCGCCATCGCGTAGTTTTCCGAGTTGTTGTACTTCATGATGACCCGGAAGTTCGGGAGCATCAGGAAGGCCGGGCCGCGGGCGCCGGCCGGCAGGTGCAGGAAGGCCTGATCGGACTTGCGGGGGAAGGCCCGGCCGCCGGCGCGGCGCACGCCGCGGGCCTCCCACTGGGCGATGGTCTGCGGCCGGTCGCGCCCGGCGAGGGTGAAGTCGAGCCCCTGCGGCACCACCACCTCGTATCCCCAGCCCTGGCCGGCCTGCCAGCCCTCGGCGCGCAGCAGATTGCCGGTGGACATCAGCGCGTCGGGCACCGAGCCGAGGAGGTCGATGCGCTGCGAGCCGGTGCCGGAGCGGGCGGCGCGCAGGAACGTGGACGGCATGAACTGGGTGTGGCCGAAGGCGCCGGCCCAGGAACCGCGGAAATTGGCCGGCGCGACGTGACCCTGGTGGATGATCTGCAGGGCGGCGACGAATTCGCCGCGGAAGAAGTCCTGGCGGCGGCCGTAGCAGGCGAGGGTCGCCGTGGCCCTGACGACGCTGGTGTTGCCCTTGGACTTGCCGAAGCTCGTCTCGATGCCCCAGATCGCCGCGATGATGTGGCGGTCGACGCCCGTTTCGCGCTCGGCCCGGTCGAAGGCGGCACGGTGGGTCTGCAGCATGCGCCGGCCCTCGGCGATGCGGTTCGCCGCCACGAGGCCGTTGATGTACTCCCAGGGCTGCCGCGAGAATTCCGGCTGCCGGTCGAGGAGGGCGAGGATCGAATTGTCCGGCGTCAGTCCGGTGGTCGCCTGCTGGAACACCTGCGGCAGCACGCCGCGCGACCGGGCCTGCTGCTCGAGGCCGCGCAGGCAGTCGGAGAAGCTGCCCTGGGCCGCGGCGGGAGCCGACGCCGCGAGAGCGGTGACCATCGTCAGCACCGCCGGAGTGAAATGTCCGCGATTCATGCCAAGCGCCTCACGTCCCGAACCCCCGCCCCAGGCTCCAGTGGAACAACGTGCATGCTTGACGAACAGTTAAGCCACGCCCGCCGCGGCCGGTCCAGAGGGTTCAGACGCGCTCCAGACGCAGGTCCACCTCGGCCTCGACGTAGCGCCATTCCTCCGTCGCCCGCAGCCGCGCCACCATGTGCTCGAAGGCTTCGGCGTCGGCCCGGGCATATTCGAACCAGGTGAGGAAATCGAAGGGCCCGCCGAGATCGCGGCAATGGTGCAGGCGCCGCGCCACCTGCGGCAGATAGTCCATGCCGATGGCGGTGTGGTGCGAGCGCTCCTCGAAGACGGCGCGCCGCTCGTCCTGGGCGAGCGCCCACCAGGCGGCGGACTTGCGGATGGGAATGAGCGCGGCGCGGGTGGCGGCCGGGCGGCCGAGCCCCTCCTGCCGGGCGGCGAGGGCGTCCGCCTCGGCGCGGGTGGCATAGCGCGTGTTGCTGGCGATGCCGGCGAGGGTCCAGACGCCGTCGGGTGCGGTGGAGACGAGGGTGACGGCGAGCCGCGGCGCGGCGGCGAGGGCAGGGCCCGTCACCGCCGTGCAGGAGAGGATGCGCCAGTCGCCGGTCTCGCCGGCGGTGAAGGCCGTGGTCTGTGGATGCGTCATCGCCACCTCGTCTGCCGGCGCGGCATTCAAGCCGCGTGCCAGACCCTGCGCCTCACCCCCGCCGCAGCCGCTCGAGGAAGGCGCGGTCGGCCTCGCCGGTGGGCGACATGCCGAAGCGGCCCTGCATGGTGCGGACCGCGGCCTTGGACTTGTCGCCGAGGATGCCGTCGACGTCGCCGAGGTCGAAGCCGAGGCGGTTGAGGATGGTCTGGATCTCCTCGCGGTCGGCATGGGTCAGCCCGCCCTCGCCGGGAGGCCAGGGCTTGGAGAAGCGTCCCGCCCCCTTGATCCGGTCGCCGAGGTGACCGACGGCGAGAGCGTAGGAATCGGCGTTGTTGTAGCGCTTGATGACGTTGAAGTTGCTGGTCACCAGCAGGTGCGGCCCGCCCTCGCCCGCCGGCTTCCACAGGGACGCCTGGGCGCCGCCGGACATCGGGCCGCCGCCGATGCGGCGCACGCCCGACGCCGCCCAGCCGTCCAGGCTCTTGCGCTGCGAGCGGTTGCCGGCGAGGCCCGGCGCATGGACCTCGAAGCCCCAGGGCACGCCCGGCGTCCAGCCGTTGCGGCGCAGATAATTGGCGGCCGAGCCCATGGCGTCGGGGATCGAGGTCCAGATGTCGCGCCGACCGTCGCCGGTGAAATCGACGGCGAAGGCGTGGAAGCTGGTGGGCATGAACTGGACATGGCCCATGGCCCCCGCCCAGGAGCCGATCATGTTCTGCGGCGTGGTGTCGCCCGCCTGAAGAATCCGCAGGGCGGCGATCAACTCGCGCCGGAAGAACTCGGCGCGGCGGCCGGCGGCGGCGAGCGTCGCCATGGCCTGGATGACGTAGTGCTCGCCGCGGGCCGTGCCGTAGGAGGTCTCGTTGCCCCAGATCGAGCAGATGATCTCGGCCGGCACGCCGTAGCGGCTCTGGACCGCGGAGAACGTGGCACCGTGCTGGGAGAGGGCGGCGCGGCCGTTGGTGACGCGCTTGTTGGAGGCGCGCACGTCGACATAGTCGCCGAGCGTCCGGCGGAACTCGGGCTGGCGCTGCGACAGCTCGATGACGCGCGGGTTGGGCTGGACGCCGGCGAAGGCGCGGTCGAAGGCGGCGCGCGACACGCCGGCGGCGGAGGCGGCGGGCCAGAGGCCGGCGACGAAGGCCTCGAAGGACTGCGCCGCGGCAGGTCCGGTCAGGCCGGGCAGGGCGAAGGTGCCGGCGGCGGCGACGAGGGTGCGGCGGGTGATGAGGGTCATGTCGGCTCCCGGATGTCCGGCGGGGGGGAGCGCCGGTTTGATCAAGCGCATGGAGGGCCTGATGAGTCGGGCGCAAGGATAGCGCGGTTCCGGCGGACGGGCATCCCGGCCCGTCCGGATGGATCGTCACAGGCCGGAACGAAGCCGGGGCCGGGCGGTTTGTCGATGGACCCAATGGGAGGATACGACATGACCGAGATCAGGATTCCGCGCGACGCCCTCGTCTTCGTCGGCGACGGCAGCAAGGCCCTGTTCCTGCGCAACAAGGGGGATGCGGAACTCGTCAACCTCGTGGTCGAACGCATCTTCGAGCAGGACAATCCGGCGACCCGCGACCAGGGCACGGACCGCCCCGGGCGCTCGTTCGCCAGTGCCGGCACCCATCGCAGCGCGATGGAGGAGACCGACTGGCACCAGCTGGCCGAAGACCGGTTCGTCGGCGAGGTGGCCGAGACGCTCTACAAGCACGCCCATGCGGGCCGATACCAGTCGCTGATCGTGGTGGCTCCGCCGAAGGTGCTGGGCAGCCTGCGCAAGGCCTTCCACAAGGAGGTCAGCGACAAGGTGAGTGCCGAGGTGCCAAAAGAGCTGACCTCGCACCCCATCCACGAGATCGAGAAGCACCTGGCGGCGTGACGTCTCAGCCGCCGCAGGCCGTCCGGAGAGCGACGGGGGCGGCCGAGTCCGCCGCGAACGGCGGTGCCACGGTCACCGGCTCGGGGCCGCAGGTGCGGTTCCGGCCGGCGCGTTTGGCCCGGTAGAGGCGCTGGTCGGCGGTGGCCACCAGGTGTTCCCACGACTGCACCGCATCCGGCGGACGGACGGCGACGCCGAAGCTGCCGGTGACGACGAACTGCGGCGCGTTCGGCACGCCGACGCGGGAAATGGCCCTTCGGATGCGCTCGGCGAGGGCCATGGCGGCGGCCTCGGCCGTGTCCGGCAGCAGCACGATGAACTCCTCGCCGCCGTAGCGGGCGAAGGTCGCCCCCGGCGCGAGTTCGGGGCCGACTTCCGCCGCGATGGCTGCCAGGACGGTGTCGCCCGCCGCATGGCCCTGGCTGTCGTTGATCGCCTTGAAGTGGTCGATGTCGAACAGCACGACGCCGACGGTGCGGCCCTCGGCATCGGCCGATGCGAAGCTTTCGAGCGCCAGTTCGTTGAGGGCGCGCCGGTTGAGCAGCCCGGTGAGCATGTCGGTCCGCGACAGGTGGCGCAGCTGGTCGGCGAGCCGCCGCTGCTCCTCCTCGAGCCGCAGGCGCTGGCGCTGCTGCTCGCGCAGCACGTCCAGGCCCTCGAACATGCCGCGCACCTCGGCGCTGACCTTCGACATGACCGGCGGTCCGGTGAGATCGCCGTGGGCGATGGCGATGATCTGCTGGCGCGCCGTGAGGAGGGGCAGGAACAGGCCGTCGCGGAAGACGATGGAAATGACGGCGAGTGCGATCACGACCACCAGGGTGAGCAGCATCGAGGCCAGCACGAGCCGGGAGGCCTGGTCGCGCAGTCCGTCGATGGTGGACTGCGACCGCTCGGCGATCAGCACGCGAAGGTTTTCCACCGGGCGCATGCCCGGGACGTAGGCACGGGTGAACGTGTCGGCGTTGGGGCCGGCGCCGGCCGCGAGCGAGGCCACCGCCCGCGCATAGGGCAGGGACTCGCCGAAATAGACCCGGTTGACGGTATCGACCATCTCGTCGACCTCGCCGCCCTTGAAGAGGGCTCCGGCGAAGCTGCCGAGGAAGCGCCTCATGTCGTTGAGGCGGGCCTGGGTCTCGGCGATCTTGGCCTGGAAGCCGTGCCGGCGAGCGCCCTCGGCGGTCAGCATCATGACGACGTAGGAGCCGAGGCGGCCGGCATCCTCCCGCATCTTTCCGGCGACGTTGTTGAGAACGACGTGGGCGGCGATCTGGGGCGTGTCGGCGACGACGGCGCGGCCGAGCTGGTCGCGCAGCTCGATGGCGGTGTCGGCGGCGGCGAACATCATCTCGATGGCGAAGGCGACGTCGCTCCCGAGCCGGCCGTCGGCGGGCTTGGACACCACCGCATCGACCGCGGCGCGGCCCTCGCCGAGCTTCAGGTGCAGGTCCGCCTGCAGGCGCTGGACCTCGGCCGCAGCGGCGCTCTCGCCGGCGAACAGCGCCTCGGCGGCGGCGATCATGCGGTCGGTCTCGGCGCGCTTGGCGGCGAGCGCCGCCACCAGCGCGGCATGGTCGCCCGCCGCGCCGCCCATGGCGCTGTTGGACGGGCCGCGTTCGGCGGAGACGGCATTGGCGGCGACGAGGACGGCGTTGTAGCGGGCGAGCTGCGCGCCGCCGTGCCGGTAACGCTCGTGATCGGCGAGGTTGGTGCGCAGGGACATGCCGCCGAGAGCCAGGCAGGCCGCTGCGGCGAGGATGCCGCCGAGCCATTGCATGTGCTGGATCTTGAAGGGCAAGGCTGCGGAGACCGTGAAGGCTGGGGGGCGTGCTCGGAACCGGTCCGTGGTATCACGCAGCCTCTAAACAAATCTGAATCGACCGTACCCCGGTGCCGCCCATTGGGTTGCCTTTCATTCTCCGTGTTTCGGGGCTATCAGGACCCTGTGATCGATCCGCGCGCACGGGTGCGCGTGGGGACACCCCGACCCGTTCCAGCTAAAATGCCGGACCGAATCGCAAGGCGCGCGCGGCTGCCGTGATGGCGCTGCGCCTGCTGAAGGAGAGACCGAGGCTCATGGCCGAACCCGTTCGCACCGAGATCAACGAAGCCGACTACGGCGCCGACAGCATCAAGGTCCTGAAGGGCCTCGACGCCGTGCGCAAGCGGCCCGGCATGTATATCGGCGACACCGACGACGGGTCGGGCCTGCACCACATGGTCTACGAGGTGGTCGACAACGCCATCGACGAGGCGCTGGCCGGCCATGCGACCGAGGTGACGGTGACGCTCAACGCCGACAATTCGGTGACCGTCACCGACAACGGCCGCGGCATCCCCACCGACCTGCACCCGACCGAGGGCATCTCGGCGGCCGAGGTCATCATGACCCAGCTCCATGCCGGCGGTAAGTTCGACCAGAACTCCTACAAGGTCTCCGGCGGCCTGCACGGCGTCGGCGTCTCAGTCGTCAACGCTCTCTCCTCCTGGCTGAAACTGTCGATCTGGCGCGGCGGCAAGGAGCACTTCGTCGAGTTCCGCCACGGCGACCCGATCGCCCCGCTGATCGAGATCGGCCCGTCGAACGGCAAGCGCGGCACCGCGGTGACGTTCCTCGCCTCCACCGACACCTTCACCATGGTGGAATACGACTTCGCCACGCTGGAGCACCGGCTGCGCGAGCTCGCCTTCCTCAATTCGGGCGTGCGGATCCTGCTGACCGACCGCCGCCATGCGGAGGAGAAGCGCGTCGAGCTCTATTACGAGGGCGGCGTCGAGGCCTTCGTGCGCTATCTCGACCGCAACAAGACGGCGCTGGTGCCGAACCCGATCATGCTCAAGTCGGAGCGGGACGGCATCACCGTGGAAGTGGCGCTGTGGTGGAACGACAGCTACCACGAGAACGTCCTCTGCTTCACCAACAACATCCCGCAGCGCGACGGCGGCACCCATCTCGCGGGCTTCCGCGGCGCGCTCACCCGGCAGGTGACGAACTACGCGGAGTCCTCCGGCGTCACCAAGAAGGAGAAGGTCGACCTCACCGGCGACGATTGCCGCGAGGGCCTGACCGCCATCGTCTCGGTCAAGGTGCCGGATCCGAAGTTCTCGTCCCAAACCAAGGACAAGCTCGTCTCCTCCGAGGTGCGCCCGGTGGTCGAGAGCATCCTCAACGAGGCCCTGTCGACCTGGTTCGAGGAACATCCGGCCGAGGGCCGGACCATCGTGCAGAAGGTGGCGGAAGCCGCCGCGGCGCGCGAGGCCGCCCGCAAGGCGCGCGAGCTCACCCGCCGCAAGACCGCCCTCGACGTCGCCTCGCTGCCGGGCAAGCTAGCCGACTGCCAGGAGCGCGATCCCGCCAAGTCCGAACTCTTCATCGTCGAGGGTGACTCGGCCGGCGGCTCGGCCAAACAGGGGCGCGACCGCGCCTTCCAGGCGGTGCTGCCGCTGCGCGGCAAGATCCTCAACGTCGAGCGCGCGCGCTTCGACAAGATGCTGTCGTCGGAGATGATCGGCACGCTGATCATGGCGCTCGGCACCGGCATCGGCCGCGACGAGTTCAACATCGACAAGCTGCGCTACCACAAGATCATCCTGATGACCGACGCCGACGTCGACGGCTCGCACATCCGGACGCTGCTGCTCACCTTCTTCTTCCGGCAGATGCCGGAGATCCTCGAGCGCGGCCACGTGTTCATCGCCCAGCCGCCGCTGTTCAAGGTGACCCGCGGCAAGAGCGAGACCTACATCAAGAACGAGCGGGCCCTCGACGACTATCTCGTCACCGGCGGGCTCGAGGACAGCCTCCTCGTGCTCGGCACGGGCGAGATCTGCGCCGGCGCCGACCTCGCGGCCATCGTCGAGGAAGCGCGCCAAGTGAAGAACCTGATCGGCGCCGTCCATTCGCGCTACAGCCCCTCGGTCGTGGAGCAGGCGGCCATCGCCGGCGCGCTCAACGCCGAGACCATGAAGGACCCGGCGCGGGCGCAGGAACTGGCCGTCAAGATCGCCCAGCGCCTAGACGCCATCTCCGACGAGATCGAGCGTGGCTGGGAGGGGCATTTCGACGGCGAGCGCTACCGCTTCAAGCGGACCGTGCGCGGCGTCGCCGAAGTCGCCATGCTCGACGCGGCGCTGATCTCTTCGCTGGAGGCGCGCAAGCTCGACGAGCATTCCGCACGTCTCGGCGTCGTCTTCGACAAGCCCGCCAAGTTCCGCCGCAAGACCCAGGAAACCCAGGTCGACGGGCCGATCTCGCTGTTCGAGATGGTCAAGGAGGCCGGCGCCAGCGGCATCAAGCTGCAGCGCTACAAAGGTCTCGGCGAGATGAACGCCGAACAGCTCTGGGAGACCACCCTCGACCGCAACGCACGCTCGCTGCTGCAGGTGAAGGTCAAGGAGGTCGACGAGGCCGACGACATCTTCGTCAAGCTGATGGGCGACGTCGTCGAGCCGCGCCGCGCGTTCATCCAGGACAACGCGCTGAGCGCCACCGTCGACGCCTGACGGCAGCCTCCGGGGAACAGGGATCGCCGCTTCGCGCTCCGCGATCCCTGCCGCGCCGCCCCGGCCCGCGCATCGCGACGAATGCCGCCGACATGGATCTCGACGTCGGGCGGATCGCCACGCCACCGGGTGACGCCCCGCTAAGTCCAGATGCTGTTTGCCCAAACCTGGCGTTCCGGCTGGCGTTCAACGCGTCGCCGTCCGACGTGCGCGCCGGCATCCGGACGGAGCCGTGAGGCCCGGCATTGGGGCCCGGACCTACCGACCGGCCCGCAGCCGGGACCGGTCGGTGGCTGGACCCGCTCAGTAGCGTGCCGAGATCGGCTGGCGATGGCCGTGGCCGCCGTGACGGTGCCCGCCGTAGGCGTGGTGGCGGGACGGGCCGTGCGCCTGCGCGCGGCTGACCGGCACCCACTGCTCGGTGGCGGGGGCGACCTGGACCCGGCGCTGGACGACGCCGTACTGGGCCGGCACCACCGCCGTCACGACGCTCTCGGGGCGCACCACGACGGTGCGGGCGACGGTGCCGTAGCGCGCGGGAATGTGCTCGTGGACGACCCGCTCCGGACGCACCATCACCTGGCGGGCGACGGTGCCGTAGCGGGCGGGAACGGTGGTCTCGCAGAGGATGTCGCGGCCGTGGGCGTCGCGGCGCGTGGTCCAGCCGCGGGTCGCCGGGGCGATCTGGACGGTCTCGTGGACGATGCGGTACTCGGCGGGAATGTGACGGGCGACGGTGGCGGCCGGGCTGATTTCCACGGTCTGCTGGACGACGCCGAGCTGGGCCGGCACGCGGTAGGCGACGGCCTGCGCGGGACGGGTCACGACGGTTTCCTGCACCACGCCGTACTGGGCGGGCCGGACTTCCCGGCGGTAGCAGGTCTCGCACTGGCCGGACGCGAATGCCGGTCCGGCAACGGCAACGGAAATGGCGGCGACGGCGCCCATGGTGAACCTGCGCATGGCTACTCCCTCAACTTGGTGCCAGATCCTCCTCGCCCGGGGATGCCGCGCGTGCCTGGCCTGCCCCATTGTCTGGTCACATCATACCGCTTTCCACAATGGTAACCCGGTATTTACCCTAAGGAACGCCGTTAACGGCTGCGGGCCCCGGAAACACACCTTCCGTTAAGGCTGCCGGCGGGAACGGGCGCGCAAGAATGTCGCATTAAGAAGCGCCGGGTACACAGGGTACCGCGGAAAAAGGTCTGCCCGCAGGAGCCCGTCATGGCTGATGTCGATGTCGCGATCGTAGGCGCGGGAGCCGGTGGCGCCTTGGCCGCCGCCATGCTCGGACGCGCCGGCCATCGCGTGTGCGTGATCGATCCCGCCCGGGAGGTCGGTTCGCAATTCCGCTGCGAGAAGCTCGAGGCCGCCCATATCGGGGCGCTGCGGCGGGCGGGCCTGCTCGACACCATCGCCGGACAGGGCGAGCGCTACGACACGATCTGGATCGCGCGGCAGGGCCATCTCGTCGAGCGCCGCCCGCGGACCGAGTACGGTTTCGACTATGCGCAGCTGGTGACCGCCCTCAGAAACAGCGTGCCGGAGACGGTCGGGCGCATCGTCGACCAGGTGACGGCCGTGACGCCGGGGGCGGATGCCTCCACCCTGACCCTCGCCGAGGGGCAGGCGCTCAGCGCGCGCCTCGTGGTCCTCGCCACGGGGCTCCAGCCGGCCCTCGCCGAGAGCATGGGCATGAGCCGCCGGGTGGTCAGCGCCAACCACTCCATCTCGATCGGCTTCGACGTGGCGCCGGTCGGCCGCACGCGGTTCGACTTCGACGCGCTGACCTATTTCGGCGAGCATCCGGAGCACCGTGTCTCCTACATCACCTTCTTCCCGGTGCAGGGCCACGTCCGCGCCAATCTCTTCGTCTATCGCGACAGGAACGACCCCTGGCTCGCGGATTTCCGCCGCGACCCCGTCGCCGCCATCGGCGAGGTGCTGCCGCGGCTCCACAAGCTGACCGGCGCGTTCGAGATCCTCGACACGCCCCGCATGCGTCCGGTCGACCTGGTCGACACGGTGGGGCTCGACAAGCCGGGTGTGGTCCTGATCGGCGACGCCTTCTCCACCGCCTGCCCGGTGAGCGGCACGGGCGCCGCCAAGGCGCTGGTCGACGCCGAGCGGCTGTGCAACGGTTTCGTGCCCGGCTGGCTGAAGCAGGACGAGATCACCGCCGCCGACGTCGCCGGTTTCTATGCCGATCCCGAGAAGGTCGCGAGCGACCAGTACTCGCGGAACCTCTCGCTCTCCGCCAAGAGGCTCGCCCTCGAGCCGAGCCTCGCCTGGGAGGCCTACCGCTGGGTCCGCTTCGCGGGGTCGGTCGGGCGAAACGTGCTGGCGTCGCTGCGCCAGCCGCACCATCCGCACGGAGCCGCGAGGTCCTGATGAGCATGATCGCCCTCGACCTCGGCGCGTCGGTCGCCGCCGAAGCCACCGTCTCCGACGCGACCTGGGCCGGCCATGCCGTCCAGCGCGTGTCCTCGCTCCCGTCGCTCGCGGCGGACTGGAACCGCCTCGAGGCCGGCGGCGGAACCACCGTGTTCCAGAGCTACGCCTATATCAGCACCTGGGTGGCGCTGGCCGCCGCCGGCCACGGAGAGACGCCGGTCTACTTCGTCGGCAGCCGCGACGGCGTCGTGCGCTTCATCCTGCCCATGGCCATCGTGCGGCGCGCCGGCGTGTCCGTCCTCGGCTGGCTCGGCCAGGCCCATGCCAATTACGGGATGCCGGTGGCCGAGCCGGGCACCTTCGCGACGGCCGGCGGCGACGTCGGCGACCTCCTCAGGCTGGTGGCCCGGCTGGCGGGGGCCGCCGTGGTGCATCTCGACAAGCAGCCGGAGGAATGGCGGGGGTTCGCCAATCCCTTCGCCCTCGGCGCCGGCAGCCAGGCGAGCGCCAACGACACCTTCGTCCTCGAGCTCGGCGAGGACTATCCGGCCCTGCATGGCCGCCTGTTCTCCTCGCGCACCCTGTCGAGCCTGAAGCGCAAGCAGCGGAAGATGGCGGAGGTCGGCCCCGTCGCCTTCAACCAGCCGGGCGACGTCGCGCGCCGCCGCGAGATCTTCGATTGGTTCTGCGTGGAGAAACGCGAGCAACTGGCGCGGACGGGCAGGGGCAGCGCCTTCGACGATTCCGAGATCCAGTCGCTCTACAAGGCGATGGCCGCGGACGAGGCGGGCTTCCAGGCCGACGAGCTCACGGTCGGCGGCGAGCGGGTCGCGGTCGGGCTGACGGCCTATCACGCCGGCGTCGCCACCCTGATCAACACCGCCCATGTCGGCGGCACCTACGCCCGCTTCTCGCCCGGCACCCTGCTTACGCACCACATGGTGGAAACCGCCCATGCCAAGGGCGCGCGCACCTACGATTTCGGTCCCGGCGAACTGCCCTACAAGCTGGAGTGGAGCCCCAAGGTGATCGGCCTGAGGTCCACGACGGTCCCGCTGTCCTGGGCCAGCCTGCCGCTCGCTGCGCTCCTCCGCGGCAAGACCTGGGCGAAGCGCGTGGTGAAGCGGAACCCGAGGCTCATGGCGCTGGTGACGCGCCTGCGGTCCGGCCGCGCGGCGTCCTGAGCGCCTCGGCGCCGGGCCCCAGCCTTTCAAGACGATCCGTACGGCGGCCTTGCGTGAGACGCCGTCGCGCCCTCAGGCGCCGTCGGCGGGCTCCAGCCGCTGCGCGGCCAGCGGGCTCCTGACGTCCGGCGCCAGGGCCGGTGCGGCGACCTCGACCCTCAATCCGGCGATGGCGCCGATCGGCTGCGGCCGGCCGAGCAGGTAGCCCTGGGCCTCGTCGCAGCCCTCGCGGGCGAGCAGGTCGAGCTGATCCGCGGTTTCCACCCCTTCGGCGAGGACCGGCACGTCGAGGCTCCTGCCGAGCGCCAGGATGGCCCTCACGATGGCCTTGGCCTGGGGGCTCGTCTCCACCTCGGTCATGAAGGACCGGTCGAGCTTGATCTTGTCGAAGGGGAAGGAGCGCAGGGTCTCGAGCGAGGAATAGCCGGTGCCGAAGTCGTCGATGGCGACGGTGACGCCCAGTGCCTTGATGTCGCGCAGCGTGGCGAGCGCCCGCTCCTTGTCGGCAATGATGGTCGATTCCGTGATCTCGAGCTCCAGCCGCTGCGGCGACAGGCCGGTCTCCGCGAGGATGGCGGCGAGGCGCGCGAGGAAGTCGGGCTGGCCGAGCTGAAGCGGCGACAGGTTGACGGCGATCTTGCAGGGCGGATGCCAGGCGGCAGCCTCCCGGCAGGCTGTGCGCAGAACCCATTCGCCGAGCGGCACGATGGCGCCGCATCCTTCGGCGACGGGAATGAACTCGGCGGGCGGGACGTCCCCCCGCTCCGGGTTGCGCCAGCGCAGCAGCGCCTCGTAGCCGGTGACATCGCCCGTCGCGACCGACTTCTGCACCTGGTAGTGCAGGCGGAACTGGTTCTGCGCGATGGCGGTCCACAGTTCCTTGGTCAGGGCGCGGCGCTGGCGCACCTGTTCGTCCATGCGCGCCTCGTAGTAGGCGACGGACTGGCCGATGGTCGCCTTGGCGCGATACATTGCGAGGTCGGCGTTGTTGACGAGCTGGTCGCGGCTCTGCGCGTCGTCCGGATAGATGGCGATGCCGATGCTCGCCGACGAGGCGATCGCGGCCTCATCGACCACGACGGTCCCCGTCAGGGCGTTCTCCAGGCGCTGGGTGAAGTCGGCCAGGTCCTCCTGGCGCTGGAAGCGCTTGAAGGCGGCGAACTCGTCGCCGCCGAAGCGCGCCACCATCTCGCCCGGGCGCAGGCATGCGGCGAGCCGCGCGGCGAGCGTCTGGAGCACCTTGTCGCCCACCGCATGACCGCGCAGGTCGTTGACCTCCTTGAACTTGTCGAGGTCGATGCCGAGCACGGCCAGCTTGTCGGTGCCCCGGGCCTCGTCGAGGGCGCCGTCGAGAGCGGCGTTGAAGCTGAGGCGGTTCGGCAGACCCGTCAGGCCGTCGTGGCGGGCCATGTGGGCGATGCGCGCCTCGGAGCGGCGCCGTTCCGTCACGTCCTCGCAGGTGGTGACCCAGGACCCGTCGCCGATCGGCCAGTGGGACAGCGAGATGATCCGCGCCTCGCCGAACTGTTCGGTGATCGTCTCCGGTTCGCCGCGGCGGATGATGGCGAGGTGGCGCTCGGCCATCTCGGCGGCCGTGGCGTCGTCCGGGCAGACGAGGCGGCAGACGTCGTGGAAGGACTGGCCGGTGACGCAGGGCGCGTCCACCCACGAGAAGATGGTCGAGATGCGCCGGTTGCGCAGAATGAGGCGCCCGTCGGCGTCGAAGAGGCAGAGGCCCTGCGACATGTTGGAGAGCGCCAGGTCGAGCCGCCGGGAGCTCTCGCGCAGGTCGTCTTCCCAGGTTTTGCGCTCGGTGATGTCGCGGGTGATCTTGGCGAAGCCGACCAGGGTCCCGTCCTCGCCATGGATGGCGTCGATGACGACATGGGCCCAGAACTGCGAGCCGTCCTTGCGCAGGCGCCAGCCCTCCTGCTCGAACCGCCCCTCGGACCGCGCCGTGGCGAGCGCCGCCTCGGGAAGGCCGGCGGCGCGGTCGGCCTCCGGGTAGAAGCAGGAGAAGTGACGGCCGACGATCTCGGCGGCGGCATAGCCCTTGGCGCGGCGGGCGCCCTCGTTCCAGTTGGCGACGGTGCCGTCCGGGGCGAGCATGTAGAGCGCGTAGTCGGTGACGCCCTCGACGAGGATGCGGAACTGCCGCTCCTGTTCGGCCTGCGCCGCGCGGCTGCGACGCGACATGACGGCCGTGAACAGGGCGAAGCCGAGGACCAGCATGGCGCAGAGACCGACGGCCATGGCGAGGGATTCCGGCGCCATGGTGGAGGCCGAGACCGGCTGGGCCGGATCGGCGCTGACGGTGATGGCCCCCATGCCGGTGAAATGGAGCGAACAGACGGCGACGGCGAGCAGCGCGGCGCCCTGCCAATGGCCGATGCGGTCGCGGCGCCGCGCCGCGAGGAAGGCGAGAGCCGACAGGCCGGCCCCGAAGGCCACCGAGACGGCCACGAGGTCGGCGGACCAGTCGATGCGGCCGGGGATCTGGACCGAGGCCATGCCCAGGTAATGCATGGTGGCGATGCCGAGACCGAAGACGACGCCCCCGGCGGCCGTGCCCGCCTGCCCGGGCAGGGTGAGCGCGACGCTCATGCCGGCGGCCGTGATGACCACGGCGACGGCGAGGGAGGCGACCGTCAGGGCGGTGTCATAGCCGATGACCACGCCGGGATCGTAGGCGAGCATGGCGATGAAATGGGTCGCCCAGACGCCGAACCCCGCCGTGCCGCCGGCGGCGGCGATCCAGCCGAGGCGGCTGCGGCCCTGGGCACCGTGCGCAAGGCGCCCGATGTCGATCACGGCATAGCTTGAGACGAGGCAGACGAGGGCGGCCAGTCCGACGAGCCACCAATTGTGCTCGACGGCGAGACAGGTCAGGACACGGTACATCGGGGGAAGGCACCTGTGAGTTTCCCCAGAGCTAGCCGGGCACACCTTAAGGAAAACTCTCGGCTGCCGGCCGCCCCGCCGCAGGGTTAAGACCCGGCTAAGCGCCCCCGGCCGCCATGGCGCGCGGCGGGCCGGCTTGACTTCGGCCCGCGCCTCTCTGTAAGTAACCAGTGAGTGAATTAAGGCTCCGGTGAGAGCCGTCGGGAGAGACGCTCATGGTTCGGGTGACGATGGCAGGGCGGCGTCGATGAGCGCGCCGCGCATCCGCCTGTCCGATGTCGAAGCCTTCGCGCGCTGGACGCCCTTCGTCCGGCCGTTCCGCTTCGGCGCGGTCACGGTGGAGGGCGCCTTCCAGGCCTTCGTGCGCGTGGTCGTCGAGGTCGAGGGCCATGGCCGCGCCTCCGGCATGACGGCCGAACTGATGCCGCCGAAATGGTTCGACAAGCGGCCGGACCGCACGCCGGACGACACCGTGGCGGATCTGGCGGCGAGCCTCGCGGGGGCCGTGGCGCAGGCGAATGCGCTGCGGCGGCCGGACACCGCCTTCGGGCTCCACGCCGAGCTGCACGGCCGGCAGGCGGCCTGGGCCCGTGCGGCGGACGTCACGCCGCTGTCCGCCTCCTTCGGCGTGGCGCAGATCGACAAGGCGGTGCTGGACGGGCTGGCGAAGGCGCTGGACCGGTCCTTCGTGGCCGTGCTGGCCGGCAATGCCGTCGGCATCGACACGCGCCTGACCCCCGACCTCGCGCAGGCCGCCGTCGAGGCGCGCCTCGCCGCCCTCTCGCCCGGCCGGAGCATCGCCGTGCGCCACACCGTCGGGATGATGGACAAGGTCGAGGGGCCGGACAGCCTCGCCGGCGAGCTGGACGCCGCCGATCTCCGCTTCTTCAAGATCAAGCTCGGCGGCGATCCCGGGGCCGACGTGCGGCGGCTGGTCGAGATCGCGGCGCTGCTCGACGGCCGCGGCATCGATTACCGCGTGACCGTGGACGCCAACGAGCAATATGCCCCGGATGCGCTCGTCGACCTCTTCGCCCGCACGGGGGCCGAGCCGCGCCTCGCCGGGCTGGTGTCGCGACTCCTCTTCGTGGAGCAGCCCTTCGACCGGTGCGTCACCTTCGAGCAGCCGCTGGACGCCGCGGTGGCGGCCCGCGGCGTCATCATCGACGAGGCGGACGACGCCTACGACGCCTTCCCGCGAGCGCGGGCACTCGGCTACAGCGGCGTCTCGTCGAAGTGCTGCAAGGGCTTCTACAAGGCGCTGCTGAACGCCGCGCGCGCCGCCGTGTGGAACGAAGAGGCGGGGGCGCAGCGCCATCTGGTCTCGGCGGAGGACCTCACCTGCCAGCCCGGCCTCGCCGTGCAGCAGGACACGGCTTTCGTCGCCGCTCTCGGCCTCAGCCACGTGGAGCGCAACGGCCACCACTATGTCGACGGCTTCGGCCCCGCGCCCGAGACCGAGGCGCAAGCCTTCCGCGCCGCCCATCCCGGCCTCTACGCCGGCGGCGACCGCGTCCGCCTGGCGGTCGCCTCCGGCCGGCTCGATCTCTCGTCGCTCGCCGCGCCGGGCTTCGCCTCGGGCGCGACGCCTGATCTTTCCTCGCTCCAGCCTCTTTCGATCGTCTCCGCAGAAGGACAACCCGCATGACCAGGACCCTCGGCGTCGTGATGCACGGCGTGACCGGCCGCATGGGCACCAACCAGCATCTGGTGCGCTCCGTCGCCGCCATCCGCGCCCAGGGCGGCGTGCTCATGTCCGACGGCAGCCGCGTGCAGCTCGACCCGATCCTCATCGGCCGCAACGCCGACAAGGTGGCGGCCCTCGCCAAGGCCAACGGCGTGGAGCGCTGGTCCACCGACCTCGACGGCGCCATCGCCGATCCGAACAACCAGATCTTCTTCGACGCGGCGACGACGCAGATGCGTCCGACCCTGCTGGAACAGGCGATCAACGCCGGCAAGCACATCTATTGCGAGAAGCCGATCTCCACCAACCTGCCGGAGGCGCTGAGGATCGTGAAGCTCGCCCGCGACAAGGGCGTCAAGAACGGCACGGTGCAGGACAAGCTGTTCCTGCCCGGCCTGATGAAACTGAAGTCGCTGCGCGACAGCGGCTTCTTCGGCAAGATGCTCTCGGTGCGCGGCGAGTTCGGCTACTGGGTCTTCGAGGGCGACTGGCAGGCGGCGCAGCGGCCCTCGTGGAACTACCGCAACGAGGACGGCGGCGGCATGATCCTCGACATGGTCTGCCACTGGCGCTACGTGCTCGACAACCTGTTCGGGCAGGTGCAGTCGGTCTCGTGCCTCGGCGCCACCCATATCCCCGAGCGGTGGGACGAGAACGGCAAGCCCTACAAGGCGACCGCCGACGACGCGGCCTATGCCACCTTCCAGCTCGAGGGCGGCGTCATCGCCCACATGAACATGAGCTGGGTCACCCGCGTCTATCGCGACGACCTCGTCACCTTCAACGTCGACGGCACGCTCGGCTCGGCGGTCGCGGGCCTGCACGACTGCATGATCCAGCCGCGCAACGCGACGCCGCGCCCCGTCTGGAACCCGGACCAGAAGCAGACGATCGACTTCCGCTCGACCTGGCAGAAGATGCCGGACAACCAGGTCTACGACAACGGCTTCAAGACCCAGTGGGAGATGTTCATCCGCCACGTGGTCGAGGACGCGCCCTATTCCTACACGCTGATGGAAGGCGCCAAGGGCGTGCAGCTGGTGGAATGCGCGCTGCAGAGCTGGAAGGAGCGCCGCTGGATCGACGTTCCGAAGCTGACGGTGTGAGGGGGAGGCAACCATGCTCGACAAGCCGAAGACCGCCGCCAGCGTGCGGCTGCCCACCGCCGGCGGCGGGATCGAGACCTATCGGATCTCGGTGCCGAAGGCCTTTCCCGAGCGGATCACCCGCCCGCTGAACCGCGTGGCGCTCGCGGCGACCCACATGGTCGCCGACCCCTTCGCCGACAACGATCCCTGGCTGACCAACGCCATCGACTGGGACCGCACCACGGCCTATCGCGACTATCTCTGGGGCCTCGGCCTCGGGGTGGCGGAGGCCATGGACACCGCCCAGCGCGGCATGGGCCTCGATTGGGCCGGCGCGCTCGACCTGATCGGCCGCTCGGTGCGGCAGGCGAAGGCGACGCCCGGCGCGGTGGTCTTCTCCGGCGCCGGCACGGACCATCTCGACCCCGCCGAGGCGCGCTCGGTCGACGACGTCATCCGCGCCTACGAGACGCAGTTCGAGGCCATCGAGGCGCTCGGCGGGCGGATCATCCTGATGGCCTCGCGGGCCCTCGCGCGGGTGGCGAAGACGCCGGACGACTATGGCCGCGTCTATGACCGCATCCTGTCGCAATCGGCGCAGCCGGTGATCATCCACTGGCTCGGCGACATGTTCGACCCGGCGCTCGCCGGCTACTGGGGCTCGGCCGATCTCGACGCCGCCACGGACACGGCGGTGGACGTCATCAACCGCAATGCCGCGAAGGTGGACGGCGTGAAGATCTCCCTCCTCGACAAGGACAAGGAGATCGCCATGCGGCGGCGGCTGGCGCCGGGCATCAAGATGTATACCGGCGACGACTTCAACTACGCCGAGCTCATCGCCGGCGACGAGAAGGGCTTCTCCCACGCCCTGCTCGGCATCTTCGACGCCATCGCGCCGGCGGCGGCGGGCGCGCTCTCGGCGCTGGCGGACGGCGACACCGCCACCTTCCACGACATCTTCGCGCCGACCGTTCCGCTGTCGCGGCACATCTTCAAGGCGCCCACGCGGTTCTACAAGACCGGCGTCGTTTTCGTCGCCTATCTCAACGGCCACCAGGACCATTTCACCATGGTCGGCGGCCAGGAGAGCACGCGCTCGACCCGGCATCTCGCCGAACTCTTCCGCCTCGCCGACCAGGCCGGGATCTTCCGCGATCCCGACATGGCCGCGGCCCGGATGGCGGCGGTCATGGCGACCCGCGGCGTGGGGTGAGGCGGTTGGGAGAGTGACCGACCCTGCATCAGCCAAGTGCGTCCTTCGAGGCTCGCCGCCGGACGATGCTCACGCATCGCCGGGGGCTCGCACCTCAGGATGAGGAGGTGGTGCATGGCACCCCGGACGATCCGGGCTCACACCCCGCGGCTTCGTCAGGCTCGATGCAGGTCTTTCCTTCCTCATCCTGAGGTGCGAGGCGAAGCCGAGCCTCGAAGGACGCACTTCGCTGATGCAGTCCGCTGCTGGTCCCCGTTTCGTCACAACAGGCCCTGACACTCCGATGCGCGATTTCTCCACCGACCATTCCCTCCTCTCCATCAACACCGCGACGGTGAGGAAGCAGGGCGATCTCCTCGCCATCATCGAGGCCTGCGCCCGCCACGGCATTCAGGCCATCTCGCCCTGGCGCGACCAAGTGGCGACGGTGGGGCTCGATGCCGCGGTATCGGCCGTGAAGACCCACGGCATGAAGCTCTCGGGCTATTGCCGGGGCGGCATGTTCCCGGCCGATGCGTCGAAGCGGCAGGAGGCGCGGGATGACAACCGGCGTGCCGTCGACGAGGCCGCGGCGCTCGGGGCCGTCTGCCTGGTGCTGGTGGTCGGCGGCCTGCCGCACTATTCGCGGCCCGGTTCCGCCGTCTCGCACGATCTCGGCGCGGCGCGGGCCCAGGTCGAGGACGGCATCGCCGAGCTGCTGGACTACGCGAAGCCTGCCGGCATGCCGCTCGCCATCGAGC
>LNFM01004775.1_pt1 | contig 24501 bp, 24 predicted proteins | sample 596031 | NCBI WGS metagenome assembly LNFM01 (sample SAMN04254537, study PRJNA301005) | activated carbon metagenome | isolation source: dual media filters at the Ann Arbor, Michigan drinking water treatment plant | place: USA: Ann Arbor | reverse complement strand
CCCCTCGGCGGAGCGGACTTCAGGCTTTCCTGCGTTCCTCGAACTTCGCCCAACTCAGCATCGGCTCGGAATAGAACGACAGATAGCTGCGCTTGTCTCGGACCAGTTCTGCGAAATCCACGCCCTCTTCGAGCATCTTGCACAGGCAGAATCCGTCCATCAGGATGATCGACTTGGACGGATTCTGTTTGAGCAGAGCCACGGCGTTTTCGGTAACACCGTTGATCGCCAGGAACAAGCCCATCACACCGCTGCCGGACCGCGCCAGCTTTCCGTTCAGGGAATCCAGACAGTTGTGGTCGCACCGAGGTTTCGTCCACTTGCACTCCACCAAAAAATGCAGGTCATTGGCCAACTGGAAGGCGCCGTCGATCTGTTCGCCGCCCGAGTTGCGGCGGAATGGTTGCTCGGCTCGGATGTCGCACACTTCCAGGACTTGCTGCAGTATTTGCTCCAAACCGTAACCTCGCGCCTGGTAGCGGTCAGGGTCGGTAGCTGCCAGATTGTCGTATCGCTCAAGAATCGGCTGATAAGCTGCTCGCCGAACTTGTGCCGGAGATGCTTGGGGTCTGGTGGCCGCCGGCACTGGCGCGGGTGCGGCGGTGGTCGCCGCAGAGGATGGTGGGTGTGACACCTTAGGCGCCGTCCGTCTCTTCACCACGCCGAACTGGACCTGTCCAGAATCCAGGGAACGCACTCCGAAACCCTCGTAGGCAAGGACCTCGTTAACGTCCTTGAAAGCCTGGGTCCGGTCGGTCGACGCGTCGCGGAAATATCGGGGATGGAGCAGTTCGCGGATGATTTCCTTGATCACGTCGCTGGGAGTGGTGTTGTCCGAACAGGTCTGGTCGCTCAATTCCTCCAGCCAGGCTTCGACTGCGCCCAACCGCGTGCCATTGAGGGAAGCGTTCTGAACCCCGCAGTTCTTAAAAAACTTCCCGATTTCAGCGCCAGTTCGGTAGGGGAAGGCCTCCCAGCGAAACTTGTCGGACTGACCGTGCGCGCCGCAGATCATCTCCGCCAACGTGGTCAAAGTAGCTGGACGTAACTTCATCTCGGTCAGTTTCACACCGGCTCGTCTAAGCCCTCGGAGAGACTGCGCCAAGCCGGAACGCCGCTTTTTTACCTCGGGGACCTTCATCCTCAGGGTAAGGGGGGCTCCCTTCCCCCTCGGCCCCGTCCCGTCGGCATCCCACCTTAGCTGGCTCTCGGGACGGGGTGTCAAGGGTAAAGGCGCTTCGCGCCCTCGCTGACGCTCGCCCTTGACACCCCGCCCTCGGCCAGCTGTGGGTGGGATCGCCGACGGGCCGAGTCCGAGGGGTAAGGGGGCGGGTGCCAGGCGGGGGCTTTTTTAGTTGGCTCAGGCGGGGGTCTGGTCCGTTGAACAAAGCCAATCCGTACGCCAAAAAAAAAAGACAAAAGATCCGGTAACTATCTAAGCAAATCGTACAGGAACCGGCTCAACCTGTCACGAAGACTTAGGTTCACTAAAACAATCGATTTGGGGGCCCGTCACTATGCGTATTCTCACTCCCTCCGCTACTCGCCAGTTGCTGGCTGTCATCCCGCCGCGTTCGCCTTTTGGTGTCCGTGATCACGCGGTCATCCGCCTGTTCGCCCAAACCGGCCTGCGTGTCGGTGAAATGGTCGGTCTCAACGTCGGCCACGTCTTTGGCCAGGTGCCTTTCGATCAGATCGACCTGCCGGCCGCCATCTGCAAGGGCCGTCACTCGCGCTGCATTCCGCTCAATCCGGCTGCTCAGCAGGCCGTCCAAGATCTGGTCGACTTCCTCAAAATGCGAGGCTTCCAGGCCAATCCTGATTCCCCATTACTGCAAGACCGCCGGCACCGCCGGTTGCCGGCGCGTGAAGTGCAGCGCCTGGTGCAGGTCCACCGCGAGGCGGCCGGTTTGCCCGTGCGCGCTACCCCACACACCTTCCGCCACAGTTTTGCTTCCCATTTGGCCACCCGCGTCTCGCTGCGCGTCGTCCAGCAACTGCTCGGCCACCGCTTTCTTGCTTCCACCGAAGTCTATTTGCACACTCAGCCCGCCCAGTTGGCGCAGGCCGTGGCGACTCTCCCCGCCTTTTAGGGTCCCATCGCGCCCGGTTCGGGCGCTGTGGTAAACTGCGACCCGCCGTGTTCAGTCCGAAAGAAGCTCTTCCATGAACCACTTTGCGCAAATACTTCAGCAACTTCACCGGGACACCCGGGCCTGTCTCCAGGCCGTATGTTCGGGCCATCGGGACAGCATTTCGGAAGTTGAGGCCGCCGTTCAGGCCGGTCCCATGCAACCTCATCTCCAGCGCCTGGTCGACCTCGGCCTGGTCGTGCTCCAGGACCTCCGTTGGGAACCCACCTGGTTGGGCCACGGTGTCCACCACTGGAATCAACAGCTCCTTTGGGCGGAATCGACCGGCGACGCGGAATTACCGGAACCGCGCCCTGAGGAGAACGGCGACCTGGTGGTGGTGGGCTGTGAGAAATACCGGCCTCTTTACTGCCGTCCGGGCTACTGCTGGTGCGGCATGATCCGAAGCGATCACGCCAGCGAAGCGCCAGAAACCGCTGCCCATTTTCTGGCTCATACCCGCCAGCGCAATCGTCGCGAGGCCCTCTGGAACCGGACTTCGGGCCGCCCCATCCTGGAGCTTTACGGCAAGCTCTTCGAAGACCAGCTGGTGGCGCTGCGTCAAGTGCATCAGAAACGCGCCGACGGCATCTCCGCCAGCGAATTGGGGAAGGCGTTGCGACCACGACTTGAGGCAGGCGGCCGCGTTCTCAGTTACGTGGACCACCAACTGGGGGAAAAACTGCTTGAGCGCCTGGCCGAGTTGGACTTGGTCCTGGCCGACGAGGGCAGCACCTATTGGTATCCCACCTTCGACGGCACCGGCGTAGCCAACTGGAGCGATCAGCTGCTGGGGCCAGCTCCACGCCCAGAGCCGCGGCTGGGAGAAAATGGTGACTGGATAGCACCTCGGGCATGCGGCCACTATCGCGCCCTCTTTACCGCTCCGGGCTATTGCTGGTGCGGTCATTCCCAATCCAAGCATCGGTCCTAAATTCAAGCTGCGGCCACGGCCTGAACTAAGGGCTCTCCACCTTGACCATCGCGCCGTCCGTGACCGCCTCTTTGCCTTTGCTGATGACGGATTCGCCACCGCTGAGGCCTTCCAGAACTTCGCTGAAGCGGGGACCCTTAAAACCGATTTTGACAGGCTTCTTCTTGGCTTTGCCCTGCTCGACCAGGAAGACGGAGGTCTTGCCCTTTTCATCCAACACGGCCGAGCTGGGCACGGCCAGGGTGTTGGGGTGGGATTCCAGACTGATGAAGCAATGCACGAACATGCCCGGTTGCAGCTTGAAGTCCGCATTGGCAAAGTCGGCCTCAGCCTGCATGGTGCGGTCGCTTTCGCTGCGCAGCGCATGACCCACGCGAGTGATGTGGGCGTTAAACTTTTCTTTGGGCAAGGCCTCGCTGGAGAATTCCAGCGCCCGGCCGGGCTTGACCGAGGGAGCTTCCATTTCGGGGATGCGTAAAACCACCGTGAGAGAACGCTCGTCGACCACCTCCAAGACGGGCTGACTGGCGTTTGCCATGAGGGCGCCGCGGTCCAAATAGCGCTGGCTGACCACACCGGCGAATGGCGCGCGCAGCAAGGTATAGTCGCGCCAATCCTGGGCTTTCAAGACTTCCTGGAGGCGCGCCTGGGCGCTGCTTTGGGAGCCCAGGGCCTGTTGACCCAAAGCGATTTCTTGCTGCTGGGCCGCGGCCTGACGCCGCTCCAGGCCGCGGGCCTGGAGTTGGGCGGCTTTCTCCGTTTCGCGGGCTGCCGCCAGTTGGCCCTGGCTGAGTTTCACCTCTGACCAGGACTGGTCCAGCAGTTGCCGGGCAATCAGCCCGTGGTCCTCATCGTAAACGGCCTTGAGGCGGCGATAGCTATCGGAGCGAAAGCGGTAGCTGGCCTCGGCCTCCTGGCGTTGAGCCTGGCTGGCTCGGGCCTGAGAGCGAGCACGCTCCATTTCGCTGCCGGCAGCGGCGGAAAGCTGGCTTTGAGCTGACTGTTGAGACTGGAGCGAAAGGGTGTCGCTGTGTGCTTTTTCCGCTTCGGCCTGAGCTTTGCTGGCCTCGCGCTCCAGCTCTGGCGCGTCCAGAACGGCCAGGACCTGGCCGGCCTGGACTCGATCGCCGATGTCCACTCGCAGTTCTTTTAGATAGCCGGAGACCTTGCTGTAGATTTTGGCACTGCGGCGCGCTCGCACATCGCCGGGCAATTCCAAAATGCGGCTGACCTCCCGACGATTGGTCACGGCGGTTTGGACCGAGAGGGGGGGCGCGGTGTATTTGGCAGCCGGTGCTGATCGAGACGTGCAGCCGGGCAACAGTAGCCCGGCCAGCAGCAAAGAAAACGGAGCGGGTTTGGTCATGAAGCCTCCACAAAGTCGGGAAACAGATGCCCCGTCACATACAACAGTTCTAACCAGGCCAGCCAGATTTCGGCCCGGTTGCGCAGCAGCAAACTGGCGGAGCGCACCCGAGTCAATTCGGCCTGCTGCACCTCTAAGAGGTTCCCCAGGCCCAAGCGATAGCGGGTGCTGGCCAGTTTGACCGAATCCTGAGCGGCCTTTTCTTGCTGTTCCAAAGCCGGCCGGCGCTCACGTTGACTTACAAAGCGAATGCGCGCTTGTTGCACCTCCAACTGCACCTTCTGCAGGACCTCCTGCTCGGCGGCCAGAGCCGCGGCCAGCTTGGAGTCTTCCTGACGAATCTCCGCCTGCACGCCACCGGCGGTGAAGACGGGCACGGTCAAGGCCAGGCCCACTCCGTAGGTATTGGGCGTGGAGGCGGGACCGTTGAGGTTGGCGATGTAACCGCCGGCAGCATAAAAGTTCAGGCTGGGATTGTAGCCGGACTGAGCCATTCCCAGCGAAGCCTGAGCGGCCTCCACCTGGTGGTGGGTCGCTTTCAATTCGGGCCGGGCCGCCTGGGCGGCGGCCAGATCTTGGTCTAAGGAGGTTGGCCACTCCTCGAGCGGCGCGGGCAGAGTCTCTAACTGAAGGTCCAGCGAGGGAGGATTGGGTTCGCCCATGGCCGCCCAAAGGGTCGCCTGCGCCGATTGCAAACCCCCCTTCAATTCCAGCGTTTCGGATTGAGCCTGAGCCAGGTCGGCCTGGGCCAGTCCATTGTCCACCCGTGAAACCAGGCCCGCTCGGTAGTGGGCCAGCGTCTGGCGAACCAGAGCGCTCCGGGTGGTCTCGGTTTGGAGCGCCAGCGCCAGAAGGTCACGAGTCAGCAGAACTTCGCCGTAGGCACGAACCGCGTTGAGGGAGAGGCGAGCCCTCTGCAACTGGCTCTCTTCCTGAGCGGCCTGGCTCAGATGCTGCTGGGCCAGCAGCCGCTGACTGGTGCGTCCGAAGTCAAAGGTCTGGAGAAAAATCAGATCGCCCCCGGCGCTTTGAGCGAAGCCAGCGTTGGTCAGGCCCGGCAGGCGGAAGTTGGGAGCGCCAGGGGGTCCGGTCTTGCCCACTGCTTCCAGGTTGAGATGTGGATAAAGGTCGCTTTCGATGCGGTCGCGAGCGGCCTCAGCGGCCTGGGCCAGAGCCAGCTGCCGGAGCATGCTGGGATTGCAACGCACGGACCGTTGCATCGCTTCTTTCAGCGTCAGGTGGGTCTGGGCCATTCCTGATGCGGTCAGTGCCAGTGCTAGAAACAATGCTTTTCTCATACGCCTTCAAACACCGTGCTTTCCGGATCATCCGGGTCGAGCGAACTCTTCTGGGTGGGTCGCGGACAGACCAGGGCATAGAGCGAGGGCAGCACAAAGAGGGCGCTGAGAGTGGCCCCCAACAATCCGCCTTCGACCGCCCGCCCCAGGGGAGCCGTCTGCGAACCGCTGGAGCCCAGGCCGATGGCCATCGGCAACATCCCCATGGCCATGGCCAGGGCGGTCATCAGAATGGGGCGGGAACGAGCCTGCAAAGCCTGCTGTCCTGCCTGTTGGGCCGAGACCTGGGAGGTATGCAGGGTGCGCGCCGCGCTCACCAACAGGATGGCATTGGAAACACCCACACCAACCGCCATGATGGTGCCGGTAAAGGACTGCAGGTTCAAACTTGTGCCGCTCAGCCAGAGCACCGCTACGGCTCCGCTGAGAGCGGCCGGAATGGAGCCCATCACCACCAGAGCGGCCGCCAGACTTTGAAAGTTGGCCCAGAGCAGCAAAAGCATGGCTCCCACGGCCACGGCCAGACCGAACCACAGACTGCTTTGCAGTTCCTGGAGGGGCGGCACCTGACCGCGCAGGGCCACCGAAACGCGCGGAGGGCGCTGGCCTTCCAGGCTGGCCAGAGTCTCGCGCAACTGCTGCGCAACCTGGCCCAGACTGGTGCCGGCGTAATTGGCCGAAAGAGTGACGGTACGCTGCATGTTGTAACGGTCGTATTGTCCCACTGTCTGCGTGGCCACCACGCTGGCCAGATTGCGCAGCAGGGTGGTGCCGTGCGGACCCGCGTCGACGGGCACATTGAGCAAGTCAGAGACCGACTTGAGCTGGCTGCGGGGCAATTCTACCTGCACGCTGTAGGCGATACCCGTCTTGGGGTCGGCCCAGTAGCCGGGACTGACGAAGCGACTGGAAGAAGTGGCCGCCACAATGGAGCGGGCAACCTTGGCCACGCTGGCCGACATCTCGGCGGCCCGTTCCCGATCAATGGTCACTTCCAGCGCCGGGAAATCCAGGGCTTCGGCATACTGCACATCCCGCAGGGCGGGTAAGGAAGCTAATTTGCTCTCCACCAGGGCGGCAAAGGCGCGGTTGGCGGCCAGGTCCGGGCCAAAAATGGAGACTTCCAGGGGAGTTGGGGATCCAAAGCTGAGAACACGGTTCAGAATATCGCCGGGCTCAAAGGAAAACTTCAGGTCGGGAAAGGCTTGCCCCAGTTGGACCCGGAGGGTTTCTTTGAAGGCCTCGACGCCCAGGGAACCGGGCTTCAATTGAACCTGCACCACCGCTTCTTGGGGTCCGGAAGTCCACAGGTAAATGTTGTTGATCGGGTAGCTGGAAGGCTGGGTGCCCACCAGAGCCAGACTCAACTGCAGATTTCCCGGGCCGGCCAGGGCCCGGATGGTGTCCAAGACCCGCAAGGTAAGCTGTTCGGTATTTTCCAGCCGGGTGCCGGCCGGCGCTCGCAGGCGCAATTGAAACTGACCCTCGTCCACGGCCGGAAAAATGTCCCGGCCGAGCCGGGGCAATAGCAACAACAACACCAGCACCACCCCCATCAGGTAAAGCGCCAGCGCCAGCGGCCCACCCGTAGCCGGCTGCCAGCGCCAGGAGTTGGGGCGGGGGGGAGCACCCAGCCACCAGCAGCACAACACCGGCACCAGGGTGCGGCTCAGCCCATAAGAGGCCATCATGGCGAATCCTACTGCCAAAGATAGGGGCTTAAATAGCGCGCCGGCCGCTCCCGTCATGAAGAAAGAAGGCACGAAAACGGCCAGGATGCACAACATCGAGACGAGGAGCGGCAGGGCAATTTCTCGACCTGAGTCGACAACCGCTCGATGCAAGGATTTCCCCAGTGCGCGGTGATGGTGAATACTCTCGATGGTCACGGTGGTTTCGTCCACCAGAATGCCGACCGCCAGAGCCAGGCCGCCCAGCGTCATCAAGTTGACGGTCTGGCCGCTCGCAGACAGCCCGACCATGGCCGCGGCCAGAGCCAGAGGGATGTTGAGCACTACGATGAGGGCACTGCGCAGATCTTTGAGGAACAGCAGCACCATCAAGCCGGAAAGCACGGCCCCCAGCAAACCTTCCAGGAGCAGGCCGGTGATGGCCCGGTGGACCGAACCGGACTGGTCGAACTGGTAGCTGACCTTGACGTCGTCAGGCAAGACCGCCTGGAACTTCGGGAGGTTTTGCTTGACCAGTTCCACCACGGCCAGGGTGCTGGCGTTCGACCGTTTGGTCACCGGAATGTAAACCGTGCGTTTGCCGTTCATGAGCGCGTAGGCGGTGGGGATGTCGCTGGCGTCCTCGACCTGGGCCAGGTCGCCCACGTAAAGCCGTGAGCCTTCGCCTGTGCGCAAAGGAATCTTGGCAAAATCGCGCACATCGCTAATCAGGGCGTTGGTGGGCACGATCGGGTTGTTGTCCCCGACATAGGCGCTGCCGGCCGGGCTGATGCTGCTGGCCGAGGCCACCGCCGCTACCACCTCGTCAGGGGAAACTCGGTAGGCCTGGAGGCGGTCCTGGCGCAGGCGAATGACGATGGTGCGGGCATTTCCCCCGAAAGGCGGGGGCGCCGAGACGCCGGGTAGCGTGGCGAAAAGCGGCCGCACGCGATTGAGAGCCATATCCTGGATGGCTCCCACTGATTGGGTCTCGCTTTCGAAAACCAGGTTGCCGACCGGCACACTGCCGGCGTCAAAGCGCATAATGAATGGGGGCAGGGTGCCGGCCGGCATAAACGAGCGGGCCCGGTTCACGTAGGACACGGTCTCCGCCATGGCCTGCGACATCTCGGTGCCGGGATGAAACTGCAGTTTGATTAGGGCCGTGCCCTGGATGGACTTGGATTCCACGTGCTCGATGCCCGTGATATAGAGGAAATGATACTCGTAGTAGTAGGTGAGAAACCCCTCCATTTGCGCCGGGGACATCCCGCCGTAGGGTTGGGCCACGAAGATGACGGGCACCCCCATTTGCGGCAGAATGTCCCGGGGCGTGCGCAGCACCGCTCCCCAGGCCAACACCAGCACCGTCAGTGCCAGCACCAGCACGGTGACCGGCCGGCGCAAAGCGAAAGAGACGATATTCAAGAAGTGAGCGCCTGATACAAGCCGTCCATAATCACACTGCCTCGCTCCAGTGCCTGTTCGTCACTGTCGCAGGCCAGACGCAGGGCGCGAAAAACCAGATTGATTCCCGGACTCTCCAAAGTCTCATCGGCGTCGGCCAGGATGTCGGCACCGTGAATGATGCGAGCGATTTGTTCCAAAACGGGATCGTCGAGTTGATGAAGAGCCAGCACCGTCTCGAAGGTGCAGCGGTTCTGGTGGTGCCCCCATTCCACGCCGTGCATGTCAAAAGGAATAGCACTTGGCGGAGGTTCCTGACCATCTAAGAACACAAACTGGGCCTCGGGGTCGAGAAAGCGGCGAATAAGCCAGGCGGTGGCCACCCGGTCGACGTGGATGTGAGCGCGAGTACAGTAAATCAAGGGGTCCCCCAGTTCTTGTAAAGCTCGTCGAGCGAGTTCTTGAGACGATGCAGCCGGGCATCCACCTCGGGATGCTGGCGGCTGCCAAAATAAGCCAGCGAACGCACTCTCAGATAAGCGATACGCTCCCGCTTGAGGTCTTCTTCGGCTCTCTCCAAAACCGCCTGGTCGACCGGACCTTGTAAACGGAGCTGAAGTTCATCCAGGCGCTCCAGAATTTCCACCATTCGCTCATCCGCCAGGTTCTGGAAATCTTGAATGAGACGAGCATCCCCACCCGGCAGGCTGGATTTTCCCTGGAACAGGTGACAGGTTCCGCCCATTTCCTCGATGCTGGTCGCCAGATACTGCATATTCTCGTCCAGGTCCGCGCGGGCCGGCAAAAGGCAGGCCGCGTCCTGTAAGTAGACGGCTCCCATGCGCTGCAACTTACGCCAGATCTGCAGACGCAAGCGACTGGGTTGCGAGGGAATTTTGTAGACCAGGAGGTTCCACTCTTGAGAGTCTCTGCTCGGCAACTTGCTGTTTCTTTCTTTCTTGTAACTATTGTTACAGGGAAGGCGCATCATAGTCTATGCGCCTGTCTCTCGTCAATCGGTGGTCCGGCGATTTAGATCACCTCGAAGGGACCACTGACCTGAGACCGAACGCGAACCGGGATGTGGTCCTGGGCGCGGAAGCTCTGATTTGCACCGGCATTCCTTTTGCCGTGGTCGGCGGAGTGGCCAGACTCTGGCTGCGCGCTTTGCCGGTCTCGATCTCGGCCTTGATCGGCTTTGTGGCCCTGGCCGGCGTGGCCACGCCGGCTCGCAGAACTTCAAAGAGAGCATTCGCTCGAGTGCGCCTATCAGATCGCGGATAGCCGCCAAGTGCGCAGTTGGGTTCTGGAGCGTAGCGTGCTATTCGGCCTGGTCGGGGAATTGACAGACGCCGACCTGCGAGGTCTGGAATCCAGAGAAGTCGGCCGCGACTCCTTGCAGCTCATGGCGCCGAGAAGCCACCCGCTGCTGACCCGCAACAAGCTTAGCCCCTCGGATTTCCGCCAGCAAACCCTCCTGATGCGTCCTCCCGGCTCCAGTATCAGGACCCGCGCCGAATCCATGCTGGCCTCAATCCTGGGCCACTTCCACCACGTAGTCGAACTCAACAGCGGCGAAGCCATCAAAGAAGCGGTGCTGGCCGGTCTCGGCCTGGCCGTCCTGTCCACCTGGAGCGTCCGGCGCGAACTTCAAGAAGGCCTCATCGTTCCGCTGGATTCGCAGCGCTGGAACCAGCTTCGCCCGATTTACCTGATCCGCAGAGCCGGCCGCCCACTCAGAGGTCAGGTCGCCTTCCTCTGGGATTTCCTGGCGAGTGACATAGGCGCGGCCCAAAGTTTCACCCCCTAAGCTGCTCTGAAAGGATCTGGTAAGCCATCCTCTCGGCGTCCGTGGAGCTGTAGGTCCATTCCTTTACCTGTGCCAGGTCTCGTCCTTACGATAGAGATTTCCCACAATCTATCTCCAATTTCATCGAGCGCAGTTCAAATAGGAATAGACTGTTTGCCGGCTGACGCCCAGTTCTCGAGCCACACGCGCCATCTTCTCACCGGCATCGAGACGTTCTCGAGCCGTTTCGACCTGATCGTCCGTTAAGGCTCGTTTTCTACCCGCGTACGCCCCACGCTGCCTGGCCAAAGCAATCCCCTCGCGCTGTCGCTCCAAGATCAAAGACCGCTCGAACTCGGCCACGGCTCCCAGCATCGACAGCATCAGTTTAGCCATCGGGTTGGAGCCAGCGCCAGGCTCGAAGCTGAGATTCTCGCGCACGAAGCGGACTTCCACGCCCTTTTCATTCAGAGTCTGCACGGTGCCCAGCAGATCTCCTAAGTTACGCGCCAGTCGGTCCATGGAGTGTACGAATAACACATCGCCGCGGCGCAGAAAGCGGGCGGCCGCCTCCCACTGCTGCCGCTTCAAATCCTTGCCGCTGGCGTGGTCCTCAAACACCTCGTCCAGCTCCACGCCCTCCAACTGCCGGTCCGTGCGCTGCTCCCAGCTGCTCACCCGCCTGTAACCGACTCTCGCCATCTCGTCCTCCAAAGTGTCCAACCAGTTCTAAGACTTAGTACGACACCTGTCCAAAAACTCATGCAAGGACTTCAGATGGACAGAAAAAGCCTCCGTGCGAGGTGTCAAACTAAGGTGTAATCTAACTGGACGCTGGATGTTACGCAGACGGACCTTTGCAAAACGCGCCGATACAATTCAGAGGAATCTGAATTGTATCGAACTCATTAGACCTAGGTTCCGTCCCTCCCCACCACGGTGTCGTAGAGCCCGTAATGCGTGAGCCCCTCATGGCTTTCGATGCCCGTGTATCGCAGTGAGGCATCCTCGTAACGGCGAAACGCGAATACCGCCTGGTTCATCTGCTCGGTGTTGAATACTTTTAGTCGAACGAGCAAATGAAAGTCATTCACCGTCAGGCCGGTGACTGCCTGGAACAGGTCCGGCTCCAGCTTCGTGATTACGTCTTGCAGCGTGTTCTCACGAAAGTCCGTTAGATACATAAACGCTGGAATGCGCGTCGCAAACTTGATTAGCTTCTCCTGTACAAGCTTACGCTTAGACTTGTATTCCTTTTCTTCTTCAGTGAGTTCTCTCTTCTCTCTGTCCGTAAGCGCCTCGCCATTGGCCTTATTCTTGAGATCTTTGACCTTCTCGCTCTTGTTGATGATGGTTTCTATGATGTTGTCGCCAAGCGCACGCCAGCCCTCGATGCGATCCACAGCGGCCATGGCCTCGGGGTTATCCAGGATTCGTCGTAGCGTGTCGTTGTCCACATTCACCAGCAAGGCGCTCTCCCATTTACGCGCCAGCAGAGTGGCCGACGTGCCCGCCATCGCAATGTCGAGTATTCCGCCCGCATCGATCTGCGTCATGTTCGCGCCATCGTAGGCTAGCACCGGTAGGAATGATACGAGGTCTTTGACGGCGTTTTCTGGATTCGGTTCGCCCGGTGAGAGCCCGATGCCATATTCGGATAGCTGACGGAGCGCGCGCGTGGGAGCGAAGTCGAACACGTAGCAAACGGGCTTAAGAATTTCTTCCTCATTGGGGTTGTCGCCATTAGGATTCTTGATAGACCACGGTGATTGCACGCGGAACGCCGCCTGGAAGTAGGACTCAGGCGACTTCAAGTTACGCAGCATCAGGATGGACGACCATTGCGGTACGGTGACCCCGGTCGTCAGCTTGCCACACGAGAGCGTGATGCTCTTGGTGTAGAATCCGCTGCGAATCGCCTTGCGCACTGGCGGCAGCGCTTCCAGGCCGATCCCAGCCGAAGCCCCTGCCGCCATAACGACCTCATAGTCGTGCCAAAAGGTGTTGTGCTTTTCGGCCAGCAGGTTTGCCATCGCTCGGCAGGCGGCGACGTTGGGCAGAAACCAAAACGAATGCTGCAAATACGGCAGCAGGCGCACGTCCGAATAAGGGAACGGCGGACGCGTGCCGGTCTTGAGATGCTCTATAGCCTTAGGCGCGTACGAGCCCCGGATAATTTCCAGCCACTTCTGCACGTCGCTCTTGTGCGTAAACTGCGCCGTCTCGACCGTCCCCTTAGCCTCGAAGAAAGCGTTGAGGTCAAATTCGTCGAACTCGCCGGCGCTTGCGATGGCCACCAGTTCGTCCGGCATCTGATAGGTGAGTAAGCGCATCTGCGGCAGCGCGCCGTAGGGGCTCCACTTGCCTGGGTTCTCGGCCGCGAATGCCTCCTTGGCGCGCTGCTCGTCGGTATAGGTCCAGTTGAAGATCTGTTCTTCGATGAACTCGCCGGTGGCCAGCGCTCTGAACGGCGTGCCGGATAGATAGAGGTATGCCTTGGTAGTTATTGGGAGGAACTCAGTCTCGTTCTCCGACAGGACAGTGAAGTCTTCGTTCACCACTTGAAGCCCGGGACCATATTCAAGCATGGCCTCTTTCTTCGCGACTGCATCCTCCTCGCCCTCAAACAGCTCCTTCGCAGTGTCGCGCCATGCGCCGAAGTGGTATTCGTCGAACACAACGAGGTCCCACTTCACTTTGTGGAGCCATTCGTTTTTGGGCTTTATGTTGCCCACCGCGTCGCGGCCGAGCAGGTCCTGGAAGGAGCCAAAGTAAACGGCCGGCCTGCCCGGATCTATTTCAGTTGGATCGCGGCCGGAAGACTTGGAGAGATACTGCCAGCCGTCGAAGTCCATGTGATGTTCGAGGTCTGTCTGCCATGCATCCTCGACGGCTGGCTTAAACGTCACCACGAGGATACGCTTGGCCCCGAGCTTTTTTGCTAGCTGATAGGTCGTGAACGTCTTACCAAAGCGCATCTTCGCGTTCCAGAGAAAGCGCGGCACTACGTGCATGTCCTCTTTCCAGATGGAACAGAAGTAAGCGTGGGTCTTATTCACGGCCTCGGCCTGTTCCAGCCGCATCGGGAATGTTTCGGAATGCGTTCCAGTGAACTTCTGGCCGGTGCGGAGTTCGGTGAGGACTGTCTTCACGTCCCCGATCGAACAGCGCATCCACTCCAACTCCACTTTCTCGAAGCCCTTCTTGATGAGCGCCGCGCGTACGTGATGATCTGTGAAGATCGAGCTATCGTCGCGCTCGGCGGATTCGTCAAGTTCGATGGTGTAGTTCTTTATAGCGGCGGTTTTGAGCTGTTCGGCGACGCGCTGCTTAACGTCACGCGTAGTTTGTCCGATCTTAAGGAGACCTTGGTGGGCCTGGTCGTCGATTGCATAGGCATAGATGCGAGGCCGAGCCTCCGGCTTCGGCGTAAGTATTTCATCGATAGTTTTAGGCATCCTCAGAGTCTCCACCAGGGTTCATTGGGCGCACAAATTTCTCAATAAACGCAATTTCATCGGCGGCGATGCCATACTTTGCGTAGAGTTCCTCGTCGGTCCACTTCTTTGTCCACTGTTGTGTTGGAACGAAGGTGTAGACCTTTCGCGTTGTGTCTGCGGATGGCTTGTGCAGAAGAATCAGGAGGCGAGTCAGCCGACAGGAGAGGTAGGACAAGACACTCTCGGCTTCAGTCTTCAAGTCGAATGGGCCTATATGCATGTAGGTCCACGATGAGATGCTGCCGGGCTCCCCGATAAATGGTGTACTAAGGATCTTGTGAGGGTAAGTGTCTTTGTTGCCTGTACCGGGAGCAGCGCGTCCAATAAAGACTTTCCATTTGTCGAAGACGGCTCGTTCCTTCGTAACGTCCTCTCGCGAGATGTACCCGACTCCACCGTTTCTGTAGACCTTGAGGTCATCCCCTGATTTCGTCGCTTTCCCCCTAAACGTGCTCTCGAGCCCGAATGCGCCAATCGAGCTGACTAGGTTCATAAACTTCTTCGACTCCGGGAGCTCCAGAGATTTGTCGCTACCCGTTTCTGCAGCAACTACTTTTTTGAGGATAGACAAACCTTCATTGAAGCGAATGAACACATCCGCGCCCACTTCGAGAAGTGCGCGGGTGGCTGTCGAGGGGGGCTCATTTTTGTAGTATGTACTGACGCGACAGTTCCCAGGATTGTCCCGGTTCCAGAGGAAATAGCAGACCCCGCCTTTGAGGCCGACCCCTGGGAACACATCAGAAGCGGTGAGGTAGTCGTCGATTGAGCGCAGGCGGTAGTCGGTAAGCATTGACTCGCGGAACTCGTCTAGGCCCATTCCCCCTGAGAACCACCGTGCCGGGATAACCATACAAAGGAATCGGGGGTCAAGCGCCTTGGCCTGCTGGACGAACTGCTGGTAGATGGGGCGTGCTTGCGTGCCGAATCCGTCCGTATTGAGTTGATAGGGCGGGTTTCCGATGATCACGTCAAATTGCATTTCGTCTCCGAATAACTCGGCGACCCGAGTCTTAATGTCGTCGGTGTGAATGAACGCATAAGCGTGGGTTTCTAACCCTTCGCCCCGGTCGAGCACGTTCTGGCTAACTCCACAATACTTGCATTTGGCGGCCGCCCAGGTGTGCTCAGTTCGTTCGAACCAGATGTTGCCCGTGTCACTGGAGAAACTCCGAGCGATCGAGTGCTCGCTGTTGGCGTGCTTCGAGCAATACACGCTGCGCCGTGCCAACAGGCTAGTGAGGTGCGTGATGGCGATGCCGAAGACCTGCCTGGTCAGGATGTGATCGACACGCTCCTGAAGGAGCGGAATCTCTTTGGCTAATCCCTCGGTGAGGCGACTGACGATCCTACGCAGGAACACGCCTGACTTGGTGCACGGATCGAGGAACTTCGCGGTCTTGTCTGCCCACAGGTTCGCACCGTTGTGGTCGGCCGCCCAGGCTTCGGCCACCGAGTCCAGCATCCGGTCCGCAAATTCGGGCGGTGTGAACACCTCGTCGTTCGAGAGATTCGCGATGCACGTAAGCACATCGGGGTTGCGACCTCGCAAGGAAAAAGTAGCTTTTGCGTCGTCAGCCATCGGCCAATTCCTTTACTGTAGTCGTCGGATAGGACTTGGTGGGCGTGAAAAGTTCATGTTTGCCCAAGTGGGCGAAGAGCGACCCCTCGGCGCTGAAAGCCGATGATCCGGTGAGAACGTCGAGGCGGAAATCACGCCGCTGGAACTTGCCCCGACCGAGATAACCCCACTCGGCAAAGCTGATTGGTTGGCCGTCGCAAGTACGCATCGTTAGAGCGTCCCCGTGAACGAGGTTCTGCGACAACACAAAGTATGCGGCACGGTATAGATCGTTGGATTCATCCAAGTTGAGATAATCGGCAAAGACTACGAGCAGGTTCGCGCGGCACTCGGCGATGTTGTCGACCAGTAGCTCGATGCCATAAATACACATCAGGGCAAGCAGCGCATAGTGTTCACGCTCGAAGTCGGACTTGCCATACTTCACCTCAACGGCAGCCAGTTTGTGCTGGAGAATTGGAAGAAGAAAATGGCCGCTCCCGCACGCGGGTTCTAGAAAACGAGCGTCGATACGCTCTGTCTCGCCCTTTACAAGGTCGAGCATTTTCTCGACTAGCCACCGAGGTGTAAAGACCTCACCGTGGTCAGCAACGCGCTTCTTGGACTTAATCAAGCTCATGGGTGATACATGCGTCTTTCGATGTTGGCGCAAACTCTTGGCCTAAATTCGGACTAGGGGCCAGGCGGACTCGGACTGAGCTGGTGTAAGCGGCACGGTCGCTAGCGAGCTGCTTTGAAGCCTAACCAGCCCTTGACCCGCTGTCCGAACGTCGGCCTGTGTGATTCTAGCTTCAGCTTCTCCAGAGGTGCCGGCGCGATCGCGGTAAGCCGATCCAGGCGCGACTCCGCAGCCTGCTTTTCAGCTCTAGCCTCTGCCAAGCTCTCGGATTGCTCGGTCAGGGCCGCTTGATATTGGCGAAGTTCCATCTCCAAAGCGAATTTCTGTCGCTCCACTTGGTCCGCCCGTGTGCGGTGCTCCTCCACCTGATTTTCTAGATGCTGGAGACGCTCTAGCGCCAACTTTGCCGTTTCCAGAGCCGCCTGATGAGCTTCTAGCGGCACAGAGTTTGAAGCGTGGACAATTTCCGGTGAACTCTGTTTAGAGTCACGCTTCAAACGTGGCTTCAGTTCACTGAGTTCATCGCAGGCTTCGTTTCTGGCTTCAGCGACGTAACGTTTCAGCGAATCCGGCTTCACTTTCCAGCAAAGGCGATCATTGACCATGATCTTCACCGCAGCGAGCTTTCCGGTCGTAGCCAATCTGCGAGCTGTTGGGGTCGATACCCCCAACACTTCAGCCACTCGCTTCAAGCCGAGCAATTTCCCGGCTTCATCACCGGCTTCAGTGATCCCGGCTTCAGTTTTCTCAGCTTCAGGGGTAAGTTCATGTGGTTCCATGCCCAAGGGTTCAATTCATCCGAAAGTTCGCCTTGAAGTTAGGGATAAAATTCAAGTTGATGCAGGGTACGGTTCAAGGATCTTGGAACAGGACACGATCTAAATTTACCACCCCGGCTACTGCGCCGGAAAAGCAGAAAGCCCCTCAGAAGTCTGTTTGGCGACGTCTTCTGAAGGGCTTATAGGGCAGGACCATCTGGTTCCGGGAGTCTCTTTCTCCCAGGGGTCTTGCTTTCCTTGTCTGCACGGAAGAAAGGCCTAATAGAATGGAATCTGCCGCATATGCAGAGGCGCCTGCCGCTGCTGTCCCGATCCTGAAGCCAGGATTCACCGCTCTATCCAATGCTCTGATCGACTCTGGCCTGCTAGCCCAGCTGAAGCCGACCGAAGTGAACCTATTTCTCGTTCTAGGTCGATTCTCCACGGGCTTCCTCAGGCTTCAGGCGGTCATCGGCGAGCAGAAGCTCCTGGAACTTACCGGCGCTTCCCAATCCAGCCTCTATGAAGCCAAGAAAGGTCTGGTGCAGAGGGGGCTGATTACCATCGCCCACACCAGGACCGGCCGCTGCCTCTACCAGCTCGGAAAGCTCTTTCAACCGCTGATGACTCCCGGTGAGCAACCCGAGGGTATCACCAAACCCGTTTGGGCTGGACCCTCCGGTCAGCTGGAGGCCAACCCCTCCGAACAGCCGGAGTCATATAAAGAGTTCAAAGAAATTCAAGATCAACATCACTCCGTACCTGATACTCCTGACTCTAATGATGATGCTTTTTTGGTTTCTAAGGTGAATGGGGCTACCCGTGGAAGATTGGTGGATCGCTTAAAACAGCTCGGAGTAAACGAATTCATGGCTCACCGACTGACCAAGAGCAAATCCCCAGAGATCATTGAACGTGCCATCCAGCGAGTTCGCACGCTCGAAGTGACCAATCCGGCGGGCTATCTCGTGAGCGAAATCTTGCGGGGGGGCTACCAGGAAAAACCAGACGCCACCAAAGCGCAGCGAGATCTTCATCGAGAAATCCAAGAAAAACGCCAAGCCGAACGGTTAAAACAGGAGCAACAGCATCAGCAGTCACAAAATCAGGCCGAACAGCTCTGGCAAAAGTTCCTGTCGCTTCCCCTGGGGCATCAGCTGGAGCTCAAGAAAAAAATTCAGTCCCAGGCAGAGCGTGAGGGTTTTTCCCGCCTGCGCGGCTGGGGAGAGGAGCACCCCACCTGGCGAGGTTTGCTTCTGGAAGAATTCCAACTCTGGCAGGCTTCAGGCCTCGCGGAGAAGCCGGCTTCAACCTCGGTGGACTCCTGTTCGATAGGACTTTCGCCGGCCATCTCAGCAAAATTCGCTCTACCCATCGCAGGAGGTTCCCTTGAAACAAGCTCAGCCCGCTCCCAGCGCCCGCCTGGTCCCCAAATCTCCGTCCCTTCCGGTTGCCCAGGAGCCGCCTGTCCCGATCGTGATCTCCTCCAAGAAGACCCCCAAGGCCAAGAGCGCGGCAGAGACCGCTAAACTGGAAAAGCAACAGCGCCGTCAGGAGCTGCTGCTTCAGGCCGAAGAGCTCAGCCAGCAGAATCCCGGATTGAACCCGCAAAACGCCTACGAGATTCTGCTGGGTCAATATACTCTCGAAGAGTGGACAGAGCGGCGCCAGGTCACGATAGCAAGAAAGAAAGCGTTTGCACTTCAGCGGCGGCTGACTAGATTTGGAGACAAGCGCTCGGACGAGGAAAAGGCTTGGAGCTCTCGCTTCTGTGATGGTCCGGATACTGACCCCATCTGGATGGAGACCGCCGGTGGAGACTTGATTGCACGACTCACAACCGTGAAGATCTTCACGGTTGCCGTTCAGACCGCCGACGGTCGTTATCGCGGCTTTGAAAAAACCGCGATTTCCGCCCTCTGCTGTGCTGGCCTGTCCCCTCAGGTTCAGGGCATGCGCCAGATCGAGCCGGAGTCAAAGCGAAATGTGCTCCCCGCTAGGAAACCCAAGGAGCGTTGGGCTTTTCCGGAAGCCTCCTTTGCCGGCTGGGTGGGCCGCCAAATCCGACTCCAGCTTCTCAACGGCTCGATTTGGACCGGATTTTTGCGCTGGAACAGCCGCTATTCTTTCCTTCTCGGCGCCCAACCAGAAGGAGAGCCCGAAGTTCTCCTGTTCAAACATGCCTGCTGCGGCGTTCAACTCCTCGACCAGCCCAGCTGATCGGCATTTTCCGTCCGCGCGGCCTTGCCGCTTCCTGCAACTCGCGACCCAAGCCCCTGGATTCGAAAATTTCAAAAGGGGAACCGCGCGCGCGCCTCCCCGGCCCTGCGGGTCTCGCGCTACCCAAGGTCGCGCACCGTCCGCCGCCACGGCTGTCCCACGCCCTCCCGCCAGGCAACCCAACCCGGCGCCAGGTCGGCGACCTCGGCCACGCTCGGGTCGGCTCTCCACATCGACTCCAGGCTGACAATCCGGCCGTCGTCCTCGTGCAGTTGGTCGTTGCCGTGCGGAGTGTGAAACTGCCACATCCCATCATCATCGTCCCGACTGACCTGATAAATCCAACCGCCGTCCAAAACGGCTTTCGTAGTGAGCACCGCCACGTTGGGCGGATCTTCGAATGGCCAATCCTTCATGGCTTCGGCTTTACCCAAATGCGCAAAATGCCCTCGGCCAGGTGGACCGCAGCTATCTATGGGACCTGGGCGCCCTGCACGTTTTTGCCAAGGAAGTACCCATTGCAGTCGGATTTCGGTCTTTCCCGTTTGACAGCCTGTACAAGAGCGCCAAACATGTAGCGACTGCTACCGGAACTTCCTTTGCAGAAGGCCTTCAGGAGCGAGGGGCGGCACCCTGAGCAACTTGGCTGGCTCTTTCGCTCCGACGAGCAGGCCGGGGAAGTGAGGCTTCTCTTTCTGGGCCTCCTTGAAGAACCGCTGAATGCGGGCTTCGCGCACGTCCTTGCTGATCACATCGCAGTGCAGACCGATCGGCTTGCCATACCAGCCCTTGCTCAGGTTGAACCAGTTCCAGATGAGAGTCCCCTTTGAGGTCGCCTCGAAGTCAGGATCCGGGTGATCTTGTTGCTTCTGATACTTTTCGATGATGGCCGAGAAGTCTTTGGAGCCGGCCGCGTGTTCCGCCGTAAAAAGGTCTTGCGTGACCAGGCGCCAGGTCTGCACCTCAAAGCCCAGCTGTCGCAGGAAGCTGTCGATGCTGGCATCGATCCACCAGCCCCAGGGGTCGAGGTCGGCGAAGGTAGGGATGATGAGGCTACGCCTTCCAAGCGCCCACAACTCCATGCCGATCTTCTCCAGGGTTACCGCGGAGGGCTCGCCCTCCGACGCCATCACGGTGTTGGACAGTTTTGCGTCTTTCCAAAGGTTGAGGCACATCGGATCCCACAGGCCGATCTTCTCCGTAAAGAAGAACCAGTTGGGTTTGCGCTTGCCCAGCTTGTAGACCGAATTGAGCGACGGGATAAACTCGAAGGCCCCCGAGTAGCGGAAAATGCGGTGTTCCACGAAAAGCGCCACCTGTTCGCCCATCGTCTCGATGATGCGGTCCTCGTCGGTGTCCCCAGTACCGCGAGTAACCTCTCCCTCCTGTTTCACCAGGCCGTGCTTACGCATAAAAGCTTCCAGATGCTGATACCACAGGCTTCGGATATTGCTGTGAATCGGCGCCATCTCGCCCATCTGAATCCACAGCCAGCACTGCCAGATGAAGGTCCGTATGATCAGCGTTCGTCGCTTTTGCATCGGGAACAGCTCGTTGAGCTGCTGGGTCGTCAGCTTGCCCAGGTGGGGAGCGTGGATGGGCACATTGCGCTTGAACCACTTCCAGTCATTGCCGGAAATATTGAAGGGCAGCTCTTTCTTGGGGTCGGGCGGTTGCCAGTTCGGATCGCACCGCTCTTGCAGCTTCTCGACGGCTTGCGCCTGGAAAGTCTTGAAATCAACCATAAACTATCCTTCCTACCGTGGTATGAAAGCAGTAGGAACCGTTCCTACGCCTGAGAACCGGGAGAAGAGCCTTTCCTACCGAACCTGGGGCCTCTATGGGACGACAGATCAACGTCATTTCCGACCAGCTGGCCAAGGAGCTCGAGCTTCCCCAGCGCACTTGCCGGCACCTGATTCAGCGCCTGCTCGAAGAGATCCAGGACGACATTGTGAACACCGGCCGGATGGAGTTTCGCGGCCTGGGCACTTTCGCGGTGCGGGAGAAGCCTGGACACAATACGGAGCACCCCGGCACCGGTCAGCCCATTCACATTCCGGCCAAGAAGATCGTGGAATACCGGAGCGCCAAGGCCTTGCGGGAGCGGCTCAATCCTGGCTAAGTGGGAGTCGCTGTTCCAGCCCTTTTGCAGACCAGCTTGAGCCCGAACCCTGAAGCAGTTCCCTGCGAGAACCAGTTTCCGTTCGGCAGTTCGTAGGAAAAGATCTCGATCTCCGCCTTGATCTCCGCCAGCTCTGGCTCCGCGCAGCCCGACGGGCAAACGGCGCCTTCCAGAAAGATCTTGTGGAGTGGCGACAACACCAGGAGCATCGGGTTGGACGCCTCCTGCAACATCTTCATCAGGCCCTCTTCCGCCTGCTTCTTGGTGCTGGCCACGTTCTGCCGGTATAACGGCCCCAGCTTGGCAACCCAATCGCTTCCCGCCGATGACATCGAATCAACCCTCCCTCAATTTTTCGCTAACGCCAGCCTTTCGGGCGGACATCCAGATTCTTGCTGCGAACCGCGAAAGTTCCGTAACCAGCCGACCTGGAGGACTTGTGGCCAAAATCTCCGCCTCGCTTCCCGACGAGCTCAAAGCTCGCCTGGACGCCTACATCAAAGACCACCCGGGAACCGGGGTAAGCGAAGTCGTTCAGACCGCGCTTGAGCAATTTCTCTCGGGCGGCGCTCCCGTTCAGCCGTCGGCGCCGCCGCCAGTCACTCCGCCGGCGCCGCCCTCGCCCCCTTCAATCAGCAACCTCGACCAGGTCGCCCGAGACTATGTTCTGAATCTGGCCATCCACGTGGACAACATGCGCAAGGCAATGGCTTCTGCCGGCCTCTGGGCACCGCCGCCCTTGGTGCCGCCGCCATGGTGGCAGTACCGCGAAGCCGGCGAAATCTGGGCCCCGACGCTGAAGATGGAGCGCAAAACCGGCGGCAAAAAGAAAAATCCCCCGGAGTAATACTCAATGACAGTTCTAGGCTGAGCTACTCTCTTTGGTCTCCATCCTACGTTGTAGTCTTACCAGATCTTCGCGGTAAGCTTTCATCCAGTCCAAAGTTCCATTGTTAGGACTAAAAGAGACCCTCCGTCCAGGCGCTTCTGCGTCTGGAAAGACAGCGCGGAAATAGTCGAGGAGCTCCACCAAGTCTGGAATCGTTAGGGTTTCTTCAACTTCCTGTGAGAGGCCCTGCGAGTCAATTGCGACTTGAGCAGCTTGAATATGGTATTTGACCAGTTCTTTAAGTATGAGAACGTTGTTGATAGGAGCGGACGGCTCTATGATGACAGTGGGAAACTTGTCTGACTCAGCGCTACTTGCAATATCACTAAGCTCTTGTGCGGAGGCCCCGAGTAGAAGCCGATTCAGGTAATGCGCAGCTTTAGGAGGTTGAGGCAGCCTCAAAAGTCCTCGTGCACTTGAAAGGTCTACGGGCCGCTCACCCCTCAGGTACTTCCAGATCCCAGTAACCTCAAGGTTCAAGCAACGTGCGACTTGCGTCGCAGTAGGTTCTTTAATTTTGGCGACTAGTTTCCACCAACCTGAGATATTCACTTTCATTTGGGCCGAGTCTCCTTTTGTGTGAGTTCGGTTGTTGCCGACGTGCAGTTATTACTTACCAGATGACTTTCTCACAGCTGCGGGTTTCGATGCAAAAATCATCTGAGCTAGGAGCCGAGGGTTGTTAGTGGAGATCGCAACCAATGTTGCTAGAAATCCGAGCCAGCAAAGGGTGTCTTCTGAGAGCGTCATGTAGGGGTCTCCTTCAGGTAATTTTGGCGGGTGCCTTAAATCAACATTAACCCGCTAGGAGCCTGCCCATGCTACTGCCCAACCTGCCCAATTTTTAGGTGGAGGCGCGGAGAGGTCGGTATCGTCTTCAGTAGTTTTTCCGATACCGGGTATTGGTGCCCAGCTGAAGATGGACCAATCTGACCTCCGAATCCTCCAACTTGGCAGTTTCACATGAAACTGCAGGCCCCGGGCCCGTAACGATCTGACCGACAGCACTGCATGAAGCCTTTTGCCCGAGCCAGACGAGCGCTGTCGCAGAAGTAACGGGTGCCCGGCAACGTCCCGTAGAACAGGGCTGCTATGGAGGCTGAATGCGGCTGCTATTATTGACAATGCTAATGGTGCTCCCCGCGATGCCAGCGTTCGCTCAAGTGGATCGATGGATTTTCTTCGGAAAGACCAGTTCAGGGGAGCGTCTTTTCTACGACAAGAAGACTTTCAAGCACGAGAAAGATCGCGTAGAGATGTGGGTGAGGCGAGTCACTAAGGAGATTCCCTCCGCGTCTGGCAGTGGACTAGAACTCGATCCCAGCATTCAGAAAGTGTTGGATGACGGATTGGCTGATACCGCCGAGCGAGCCTACCCAGAGAGTTCCGCTTACAGAGAGTTCCAATGGGTGATATTCAAAGACCGAACGGTTAAAGAGTATATCGATGGGGCTTGGAGCCAACGCTCGCCCATCCGCCCAGAAACCTCCGCTGAACATCTTTGGGAAAATCTTTTTGTAAAGGACCGGTTCTATCCAACTGAATGATGGTTTCTCCGACGGCGTACGCCTTTAGGTGAGTGGTCGGGCTTCGCCCGGAACACCACAAAGCTCAGGCACACCCCCGATCGGCACGGGGCCGGGACTTTCGTTACGTGATCCGTCATGTTGGTCTGGGCCCCATCACCAAGGGCTACGCCCCGTACACAGAAGCCCGGTGCCCGGCTTCGCCGGAAAGAGGGCTGGGATGTCACCGCCGTACACCAACAATTGGGCAACCCGGGAGCGCGCCCTTTGGTCCCAAAGGCTGCTTCGCAGCCCTTCGGGGCGCACTTCCCGGAACAGAGACTTCGCGTACACCAACATAGAGAATGGGTGGCGGTGCCGGCTGAAAGGGCGGTGCCCAAGCGCCGCGCCAAAGGATTGGCGCAGCGCTTGGAATCAAGCTGATCCCAAGGTGGGGCTTCGCCCCACTTCAAAAGGGGGCCGCTTCGCGGCCCCTACCAACCCTATCGGTGTGCCTCGGCTCGTTACACTCGCCTCAAGACCGGCGTCGTGAGCGGTTGGCGGGTCGGCTCGCAAGCTTCGCCGTCCCGCCAACCGCTCAGCCCACCTACCCACCCCCACCACCACCGACGACCGGACCTCGCCGGAGTTCGGGGCAGGGGCTTTAACGGCAGGGCGGCTCGCAGGCTCGCCGCCCTGCCGGCGAA
>LNFM01004774.1_pt1 | contig 24506 bp, 24 predicted proteins | sample 596031 | NCBI WGS metagenome assembly LNFM01 (sample SAMN04254537, study PRJNA301005) | activated carbon metagenome | isolation source: dual media filters at the Ann Arbor, Michigan drinking water treatment plant | place: USA: Ann Arbor | reverse complement strand
TCGAGACCGCGATCGGCGAGGAGAACCTGCCGGAGGTCGAGATCGGCCGGGCGCAGGTCGCCAACCAGGCCGTCAGCGCCGCGGTGAACCGCGCGCTGCGCGACGAGCGGGTCCTGGAGATCGAGTACTGGACCGAGTCCCGCGGCACGCTCACCACGCGCGTCATCGAACCCCACCTGCTCGTGAACTCCCGGGACGCCTGGTACCTGGTGGCCTACTGCCGCCGGGCCGAGGACCAGCGCACGTTCCGGCTGGACCGGGTGCGCAGCGCGACGGTCACCGACGAGCGGTTCACCCGCCGTCCGTCGATCACCGCGAGCGGGCCGTACCTGCCGTACGGACCCGGACCCGACCGCAGCCCCACCGCGCAGAGCGCGTCGGTGTGGTGCAGCGCCGACCTGGCCCGGTGGATGATCGAGGAGCACCCCTCGTGGGAACGCCACCCGGACGGCTCGGTGCTGGTTGAGATCCCCTACTCCAGCGAGGAATGGCTGGTGAAGGAGATCATCAAGCACCAGGGCGAGGCCGTGCTGTTCGAGCCGGTGGCCCTGCGGCGCACCATCAGCGAGATGGCCGGCCGGGTGCTCGACGGCTACGCGGCGAGCCCCGCGCGCGCCGGCTGATCCCGGGGATCGTCCGCCCCGGCTGACGGCGGCTCAGGCCGCCGAGGGTGCCGCCCACCAGCGCTGGCCGTCGCCCCGCAGGGCCAGGCCCTCCATCTCCAGGAACGCGAGCGCCGCGGCGATCGCCGCCGGATCCGCCCGCAGGGCCTGCGCCAGCTCGTCGGCGCGCATCGGGGCGCCGCGCAGCTGCTCGTGGACGTCCCGCGGCATCCCCTCCAGCGGCGGGCCGTCGGGCGTCCCCGGCGTGCCCCTGCGCCAGCCCGGATGCGGGACCTCGGCGATGACGTCGGCGGCCCCGGTGCACACCGCCGCGCCGGCGCGGATGAGCTCGTTGCAGCCCACGGCCGCCTCGCTCCAGGGCCACCCTGGCACGGCCAGCACGGGCCGGCCCTGCTCGAGCGCGAAGTCCGCGGTGATGAGCGCGCCCGAGCGCCCCGCGGCCTCCACCACCACGACGGCGTGCGAGAGGCCGGAGACGATGCGGTTCCGGGCGGGGAACCGCCATGGCGCCGGCCGCGTGTGGGGCCAGTACTCCCCGCACACCGCCCCGTTGCCCTCGATCCGTCCGCGCAGGGCCGCGTTCGCCCGCGGGTAGCCGGCCAGCGCACCGCACCCCAGCACCGCCAGGGTGGGCCCGCCGCCCTCCAGTGCGCCGGCGTGGGCCTCGGCGTCGATGCCGAGCGCGAGGCCGCTCACCACCACCGCGCCCCGCTCGGCGAGCTCCGCCGACAGGCTCCGCGCGAAGCGCCGCGCCGGGGGTGTCGCGCGCCGCGCCCCCACCACCGCGACCACCGGGCGCTCGGTGAGGCCGGCGGCGATCGCGTCCCAGCCCCGGGCGATGAGCGCGAACGGCGGGTCGAACACCTCCGCGAGCCGCGGCGGATACGCGGGGTCGCCCAGGGGGATGATCGTGAGGTCCAGATCACGAACCGTCCGCAGGGCCAACTCGGCGTTGATGCCGTCCCTGGCCGCCCGCGCCTCGGCCGCCGCCGCACCGGTGAGCCGCAGGGCGTCCGCGAGGCCCGCTCCCCTGGCGCGCCACAGCGGGCCGGGCCCGCCCGCCGCGCGTGCCGCCCGCTGCAGGTCGCGCCCGAGCGTGAACGCGAGCTGGGCGAGCCCCGCCGCCTCGTCGGCCCCGAGCGTCATGTGCCCTCCGTCGCCGCGGGTGCACGCAGTCCGATCGCCTCCAGCAGGTGCTCCTCCCCCACCCGCTCGGCCCCGGCGAGGTCGGCGATGGTGCGTCCCACGCGCAGTACCCGGTCGAACCCACGGGCGGTGAGGCCCAGGCGATCGACGGCCCGCCCCATCAGCCGGGTGCCCGCGCGGTCGAGCGCGGCGGCCGCGCGGACGGACTCCGGGCCGAGCAGGGCGTTGGGCACCGCCTGACCACGACTCGCCGCGACCGCCGCCGCGACCGCGACGCGGGCCGCGCAGGTCGCGGAATCCTCGGCGGTCGTGCCGCCCAGCAACTCGTCGCGCGTGAGCCGTGGGACGTCGATGCGCAGGTCGATCCGGTCGGCGACCGGGCCGGACAGCCGCGCCCGGTACGCCTCCGCCCGGCCCGGCGGGCACACGCACCGCCCCTCCGCATCCCCGTCGAAGCCACACGGGCAGGGGTTGCCGGCACAGATCAGCAGCGGCCGGGCCGGGAACCGCACGGTGGTCATCGCGCGGGCCACGTCCACCACGCCGTGCTCCAGCGGCTGACGCAGCGCGTCGAGCACCGACGGGGCGAACGCACACACCTCATCCAGGAACAGGACGCCCAGATGGCACAGAACCCAAAAGCACACTCGACGAGAACCGAGCGCTGAACCGGCATCTGGGTCGGCGGCGGTCACCGTACCAGCGCCTGGCACCGTGCCCGGCGGGGGCGATATCGGACGCGCTAGCCCACGCCCACACATCGTGTGGGTCGCGCCCACACCAGGGTGCGCACGCATGGGCCTACAGGGCGCGTATACGACGTGTCAGAGCGGTGAGCGTCGCCTGGACATCATGGTTCTCACCGAGTGTGACTACGAGGCGCTAGCGCGCCGATATTGCCGGCCCGAGGCCCGCCGGCGGCGCCAGAACCCCAAGGTCAAGGGGATCCGGCCGAAGTGTCAGTGGCGGATGACCCATGGGCGCGCCCACACCGCGCCCACACCCGGGACCGCACGCACCCACATACGCCCCGGGGCGCCCCGGGTGGCTGGGCCGCGGATCTGGCGTCTGGGGCGCCATGTGGCGTCCCGGCGGGGCCATGCCGCCGACATGAGGTTTTGGGGGTTTCGTACCCGGAGCGGGCTGGCTATGGTCACCACCCCGGCATCGAACATCTGTTCGATGCCGGGGGGACCTGCACCCCACTCCAAGGAGAGCCCCGATGCGCCCCGACCCGCCTCTGGCCCCCGCCGGCCTCCCGCCCGCCGCTCCCCCGCAGCTGCTGACCGTCACCGAGGCCGCGCGCCTTTTGCGCTGCTCGGCCTCGACGGTGCGCCGGGAGATCACCGCCGGGCGTCTCGGGGCGGTGCGCCTCGGGCGGCGTGGGATGTACCGGATCCCGATGGATGCGCTGCGGATCTTCGCCGCGGCCTCGGGGGTGCACGCGGACCCCCGGGTGGGCCCGGACCCCACCACCCCATCCATCTAGGGAGCACTGAAAGCGATCATGCAGAGCACCGCGAGCCCCCCACCGCCGGGGGACCTGAACCTCCCGCGCGGCTACACGATGCGGGTCCGGACCACCTTGAGCGGTGAGCGCCGGATTGAGTTGCGCTGGCGGGTCGGCCCCGGCCGGCGCGCCACCCAGTTCAGCAAACGTTTCGTCGACACCGATGCGGCGATGCGCTTTGCCTGGACCAACCCGCACCTGCCCGCAGGCGCCCCCGCGACCTACGGCACCGACGCGACCCACGGCACCGCCCCGACCAACCCCACGCCTCCCGCTGGGCCGCAGTCCCCCGGAGGCGCCCAGTCGACCGCCTGGGCACAGACCCGGCCACCGGTGTTCGGGCTGCCTGAGGACACCAGCGTCGCCGACGGGTTCCTTGCCTGGGTCGCCCGGCAGCCGGCGTTGCGGCCGAAGTCGGTGGCGATCTACCGGCGCCTCGGACAGATGAGCAACCACACCCTGTTCGCGACCCTGCCGATGAGCGGCCTGGCGGGCCCGGACCTGCGCCGGATCTGTGAGGAGGTCATCACCCAACTGGTGGCGGTGCCGTATGCGGCCTCCACCATCAAGGAGTGGCGCAAGGCGTATTCGCGGTTCTTCCGGGACCTGCACGCCGACGGGCTGATCACCGGCAACCCGTGGCTTGTCGTCCACGGTCCCCGGGTGATCCGCACCGCCGGCAGGCGGGCACCGACGCCGCTTGAGTTCGAGATGCTTCGGATGGCGGTCGCCCATCCCGGTGTTCCGGTCGGCGCCGGCTGCGGGCTGCTTGCGGACCCGATGAATGCCGCGCACCGGGCGGCGGTGATCCTGTCGCTGATCTACCTGGCGGGGCTCCGTCCCAACGAGGCCGCCGCCTGCCAGTGGGGCGATGTCTCTGAGCACCACATCACCGTGTACCGCTCTATCTCCGACCGCACCCTGGATGCCCCAAAGACCGGCCGGGGCCGGCGGATCCCGATCAGCGACCCGCTGTGGGAGGACCTGGAGGCGATCCGCCCCGCCAACGCCCAGCCGACCGACTACATCATGTGGGGCGCAGAGCGCGGCCGCGGGGACTGGGCGCGGATCAACGACGCCTACCTGCGCCCGGCGGTGCTTCGCACCGGGATCCAGGTGTGCGGGTATGAGCTTCGCCACGGATATGCGTCGCTGCAGATCAACGCCGGCCAGTCCCTCAAAGACGTGCAGATCGCCCTGGGGCACAGCTCCGAGGTGACCACCATGCGCTACTACCTGCACCTGTACGAAACCGCGTCCCTGAGCCCGCACGTGCCGGTTGAGGTCGCGGTCCGGGAGGCCCGCCGCCAGATCTGGGGCACCACCCACCCCTGGACCACCCAGTAACCCCGTGCGGGGGGCCGGCACGGACGCCGGCCCCCGCACACCCCCGCCCAGCCCCAGCAATGCCACCCGACCACCGGGAGGACCCACCATGCCGAAAACCGGCCCTCGCCTCGCCCCTGAACCAGAGGCGGCCCTCACCGCCCACGCCGCGACGAACACGATCACCCGGCTGTTGGTTGGCGCCGGGTTGGATGCCCTGGCCCCGTTTGGCGGGCTGCAGGCCCAACCGGGGTTTGTCGTGCTCGACCGCGACCGGGACGTGTCCCGTGCCCTTCGGCGGCTGCTGGTGGGTCGCCACCGGGTGCGGCGCCTCACCCAGGTCCCGGCCCCGGCGGGGGTCACCCCGGACCAGGAAGAGTGGGCCGATGCGCTCTGGGCGGCGATCGGGGAGGCCGCGCGCCTGGTGAGCTCAAGGGCCCGCGAGTGGCGGTGGGCACGCGGCTACACGGCGCACATCGGGCACATCAGATGGTTCGCCCGGCACCGGATCACCACCGTGCTTGCCGGGTTTCCCGACCAGACGCTGCTTGACACCGACCCGTGGACGCTGACCAATCGGGTCCTTGCCGGGGACCCCAGTGCCACCGGGGCGCACCTGGCAGCCGGCGCCGGGATCCCCGACCGCCACCCCGATTTCGCGGTGCACCGCCAGACTCTGGAGGACCTAGTGATGGTGCACGGCTACGACACCGCCAAACAGGTGATCGCGGAGGCCCGCCGGCGGCGGATGGCGGCGATCCGACAGGCACGCCGGGACTGGAGTCTCGCGGAGGAGCTCTACGGGCCATGACCGGAGCCACCGACCCGCACCCGCACCTGACAAGCCTCGAGGAGGTCCTGCGCCTCGGACCGCGGATCGTCCACGAACACGCCGGCCCCAACGGCCCCCTTGTGCGCCTCGCGGACCTTGCGCAGATGAACTGGCAGACCATCGGACTCCGCACACAGCACGTGCCGTACACCCGCGCGACAACCCGGCGGATGCTGCGGATCCGGATCGGCACCACCTACGGGGCCCTGACCAGCACCGACCTCGCCGAAGCAGCGGTCGCCCGCTTCACCACCCCAGGGGAAGCCCGCAGCGCCGCCGCCACACAATGGGAAGCCCGCTTTGAACGGTACCTGGAGCATGCCGTGAACATCCTCTGGCGCCAGGCCCGCACCTGGCACACGCAACGGCAACGCCCCGTCGAGGCGGCGGCGATCGAACGGTTCACCACCAGCCTGCTCGCGCACGCCGCCGCCGAGGCACGCACCCCCGATGCCCAGCTGCGGCTCGCCCGGCGCCTCATCGAGGGCCGGGGGGTGGATCTGGCCCCGATCGGTCTACCGCTGTGGCACGCCAACTACGACCCGCAGGACTCGGCGGTCCGGGCGGCGGTCACCCGGGCGGTGATCCAGGCGCTCTCAGGAGCACGTCCCTGAGGAGCCAGCGCGCGAGCGCCTCGGCGGTGCTCAACGACGGTGAGCCGCAGGCCCTTCTACGCGCATATCTGGGAGGTCGCCCTCGCCGGCAGCACCCCGCAGCGCTCATCCCGAGGCCGGACCGATTCACATGGGGTCATCCGATTTGACGTCCCCCTTCTCAAAATGTACAGTGGGGTCACGGCAATTCGCGTGGGGGGTACGCAGATGGAAACCATGGTGGTGGAGCAGGCGCTGGCGGATTACGACGCGGAGGTCGCTGAGGCGCGGGAGCGCCTGAACCAGCGGCTCTTCGGGCACGCGACGGCGGCGCCCCGGACGGTGGTGCCGGTCGAGGGTGACTGGGAGTTCATCGAGGAGCGCACCGGGGAGCGGTACCCGTGGCCCACCGGCGTCGATAACTACGACCAGTTCTGGGTGTATCGCGCCCCCGACGGCCGGTTGTTCGGGGTCGGCAAGGTCACCGAGGGCTACGACGGCCGGGACTTCTGGATGACCTTCTACCTGGGTGCCGGCGGCGGCTCCAAGCGCCCGGTGGTCATGTTCGTCGCCGCCGACGACTACGCGACGACCAGCGACACCGCGGCGATCATCCGCGGCAAGGGTGCCACCGGCAAGGCGATGTTCGGGATGGACGAGGAGCTGCCGGAGATCTACGCCGACGACCGGTTCGACATCCAGCTCTACAAGAGCCGGGTCAACCCCAAGAGCGGCTACAGCTACAACAAGGCCGGGGTCATCGTGAAGGCCGACGACCACGTCGGGATGCTCCGCCACGCCCAAGCCCAAGTGGACCTCCGGGGGCTGTATCCCGAGTCGGCATAGCGCCTAGCCACGACCCAAGTGAGAAGCATTCAGCGCAGACTCCGGGTGGACACAACGCCGAGGGGGGCCCAATGGGCCCCCCTCGGTCTGCACTGGATACCTGCCAGCCCTTCGGCCGCTAGGTTCGATATCAAGCTAGCAGAGGTTCTGTATGCGGCGCATTTTTCGCTTTGAGTTTCGGAAACCCGCGTAACCTGCCTGCCTAGGCAAAGCCGCGCGCCCTGTCCCGGGGGAAGCGCACCATCACTGAAACGCCGAAGGGGGCCTCCGGGCCCCCTTCGGTCTGCACTGGATACCTGCCAGCCTCTCGGCCGCTAGGTTCTCCTCGAAGCTAGACCATTCTCGGAGCAATGTCAAATGGCGGATCACGTCTTCAGCGCTGCCCGTCTTCGGGCCTACAGAATCATCGAAGAGCAGGGACTTTGGAGCGCGATCGACCTCTCCATCGAGAACGCGGACATCTGCTCTCGCCTCTGGCTTCCAACTGGTCTCATTGAAATCGCGTTCAGAAACGCCGCTGACGCGGTCTTATCGGACGTTCACGGGTCGGACTGGCTGTTCTCCAATCCTCTGCCGTCGGATTCCTTCCCGGCGTCGATTGTCCAAGGTGCTCCGGGTCTCTGCCGTGCCGTGTCCGGCGGACCGATCGATGACCCCGTAGCCGCGGCGGCATACCAGGCGGCGCGTTCGATCAGCCGCAACGAGATCTGCCGCGATGACGTCATCGCCCACCTGATGCTCGGGTTCTGGTGCAACCGCGCGCCTGACCTGATGCCTGCGGGATTCCATGACGGCATCGTCGCTCTTCACAGGTGCGGCTTTACTGGCACCGAGATGAAGTCCCGGATGGACCATGTCCTGCGGGTGCGAAATCGCATTGCCCACCATGAACCGCTGATCATCCGTTCAAAGCACGTCATCTCCCGTGACGGGAACCCGAAGGAAGGGCTGGCGCTCGTCGACTCTGTCAAGGGGGCGTTGGAGAAGTTCGCAAGGGACGCCGATGCCATCATCGAGACTGCCATCGCCCTCGCAGGACCGGCAGCCGCACGTATTCGCGTCACACAAGCGGCCGTCCAAGCAGACGTCGATCGGCTTGCCGCCAATGTCTCTGAACGCGCCACCGTATTGCGCGCCGAGCGCGACGCGCGCCGTGCAAACAGATCACGCTGATTCGTTGATCTGATCCCCGGCAGTCCGCAGACGCACTCGCCCCAGCGTGCGAGCGCGGTGGCTGCTCAGGCCACCACTCGTATCGGGTTCGCGTACCCGCTGCCGTTCCAGAAGGGCAGCGTCGTCGAGCCGGTCCCGTTCGCTGCGGCACCGGTGAAGAGCGCCAGGGCCTCTGGGCCCTGGATCAACAGATGCTTCTCTGCCCCGCTGTCGCTGAGGACGCGCAATTCAGCTGCCGTGGATCGAGCGAGTCCGCGGATCTCCTCGTTATTCAGGACCCCTTCCACATGGAGGTGGACGATGCCAGCAGCGTCGACTTGCTGCGCGTAACGCTGGATCGCGACGTCCGGGCGTACGCGGGTGGTTGCGCAGACAACCCATGGGCCCGCCCCGCCAAGGATTGCGGAACGCCGTTCCATGCGCGCGCAGTCTGTCTCACCGGCACCGCTTACCAGCGACACAGTCGCACCGGTTCGTTGCTGGACCTCAAGCACAAGTCCAGTAGGCAGCCTCCAGGCTGCACCGATAAGGAAGGCGATCGGGAGGGTTGTTGTCAGCTGAAGCTCGACGGTGGCGCGCATGGGCCGGCGGTCCATCGCATCACGCACATCGCTGAGCGCTTGGCGGATGACATCCTGCGCGCCCTCACGAAGCCGCCGTGCCTCGGAGTCGAAAAGCGGCCTCCAGTCGAAGGTCAACTCGGTCTGGTGACTTGGCTCGCTGAAGACCGAGACCCAGCAGGTCACACGCTCCCCGGGAAGCCCCGTGACGGCGCTCCGGACGTATCGCCTGGCGGTTTGCACTGCCAGCTCGCCGACCGCCTGGCGGGGCTTGTGCAGGATCCCATTTCGTTGGAGAAGCCGCTCAGCGTTCTGGAGACCGAGGCGCTCAACGAACATGCCCCGGTCGCGCCCGGGAGACAAGTCAACGAAGACCGGCACCAAGGGGTACCCGGGCTCGCGATCAGCGCGGTCGAGAGCCTCGGGGATCTCAATGCCACAGATGAAGTCCGATCCGAGGGCTGCTTTCGTCCCGAACAGGATGAAGCCGCCGGTTCCTCGGCGGATCACTTCACGGATCACATCCGGAGTCGGAGAACCTAGGGGAAGGTCATCGGTGTCCTTCCAGCCGCCGGCGCCGCGCACCTCCAGCTCTCGGCGCAGCTGCACGACACGAGCATGGTCTTCGCGTTTGTAGCTTAGGAACGGTCGAATGCTCATCGGAAGCAGCACCTCTTCGCCTTGATGCCTGACCCGCAGGGACAGGGCGCGTTGCGCGGTGGACGACTCGAAACCGGCCGAATGGCGAGATGAGGTGCACGGGGCGCGGGGGGCGTCTGACCGTGTGGTGCCTCGTCGATGATCCAGCCGCTCTCCGGGTTGCATCTCCACTCGTGCTCGGCAGCCAGGTGACGACGCGCCATGTCGAACAGCTCAACCAGTCCAAGCCCCCGATGCCAGCGGCGCTCGACGGGATCACCGGGCACGTACAGGCACAGCTCTTCCGGGGTGTTGCGGTGAGGACCTGCGTCGACTCCTCTCGGCCCGTCCAGGCACAGAACCCGCGGCTCACGATGCCCCGGCGGACCGAGGAACAGCGCAACGAGGCGGTACCTCCCCCACGGGCCGTCAGCGAGGGCTTCATAGGCCAGGACGTCGCCGGGGTTCAGCGTGATCCGAGCGAGGACGGACCTCAGCACAGGCGCCTGGTGGAGGTCGTCGACACTGAGTCGACGAATGCTGGAGTCGATTTTCAGACTCGGGTCCTCGAGGTGGCGAACCGCGTCGGGCGTGGTTCGCCACCAGGTGAGGTCGAGATTCACCATTCCCGCCAGGATCGAGCGGGAATGATCTGCCTGCCGGTCTCGACGGAAAGCCCAGCCCTACTCGCCCGCGCCGTTCCCTCTCGCAGGGCGCCCCGCAAGGCGCGGTCATGCTCATCGGAAACGGGAAACGCCTGACCGAAAAGACCTGCCCATGCCTCCATCTGCTTGAGCGGATCCTCGATCGCAATGGCCTCATGCGCCCTTATCCTGGCGCGCTCGATCCGAGCCCGCGCGGTAGACCGATCCTCCTCTGTGAGCCGCTCGAACACATCGCTGAGGGGATGGCCGGGGTCGGGCAAGACGACACCTGGTGCGAGGTACTGGTAGGCGGCGTCGAAGAACGCCGCCACACCCTCGGGGTAGGTCATCTCGGGTTGGAAGGAGTGGTAGGTGATCGCTTCGAGCTGGTAGCTGCGAAGCGCGCGGCTGGGCTTAGCCACGCCCTGATTCCAGAACTTCAGGATCCTTACCATCCGGACATACGTTCCGTCGGTGGCCTGGTTCTTCCGCTGGGCAGCACTCGTCTGGCCACTCGGGTGCTCGAGGGTCCAGTCATCGATGCCTTCATCCACCAATCGACGGGTGAGGTGGTGCCCATCGTCGCCGAACGACACGGCCGGCACGATGTCGACCGTGAATTCCTCGTCGTGGAGCGTCAGTTTCACGGCCCTCACTGCCTTGCTGGCACGGGCTACCAGATCGCTCTTGGCGGCCGCTGCCCGCACTTCCTCGAGGGTCTCGGACGCTGGCCGGTACAGCCGGTCTGAGGAGAGCTCGAGCACGAGATCCACGTCTTTCAGCGTGCCGGCCTGGGTCTTGCGCTTGTAGCTGCCGGCGATGAAATGCCCGGCCACATCCGGGAGCTGGCTCTCGAGGTGTGAGCGGATCTGCGGGTGCACCTCCTTGGCCCGGGCGACCTGCTCGTCCGGGACGCGCACATGGTCTCGCTCGAACTGCACAAATGCTTCCTGCGGAGTCGTCGGATCAGCCATGGGTCCACCTCACCGACGATCCTTCGTCGGAGATTCCCTGCCGGGTGCGACGGTGTCGCTGTCGCTGATCTGACCGTCGAGGTTGTGGATCGTTAGCTCGCCGCCGCCGTCGTTTCGGAGCATCCTGCGCGCCGTGTTGATGGCCTCTTGTTTGGTCGAGGCGTGCGCGCTGGGCCGATGGGCATGCGGCTTGAGGACGTTCCACCCGCCCCCGGCGGCAGGAACGACGTGGCGACGGTTGGGCTGGGTGTGGTTCTTGGGCATTCGGTGGCTCCCTGAGCTGTGGAGGTTGTGTTGTGTCACAACCATACACGCCCGCCCTGACGCCACCGCAGTTTTCGTTAGCGGACTACTCCGGGGCTGGCAAACCCAGCTCCTGAAGCCGGATCTGGAGGGTTGTCTGAGAGACTCGCCAGGCTTCCGCGCGCCCTTTGACCTCCTCCCAGGAGCGCAGACCCTCTGGGACCTCTGCGCGGACCATGTCAGCGGGGAGCAGCAGTCGAGCCGCGAAGCGGTTGGCGTTGCTCTCCCGGAGATCGTCGTCACGGGTGTTCGCCGGCTCCCCCAGATTCCGGCATAGGAGCTGCGCTTCCTTACCCGGAGAGAACATCTGCATCTGGTCTGGGTTCTCGGTGTCCATCAGCCAGTGGCCGAGCTCATGCGCCAGAGTGAACTCATAGGGCCCGATGTAGCGCTCAAACAGACCTTCCAGATGCGTCTCGTTGAGCATCACTGTCCGGTCTTGCGGCCGAAGCGCGCCGAGGATCTTCTCCCCGGGTTCCTCGTCGATCACGTCCCAGAGAATCCGTAGCCCGTAGTCCACCTCGACGATCCGCTCGATGGGGATCGGAAGCGACGAGGCGACCTTGGCGGCGCCGAAATGCGCTCGAAGAATCCCGGCAGCCTTGACATCGAGGGATTCGGAGGACCTAGGAAAGACGGGGCGCCGGCACATTCAGTCCTCGAATGGCCTCAGCAGGTCGGACACCTGCTCATCAGTGATGCGCCCTTCTTGCCATCGCCGCAAGAACAAGGGGGCCAAGTCCTTCTGCGTGACGAAGGCCGCAACCTCGTCCGGAAGCCGCTCGGCAAGCTGGAACAGTCGCGTCTTGTCTGCCTGGAGCGTCTCCGCGAGCCGGGTGAGCAACTCGTTGCTCGGCCGCTCGGATCCGGCCTCGATCTTCGAAAGGTGCGGGAAACTGACCCCGACCTCGCCAGCCAGCGCCCGCAGTGACAAGCCTTGCTTGAGTCGCAGTTCACGGAGGCTTTGTCCCAACTCCGACATCGTTTCCCCTTGGCGTTGTGGCGGAACACAACACTACCGGAGCCCGACAGCCCGGCGTCGGCTTTCTTGCATTCGCGCCTTTGAAGGAGGTCCGCGGGAAGCGAGGGCCCCGCTGGCCGCCTACGGCGCTTCGGCCTCGACGATCAGACCCTCGAGCTCCTTAAGGGTGCCGTCTCCGTAGCCGGCCGTGGCGGTGCGCCAGTGCGCCCAACCATCGCTTCCTACGCCCACAGCGAGCGCGGCCTCATCCGGCGAGGTGAACCTCTTTCCCTCAACCTCCAAGCCGAAGTCGTCCGTTACGACCGCGAAGGCATGTTCCGTCCCGATTGGCCCTTCAAGCACATCACCGGGGCTGAGGGCACCTTCCTCGATAAGCCGGGCGAACCGTTCATCTCGAACGACCGACCATCCACCGACGATGCCCGTTCGACCCTCATGCCCGTAGGACAGGCTCGGCTCCTCGAAGTGACGGAACTTCCACACCGCGTCGTTCATCTTGGCGTCATTGAACACTCCGGCGTTCACGAGCATCTCGAAGTCCTTGAGGGTCAGCCCCGTGACCTTCTCGAAGAGATCTGGCTCGACCTGCGTGATGATGTCCCGGACCGCCTTCTCACGGTCATCGGTGAGATACATGAACGCAGGGATGCGTGTGAGGAGCCGCTGCAGCCGCTCCCGAAGCCCTTTGCGGCGCTCTGCCGCCTCGTCCTTCTTCTTCTTCTCGCCCTCAGTCAGCTTCTGCTTGCCGAGGGTCTTCTTCTGGAGCTCTTTGGTGGTGGAGATCATCGTGGTGAGGTCGTTGGAGATGTTGCGGAACATCTCCACCTGCTCGAGGGATGCCAGCAGCTCCGTGTTTGCGAGCAGTGCCTCCATGGCCTTCAGGTCGAGGGTGACTAGCTCGGGGGAGTTCCAGCGACGGGCCAGCATCGACGCGTTCAGACCGTGCGTCAGATAGTCGAGGACATCGGCCGCCTGCAGCTGGGTCATGCCAAAGCCTTCGAAGGACAGGACCGGCAGGAACTCCATGAACTCCGCGATTGCGGCCTCATCGTCGCGCTCTGCGGCGAGTTCAGACCGTAGGCGCGTGGCATAGTCGACGATCTGACGCAGAGCACGCGTCGGGGCGAAATCGAAGACGTAGCAGTGTTCCTTGTGGACCAGTTCCGTGGTGCCGCCGGCCGCCGTGTCGATCACCTTCGACGTCCAGGGGGATTGCACCCGGAAGGCAGCCTGGAAGTAGGACTCTGGGCTGCTGAGCTCCCGCAGCATGAAGATCCCCGTCCACGCGGGAACCGTTACTCCGGTCATGAGCTTTCCGCACGACAAGGTGATGGACTTTGTCTCTTGCGGGATGCCGCCGATTGCAGCGCGCACGGGCGGAAGTGCCTTCTCCCCAATCCCGGCCTTCGAGCCCGCGGCGACGATCACCTGATACTCGTGGAAGAAGGTGTTCTGCGGAGCGTGAAGCAGCGCAGCCATGGCGGTGCAGGCGTCCACGTTCGGCAGGTACCAGACGGTGTGATGAAGAGCGCGCAACAGGTTCGTGTCCTCGAAGGGCAGCGGCGGGGGCTTCTGGCCGGACACGTTTGCCCAAAGCCCGGTGATGTCCTGACCACGCAGGACCGACAACCACTTCTGGACTTCGTCCTGGTGGACGAACCGCGCAGCCCCTGACTCCTTCTCGGTCCGGAAGAACTCGGTCAACGAGAACTCAGAGGAGTTGTTGAGGGCGACCTCTTTCAGGCGCTCTGGCATCTCGTAGACAAGCAGATGCATCTTCGGCAGGTTGGCATAGGGATTCCCACCGGTGCCGGTCCAATTGGCCTTGGCCCGCTGCTCATCGGAGTAGGTCCAGTTGAAGACCTGGTCCTCGAGGAACTCTCCGTTGGTCAGGGCGCGAAATGGTGTGCCCGACAGATACAGGTAGTTCTTGACCTGAAGGTCCAGTGTCTCCTCGATCAGGCCGTGAAAATCATCGCTGAGGTCAGGGGTATCGAGGACCTCGCGCTCAGACGTGTCGCCCCCAAGGCCCTCTTCGCCGGCCATCTTCTGGGGCAGGTAGAGCGCGCGCGCCGCCTCCCGCCACGCCCCGAAGTGGTACTCGTCGATGACGACGGCGTCCCACTCAACGAGGTAGAGGTCCTCATTCTTCGTCTTGGTGTTGCCGTCAGGGTCCGTGCCGAGGGCATCCTGAAAGGACGCGAACCAGACCAGCGGCGCGGAGTCGTCGAGGTCAGGCGCTGCGTCGTCTTTGCCCTTGAACCGCCAGTTCTCGAAGTCTCGGTGGCCGAGGAGATCTTCCCGCCAAGCTCCCTCCACCGCGGGCTTGTACGTGAGGACCAGCACTCGGTTCCAGCCCATGCGCCGTGCGAGCTGATATGTCGTGAAGGTCTTGCCGAAACGCATCTTCGCGTTCCACAGGAAGTGCGGGGCGCTCTCTTCACCGGCGTGTGCCGCGAAGTACGCCGATGTCAGCTCGACAGCCTGCTCCTGTTCCGGCCGCATGGGGAACTCCGCAAGCGGACGCAGCGGCGGAGCCGCGTGGCCGCCGCGAACTGCCGCGATTGCTGCGCGCACCTCCTCCAGGGTGCACTCGAACCACTCGCCTGCTCGCCGGTGTGCGCCGCCTTTGACCAGCATCTGGTGGACGGCGTGGTCCTGAAAGACCTCGCCTGAATCAGTGAAGGCCGGCTCGGCCAGCTGCAGGGTGTAGACCACCGCTGTCGGCATGGCGACGCCGGCGAGCTGTTCCCGAATGCGCAGATCGACATCGCGGTTCGTCTCGCCGACCTTGATCAGTCCGATGCCCTGTCGTGGCCCCTCCCAAGGCGCTGCTTCGAACTGCGGCGTGGTGTAGGCGTAGATCTTCGGGTGACGGACGCCCTCCTCGAGAGAGACCCCGTCCACGCTTGTCACGGAGCCATCTCCGCAACTGTGTTCTCGATGAACGCCTGCTCATCGTCGGTAATGCCGTACCTCGCGTAGAGCTCCCCGTCGGTCCACTCCCGGTCGAGCGGCAGGTCAGGAACGAAGGCGTACACGCCCCGAGCTGCGTCCTGCGTGCCCTTTCGTAGGGAGACAAGAAAGCGCACGAATCTGGTCCGGAGATACGCGGCGAGATGCTCTGCCTCCGCCTGCCCGGCAAAGCGTCCCGCCACAAGGTACGTCTCCGTGCACGCCTCTCCAGGCGGCGCGACAATGGGACGACTCAGAAACATCGTCTCAACCGCCGCGCTGGTCCCTTGGACACGGGTCATTAGGACCTTCCACTCATCAACCCACTGCTCGTTCAGTGGAAGATCCTGGCGCTCAATCCAGCAGCTCCGCTGATTCGCATGAAGCCTCACCGGGTCCTTGAGCCCCGCCTCGGTCTTCGCTCCCTGAAAGTTCGTTGGTAGGCCGAATGGCTTCCTCTGCGAGACACGAACGTCAAGTGTCGGTTCCGGGGCGCCGCCAACGCGGTAGGCGCGCACCTTGCGCAGGATCGGGACAGCTTCGTTGCGGCGGACGAGCACATCAAACTCGTCCAGGTAGCGCTCGTCTGCGACGCCTACGGGCTTTCCATCCCACATGGTCTGAACGCGGCACTTTCCGGGCTCATCTCGGCGCCAAAGGAAGTACGACACTCCACCCCGGATCTTCACCCCCGGGAAGCCGTCGTACAGCTTGGGGTAGTCAACGAGACACCGCAGCCTCCTGTCGCCAAGCATCCGGGCGCGGTACTCGTCGAGCCCCTTGCCACCGAAGAACCAGCGGGAAGGCGTAATCATCAAAATGTAGCGTGGATTGAGTGCAATGGCGCCTTCGACGAAGTGCTGGTAGATGGGACTTGCGCTCGTCCCATGACCACCGTCTTCAAGCTGATAGGGCGGGTTCCCCACGACCACATCGAACTTCATGTCGAACTCCTTCTGAAGCTCATCGCGCCCGTTTTCATGAATGAAGGCATATGCATGATTCTCGCGGTTGTCTCGCTCGATCTGATCGCGTGCAGCTCCGCATTCACTACATCTGCCGTCCGGACCATAGCTGTGCTCGATCCTGCGGAACCAGATGTTCCCAGCTCCAGTCGGCATCTTCACTGCGGAGTGCGACCCGTCAGCCGTCCTCGACAGGTATACGGTTCGCCGGGACATCAGTGCCGTGAGCTCTGTGATTGCCGCACCGTAGACTTGGGTCGTCAGGATATGCCGCAGGCGCTCGTCCTCGTCAGGAATCAGCGCACTAAGGCCGCCCATTAGGCGTCGCGTGATCTCTCGGAGGAACACTCCCGTCTTGGTCGCGGGATCAAGAAACCGGGCATTCGGATCGGTCCAGATCTCTGCCGGCAACAGGTCGAGGACACTCCGCGCAATCGCCGGCGGAGTGAAGACCTCGTCATTCGAAAGGTCAGCAATGACCTCCAAGACATCCGGCATGTGAACCGCTCTCCCCGCCGAAGTCATAGCGCGCCCGGTTCGGTCAGTAGTGTCCTGCCTCCATACAAGACGCTAGGCAAGGCACTCATTTCCACGACTCCGATATCGGCCGAAGGACAAGACGGACTGAAGGGGCTTTCGCCTTCTGGGTCACTAGCTGAACCGCGAGCGGAAGGGCTCGGGATCCGCGTTCCGATCTCGTTGATGCCGGAGGTGATGAATGAGTTGCGCTCATGGTGCCGCGTCCAGACGTGGCCTTAACTCCCATTCGCTCATGGCTAGGGACAGAAAGTCCGCTTTCGCCAAAGCCTTCGCCGGGCCTTGCCACAGGGCCAGGCGATCGAGCGAGAACAGCGACTGCACCCCCTCGGCGTCAGCCTCAGCCTCCGAAAGCGCCGCCCCCAAGGTCGTTTTCACCACTTGCACAGTTCGCTTACCTGGGCTCCATGTGTATTCGAAGATGGGCAGCTCATCTCGGCGCGTTGGAGTGCCGTCCGGGAGGCTTTCGAGCATGTTCCCAACCTGAACGTTGAGGACCACGATGCCCTTGGCGGCAGAAATCCAGTCTGCGAACGCGTGGTCGGACACCCCGGCCTTTTCCGTCCAAGAGTGAAGACACCTGATGAGCCTCTCACGGGCACCGATTTCGTGTCCGGGAGTGCCTCCGATGACGTTGTCGGGAGAGATGTCGACGGCGTATATCGATGCCAGCGCTTCTATCGCATGAAACATCAGCGCGCTAGGGCCTGTCCCAGCAGGGAGGCTTCGTGACTCTGCGTGCCGGGCGATTTGTTCAAGCTTGCGACGAAGTATCGCGACCAAGAAGTTGCCGTCGCCACATGCTGGCTCGAGGAAGGTCTTGGCTGGATGAGGTTCCCAGACCTCTTGCGGGAGAAGATCGAGCATCGCCTCAACGGTGGCCGCCGGCGTAAAGACCTCACCGAGGTCGCGGACTCGCTCCGTGGACTTCACGATCCGCTCCGAGGGAAAGACATCGGCGCTCGAACTCCGGCTGCCTGCGGGCCCGTCGACTGCGATCACGGCGGATCGGACGCTGGACGAAGCTGCAGCCACGTGACCACTATAGGCAGGGGCGGGGACGCGCTTCCGAGGCTTCGCGCCCGACTGGGCCGCCCGCAGGTCCAAGGGAGCTGCGCCCGGGCTTCCCTGGCCTTCAGCAGCTACGCAGGACCCGAAGCATCAGCGTCGACCCTTGCTCTGGTTGGGGTTCCGGTTCTGCCTGGATCGTCGACGCTGCCTTCTCGGTGAGCCTCGTCGCCTAGGCGGCCTTGCGTGCCAGGGCGTCCAGGATCGACTCAACCTCAAACCGTCGCCTGCCACCGGCCGTCCAGGTGAACGGCACGAGACCCTGCTTGGCCCACACGTCGAGCGTGTCCGGATGAACCCCAAGCTGATGCGCGGCAGCCGCCAGCTGAAGGGGCTTCGGCGGGAGCTTCACGGGAAGCGGTGCCGGTGGTGGGGCGACTGGCTCAGGCTGCCTACTCGTGGGATCGGAGGGGATGCCCCGGAGGAGCGCGACCAAGCTGTCGAGCGCGTGTCGGTTCGCCTTGTCGCGGAGCAGCGCGTGGGCCCGCCAGCGGCCCAAGGACACGGTGTCGACGAAACCCACGACGGCGAGCGCCGCAAGTAGGTCCTCCGTCTCATCGAGACGAAGCCCGGCTTCCTCCGCGATGGCCTTCAACGTTGCATTCGACGGCAGGACGCGGAGGGCCTCGAGAATCGCGGCTGCTTCAGGGTTCACATCTTGTCCATCGGCACCCGGACGACGAAGTCGTGCGCTGCCCGCGGAGGAGATGGCCTCGGACACGAAGCCGCGGCGCAGCGTCACGGCAAGAAAGAGAGCACCTGCACACCGATTCCGGGGGGCCTAGAGGAATCTCTAGTGGGCTCTGAAATCCGAAGGCCATCATGTTCTTGGTGCCCGGGGCGGCCCAATCCTGTCCGACTTTGGTGCTCTCCCCAGCGTTTTCCGGAATCCGCGATCCCGTGGATGTATGGACGCAAACCAACGGCATCAGAATGCACGCAAGAAGACGCCAGATGGCCGCAGCGGGAAGCAGGCGCCCACCTCGGCCGCGGAGCCGCCAACGACTCAATGGCACCCCTCAGAGGCAGAACTGGACCGCCTGGTGGAATCCGGACGCCGAGCACAGGGTTTGGCGCCCCGCCTCGTCGATGCCGACTCCTGTCGGGAGATCGCCCGCTACTGGATGACCGCCGGCTAGATCTCCCGCCAGACGATCTCCACGCGGCTCTGGTCGAAGGTGTTGCGGCCCTTCACTGCCTTGCTGATGCGTACCTCGCGGATCACGTTGCGCAGCAGTCCCCGTCGCCACTGGTGGTCACCTGCTTCCCAGCGGGCACGTAGGTCCTCCACCCCGATCGGGACGTTCTTGAACGCTCGTTGGGTGAGCTTCGCGAGCTCGGCCTCGAGCCGGTCGGATTCCCGCTGGATCTGCTGGTCGATCGTCCGGACCATCCTGACGGTGATCTTGCCGTGCCGGAATTCTGTCGCGGCCTCCTCGCGGCGCCGGTCCAGGGCCGCCAGCTCTCCCTGGATGGCTGCCCGACGTGGCTGGCTCGGCGCTTGCTCGGCGACGGCCCTCCGGAACTCCTCGGAGTCGAGCAGTCGCAGGGTGGCTTCCCGGACGAGGATCTCCACGGGCTCGGCCAGAGTGGCGGTGCGGGTCGGGCAGTCGTGGCGGTTCGGCAGCTTCGGACAGACGTAGCGGCGAACCTTGTCCCCGCGGGGGCGGGCCACCATCGGCTGCCCGCACTCGGCGCACGTGATCAGGCCCGACAGCAGGTACGCCCGGTGGGTGTCTTTGGTGAGGTAGGTCCGCCGGCGTTCGTTGGTCAGCAGATCAACCAGCCGCTGCCAGCGCTCCACATCCGGCTTGCCGTCGGCCTGGACGAGGATCGGCGGGATGACCTTCGACGGGTGGGCCTCGTCCTTGTGGACCCGTTCCCCGATCAGCCGTGGGGAGATCAGCATCGTCTTGAGGGTCTTCATGGTGAAGGTCGCCCCGCGGGTGCCGGTGATCTTGCGAGCCGCGAAATCGAAGGTGAGCCGCCGGAGGCTCTCCCCCGCCAGGAGCCGGTCGACCGCCTCCCGCACCACCTCAGCTTCCTTGTCGATCACCTGGCGGCGGTCCTGGGTGTGGCCGAACCCCCTGGCCCCCGAGGTGAACGGGATGCCCTTCTGGGCTTTGAGGGTGTTGTGGCTTCGGATGCGCTCTGAGGTGTTCGCGGACTCGGCCTGAGCGAGGATCAGCATGAACCGGGCGGCGAGCTCCCCGACCTGGCTTCCGGTGTCGATGTTGTCGCGCAGGGTGATCAGCCGGGCATTGCCGGCCTCCAGGGCGTCAGCGACCCGTTCGAAGTCGCGGGTGCGTCGAACCAGCCGATCGAACTTCCAACACACGATCACATCGATCTGCCCGTCCCGGACCTGGGTGAGCATCTCCTCGAACGCCTCACGGCGGGTCTTCGGGTCCCAGGCCGAGCGATTGCGGTCAACAAACTCCCTGACGACGACCCAGCGCTCATCTTTGGCGCGCTTACGGCAGGCGGTCAGCTGCACGTCGGTGCCGAGCTTGTCCATGAGCGGGTCATGGGAGAGCCGCACGTAGATCGCGGCGCGCATCGCCGCACCGGCTGGCGTGCCGGCTGGCCGGGCCTTTCGTCGTGCGCCCGGGACGGGGCGCGGCGCAGCGTTACCGCCCATGTACATCCGATCGGCTGTCGGTTACGCTCAAATGAGGCATCTCTGGAGACATTTCGCGCTTTGGCCTGGGCGAGCGTGACCTCGCCCGGCCGCGGGAACCGGCCGCCGCCGACCAGGCCGGAGACCGAGATGCTGTGGTGCGGCGCACGGAACGGCCTGCGGCCCACCAGCGGATGTCCGGGGTCGAGCAGCCCGGCCACCGAGTGGATGCGTGTGACCGCCACCGCCTCCTCTCGGGACATCGGCGGCAGGATGCCCGGCAGACGCCGGGCGAGCATGGTCTTGCCCGCTCCGGGCGGCCCGATCATCAGCAGCGAGTGGGCGCCCGCCGCGGCGATCTCCAGCGCACGGCGGGCCGCGTGCTGGCCGCGCACGTCGGCCAGGTCGGGCCCGGTGTACGCGCCGTCGATGGCCGGCGGCTCCGGCTCCGGGTCCGGCTCGACGCGCCCCGCCAGCAGGTCGGCCGCGTGGCGCAGGCAGGTCGCGGCGACGATCTCGCACGACCCACCGGCCAACCGGGCCTCCGCGGCGGTCGCGGCCGGCACCACGAGCCGCCGCCACCCGTTGCGGGAGGCGTGCTCGGCCATCGCGAGGACGCCCGGCACCGCCCGCAGGCCGCCGTCCAGTGCCAGCTCCCCCGCCGCGCCGACGCCCCGGACGGCCTCGGCGGGCAGTTGCCCGGACGCGGTGAGGATCGCCAGGGCCATGGGGAGGTCGTACTGGGGCCCGGACTTGCGGAGATCGGCGGGCGCGAGGTTCGCCACGATGCGCCGCGCCGGCACCGAGTACGCCTGGTTCACGATGCCGGAGCGGACGCGCTCCCTGGACTCCTGGACCGCCGCGTCCGGGAGCCCGACGACCGCGAACGCGGGCAGGCCCGGGCGCAGGTCCACCTCCACCTGCACGGTGGAGGTCTGGAGGCCGACGACGGCGGCCGACACGAGACGGGAGACCATGGCGGCATGGTGGCCCGGCCACCGCGCGCCACTCCACACGTGTTCGGCACGAGAATCGCGCGGGGACCGGACGGCATCCGCGCGCCGGTGGTCCCGCGACGGACGGATGGCCTGCGGGACCCGCGGCCGCAGGGCCTACCCTGTGGGTGACCAAGGAGGACACATGCGCTTCGATCACGTCGCACAGCGGGTGCCGGACATCGCCGCCGCGGTGGAGTGGTACCTGGGGACCATCCCGGGCGCCGAGGTGCGCTACCAGGACGACACGTGGGCGCTGGTGGAGGCCGGAGGGGCGAAGCTGGCCTTCGTCACCGCCGGGCAGCACCCCGACCACCTGGCCTGGCGCGTCGGCAATGCCGAGCTGGACCGGCTGGCCACCGAGCACGCGGCCGAGATCAGCGTGCACCGCGACGCGACCCGGAGCTTCTACGTGCAGGGCCCCGGCATGGCGGTGGAGATCATCGCCTACCCCGGGGAGTGACCCGGCCCTGATCCGCGCGCCGCGCGGCGCGGGGCGCGCGCCAGGTGCGTGCGCCCCGCGGTGAAGCTGCCCGTATGGGACGACGGACCGGACCGGCGGCCGAGGCAGCCGTGGCGCGATGGCTCACCCGCCGGGGCTGGCGGGTGGTCGCGCGCAACTGGCGGGGCGGCGGCGGCGAGCTGGACATCGTTCACGACGAGCCTAGTCGTTCATTCCTCGTCCGCGGCAAGGGCTCCACGCCACCACCCAACGGACCCCGCCGCAGCCACCAACCGCGGGCCGCCCGACTGTCGCTGGACTCCGGGCGGGTCGACTGGACGCCGCTCGGGTTGCCGCTCGCACGCAAGGCAGTTGACCCTTCGCGAAGGACATCCCCGCCGCCCGAGACGCCAGACCCGCCGAACATCACCCCGTCACTGAAGGCCCGCCGATCAACGCTACTTCGGTGCGTACACGATGATCTCAGCCGTCGTCGGGAGCGACAGTCCCACCGAGAAGCTGCGAACCAGGCACTGCTGGTTCATGATCGGCCAGCGCGAGCAGAGGCCCCGGGCCTCGTCCTGGATGACCGTCGAGTCCGTCGTAGACACCTGGTACGGCACGCCTCGGCGCTTGAAGGCACGTGCCAGGTCGACCAGTGGGGCATCTTTTGCGTCGGCAGCAGGGATGTAGGACGCCTGGATCTGGACGGTGGAGCCGGCCTCCACACGCTGCCCTTCCGCGGGTTCGACCTTGAACACCGTTCCCCACCGATAGGGGAGGTTCACGCGCCGCACATTCACGTCGAATCCCCGCCCCTCGAGCGCTGTCTGAGCGTCTTTCCAGTCGAGACCCGTGACGGTTGGCACCACGACCCCGTGGGAGACCACAAGGTCGACCGCCGAATCCTCAGACGCCTCGCTCCCCGCATCCGGGGACTGGTCGACCACGAAGCCTTCGGGACTCGGGCTGAACTTCTGTGAGACATCCCCGACCCTGAGCGACGACGCCTCAATGCTTGAGGTCGCTTCCGCCTGTGACTTCCCGACGACATCCGGCACCGTCGTCGAGCCGCACGATCCGATCCCCGAAACCAGCACCGACGCCCCTGCGAGCAGGACGACGGCAACAGCAACTCGAGCACGACGTGAGTACATCACCCGCCTCCTTTGCAGCTCGCCGATAACGCACAGATCGCGCATCCGGCCCTTCGTGTTCGCCAAGGAGCGTAGGTCGAGGTACGGCCCAGAACGGTCATGGAGCGCCCGGGTCCTGACTCAGGTCGCTCCCCCAACGACTTGCGTGGCCCCTGGCAAGGCGAGCACTGAGCCTTGGCGACCCTCCAGTACTGAGTGCCCCTGCATGGGACCGCGCAGCTCAACCCCTATCTGCCCGGTGGAGCTCGCGATCCGCGAGGCCCGCCGGAAGGTGTGGGACAGCACCCACCCCGTGGACCGCGCCAGAGAGCTGTGTGGCGCAGTTCCGCACGATCCGACGAACCCAACCGCGGCCACCAACTGCGGGCCGCCCGACTGTCGCTGGACTCCGGGCGGGTGGACCGGACGCCGCCTACCCCGGGTGAGCCGGCCCTGATCCGCGCGCCGCGCGGCGCGGGGCGCGCGCCAGGTGCGCGCGCCCCGCGGTGAAGCTACCCGTATGGGACGACGGACCGGACCGGCGGCCGAGGCCGCCGTGGCGCGATGGCTCACCCGCCGGGGCTGGCGGGTGGTCGCGCGCAACTGGCGGGGCGGCGGCGGCGAGCTGGACATCGTCGCCGTGCGCGGAGCCGTGCTCGCGGTGGTGGAGGTGAAGGCCCGGGCGGACGTGGCGGCGCTCGCCGAGCCCATCCGCGCCGCGCAGGCCGGGCGGTTGCGCCGCGCCGCCGAGGCCTATCTCGCCCGGAACCCCCACGACGGCGAGGTTCGCATGGACCTGGCCGCCGTGCGGCGGCTGGGCCCCGTGCACCGCATCAGGGTACTGCGCGGCGGAGCGGGGCCGTGAGACCCCTCAGGCGAAGCCGTCGAAGGCCGGTGAGGCGAACGAGCGGCGATGGAGCCCCGAGGGCCCGATGTCGCGGATCGCGGCGCGATGCGCGGTGGTGGCGTAGCCGACGTGCTGCTCGAAGCCGTACCCGGGGTGCGCCGTGGCGGCCGGGCCGGTCATGAGGCGGTCGCGGGTGGCCTTTGCCACCACCGAGGCGGCGGCGATGCAGGCGCTACGGCGGTCGCCGCCGATGATGGCGCGGTGCTCCGGCGCGGCGGCGCCCAGGGAGAAGCCGTCCACCAGGCACAGCTCAGGGACCGGCTCCAGCAGCTCGAGCGACCGGCGCAGCAACCGGAGGTTGGTGACGTGCAGGCCGTCGCGGTCGATGGTGGCGGCGCTCGCCGACAGCACGACCACCTGATCGGCCACGCGGCCGATCGCGGCGGCCAGCCGCTGGCGTACGGCCGGCGGGAGCCGTTTGGAGTCGTCCAGGTCGGTCAGCAGCAGCCGCTGCGACCGTGTGAGGCGCTCCAGGTCGATGCAGACGGACGCCACGACCAGTGGTCCGGCCAGGCACCCGCGCCCGGCCTCGTCCGCGCCCGCGACGCGTGAGGCGCCCAGGGCACGGTCGTGCGCGAAGAGCCGCGTCGCGGCACGGGTGCCCGTGGGGCGCCCGGCGCGACGCCGAGGGGCTTTGGCCGCCCTCGGCATCGCGACGCGAACCGGCCTAGTTGCTTTGGGTGCTGCGCTGCTTCTCGCGGATGCGGGCCTTCTTGCCCACCTTGCCGCG
>LNFM01004773.1_pt1 | contig 24508 bp, 18 predicted proteins | sample 596031 | NCBI WGS metagenome assembly LNFM01 (sample SAMN04254537, study PRJNA301005) | activated carbon metagenome | isolation source: dual media filters at the Ann Arbor, Michigan drinking water treatment plant | place: USA: Ann Arbor | reverse complement strand
CCTCAAACGTCTTGCCCAGCTCGACCAGCGTTTCAACATTGGCCAGGAGGTTGCGCGCTTCATGGGCCGACGTCGACCACTGGCCAACGAGGCGCGCCACATGAGACTCGGCTGAAGCGAGGCGCAGAGCTTCCCGCGGCGTTAGCGCTGTAAGTGCTGGGCGCAATTCCTCCAGTCGTGCCAGCAGCGGTTGCGGCTTGTCACCGGTCGCTTTCCATTCATGCGGCGTGGCTCCATTTGTGGCCAGATATTGCAATCTGTCAGCAAGCCAAGAATCAACATTGGTCCCATCAGACAGCGTAAGAATCAGCGCTGACGCCACGGTATCGTAGGGGTCGTTCATGCGTCTGAGACAAGCCAAGACGTAGCCGGCCTCGGCAGTCCTCAGCAGGCCTGAGCGGGGACTGGCCGACGGAATGCCCCATTGAGTCAGCGAGGTGACGGCCTGGGCAACCTGCTCGTTGTAGCGACACAGCACTCCGACATCGCCAGCCTGAATTGGCCTTTGTTGCTGAGTCTTCTTGTCCTCGACCATCACACCTGAGCTCAGCAGCTCGCGCACGGCTTGTCCGAGCCCTAGGTAGTCGTCGTCGTTTCGGTTGCTCTCGAAGCTCCAATTGATGAGTGTCGCTTGACCTGGGATGTCCTTGCGTAGCGGCTGCAGTTGTACCTGTGCGGGCTTCAGGTCCGGCTCGAACGCCGACCCGAACACGGCGTTCGCGAGCGAGACGAGGCTTTCCGTCGAGCGCCTGGACGTATTGAGGGCTTGGCCGATGGTGCCGCCCCAACCCTTGATGGCACCCAGCACTTCGGTAAGGAGTCGCGCGTCAGTACCGCGGAAACCGTAAATGGCTTGCTTCGGGTCTCCGACCCACACGGACCGCTTGGCGAGCTTGGCGAGCTCGACAAAGAGCGCCAGTTGAAGGGGGCTTGTGTCCTGAAACTCGTCGACCATCACGAGGTCGAGCTCCGCGGCGAGGGCTTCTCGAACGCTTGCGCTGGTTTTCAGAGCGCGCAGCACAAGTGCCTCCTGGTCGCTGAAATCAACGGCACCGAGGGCCTTCTTGGCCCGCTCGTATGCGTCGAGAACGTCGGCCGCTAGATTGAAGATGAGGTCAAGGTATCGACGAACGTCCGCGTGAAAGGCCGGATGCGATTCATGAGCCTGAGCAGCGGCCTTCACTGCCGTCAGCAGGTCTCTGACCTTGGCGCCGGCGTCAACTCCAGACGCTGCAATCCAGTCGGGCCAACTCCAACGGCCCTCCTGGAAGCGCCGGTCCAGCTTCTGCAGTGCTTCGAGGCCGTCAGATAGGTTCTTTGCAATCTTGGCGCCAGCGGCCTGCTGCTGACTAATGTAAGCAGCGACTTCGTGATGCGCTTTACTCAGCGCAGAGCTGAGGACGAGTGTCAGGTCTTGACCCGCAGCAGCTGCTGGCCAATGGGCCAGCATCGCGTCTGCGTTCTGCGCGCCCATAGACCGCAGTTGTGCGGGTGCGATGACGTTGTCGAGCGCGGCCTTGACAACGCTCTCAACGGTGTTGGACCAGTCTGCCTGCTCGATGCCGAAACGCAGAGTCAGGCCGACGAGCTCCGCCTGACCCGCCGGGTCCATCGCCTCAGAGAGCGTGGCCTTCAATAGTCGCTTTGACTGACCTTCGCCGAGGACCGTCTGGTCAGGTGACAGGCCCAGCTCGAAGCAGAAGCGCTTGAGCAATTGGCCGCAGACACTGTTGACGGTGCCAAGACGAGCTTGGCCGATGGCTGTCGCGAGGTCGATGCGCCCCTTCTCCAGCAGCCGAGACCGAGCGCGCTCGCGCAACTCTGTCGACGCCTTCACCGTGAAGGTCGTGGCGAGAACGGCGTGGGGCCGTGCGCCGCCAGACTCAAGGGCGTCGGCAAGTGTCTCGGTCAACTTGTAGGTCTTGCCGCTACCGGCGCCGGCGCTAAAGAACTCGATACTGTTCATCACTCCCAGCCTCCGAGCAGGACCTGATGGTCACGGTCCCACTTGCTGGGTCCATTGACTCGAAGCGTTTCAGGAGGCCCTTGGAAGTCCTCGGGTGGCTCTTCTGGCACGACGTCAATGAGTCCGGCGTCCAGTTGTTCCTTGCGCCACGACCACGTGGCGCGCGCTCGCTCAAGCAAAGTCGCTACCGTCACACCGTCGGGGGGTTGTCTGACCTGCGCTCTCGGGAAGACGCCCGGGTTCGTGATGTACAGCGCTCCACTTTCTAGGATGAAGTACCCCAGGGCAGTTGGTGCGGTTCCGGTCCCTTGCTCGATGAGGCTGGAGTAGAGCGCAAGCTGTAGGTGCTCGCCTGTTCGAAGTAAGCCGGCGTAGCGGGCGTCGCCGCGCCACTTCACATCCAAAGCGACAGTCCGCTTGTCGCTCAACGTGACGAGGAGGTCAATCGCTCCGGTCAGCGGCACCGGGCCGAGGGAGCCGGAGAATTTGACTTCGGTTTGAACTTGAGTCGCACCAGCGGCCTTTAGGTGGTCGAGGATGCTGCAGAGGGCACCTTCGCATACCTTGCGAAAGTGCTGCTGGCTCACACCTGCCCCCTGCATGAGCAGTACAGCGCCCTCGGTCATCAGAAGAGCGTCGGCCTCACTTCGAAACCACTCGATGGTCTCGCTATTCGACCAACTCACGGCGTCCGCATGTGCGAAGAACTTCTCAAACACCCGGTGCGCGAGGATGCCCAAAAGCCGGTTGTCCTCCTCGACCGTCAGGACCGAGGTGGCTTCCAAGCCCGCCACTCGCTTCAGGACGTAAAGGGCGGGAGCGTTGAACAGTTCGTTAAGTGCCGTGTAGGACTGTGGCGAATCGCCAAGCGAAACGGACTGAGGCAGGCGGATTTGCTTCGGACTTGAGGGGAGCGGCTGCGGGTGAAGCACGTTCGCCATGGCTCCAACCATTTTCGAACCGATGGACGTGTCAACATCAAGGGTGCATGAATCAATGTCAGGAATCAGCCTTTTCAGCAGCTGGCGAATCGGATGAACTTCTGCCCCCGGAGGAGGGCAAACCAGGACAAACTTCTTCCTTGCAGCAAGAAGCGGCCGCAGCCACTGATAGGCGAGTGACACCAGCTCCCGTGTTGGGTCGCGCAGCTCTACACCCAGCTGAGCTAGGGCAGAAACCTCCGCTTGCGACCAGGGATGAGGCGATGGAAGAGCCGGCGTCGAAGGCATCCACCAGATGACTTCGTCGGCTGGCTCAACACACGCCGCCGCGATGCAGGCAGAACGCATGCAGCCAACTTGGGGGACTGCGGTAGGGCTGTTTGCGCCGGCAGGTGTTGCATGGGCGACTAGCTGCTCAACTTGCCGCGGAAGCAACCTTGTCATTCCTTGACCTGCCAGTTCAGTCAGCGCCTCGTGGACTGCGGCGCACTGCCGATGTGCAGGCGAGTAGGTGGCGACGTCAGCGAATGCACCCGAAAGTCTGCGTCGCATCGCCTCCTTCATCCGGTCAACTCGTGCGACCAGCACCTCGACCGGAATACCGTCGGCGCGGGACCAGCGTTCCGACTCGAGCCAGAAGGCAATCTCCTCTGCAAGCTCATCGGCATCCTCACCCGTGGAAAGCCTAGCCTTGGCTTTAGCCCACGCTTCGCCGCCGATACCTGGCTGCTTGGCAACGGCGCTTGCGAGGCTTCCACGTGCTTGGCGCTTGAAGGGCCCTATGGGATGAGTCAGGAAGTCCAACAGTCGATTGACGTCAAGAGGAGACCAACAGAGCTCCAGCGCGAGAGGCAAGGCCTGCAGCGCCGGTCGGAGCTGACTTGGGCTCTCGAAGCCGCAATTGACGCCGCCAGTTGCGGACAATGAAACGTCGAGCGAATCGCCTGCGCTTTCGGCCAAGACTAGCCGGTCGCAGGGAGTATGCGCATGGTGCGCACTCAGCCAGTGTTCGACCGTCGTAGCTGACATCGAACGGACGAGTTGAACACTTCCGTCGGTCGGCGCTCCCAACCCGGTTATTGCACCGCCGGCCAGAATGGCCAAGGCTTGCTCTTGAACCGAACGCAGCTGACCCGAGCCCTGAGGCGTTGGGAGGCGGACCTCCACTGCCGGCAAGAGTTTGAGTACTTCCCGCCAGAGGAGCGGGAAGTCTTCGGCTGGGTCAACCAAGTGCACTGACTTCACGGGGCCTGAGCCCGACGCCCTCAAGCCGTCCACCACAAGACGCAGGCGTTCCGGCTCTCCCAGTGGAAGAGTGCCAACGGTAGCCTTCTCGATAACCGCGAGTTCCTGGACCCGAGTCGGGTGCTCTGGGCGGGCCTCGCCGCTCCAGCCGCCTAATCGCCATTCATCACGCCAAGACAGCAGTTGGGCGGCGGTGCCAATGCTGTCTGCTTTGAGGGACTCGCTGTAGAAGCGGGAGCCGTTGTCGTGGGCGTACAGCAAACCTAAGTAGGCGGCCACGCGCCTTGCTGTAGAAGGTTCCGGGGCTGTCAGTCCAAGATAGGTCTCTAGCAATGACAGCAGACCCATGCGACCAACTACAGGGCTATTGAAGAAGTTCGTCGGGGACGGGCCTTGGCGGGCGTCCAAACACAGGCCAAAGGTGACACGCATGCGAGCTCTCCCCTCAGAGGCAATCTAATGGAGATTTTCTATTGCCTTTAGCCTGCTTGCCAAGACGACTCAAGCGCGCTGACGCTTTCCGCCGATGAACTGATAGGCAACGCGACCGAGGCTTCGAGACCTCATAAGAGAATGTGAGGCTGGCCCTTCGCTGCGAGCACCTCCATCTGCTATCGACCGACGAGCGGGAGCGACTTCGCGGTCAACGAATCCAAGAACAGATGAATCAGATAAGCGGGAATTGCCACCTGACCAAGAGCTTTCACGACTTCGCCGCGAGACGACTCGGGCTGCCACCTGTTGAGTTCGTGCAGGGCGAGGCCGAGAAGCCCGACGAACGCGAGGCTATGGAAGAACTGGCGATGATTCGGTGAGGTTGCTGGCTCAAGGATGTCGGGCAGCTTCGTCAGAAAGGCTGCAGCAACACCTCCAAGCATCGGCTTAGCGGTTTGGATGCCCGCTCGATGTTCTCTCTGAGCGATGTACACGCCAGTGGCGACCCCGGCTACGATTTGATGTGCCGGGCCATTCACTTGTTGGGCTCCTTTCGCACGCCCTTGAACGGGTCGCCGTCCTTCTTCTGGTCCATGAATCGACCGTTGTTTGCGTCGCGCTTGGTCCAAGTTTGTGTCGTGGGGTTGAAGACCTGTGACCGGTCGCGGACTGCGCCACGGCGGGCGTTGTCCCCGATGGGGGCGTTCTTTGCCATCTTCAAGCTCCTTACGCTTCAGGCGTCAATGGTGTGAGTCCAGCGCGGAATGCCTGCGCGTGACAGGTATTCGACCAAGGGCGGACTGCCGAAGTACTGCAGGCGCCCGCCGGATGTGAATGCGAGGGCTGACTGCTCGACTTGCAGCTTGGACGCGCGCGCCCGGGTCGTGAGTTGGGCAAGTAAGCGAGCGTTGTCCTCGTGCGTTCCCGATGACGACCGGGCGTCGAAGACTGCAAAGCTGACCCAGCCACCGCTTACGGCGCGCTCGCGAAGGTGGGCAAGATTGATTCGCATCTTGTGCTCTCCGTGCCTGGACCGAGGCCAAGCTTGGTGAGCATTCTCGCTAGTGCACTGGCTCAGGAGACGACCTACTGAACCGCCAACGGCAAGTTTTTTGACGCAGCGGCGCACAGAGCCGAGTGAAGCTTTCTGCGCAACTCGGGTGGCCCGAGCACCTCGACCTCCGGACTGTGGCGTAAGAGGTCCATCGCCAGTTCCTGGTCGTTTGAATAGGGAACTTCCAGGATGTAGCTTCCGTCGGGCAGGTACTCGCTGGACTGGTCGTGGTGCCAGGTCTCCTTCGAGACCCACTGAGCCCGTTCGGCCGAAAACTTGAGGCGGGCTCGATGCTTCGCTTGGCCAGCGAAGATTCCATAGCCGCTGCGAAAGTGCTCCTCCATTGCTTGTTGGCTCACTTCGAGCGCCTGGTCGGGCAGGACGCTAACAGAGAGTATCGACTCAAGAGCGAAGGAGCGTAGGGAGTTTTTCTCGTGGCACCAGGCGTCAAGAATCCAGTTCTCTCGGTAGTGGACGAGCTGCTGAGGGGAAATCTCGCGGTCAGACGATTCCTTGCGGTCGCGGTTCCAGTACTGCAGGCGAACACGCTTACCCTCAAGAAGGGCTCCGGCAATCGTCTGGAAATGCTTGGGTTCGACTTTGCGCGGCGCGAAGTGAATCAGGCGAAGCTTGCGTTCGATTGAACGGGCAGACTTGGTACCCGCAGCCAGCATGCTGCGGAGCCGAACTTTCAGAGGACCAACATGTTCTTCAAGAAGCCCAGGCTGAACGCCCTCCACAAGGTGGAGCATGGTGAGCAGGGCGAACACTTCAGATGACTCAAACCAGACTCCAGGCAGCTCGAATCGGCCGCCCTCTGTCGAGTCGTCCCGGATGACATACCCGCGCTTAGTGCGGTCCCACTCCAAGGGGCACCCTAGGCGGTCCTGAAGGAATTCGAGGTCGCGCTTGACAGTTGCCTTGGACACCTCAAGTTGACTTGTGAGTAGCGCCATAGACACGGCCCCTCGCTTCCGGATGAGGCGTACGATTTTTGTTATGCGCTCGATGCTGATTTTGGACATACGAAGCTCCAGCTCTTGTCGGCTCGATTAGGCAACGGCTGCGGGATGAGCTTGACTCAAAGTCTTCCCGTGAAGAGGCGACAGCGCAATGGGTTGCAAGCGCAAGTCGAATAGCTGACTCGCTACGTCGCGCCGGGTCGCAGGCCTACAGCGCATCGGCGAGGCGCGCATTTGATGAAATTGACCGTTGGGCCGCCCTCGACCCTGAACATGCATCACGCAGGCCGCTGAGTGCAGCCAACAGGCTTGAGGCGCCGGCGAAGGCTCAAGCTACGGCACGCGAGGCCTCCCGTAGTCCCTTCCATCGCTGGCTTGAGCGGAGCAAAGACAACGACGCGCCGTCGGGCCAGCACACGGCCGGGCACTCGAGTCGAGCTGCTGATGCAATCGTTCGCGCAAGTCACGACTTGGCCCTTGCCATTACGTCGCGGGCCGCACTCACGGCAGCCGGCACGTCCAGCTCAGATGAGGCGAAGTTCTTGCACAGAAGTTTCTCGGGGAGCACCCAGTCCCACTTGTCGTGTTGCTTGTTGGCGACCACAGCCGCGAGCGCTTCCGGCGCCGGCGGAGGCTCGTTGGCGATATCGAACAAAGCGTCAAAGACCTGCTCTGGCTTCGCGTCGCGGACCGCCACGACAATTCCCTCGTTCTGTGCCCGGAGCTTCTTCGATATCAACATCAGTGCGAGCGTGTCGTTCGCCCAGTCGCCGCACCAGGTGAACACATTGACGGCAGCTCCTGCGGCCTGGACAGACTCCGTGGCGAGGCTTGACTCCGAGTAAGCCTTCCGCGCCTCGACCAGAAGCGCTTGAGCGGTTGGGTCTGTGAACTGCGGTAGGTCCGTCGACTCAAGGATGGCCCGCATCTCTTGCCGGACGATGTCGTGCACCTTGCCGCCCATGCCAGTGAAGGTCGGGAGCTTCCCGCCCTTCGCAGGAACGACCTGGATGACTTTGTCGTGTGCATCGCAGTCGACGACCCGCCAGCGCCTCCCAGCGAAAATGATGAACGCCCCGACATCGACGGGCCGGGTGATGGGAAGGGAGCCGAGCGGCTTGCCGTTGTGCAGGATTCGAAACTCGTCCTCCGAGGAGAACGCCGCGAGGAAGGTGTAATGGTTCAGCAACTGCTCGCCCTTGGGAGCAGGAAGAAGCAGACCTTGCTCTGACTGCTGCAGGATTTCGCGGCGGCCCAGCTCTCGAAGCAACTCTGCGAAATCTTCTTTCTCGAGCCCATCGAATACACCGCTGGCGCACAGCACCTGCCAAGCTTGACCCGCGGTGATGCCGCCGTATTGGCCAATCAAACAGAGCAGCTGCTGAAACAGTGTCGACAGATGCATGCTCTTGATACGCGGGGGCTCGAACCAGCCGCGAACAAGCAAGTTGACCTGAGCCACCGCTTGGAGCAGTCCTTCATGCAAGCGGTCAGAGATTGGCGACGACGTGTCCAGCTCCGGCTCGATGCAGTACGCGCGCAGAATCGCCGGCTCGCCCTTTCGCCGGCCGGACCGCCCCAGCCGCTGCCGAAGACTGGCGACCGACGGGGCCGGTCCTATCTGCGCCACACTCTTCACGGCGCCGATGTTGATGCCGAGCTCGAGCGTCGTGGTGGCGATGCCTGTAGCGGGGCGGTCACCTCGCTTGAGCGCGGTCTCGGTTTCCTCACGAATCTCCTTGGCGAGGCTGCCGTGGTGCGGCCAAAACTCATTGGGAACGCCTGCTTGTTCACATGACCGGCGCAGTAGGTCGGCGTAGTACTCCACCTTCGCGCGGCTGTTGGGGAAGACGAGGTTGTTCGAGCCTCGCAGGGTCGCGAACATATGTCGGCCAATCGCAAGCTGCGCTTCGGGCGTAATGTCTTCCTTGTCGACCTCCTTCCCCATCGACTCGAGTTGCTCAACGTCCTCATCGGAGAGCTGCGGTAGCCGGTCGTAGTAGCCCTTGATGAGAACCTTTAGCTCCTGGCCCCCTGACTTGCTGTCAATGATGTCGACATCACCTCCAGCCGGCCGAAGAAACTCAGCAGCGAGCCGCATCTCGCCAAGCGTCGCAGACAGGCCGACCCGCCGGACGCGCCGCTTGAGCGCAACGTCGGTACGGTGCATCAGCGACTGAAGTTGCTTCCCGCGCGGCGAGTCGATGAATGCGTGCAGCTCGTCGATGACAAGAAATTGCAGGCCACCGAGAAGCCCTGACAAACCTTGCCCGTGGCGCAGAAGCACACCCTCGAGCGACTCAGGCGTGATGAGCAGGCAGCCATGCGGCTGCTTCAGGAAGCGCTTCTTCTTGGCGTCGGATATGTCACCGTGCCAAGGCGTGACGGGAATCTCCAACGACTCGCACAGATGCTCGAGCCGGGACCACTGGTCGTTGATGAGCGCCTTGAGCGGGCTGACGTAGATGACGACGCTGCGCTCATCGAGCGTGAGCATCTGCGTGAGGATGGGGAAGAATGCCGCCTCCGTCTTACCCGACGCTGTGGCTGCGGCGATGATGACGTCGTGGGTCGCGCCGTCTTTCAGGATGGACGAAATCGCGCGCTCCTGCGCGTCCTTCAGCTCGGACCAGCCAGCCTGCCAAATCCAACGCTTGATGCGTTCGTCGAGCAAGTCGAAGGACGATGAAGTCGACATCGCTACAGCTTGAACGTCGTGAACTCGTCAGGTTCGTCCGGTGCGGTTGCGACGTCGGCCTGGCCTGCGGTGTCCTTCTGGACTTCGACCTGGCCCAACAACGTTTGCCAGTTAGCGCCCGGGTTCTGCTCCAGCACCGCCATCAGGTTGATGAATGCCGTGATAGTGGTCCTTGGGGTACGGAAGTAGGCCTCGCCGAGGCGTTGCATGCAGTGCTCCATGAACGTCGCGAGCGCGTCATCCGGCAGCAGGTACTTCGCAGAGTCGCCGTGCGCGTAGACATGACGCAGCTTCTGCAGGAGCACATAGAAGTCTTCTTGCGAAAGGCTGGCAAGACGCACTACCGGTCCGGAGAAGTCGACCAAGCCGTCAGTTGCGAATGTGTTCTGAGCGAGCCTGCTCTGGAGCGCCGGGTAGCTGTACAGACCGCGGCGGGTGTCTAGAAGGAACTCGGGCGTTCCGCCGAGAACGAAACCCAGGCCCTCGGCGCCACCTTGAAGGGAGTCGTTCAGGATGCGAAGAATCTGCTCGTAGTTGGCGTTGCGGGCCTGCGTGTTCGTCAGCTTGTAGAGGTTGACCATCTCGTCGAGGCAAATGAGCAGCCCCGAGAAGCCCGACAACCGAACGAACCGTGCCAACAACTTCAGCTGGTCGTAGAACGACGCGTCGTCGATGATGGTGCGCACGCCCAGCGCCTGCTTTGCATCCGTCTTGGTCGAGAACTCTCCTCGCAACCAGCGGACGGCATCGGCCTTGAGTTGCTCGTTACCTTGCTCGAAGCCCTTCCAATACGCCGCGATGACGGAGGCAAAGTCGTAGCCGCCGACCAGTTCAGAAAGGTGCTCCAGCTTCTCGTGGATGACCGAGTCGGTCGACTTCTCAGTGGACTTCGCCTGGGACCGTGCAGTCGCGACGAACTTTTCGACGACACCGGCAAGCGCGCCGCCGTCTGGCTTCGTGCGGGTTGCCAGGTTTCGACTGAGCTCGGCGTAGAGCGAGCGCGCCTGGCCGCCGGTGGCATGAAGGCGGCGGTCGGGATTGAGGTCAGCCGTGGTCACGACCAGCTTCTTCTCCATCGCGACCGCGCGCACTAGGTTCAGAAAAAACGTCTTGCCCGCGCCGTACTCGCCAATGACGAGGCGGAAGGCCGACCCGCCATCGCCGACACGCAGTACGTCTTTCAGCAGCGTGTCGAGCTCCCGAGAGCGACCGACCTGCACAAGGTGTTGACCGACGCTGGGCACCACGCCAGCGCGCAGCGACTGGATGACCGCATCGCGGTCCTTGGGCTTGATGGCGCTCATTGGGCGAGTTCGTGAATGACTTCTTGATTGAGGGCCACGGGGTCGTCACCCTCGAGAAACGGCTTGTCGAACGCATCGAATGACGCCTCGTTGATGCGCTCGAGCGCGCCGTCGACCATCATTCCGCGGTCCTCTGCGAGCTCTTCGAGCTCGGCGCGTGTCCAGTGGGGGCGTGAGAGCAAGGTTCTTACGAAGGCGCTGTGCTCATCATCAAGTCCCATGAGCGCGGGCTCCGTGCTCGTCGCGGCGTCCGGTTCGACGGTTTGGCTTGGCTCCGACACTTCATCGTCCGAACTGAAGATGGCACCCAGGATGGCCGAAACGCGCTCCGAGTCCGCCTGCAATGCGGCGATTTTTGTCGGGTCCAGCTGGATGCCTTTGGCCTTTCTCGGCTGTGGCTTTGGCGGGATGGCAAGTCCAACTGCGGCCGCGCCGGGGCGAACGGTGACGGGTTCCGTAGCGGCTGCATGGACCTTTGAGTACAGGGATTCCGCCTGCAGCTTCAAGAGCTTGAAAATCTTCTCAAGCATCTTGATTTCTGCGGGAGTGACCTGGTCATCCGCTTGCGCGACGAGGGCAAGGAATTCACCAATGGCTTCACGGGCGCCTGCATCAAGCGTTTCGATAGTGCCCTTGAGGCCGGTGAGCTTTGGCGGGTTCGCAGCAAGATGGCGCAGCAACGCATGAAGCCGCTGGCGTTCGCTCGCATCCAAGTGCAGCCACTCTTCGAGTTGTCGAGCCAAGAGCTCTCTCTCCTTTCCGCTTGTGTCGCCGTCAGAGGCGGCAACCGCGACTGCGAGTTGCAGCGTCAAAGCAGCGGCGGCGTAGCGCGACGACGATTTTGGTGGCTCCGCCTGGTCGGTAGAAAATAGGTAGACCGTTGCGTCTGCATTCGGGAGTGCTGCTCCGAGCCGAATGTCTGGCTCCATGGCAAGGCCAGCCTGTCCGAGTGCTCGGTACAGCGTCTTGACCTTCGCACGCGTGAGCTCACCAAGCGGCGGCAGCCACGAGAGAACGGTTGCGAGCGGTACGGGCGCCGGCCGCCCCGTCTGTTTCGCGATGTCGCGCATCTTCTGCGGCTTCTCGCGGTACTTCGATGGCCATAGCGCGATGGGTAACTCGGCCAGCGCCTCCACCGACTCGGCGTTTGAGCTGTCAGCACCAATCGCGCGGCTGTATCCGGCAAGCGCCTCTTGGCAATCGTCAGCGATGTTCTGCAGCTTCTTAACCGGGCTTGTCAGGATGCTGACGTCGGGTAGGTCGAATCGCAGGACGAACTGATTGACGAGGCTCAATCCCCGGCCTGCGGGCATGTACTCAAGCTTCAGCTGGGTGCGGTTCTTCGGCAGAACCATGCCCTCGCCGAAGGCCTTGGCGTATCGCGTCTTGAAGAGCGCCTCGAATTCACTCGGGCAGCGGCGAGCAGGGGTGCGAAGCCGAGTCGTTGGTTCGGCTATCAGCCAGACGAACGCCCAGTCTGCCGGCAGCGGCTCGCCGGATGCCGCGCATTGCGCCAGACCAAGCCGATGGATGAAGCCAAGCGCCCCGGCGCGTAGAGGCGGCGGCGGCGCGGTGAACAGCCGCCCTGAGGCACTGCTGGCAAGAAGCAGGTCGAGTAGCGAGCCACCGTAGTTCTGTAGTGAGCGGCTGTTCGGATAGAGCGCGAGCAGCCGCTCAATCTCCAGCACGATGACGGGCAATTCTGCCTTAGCGGCGGCGCTGGTTGCCGCATCGACCAATGCTCGACGCTCTAGCCCGTAGAAGTAGAGAAAGACGTATCCGAGGTCAGCGGTTGGGTCCGACCGGCCCGTCGCGAGCCAACCAAGGTAGGCGCTGCGCGCGTCAGGCGAGATGTCTGTGTAAGAGGGCCAATAGTTCGTCAGACGAACGCTCGGAGAGACGAGCGAATTGCTGACAGGCAGCGTCGGATTGATTAGAGCCGGGTCAGTAATTCCCGACGGCGATACGAGGCTTCGCCCCACGTAGACCATGCCACCGATGCGACGACCTTTGACTTCGGCGTTGCCTGAAGCCGGGACCCAGCACGACTCCGCACTGTCTGCGGAAAGCACGTTCGATGGACGTTCATCAATCCGCGGGCGACTGTTTGGCAGCTCTGGCGCAAAGTGCGTCGCACGGGCTCTCTCGCTAGCTGCGGACGTGCGCGGCAGCGGCGCTTCGGGCGCCGCCTTCGTCGACGCTGGCTTACGCCAGAGCGTGTAGGCCAGCCAGGCAACAAAGACAACTCCGCCGACAATCAACAGCACTTGCCCGTGCTCACTGACGAGCCAAACGATGCCGCCAACGATTGCCAGCGCTATAGCGCCGCCAGTCCCCCCAGACGACCGTCTCGCCATCTGCCCCTCTTGTTCTCGGCTCTTGAGCGATGGTGATTCTAGGCAGCGACGCTTTCGGTGCGCATTGCTTGCAGTGGTGTTGCGCAAACGCCGATGCCTTGGGCGCCCACGAAGGGCGGTCCGTGGCAGCCCCAAGCCGGACCAGCTTTAGCCTTTACGGCGAGTTATCCGGTGCCGTGCGCTGACTCTTCTCAGAGTTGGCGGACGCGCTTGCAGAACGTTTCTTCAAAACCGCGCCTATGGGCGCGGTTTTCTTTGACGGTCCGTCCTGAATCGACGCCGAAACTGAGCGTGCCAATCGTGGCGGGGCTAGAACTGTGAGCGCGGAATGCGGCTTGTCGATAGATTGCCGTCGACTTGCTTGATGAGCCGCACCTGGTGCCCTTCAATGCTGTTGCCGACCACCTGGAAGCGCATTGTGCGGTCGGCCTTGGTCGTCACCGTGCCCTGACCAAACAAGTCCTGCTCGCCATACCAGATTGGACCGGTCGCATAGCGCAGTTCGTAGTGCCCGAGAGGGACCTTGAACTCACGCCGCTCGCCACCGCGCATGTAGATGCGCGCCGCGGTCAGGCCGGTGTTCACGTCCACGAGCTTGGCGTAGTAAACGTCGTCGCCGGCCGGGGTGGTGAGCGCAAACGGCGCCATCGGGTCGGTGTAGCGTTCAACGCGAATTCCATCGGGGAACGGCTGGGCAAAGGCAAAGGTGGCAGGAGCGGGGACATTGCCAGCGGGCCGGGAGGCAGGGGGAGCGACTGTCGCTGGCGCGGAAGCGGCTGCCGGCGCTGCTCTGGGTGCGGGCGCCTGAGCAGGGGGCCGCGAAGGAGCAGATGGCGTGGCGACCGGCACGGTACGTGGCGGCGACACCGCGGAAACTGTGGTCGCAGGCTTAGTCGCTAGCAAGCCGGTGGCTTGCACAGTGAGCGCGATGGCAATGAGAGCTGAAAGCCCCAGCAACGTATTGTGAAAGCCCTGCCACAGGCTCGGACCGAGCTTGTTTAGCGAGGGCGTGGGTTCAATAACGTTGCCGCACACCGCGCACTTCATCACTGCCGACCCGGACGCTGCGGCCCCACGAGTGTCGCGATTGCGGGTATCACACACTGCGCAGGTGAATACGGCCGAGCTCATGCGCGCCACCCCTTCAGCCGTGCAATCTCCTGGTAGGCGCGATTTATCTGCAGCGTCATCTCGTGCGCCATCGCGCCGACGGCACGGTCGGCCGATGCGAACTGGTCAGGGTGATAGCTGGCCAAGCGTGCCCGCCAAGCGCGCTTGAGCTCCTCCAAGGAGGTGGGCATCGACCCCAGGCCCAGCGCAGTGAGCGCCACATGCGTGTTGGCCTTGTCGAGCTCCGCTTCCGGAGGCATAGACGAGCCCGGCGATTGCTGCCATTGCCGCCCGCCGGATGACTGCGACTCGCGCTTGTCCTGCCCGCGACCCGCGGCTTCGTCCGGCGCTGAATTGCTCGGACGCTTCGGGCGCTGAGCATGCATTCGGCGCGCTTCTTCCACGAACGGTGGCGCCATGTTCATCATTGTTGCTGCGAGGTTGGCGGCGGCACGCAGCAAGAACACTTTGTCCTTGAGGCTCTCTTCCTGCAGCGCTCTGGCCAGCAAGTCAGAGGAGTCGTTTCCTTCCGTGAACAAGGGCGCGTAGCGCAACGCAGCGTCCGCATCCAGGTCCATGCCGAGCTGGCGCTTGAACCACTTGCGTGCTGTTTGAGCGGGGGTTACCACAACTGCCCGTGGGTGCACCGCACACACCAGATGCAGGAGGCCGAACACGACGCACCCGAACGTTGCGACAGGCGCATCCATGCCGAATGCGGCCAGACCCCAGCAGGCCCCAGCAACGAGCAGGGCCTTCGTGGCCCGTTCATTCTTTAGGGCAGCAGACGCAACTTCAGGGACCAAGATGTCGGCGACTGGGGAGAACGGAGTTCAGGCTATCAGAGGCGTTCGCAAAACGTAATCTTTTGAATGCGGCACATCCTGCGTTTGAGCAAGGTTGCCTTTTTGCTCCTTCCCGCCGATGCCGGCTTAGAACAGTTAGCTACCACCAAAACTGGATAAGGAAATCGGCGCTGACCGCCTTCATGGCGGGTCGCGCAGGGGAGGCCCAAGTAGCCTCGAGATAAGGGGTAGGGCCGTTGGCAAATCCACTGAAACTCGCTCAACGGCCCGAGCGTCGGCCTAGAAGCTCGTTGCAGCCCAGTCCTCTAGCCGCGCCACATCGTCGACTTGGTCAGCGGAAATCCAGGCGACTCCTCGGTCCGTCTCAACGGCTATCGAGACGACGCCGCGGAAAAGGGACACCGCTACCGCGCGGCCTATTGGCGTGATAAGCGGACGCCTTGCCCATCGGATTTGCGATGCTCGACGGGACTGGGAACTCGGCTCGGACGAACCGTACAGCTGTGTGACGTGCATATGCTCTCCTGGAGATGGACGCACCTCTGGTGTCGAGGCGCGAAGTCGGGAGAGCTGATAAAGGGCTACGTCATGGCGAAGAGTCTATCCCAGGCACGTCGGTCTCTCCAGATGAATCCGTGTTCGCGAGTGCGCACGAAATCCGCGCCAGTGCTGCCCGCCGTCTGCACGAAGCACGAGCCCAGAACGCGCAGATAGGCCACGGTTCTTTCGTTCCTCCAACTCAAGTTCATTGCAGACATGTCGTTTATCGACCGGCAAACCTGCGTTTCACCGAACGAGCGCCCTAGGGGCAACACTGGAGAGAAAAATGAGCGGACGAGACCCTCACGAACAACTCGCGAAAGCGGCGAAGCGCCCGAGCGTGCAGAAGCGGTCCGGCACGAGTGGTGGCAAGCCGACCAGCGAACCCGGCGCCATGCGGGCCGCTGACGATTCAGCGGCGACATGGAGCTGGGCCATCTACCGGCCTGGCGCTGGCACTGAAAGCCGTACCTATAAATGTCGATGCGAGTGCGATTTAGACGCAGAAATACTGCGGTCCCTAATCGCCTGGTCCTGTGAGCGATTTGAGCTGAAGCGAGCAAGCCTAACCACTGATGCATCTCTCCAGTTCACGCTCAAGCATGAGAGAGCCTCGCTGTCGATGCGCGAAGTCCAGTGGCTGTTTTCGCAAGTTGATGACTGCCACATAGCGCTGGAGTCACTTCGACTTGCTAGCGAATACGACGAAGAGCGTCAAGAAATCGACAGGTGCGCGATTGCCGCGGTGTCGGTTAACGCCAAAAAGCGCGCGAAAGTCGCGGAAGGACTTAAGGCATACGCGCAGTTTTTGGAAATCGGCCTTGAGCGGGTCGAAAGCGCTTTTAACGCCCTGAAGTAGTCGGGATTGCATAAACCAGCTGCACCTGCGCAACACTTTAGCCGGCAAGGGGTCCTTGGCTCATGTCGCGGCCCAAGAACCACAAACTGCGGAGTGGGCGAATTTCAGCCTCGGCGGCCCGTCTCCCACACTGGATGGCTGTTTGAATTTCGGCCACTCCTGAGCGGAACTTGCGGTGAATCTCGTCGCGTGTTCGCCGCAAAGCGACGTGCGACCGCAACAAGCCTCGCTTGCCATCGCTTTTCGGCAAGTCGGGTTCGTCGACCGTATTGCAGATGCTGAACGAGCGTTGGGGCGGCACGCTCAGTCCGCCGCCCTAAGAGCGCTGAGCCAATCAGCGCGGGGGTCTCTTCCTCGGCTCAAAGTCTTTCTCGTCAAGGCTGTGTTCTCAAAGGCTCACCGTAGTGCAACTCGCGGCGACCCCTATGGCCCGCTGCGCAAGAGCGTCACGGTTCACGCGGTCAATCAAGAGGCGTAACGAAGCCGCTTTCGATGAGCACCTCTCGGACGACCGCCTGGCTCACGCACCAGCGAGCTGCGACCTGCGCGACGACTGCTTCTGGCTCCAGCAAACTCGCGTCGTATCTGCGGCCCATTGCAAATCGCAAGTCAGCTAGGGCCTCCTGAGGCAAGCGCATGAAGGCGGCCTCGTCGAGCCGTAGGCTGTCACCGCCGCGTCCCCAGGCGAGGGTTGGGCCTTCGTAGCTCGGCACACGCGCAGTCCGGACGGGCCGCGCAGTGCTTGCTCTACGATTGTGACGCATGGCGCTGTTGCGGCGCGTTTGCTCCTTCTCGCTCGAAAGCTCTTCCCACCGAGCGGCGGCACGCGCTCGGGCCTTTGCGTCGCGCGCAGCGTTGAGGGCCACTTGAACCTCTCGATGAGCCTTCTCGACGGCCTCAGCATGACCCGGGTAGTGCAGCCAAGTTGTCCTCGCCGGGGATGCGATAACCAGCTCGACGAGCTCCTCGACAGTGCAGAAGTTCACGTCATGCAGGTCGATTTCCAGGGCGGGTTTGTTCAGCTGCCGGAGCTTGGCAAGCTTCTGTTCGTCGACTTTATGCCGGACCCACACCTCAAGAACACAGCACTCGTCCTTTGCGGTGGCGTAGGCGTCCGCTCGAATGCCTTCGGGCAGCCACTGCTCCAGAGCGACCGAATCAAAGTTGAGGGATGTTCGCTTGTCCACGGACACACTGCTTTCGACCAGCGTTCCGAAGGCATCGAGGCTCGCGCACATCACCTCACGCGGTTTGACCTCGATGTGCCGGTGGTCTGCCAGGACTTGCTTGGCCATGGCGTGGATGGCTGTTTCGCGTCCGAACGCGCACGCCTCGGCAGCATGGCGGAAATAGTCAACTCGTTGCTCACCCTTGGCAGCTACCAGGGGCTGCTTGCACTCAGCACAAACGCAGTCGCAGTCCGCGCCGCGCGGGACGTCACGCACGTCGACCATGCGGCCGTCCCGAAGGCGAAGGCCGAAGGGGATGGCAGATTTGAGAGGGGAGTCCACCTCAGCAGTGTGCCGAAGAACAAACTCGAGCGGAATGGCTCGCCGAATAGCTGACTCACGGGCTGCTACAGCCGCAGCACTGTCTTGCCGGCTTCTCGCTCGCGTTGCTCGCGGAGCGACATTTCGGCCAACTTCCGCATAGACGAAAAGAGCCGCGAAGCGGCTCCTTGGAAAAAGGAAAAACAGGGCGCGCTGCTAAATGGCCGGCGCCGGCGCGGCTTTCGACTCTAGCGGATGCGTCGCCAGAAAGTCAGTGACTTCCTGGATGACGGCGACCATGCCGGAGGCATGGCACTCGGCCAATTCCGCTCGAATCTGCTCGTCTGACATTGCCCCGACGGATAGCGCGACGCCGAGGCTTTCTTGCTCCAAGAGCGTATTCATTGCCATCCTGACTTCAAAAAGGTTGGGGTCGTCGCATCCAGAAGACGGACCGCTTCAGGAAAAACAATATAGCCATTGAGCTGCGCGTCAAGTGTAAGTCTGACGTCGGGAGCAGGGGCGGTCGCGGCCGGACTGTGGAACGGCCAATCGGCGGGCGGTGCCTTTGCTGCCAACTACCGCATCGACGCAGACCTCATTGCCGTCACTGCGTCGCAGATTCTTTCCCAGCGACCGGCCTTGGCTAGCGCCCTCATGAACGACTGCATGCGGCACGCTTCCGCTGAACCACACACCTCGGCCCAGGGGACGCCTCTGCCAAACTTTGTGAAGGCAACGCCGAGTCGCCTGAACGTGCTCTCCCAGTCACGCTGGTGACCTACTGAGTTGGCGAGAATTGATTGGACTACGTCGCGCTCCATGTCACGCAGGTGCCACGAGCCCTGATATGACGGCACAACGTCGGGAGATATTGGTTCCACACCATGTGGCCCGATGGGTCGAGAGCCGAGACGGATTGGAGTCTTCACGCGTCCTTGAGCGTGCAGCATGGTCGGTTCTGTAGGAAAGATGGCATTCACGCAGATACTTCTGACGAGGACTGTCGAGCGCATTACACGTTGCAAGGTCATTCCGACGTAGGCCCGTGCAGAGGGCAGGTCGAGGTCAAAGCGTCCATCGATGGCGTGGCGGAAGACGCTTCCGGCCATCCGGCTCGCCGACTCAAAACAATGAGCCCAGATGATGGTGCCCCGCACGCGTCTCGACAGAGACTCGTCTTCTGTAAAGCGCTCAGTGAGTTGCGCTTCCAGGTGACTCTCGCCTATGTCCTGAACGAAGGAGGCGGAACATAGGCCATTGGGAACGAGCAGGTGCTGCCTGAAGAGCTTGCTGTTTCCTAGAAGACCCAGAATCAGCGTCTGAGATGCAATCAAGTGCGTTTCGCCGCGTCGTTGGAACGAAAAGAACGACTGGCACTCGGTCGCAGCCTGCGGGACGCCGAGTTCCAAGAGTTGCCGGCTATCCACCCACGTCAGTTCAGCAAGGTCAATCTCATAACGCCGCCGCAAAAGCGCGTCGCAATGGCCAAGAGGCGAAAGGTCGACGTCGTCGGGCAAGCAGTAGTCAACGCTGTTACGCCCATCGTTGACCACAAGGCGAATTCCCTCTCGGGTTTGCACCACCGCTGTCACCCATGTCACTTCGCGTCTCCCGTTTGTCTGCAGGAGTGAAGTGACAGCGACTTATATGGGGCGCTGCGAGGCGCAGCGCTGAGCGCACTAGACGGCGCTCATGAGCTGCCCTTTATGGCTCCAGAGTTCTTGGCCGGTAGACCGTGTCACGCCAGGTCGGAAACATCAACCCGCGCCATACGCCCATTACGGGCAAACGGCTTCTAGAACCAGCCGCAAGTGACTTCCGGCGCCATATTGTCAAGAGTGTAAATGGCGTTTCCGACGAAAGCGGACCCGGAATAGTGTCCGTTCACGTATCCATGATTCCAATGGCCATCCACATAGTAGGAAGCCATAACATTAGAAGCCTGAATGCACTGCCCGAAGGTACCTCCAGCATTACCGTCTGCGGTGACCCAAATGTCATAAAGGCTTCCAGGGTCAGGGCCAGTTCCGGCTAGCCAGTTTCTAAGGCGCTGGAGCCAGGACTCCGGAGGTCGCGACCGGGAATCGATATCTCGTGCCTTTGCCCAAAGCGCAGTTCCCGGAAAGTACTGAAAGATAGCGCACGAGTTGCCATCTCCGCACAGGGTAACAGTGTCGCCCGCCTTCCACACAACAACGTTGGCTGCCGCGTTGACAGTAGTACGGATGAAGGTCCGAGCGTCCTCCGCGTTATCCGGATGCCGCGGGTTGAACGGCGTGTCAAAAGCGCCGTACCAAGTTGCAGCTACAAGAAGCAGGACTGCAGCAGCAGCAGCGTAGTACCGCCTGCTCCGCGTGCGTTCGGTATCGTTTGGTGACGCCATTTTGTTCCTTTCAACGGCAGCAGGCTGAGAAAATTCTGTCGGCTTCTTGACGCGCACGCGTCTGCTCTTCTGGACTCAGTTTCGCCAATTGGCTGTTCAAAGCAACCATGGCAGAGTGATTCCCCGATGCGCGCATGGCGGCATTGGCGTACGCCCAAGAGAGAGCTTGGTCGTCGCCGTACACACCGCCGAAGTACATGTTCGACAACCGCATCATCGAATCGACGTGGCCGTCCATCGAGAGCGCTTTAAGGTAGGAAAGGGATTTTGGCTTGTACTCAATTAGACGCTCTGGGTTCTTATAAATCTCAGTTGGCGTCCCCACCCAACTCAGATGCTCTAAGTTTGCATACATGTATCTCGCCGCCGAGTCACCGAGCTCGGCTGCTTGCGTCAACCACTCGTCGCTCTTTGCGCTGGCGTCTGAAGGCGCGCCAGTGCACTCGTCAACAAGGTCAAAGTCGGCTCGTTGACCGTCGTTGACTCGAGCTCGCCGGGCTTGTTCTCGACAGCGTTTACTAAGCTCAGCAAATACAAGAACGTCGCGAATGTTTGCTGTGCTCACTCCCGACTCGGAAATTCTGTCGTAGAGGCTTGCTGCGGATACGCCATTGAGCGGCAGGCGTTCGAATCGCCACCCTTTCCCGCCGTTCTGAACGGGGACACGCGCTAAGGCGGCGTTCGGCTGAGGCGCGGCGACCTTACTTCTCTCAGGTGAGGCGGATGCGGTCGCCAGCGAACCGGATACCTTAGGTTCATCGACGGTCGCGACTGGGCGACGTTCCGTCCAGGGTTCAGCTGCCTTACTAATTGCAGCCCGCTCACTTCGTTCAAGAACAATGTGCACGAGCCACGCCATGCAAACGACAGCGATGGTCGTCAGAACTAAGAGCCGTCTAGTCACGACCAGGCCAGTCCAGTGTCAAAGTAGCGGGAATCGGCAGGGGCAAGTCACATCACAGCCTTCTCGCCTATCAAAAACTCGCATAAATTAGTTGCCTCGGCAAGATTAAGTTTGGTAAACGCCTACTCGTGCGTCGCTTGCCGCAGAGCGGCTTCCACCGTGTGGGCGACGCCGCTGCCACGTCTTGCGTTGTGGGTAACGCGTACAGCTTGTGAAATTAGAGTCGCGTGGCGTAACGAGCGACCACGGCAGCGCTCGTAACTGGGTGAGTCTTCGTTAGCGAATGATGCCGAATCGCTCATGCTGTGGCTTTACCGGTGGAGTCGTACCCCTTCGACGGAGAGCGGTGCAGGTGTTCTTCCTTCGAGTGACGAGGGACGACCGGCAAGCCACCCCCATCGCGCATGGCCGGCAACTGCCGTACGAGCGCTTGCCACTGTTGGTGGACGGTTCTGGTGTGCAACGCCCTGTGAGCATCTTCGAGTTTCGAGCGGCTGTACGCCCGGTCGAACCAGAAGGCCGGGTACCAATCGCGTCCAGCGTATCTGACACAGAGGATTCGCCCTTCTCGGCTGAGCTTCTTCATTTGAGGCCAAGGCACACCCAGGCGCTCAGCGGCAACCTTGCTGCTGAGCAGTAGCCCCGCACCGATGAGCTGCTGGCGAGTCATCGATGTGCACCACGAGTCGCCAGCGGTTGGCAGCACGTCCATGGTGACCTCGAAGCACCGAAGGGCATCGGGTCGACTAGCAACGGGGCTTTCCTTGAAGCGCTGGATGACGCGCTGCAATCGCGGAAACGCGGAGCGGCGATGTCGGTATGCCTCCCAGCACTGGGCTCGGGCAAGGAGGTCTGCGATGCGAACCTTCTTGCGCTGCCTCTTGTAAGACTGAACGAGCGCTATCGCTCGGCGCGCAAATGTGGCATCCGAGGCCGCCACGGGCTTCGCCGACGGCCCCCGTGGCACGTGCTCCAGGTTAATTGGTGGTCCATCATCCTGGACGAGCAGGTAGCGCAAGATGAGGTGCTTCAACGTGACGGACGGCTCAGTGTTCGCTGAGCGAAGCATCAGCCCCGGCCAAGGTTCTGTGCGGTCCTCGATAGGGACGCCTGCATTCGCCAGCCAGACACTTCCCAATAGCCGTCGAACGTGGTCAGCAAGGCGCTCTTGGTCAACGTGCCGCCCAGCGCGCACCCATCCGCGCGAGTGCGCAAGGTCGCGATAGCTCCGGCTCGATACAGCAACTTCGTCGCGTAATCCCTGCCGCGCTGCAGTCACGCAGGCGGCGGCAATAAGGCGCCAGGCGAACGGGAGCGCTTTTCTGAATAACGGACGTCCTGTCACGTCCGCCGGCATGTCGAGCGTTCGGCTGGGGCCCGTCACCGAAATAGAGGTCGCTTGCAGTGCGACGCCGTGCGTAGGACAGCAGAAGACGCCAGGCAACTGGTGCGTCAGGTGCCAGTAGCTTTCGCCTTCACGCTGCCGGTCCTCACTGATGCACTCGGGGCAGAAGCGACGATAAGGCATTCCACCAACAACACTTTGAATCGTCGCGCCCAGGGCTCTTGCACTCGGTTGCCCGGACAGGGCTATGCGCACGACACGAGCCTTCACATCACGGGTCACGAAGGCAAGGGCGAATGGCAGAACGGTATGTCGCTGCAACAGCTGCTCAGCTGACATATCGAACAGCCTTGCGTAGAGCGCCATAGGCGAGACGCCGAAGAAGCTGGGACGGAAGCCTTGCATGCGCAAGCCGTGACGCGTCAAGACAGTGAATGAGACGCCCAAGTGGCGACAGCCACGGGCGAGCGCACTCCAAAGAATCTCGTCCTCATATGGCCTTGCCAGCTGAAGCATCAGATGCCGCGGTGATGGGCTGCGACGATTCCTGCCTTGACGAGTGCTTCACCTGCGGCGGTTGGCGTGTCTCCCTCATTGCCCATGATTTCATGCAGTTTGCAGACAGTCGATGGTTCAGACATCTCAACTGGCATTGGAGGGGGAACGTCCGCCCGGCGTGCGCGTGCGACCTTCGGCGCAGAGCCGTCCTGGTGCGACGCTGACGATTGGTCCGCGCGTTGCGCTCTACGCTTTCCAATCAGCTGTGCGGCGGCGTCGGTGAAGCCAGGTCCGCGCCGTAAGTTGGTCGGTGCGATGTCAGGAAACTCGGCGAGCGTGCTTGCATCGCCATTGCGCAGGGCCTCCAATGGCCGGTGAACCGGTCTGAACTCAGCGGTGAATCGGTCTCGGATGAGTTCTTCAGAGATGGTCTCAATGTCCTCCCAGATAGCGCACTTCTGCACCGACATGTAGAGCTTGACGATGATGTCTGGGCTGCCCTGCGTGAGTTCGAAAATGACGTCAGCCAGTCGCTGTGTGAGCTTCACCGGCTGCGCGACCCATTGATACTTCCATAGCTTGATGAGCAGCATCTCGAACTCATCCGGATTGCGCAGGTCGCCGCTGGCAGCAAGGAAGCCCCAGTATTCAATTCCGTAGCCGCAGGAGCGGCGGCTTCTTGAGTAACGCCCTTGAATGACGTCGTGCAGTTCGTTGGTGCCGGCAAGTGCCAGCGGGACGCCAAGGACGTTCGATGCGCTCGTGAGCAGAGAAATCAACGGCGTCTCCATCTCGGGCGAGAGGTCGACGGCATCCGAACGTGACGCCGCTTTGCGCTTGCGCTCGCTGACGTTCTTCTGCTTCTGCGCCTCGTCCCCAATCAAGATGCCGACGCAATGCCTGTGCAACAACGTCTTGGCGTCGTAGACGCGTTCCGTTGCGTTGGCCAATCGGGTCCTGCGTAGCAGGTAGAGCTTGTCGTATCCGCACTGCGGAAGGCGTCGATGCAGTGCTTCGATGATGGCTGTCGACAGGGCATGCACACTGTGGCCGTCGTCTGGCATCTCAAAGATGAGTACTGGTACCTGCCAGATTGCAACCGTCGGGTGATAGATGACCGGAGAGAGAAGCTGAGCAAAGCACCTCAGAGCTCGCGACTTGCCGCTACCGGATGAGCCGATGAGTGCCGTCGACCTTTCGGCGCCCATCGAATCAGGGCCAAGGAGTCCAAGGCGCATCGCGACGCTTTCCAGAGGCTGCCCAGACTTCCGTGCTTCATACAGCGCTTGCTGCTTCAGCCTGTGAGCTGGAAGGTAGGGCTCTCGTCCCACGTAGCCCTGTACAAGCAGGTCGAGCAACGCTCTGGCGACTGCGATAGTGCGCGGTAGTGCAAACACGGCATCGCTTAGCTGCATTACAAGACTGCTTCGCACATGCTTCGGCAGCGCTTGTTGGTCGGGCGAGAAGTTGGGCAACCGCTGCAATGCCCGTCCGAGTGCTTCGTCGGTGTCGTATCGCTCGATGGCCTTGATGAGGATGTTTTCGTTGTACAGCGGGTTCGGGTGGTCCTCGTATACGGCCTCCACCCAGGCGAAATCGGTGCTGGTA
>LNFM01004772.1_pt1 | contig 24510 bp, 25 predicted proteins | sample 596031 | NCBI WGS metagenome assembly LNFM01 (sample SAMN04254537, study PRJNA301005) | activated carbon metagenome | isolation source: dual media filters at the Ann Arbor, Michigan drinking water treatment plant | place: USA: Ann Arbor | reverse complement strand
TTACCAGATCATGCTGCGCGATGGCGAACTGCTCCAGATAGAGAATCCATCCAAGTTGCCCGACCCATCGAAGATCGAAGAAATCCGCGAGCCCATCATCGAGGCGACGATCATCCTGCCCCAAGACTATGTAGGGCAGGTCATGACGCTGTGCAACCAGAAGCGGGGCGTGCAGAAGAACATGCAGTACACCGGTCGCCAGGTCATCTTGACCTACGAGATGCCTCTCAATGAAATCGTCATGGATTTCTTCGATCGACTGAAGTCCGTTTCGCGCGGTTATGCATCACTCGATTATGAACTGAGCGAGTTCCGCGCCGCCGACCTCGTCAAGCTCGACATTCTCATCAACGGCGATAAGGTCGACGCGCTCTCGCTCATCGTGCATCGCCAGAATGCCCCTTACCGCGGGCGCGAACTGGCCGCGAAGATGCGCGAGCTCATCCCTCGCCAGATGTTCGATGTCGCCATTCAGGCAGCCATCGGTGCCCACATCATCGCGCGCGAGAACGTCAAGGCCCTGCGCAAGAACGTGTTGGCGAAATGCTATGGTGGCGATATCTCCCGCAAGCGCAAGTTGCTCGAGAAGCAGAAGGCGGGCAAGAAGCGAATGAAGCAGGTCGGCTCTGTGGAGATTCCGCAGGAGGCTTTCCTCGCGATCCTGCAGGTGGGAGAAAAGTAATGAGTCCTTCGTTCGACCTTCGGCGCATGAACATGCGTGCCAGCGAGCATCGTTGCGGCGCGTTGGCGGCTCGAGGCTTCTCATGAATTTCGCATTGATCTTGTTCTTGCTGCTCGTGGCCACCGGGCTGGTCACCGCACTCGACCGTTTCGTGTTGCGCAAGCGCCGGCTTGCAGATGCACGCGTGCCTTGGTGGATCGAGTATCCGGTCAGCTTCTTCCCGGTGATCCTGATCGTATTCATGCTGCGATCATTCCTGGTCGAGCCGTTCAAGATTCCCTCCGGGTCGATGCTGCCCACGCTGTTGATCGGAGACTTCATCCTCGTCAACAAATACACCTACGGGATCCGGTTGCCGGTCATCAATGTCAAGGTCATCGATCTGGCGCAGCCCAAGCGCGGGGAAGTCATGGTCTTTCGGTACCCGGATGATCCGTCACTCGACTACATCAAGCGTGTGGTCGGCGTTCCAGGGGACGTCGTGAGCTACAGGGACAAGCAACTGCACGTCAACGGCAGCCAGGTGCCGGTGACGCCCGACGGCAGCTATACTTATGTCGAGTCGGGTCTCAACTTCATTTCTGCCCAGCGCTTGAGAGAAAAGCTCGACGAACATCCCCATTCGATCCTGATCCAGCAGGATGCACCTCCGGTGCAGCTGTCTGGCGTGCGCCAATTCCCGTTGCGCGAGAATTGCGACTACAATGACCGGGGGTTTACCTGCAAGGTGCCGGCCGGTCACTACTTCATGATGGGCGACAACCGGGACAGCAGCAGCGACAGTCGCTATTGGGGTTTCGTCCCTGACAAGAACATCGTCGGCAAGGCCTTCATGATCTGGTGGAATTTCGACGAATTCAAGCGCATCGGCAAGTTCATCGAATGATTGGGGAGACGATGAAGAAGCAGAAAGGCATCGGACTGTCGGGCTTGTTGCTCATCTGTGTGCTCTTGATCGCCGTAGCGTTGATCGGATTCAAGATGTTCCCGGCCTATGCCGAGTATTTCAAGGTCAAGAACGCGGTGAGGGAGATCTCCCGGAATCCCGAATACAAGAACTCCGCCCGCGAGATGCAGTTGGCTTTCGATCGCCGAGCCACCATCGACAGCATCACGGCGGTGTCGGGCAGCGATCTGGAAGTCACGAAGGACGCGAGCGGTCTGTCGGTAAGCGTTTCCTGGTCCGTCAAGGTACCGCTTTTCTCCAACGTCAGCGCGTGCATGGATTTCGAAGCGCACTCCAATTAGGTTCAACTGCGGCAGCAATGGCATGGGATGACCTGACGAGCGCTCTTGGACATCGTTTCAACGATAAAGCGCTTCTGCGCCTTGCGCTGACGCATCGCTCTTACAGTGGGCAGCATAACGAACGGCTCGAGTTCCTCGGCGACAGCGTATTGAACTGCGCCATCGCAGACGAGCTGTATCGCCGCTTCCCGCATTTGAACGAGGGCGACTTGTCGCGCGCACGCGCGCTGCTGGTTCGCCAGCAGACTTTGTTCGACAGAGCCGAGGCGCTCGGTCTGGGAGACAAGCTTCTGCTCGGCGCGGGCGAGCTGCGCAGCGGCGGCAAGCACCGGCCATCGATTCTCGCCGACGCCCTCGAAGCGATCATCGGGGCGGTGTACGTCGATGCGGGCTTCGATTCTGCCCGTGCGGTGGTGTGCCATATCTTCGATCCTGTATTGGCGTCGGCCGACCAAACGGTTCTCGGCAAGGATTCAAAAACCTTGCTTCAGGAGTTGCTGCAGGCAAAGCGCATGCCGCTACCGCAGTATTCGATCGTTGCGATCCATGGAGAAGCGCACTGCCAGCGCTTTACGGTGGAGTGCACCATTACCGGCTTGTCCATTCGCGCACAGGGCGAGGGCTTGAGTCGGCGCGCTGCAGAGCAAAACGCCGCCGCGCTTGCCTATCGGCAGGCAGCCAGCCCTTGAGAACGGACGTCACGATGCATAGGATCATTTGATGGTGGAAAAGTCTGCGTTCCGTTCCGGTCACGTGGCGATCGTCGGCCGGCCGAACGTCGGCAAGTCGACGCTGCTCAACAAGCTGATCGGACAGCGATTGAGCATCACCTCGCGCAAGCCTCAAACGACCCGTCATCGAATCTGCGGAATTCTCACGACATCGAGTACGCAGTGTGCTTTCGTGGATACCCCGGGATTTCAATCGGGGGGCACCAACGCCCTTGGCAGCGCGATGAACCGCACTGTCACTCGCACGCTGGGCGAAGTCGACGCTGTCGTTTTTGTCGTCGTGGCAGGTCGCTACACTGCCGATGACGAGCGGGTCGCCAGCCTGCTCGCCAAGGGTGTTCCGCTCATCATCGCCGTGAACAAGGTGGACCAACTGCGTGATCGCGCAGCATTGCTCCCGTTTCTTGCGGACCTCCAGCAGCGCCTGCTTCCGCGTGCCATCGTCCCCGTATCGGCGCGTCAAGGCTATCAGGTGAACCGCCTGCTGCGCGAAATCGAAGCCGTGCTGCCGGAGCGAGAACCGCTGTATCCAGCCGAACAGCTTACCGATCGGGACGAGCGGTTCTTCGCCTCAGAGTTCATCCGTGAGAAGCTTTTTCGTCTGCTCGGCGACGAACTGCCCTACGCCACGGCCGTGGTCATCGATCAGTTCGAACAGACACCGAAGCTGCGTCGGATACACGCAACCATCTTCGTGGATAAACAGTCCCACAAAGGCATTGTTGTGGGCGAGAACGGGGAGCGTCTCAAGACGATCGCCACGGGGGCTCGCAAAGAGATGGAGGCTTTGTACGGCAGCAAGGTGTTTCTGCAGGTATGGGTCAAGGTCAGACGCGGCTGGGCCGACGACAGGGCTCAGCTGCGCCATTTCGGCTATGAGTGAAATTGTTGCCTAAGCGGGCGGCGGTTGTCTCGATGGGCAGCCGTCTGCATGATGCTCGGATGAACCCTTCGACGTTGTTACTGACGATTCGGCGAGCATGAATACGGGAAGAGTCAAGCTCGAGGACGACCGTGCATACGTCCTCCATACCTATCCGTTTCAAGAATCCAGTGTGGTGGTGGAGGCCTTCAGTCGAAGGTACGGGCGCTTGGGTCTGCTCGCCAAAGGCGCGAAGCGGCCGAAGTCGCCATTGCGGGCGGCGTTGCTTGCGTTCCAGCCGCTGTCGATGGCGTGGTCGGGACGCGGCGAGCTGCCGATACTCACGCGAGCGGATTGGGTAGGCAGGCAGCATCCTCTTGCCGGGCTGGCGATGATGTGTGGCTATTACCTCAATGAACTTCTACTTAAGCTCGTGCAGCGTGACGACCCTCACGAGGGCTTGTTCGATGCCTATGACGAGGCGTTGCGGGGCTTGTCTGCCGCAGAGCCGACGCAAGCGGTGCTGCGTCGGTTCGAAGTCGCGCTGCTGCGCGAGATCGGCTACGCGCTGCAGCTCGAGTGCGATGCGGAGCAAGGGGCTCCCGTGGTAGCCGAAGAGCGTTATGCCTACGTCCCCGAGCGCGGCCCGCTGCGAATCCAGGCCGATGGCCCGGTGTCCGGCGCGGTAGAATTGCAGGGAAAGACGCTGCTCGACATGGCCCGCGGCGATTTCACCGATCCACTTACGGCGACCGAGAGCAAGCTCTTGATGCGCTGGGTCATCGGCCATCACCTGGACCAACGTATGCTCAATACACGGCAGTTGTTGCTGGAGTTGCAGCAGCTTTAGGCGCAGAGGGAGCTCACGCAGTGACCAAGCTTAGTGTCAATCTGAACAAAGTCGCGCTTTTGCGCAACTCCCGTACTTTGGGCATCCCGAGCGTCACCCGATGCGCGAGCATCGCGCTCGCAGCAGGGGCACACGGAATCACTATCCATCCCAGACCGGATGGGCGGCACATTCGAACAGCCGATGTTTACGAGCTTGCCGAATTGTTGAAGACTCATCCCGGCATAGAGTTCAACATCGAGGGCAATCCGTTTCATGACGTCATGGAACTCGTGCGGCAGGTGAGGCCGCAGCAGTGTACGTTGGTTCCCGACGACCCAGGCGCCTACACCTCGGATCACGGCTGGAACCTCGCCGCCGATGCGCAACGACTGCGTCCTTGCATCGAGGAACTGCGTGGTCTGGGTATTCGCGTCAGCCTGTTCATGGACCCGGACCCCGCATCGATGGCGCAAGCGCGCGACATCGGCGCAGACCGCATCGAACTCTACACCGAGCCTTATGCACGATCCTACGGCACCTCGGACGGGGAGCGGGAACTCGTCCGCTATGCTGAGGCCGCCCGTACCGCCCAAGCGCTCGGGCTCGGCGTAAATGCAGGTCACGACTTGAATTTGAGCAACTTGCCCGGCTTCGTGGCGCACGTGCCGAACGTGCTGGAGGTCTCCATCGGGCATGCGCTGACCGCTGATGCGCTCGAGATGGGACTTGACGCCGCAGTACGCGCATATTTGCGGGCGTTGCAACCAACGAGCCCCTCTCGAGGAGGCGAGGCGTGATCTACGGCATAGGTGTCGACGTCCTGGAGCCGGGGCGAGTGGCACGCCTGCTCGAAACTTATGGCGAACGCTTCGCCCGCCGCGTGTTGACCCCGGACGAATGGCCGTTTTACGAACGCAGCCGTCGTCCCGCGATGTTCCTCGCGAACCGCTTCGCCGCCAAGGAAGCCTTCTCCAAAGCGATGGGTACCGGTTTTCGGTTTCCCGTCACACTCGGACAAATCAGCGTGCTGCAGGACAGGCGGGGCAAACCGGAGTTGTTCTATCGCCAGCATCTGCAACGTCTGGTCGACAGCGAGCGCATCGTCGGCGGTCATGTCACCATCAGCGACGAGCAAAGCGTTGTCTGCGCGGTCGTCGTATTGGAGCGCGCATAATGACAAAGCAATTACCGTTGGGGCCTGTGATTGCGGCTGTCGACGGACTTCAATTGGAGGCGATCGATCGCGAGCGGCTCGTGCATCCGCTGGTCGGGGGCGTAACCTTGTTCGCGCGCAATTTCAGCGACGCCGGCCAGGTAACGAAGCTCTGCAACGAGATCCACGGCCTGCGCGAGCCGAGGCTGCTGATCTGCGTGGATCAGGAAGGGGGCCGGGTGCAGCGATTCCGAGACGGCTTCACCCGCTTGCCGCCAATGCGCCGCATCGGTGATCTTTGGGATGGAAATCCTGCAGCGGCGATCGCAGCAGCGCGAGCCGCAGGGCAGATCATTGCCGCGGAGCTCGGGCAATGCGACGTCGACGTGTCGTTCGCGCCCGTCCTGGATCTCGACCACGGGGCGAGCACGATCATCGGCGATCGGGCCTTTCATTCGGATCCGGACGCCGTGGTGGCGCTCGCAGGCGCCCTGCTGGACGGCCTCGATGCAGGCGGGATGGTTGGCGTGGGCAAGCACTTTCCAGGACATGGTTTCATCGCTGCGGACTCGCATCTCGAACTTCCGGTCGATGAGCGCAGCGGCGAGCAGATCGCAGCGTTCGACTTGGTGCCGTTCCGCGCATTGGCGCCAAAGTTGGCAGGAATCATGCCGGCGCACGTCCTGTATCCCGCGGTCGACGATCGTCCGGCTGGCTTTTCGCGCCACTGGCTGCACGAAGTGCTGCGCCGGCAATGTGGATATACCGGCGCGATTTTTAGCGACGACCTCGGTATGCAGGGTGCCGCAGGAGAGGGCTCGTTGGCCGCTCGTGCAACAGCCGCGTTCGAGGCGGGTTGCGATCTCGTGCTCGCTTGCGCCACGCAGGACGTCGACAGTTTGCTTGGTGAACTGCGGTTCGACATGCCTGTTGCCAGTCGTACCAGGCTTGCCGCCATGTTCGGCACGGCGGCACGTCGACCAGCACCGAGCCAGCCCGACGGCGCGGCGTTGCTGGCCGCTCGAACGCAGCTAAGGATGCTCGAGACATAGCCCCGCCCAGGTGCGATTATTGCTCCGGCCGTGGCGGGGTGATCTGAACAGCTGATTCGGGTGAGGAAATAAGTCATGGAATTCGATTTCGACGCATGGGCCAAGTTAGCCAAGGAAGATCCGGAGGCGTTCGAGCGCCAACGCGAAGCCGCATTGCGCTCGTCGATCGAATCGGCGCCGCCGGAACATCGTCAGCGCTTGGAGGGGCTGCAGTTTCAGCTCAACATGGAGCGTCAGCGCGCCGGTACGGCATTGGGATCTTGTTTGCGCCTGAATTCACTGATGTGGTCCGGCTTCTTTCGGTTACGCAAGGAACTCAACGGCCTGGCGGAGGGCGCTCAAGCGCCAAAAGCCGAAGGACCGCGGACGAGCGCCGAAGTCATCTCCATGCAAAACTACAGAAAAACCCGGGCTGTCGGTCTGCCCGCCGAGCCGTAGATCGCAGCGCGCCAAGCGCCCGCGTCCGAAGGCTCTGTTGACGCACAATTGACGTTCTATTGGATGTTGCGCCATTGCTGCGGATGAGTGTTGGGCGTTCGGCTCTGGAGCAAGCTGCACCGGGTCTGCATCGACGGCGCAGCACTGCGAAGCTGTCGCGACTTCGTAAACTGCCGCCGTGATCGGTTGCATCGCGTGCGGGGTTGACCGACCCGCGATCTCTGGATGAAGGACCGGTGTGACCAAGCTAATCGATAAGCCATTCGATCCGAACTGCCGGGCCTGCCCTCGGCTCGCCAGCTTTCTTGACAAGGTCAGAGCCCAGCACCCCGAATACCATTCGGCGCCCGTCGCACCTTTCGGAGACAAGCAGGCAAGACTGCTGATCGTCGGCCTTGCGCCGGGTATGCACGGCGCCAACCGGACCGGGCGCCCGTTCACCGGCGACTACGCCGGCATCCTCCTTTATCGCACGCTGCATCGGTACGGTTTCGCTACGGCGGAGACATCGATTGCTGCCGACGACGACTTGAGACTTCTGGATTGCCGGATAACGAATGCCGTCAAGTGTCTCCCCCCCGACAACAAGCCCGAGACTGCGGAAATGCGCACCTGCAACGGATACCTCGGAGCCGAGCTGCGGGCGCTGAAGTCGGGCAGTGCGATTCTTGCGCTTGGCACCATTGCACATCGGGCGGTGCTCCTGGCGCTGGGGCTCAAGCCGGTGGCCCACCCGTTTGCGCACGGGGCGACGCATGTGCCTGCGCCAGGACTGACACTGTTCGATAGCTACCACTGCAGTCGATACAATACTCAAACCAATCGTCTGACACCGCCGATGTTCGAGGCCGTGTTCGAGAGTATCGCTCGGCACTTGAGAGCGCGCTAAAGCTCCCCGAGGTTCGAGTCGTGTTCGATCCTACCGAACTGCTTGCCATGCTGCCGCATCGCCCAGGTGTCTACCGCATGTTCGATGCGGCGGGTGAAGTGCTTTATGTCGGTAAGGCCATCGATCTGCGCAAGCGCGTGTCGTCATACTTCCGCAGCGGGGCAGCCCATTCGCCTCGGACCCGCGTGATGGTGGCGCAGGTTGCGAATGTCGAAACCACGGTCACTCGGTCCGAAGCAGAAGCACTGTTGCTCGAGAACAACCTGATCAAGGCGCTGACCCCTCGGTACAACATCCTGTACCGCGACGACAAATCCTACCCCTACATGGTCCTTACCGGTCACGCGTTCCCGCGATTGGCGTTTCACCGCGGGGCGTTGGAGCGCCAGCATCGGTACTTCGGTCCTTTTCCCAATGCCGGCGCGGTGCGCGACAGCATCCAACTGCTGCAGCGGGTATTCAAGATACGCACGTGCCCGGATTCGGTGTTCAGCAACCGCTCACGGCCCTGCCTGTTGCACCAGATCCATCGCTGCACGGCTCCCTGCGTGCGGCTGATCGATGAGCGGAGCTACGCGCGCGATGTCGCCGACGCCGCGTTGTTTCTCGAGGGCAAAGAAGACGAGGTGCTGCAGGCACTGGGCAAGCGGATGGAAGCTGCGGCCGAGAAGCGCGAGTACGAGCAGGCTGCCCTATTGCGCGATCAAGTCCAGGCATTGCGTCGCGTGCGGGAAAAGCAGTTCATCGACAGGGGAGAGGGCGTCGACACGGACGTGATCGCATGTGTGACGGCATCCGGCATGCTGGTCCTGAACCTCGTCATGATCCGAGGCGGCCGGCATCTTGGCGACAAGAGCTTCTTCCCGCAAAACGCCGACCCAGAGGATCGCGTGGACGCGCTGGAAGCCTTTCTGAACCAACACTACATCGATCGGCCGGTGCCTGGCCGCATCGTCGTGAACGAGGCGCTCGATACCACTTCGATTACCGAGGTGCTGTCGATTCAAGCCCATCGTCGGGTCGAGATCACCCACAATGTCCGGAGCGAACGACGAATATGGGTGGAAATGGCCGAACAGAACGCGCGGCTCGCCGCTGAACAAAGGCTCGGGCAGCACGCCACCCAAGAAGGGAGACTGAAGGCGCTGCAGGCTGCCTTGGAGTTGCCGGAGACGGTCTCACGCATCGAGTGCTTCGACATCAGCCATACCGCGGGCGAGGCGACTGTGGCGTCTTGCGTCGTTTACGAAGCCGGCTCGATGCGCAATAGCGAGTATCGTCGTTTCAATGTCACCACTGCTGCGGCTGGAGATGACTATGCCGCGATGCGCGAAGTGTTGCAGCGACGCTACCGCCGCCTAGTCGACGGTGAGGGAAAACTGCCCGATGTGGCCCTGATCGACGGCGGAAAGGGTCAGCTTGGCGTAGCCTGTGAGGTATTCTCCGAACTCGGGCTCAACGAGGTGCAACTGGTGGGTGTCGCAAAAGGCGAAGAGCGCAAGCCTGGGCTCGAACAACTGTGGCTTCCCGGGCGTGAGCATCCGCTGCAGCTCGCGCCCAATCATCCCGGATTGCATCTGGTTCAGCAGATCCGGGACGAAGCCCACCGCTTCGCGATTCAAGGGCACCGTGCCCGCCGAGGCAAAGCTCGCACGGGTTCCGTGCTCGACGCCGTTGAGGGCGTGGGTGCGAAGCGGCGCCAGCGTCTGTTGAACCAGTTCGGCGGCCTCAAGGGCCTGCTCGCTGCAAGCGTGGACGACTTGGCTGAGGTGAACGGGGTAAGCCGCGCGCTCGCAGAGCGCATCTATCAACATTTGCACTGATGCCCTTAAACATCCCCAACATCTTGACGTGGCTGCGGATCATCATGATTCCGCTGTTCGTCGGTATTTTTTATCTGCCTGAGGCCTGGATGTCTCGGCCGCTGCAGAACGTTACCGCGACGGCGATTTTCACGCTGGCTGCAGTCACGGATTGGCTCGACGGCTATCTCGCTCGCAGCCTTAACCAGACTTCGGCGTTCGGCGCATTTCTGGATCCGGTCGCCGACAAACTGATGGTGGCCGCAGCTTTGGTGGTTCTGGTCGACCTTGACCGGACCAACGCCATCTACGCGTTCATCATCATCGGCCGCGAAATCACGATCTCTGCCCTGAGGGAGTGGATGGCCAAGATCGGAAAAAGCCGCAGCGTGGCTGTCTCCTTCCTTGGGAAGGTGAAAACTGTCTCGCAGATGGTGGCGATTCCTATGCTTCTCTACCACGACGCGATCGGACCGCTCGACATGGAGTTCATCGGCAGCCTCCTGATGCTCATCGCTGCGATCCTGACGGTGCTGTCCATGACCTACTATCTGAAGCTGGCACTGCCGCACCTGATCGATGAGCCATAATTCAACACGGGTGTCTTGACCGGTGTGAAGGCTCTTCTTATAATTCGCGGGTTGCGTGCGGGAATAGCTCAGTTGGTAGAGCGCAACCTTGCCAAGGTTGAGGTCGCGAGTTCGAGCCTCGTTTCCCGCTCCATCCAAACACTCCGGGGAAAGATCCTTTCCCCGTTTTGTTTTGTGGCGGGGTGGCAGAGTGGTCATGCAGCGGCCTGCAAAGCCGTCCACGCCGGTTCGATTCCGACCCCCGCCTCCATAAAATCAATGATTCACAAAACAGCGCGACCGCACGAAATACCACCGGTGTCGCCGAAATTCAGCTAGCGACGCCAGACAGCGGCCTCCGGAGTGGCGTAACCGCACGCAATTCGGCGATCTGATCCTGTCGCGAGTTTTGGAGATGGTTTAGGCTGTCGCAGTCTTCACGATGCAAAGCCTGACCATCGAGGGTATCGTTGCAACCGACCGGTTGACGGATGTGAAGTGCTGAAGTGCATTGGCCTGCTCGCGCGGCTGGACAAGATGGGCTTCATCGAGCTGCGGCCAATAATCGCGATAGCAAGCTCGTTGCCAAGACGTTCAAGTGGCTTCCCGACGGCCCGATCATGCGCTGGACAAAAGCGCATGCCACGACTACTTCGACCATCTATTCGGCGGGCCGGGAGAGATGTTGCGGGGCATCAGTGTGCGCCTGTCAGGCCAGGCCTGGGTAGCGCTACTGTCGCGTCTGGAGCAACTGGTGCTTGAGTTGTCGAGCAGCACAACGCGGATGCGTGGCTGCCGACGGACCAGCGTCATCCTCTGAGTTTGTGCTTGGCCGTCCGGCCTTGGGAGCCAGATCCTTTTCGCCCGCCTGGGCGGCGCTAGGTACAAGTCTTGAGTAACGCCAAGGACTGGCGGACGTGTGCTCGCGTTATGCCTCGGGATGCGCCTTGTGGAAGGCAATCAGGAAGTCACCGAGGCTGGAAACGATTGCCGCCAGATAGCGCGCTCCATCGGCCTTCGACGCGGTAGACGGTTGGTCTGAATAGCCTTCGTTGTCGCCCTGGCGTTTGCCCGCGATGTAGACCGCCGACCCCCGCGCGTAGGTGCTCTGCGCGGCTGTGATCGGCTTGCCTTGAGGGAGCAGTTCCTTGCGGACGAGATCCTCCTCGAGTGCGAGCAGGAGCGAAGTCTCGAACTTGCCGGCGTGGCCGGGAAGGCTCATCGGCTCCTTCGAAATACCCGATGCGGCAAACGCAGGCTGCGCCACCGTCCAGTAGGAACTCGCTGCAGTCGACACGCCGTGAGTGTTGCGGATCTCCCGAGCAACGACGGCATTGGCCTCGTGGTTGCCTCCATGGGCATTGATGATCGCTATGCGCCTGAAGCCGCTCTCGGCCAAGCACGTCGCGGTTTCGGAGAGTACCGCCTGGTAGGTCTGCGGAGATAGGCTGAGCACGCCTGCGTAAGGCTTATGGTGATTCGATATCCCGAACGGTATCGGCGGGGCAACGAAGACCGGAACCTGTCGCTTCGCAAGCTCGGCTGCTGCAAGACACAAGTGTAGGCAAACGCGCACGTCGTAATCGATCGGTAGGTGCGGTCCATGCTGTTCGACGGCGCCGGTCGGAATGATCACCGTGGCGGCGGGGGCAAGGGCTCGGACTTCCTCCCGAGTGAGCTCTCCGAGGCGAAGGCGTTCCATCGTCAGGCCCCAACCCGCTCGGGCTCGGCGAGGAGCGAGGCTGCACTGCGGGCTTTCATCGAGCCGTCCCAGTCCTTGCTGGGCACAAGGATGTTCCCATCGAACAGCCTTCCGCAAGTGCGTATCGTGTTGGCCATCTCGAGCGTCATCGTGGCGCCTTTCGTGTCGACGGCAACCTCGACGTGGATCAGCCCGTCAGGATACTCAATGCTGATCCTCGCGGGGCTGGTCGAAGGCAGGCCAGTGATCTGCTGCGCGACCGACCCAGGTATCACGCACGCCGCAGAAAGAGCGATCGAACCTGTCACCGAGAATGCGGCATGGCACCTGTCCGGCACGAACTCTCTGCCGTTGACAGTGCCGCCCCTGCGGGGCGCGCTCACAACGATCGGCTTGGGCAGGACGAATCGGCTGCAGTCGCCCAGACCCATGAGGCGTCCAGCCGCTACACGCAACTCTTGCAGCAGCGCAATCGTTGTGTCCTTGCGCTCGAGCTCGGCCTTCGTCTCGTAGCCTGTAATGCCTATGGACTGCGCCGCGACGATGATCGCCGGGTTTGTCGCGTCCAGGCACGTGACGTCGATGCCACTGATGCGGTCGACCGACTTTCCGGTCGGGAGCAGCCTACCGGCCTTGCCACCGGCGGTGGCCGAAAAACAGGCAGCTATGGGTGCCGCAGTCTCGTCTACGCCGTCGATCGCGTTCGCGCCGTCATAATTCACTTCGCCTTCGGGAGTCTGGACCTGCACCTTGATCAGCGACGACGTGTCGAGGTTGAAGTTCCTGAGCTCCGTGGTTGATGGACGTGGCGGCACGAGGCCGCGCTCAAGCGCGAAACGGCCGGCGGCGCTCGACATGCTTCCGCACATGGCGAAATGGTCGACTTCGCTGGAGTTCGGGAAAAGCTGGGCGAACAGGTAATCTACGTCGGCCGCGGGCTGGCTCGACTTGCTGACGATGGCCACCTTGCTGGTCAAGAGCTCGGCACCGCCGATGCCGTCGATCTGAAGCGGATGTCGTGAGTCCATCGCGGCACGGAGCACCGCGTCGAGCGTGCGCCGGTCTTGCGGCAGATCGGTCGCTAGGATCAGCGGTCTCTTAGACGTGCCGCCGCGATTCAGAACTGCGGGAATCCTGGTCATGATAGTCCCCTGCGTTGGGCAGACTATTCTACGCGCATGCCGGAGGCCTTCACCACACGGCTCCAGCGTTCGACCTCCTCCCGGATGAACTGTTTGAATTCCCTTGCTGCCGCAAAGTTTGGATCCAGACCGCTGCCTGCGAGACGCTCCCTGATGTCTTTTCTTTGGAGCACTTCACCCACTGCTGAGCTGATGCGATCGGCAGCACCCGTCGGCAACCCCTGAGGGGCGAGCAAGCCATACCAGTTCACCACTTGTAGCGCCGGGTATCCGGCTTCAGCAGTGGTTGGCAGGTCGGGGGCAGACTGGGAGCGCTTGGGGCTTGTCACGACCAATGCCTTGAGCCTCCCCGACTGGATGTGCGGTAATGCGCTCGGCAGCGTTGCGAATATGGATTGGACGCGCCCGCTGATCACGTCAGCAACTGCAGGGCCCATCCCTTTGTAAGGGATATGGGTGAAAGGTGCCTGCGTGACCAACTTGAAGAGCTCGGCCGAGAGGTGCGCAGTCGCGCCGCTGCCGCCAGAGGCCATGTTGACCTTTCCGTCCTGAGCCTTCGCGTGTGCGACGAACTCCTTCAGAGACTTCGCCGGAACGCTCGGATGCACGACCAGTACGATCGGCGTGGAGGCGACCAGTACTACCGACGCGAAATCTTTTTCGGCGTCGTAGCCGGTAGAGGACGAGAGCTGCGGGGCTACGACGAACGGTATGCCTTGGAGAAGCAAGGTGTAGCCGTCCGCTTTCGCTTGCGCGACGATCTGGTTGCCGATCAAGCCGCCACCGCCGGCGCGATTGTCTATGACCAGTTGCTTGCCGAGCACCTCCGATAGCGGTGGCGCAACCTGGCGCGCGAGCGTGTCCACGCCGCCGCCCGGTGGAAAAGGCACGACGAGCCGAATGGGCTTGGTCGGGAACGGCTCGGCAGCCATGGATGAGCCGCTAGACGCGAAACCGACAATAAGCGCGCCGATGATGAACCGTGCCAAGTCTGCTGATTTCATCGATGCCGTCCTCCTGTACATTGCGATTTCACCGCTACGGCCTTTTACTGTGGGCTCATGCCGTCTGCGTGGGCGATCTTCTTCCAGAATTCAATTGGCGCCGCAATGTAGACGGCATGATCTGCTCGTGAGCTGGTGTACGGCTCCATGCCGAGAGCGGAGAATTGCTGATGGGTGTCCGGAGCATGGACGACTTCGAAAATGGCAGCATGCAGCTTGGATAAAACAGGTTCGGGTGTTCCGGCGGGGCCAAGCATCTGATATCGACTACTGACCGCTTCGAATCCCTTGATACCCGCTTCCGCCATGTTGGGAAACTCGGGCAAAGCTGGGCTTCGTGCATCCGAGGCAACGGCCAGAGGAGCAATCGTGCCGGACTTCAGGACAGGCAGCACGCCCGATAAGCCGACGAACGACACCTCGATATCGCCGCCCAGTACGCTGGCGGCTGCGTGTCCACCACCCTTGCAGGACAGATGGAGCGTGTCGAAATTCGCCATGACTTTAAGTCGCTCGCCGTATAGATGGAGGATGCCGCCCGTTCAGGAGGAAGCGTACTTCATCTTGCCAGGATTCGTACGTGCGTGCGCGACAAGATCGCGCATCGAGTTGACGGGCCAGGCACGGCCGACAACGAGCATGGAGGCTGTATTGGAGACGAGGGGCAGCGTTGAGCAATCGTGGACGGGGCCGAACGGTGGACTAGCCGCTGTGACGCCGCTCAATATGAAGAAGACCGTGGTGAACAGGAGCGTATAACCGTCGGCAGACGACTTCGCGACCAAGTCCGTACCGATGATGGCAGAGGCGCCGCTCCGCGAGTCCGCGATGAATTGCTGAACCTGAGATCGAGTGAGCTCTGCGGCGATCCAGCGCGCCGGCGCATCGGCAGAGCCCCCGACTGCGAAGGGCGAAATGATCCTGATGGGCTTAGCGGGGTAGTCCTGCGCGTACGCGCTACCGACAAAGGCGACTAGAAGGATCGTCGTGCTCAAGTGCTGCGTAAACATCAGCATTTCTCCTGGGGTGCCAGCCCATCGCGTGTAGCATTGTGCCACGCACCTAATCAGAGCAGGTAGCCCGTAGCCAAGTCGTTAGGACGAGCTCTTGGACCAGAAGTGCGGGCCCGTCGAAGTAATGATGCGTCGTAGATGGCATCGAGCTCGCGAGATCCCATGGGCAGCGACGGCTTAACGGGATGTTCGTTGATTGCCAGTGTGCCGCTGCGGGAGCGGTCCGCTCGAGATTCGAACACTACGCGTGGGTTCGATTGACCCCCATCCATAGCGGCGATAAAGTGGCCGAAGGAACGCCAAGACAGTGGCGCAATGACCTCGGAGGAGGCAGAGATGAAGCGACCAGGTGACGACTTGCGCAGCGGGGATGGGGCACGCTATTCCTCAAGGGTCATGGTTGCTCTTCTGACTGTTCCGAGCCTGGCAATCGGCGCAGCAAACGCGCAGCACGCTGCAGGCACCTACCCCAACAAACCGCTACGCCTGATCGTCTCTTCCACCGCGGGGTCGGCGAACGATGCGCTGGTGCGTTTGCTTTCGCCCAAGCTTGCCGAGCGCTTTGGGCAGTCCGTTGTCGTCGACAACCGTGGCGGTGCCAATGGCATCCCGGCTCTGAATGCCACCGTTCAGGCATCGCCAGATGGTTACACGGTCATGAGTGCAGGCAACCTCCTGGTTCTCAACGGCGTCCTGGGGCGTGTCGACTTCGACATACGCAAGGCACTTGCGCCGATCGCTCAGCTTTCGTCGCAGCCCTATATCCTCCTGGCGCATCCGTCACTGCCTGCGAACAGCTTGGGAGAGCTCATAGCGCACGCCAAGAGCAAGCCCGGTGCGGTAATCTACGGTTCGTCCGGATTGGGATCGGTGAATCATCTTGGCACCGCGCTGCTTGCGGGGCGCGCTGGTATCGAAATGACCCATGTGCCCTACAAGGGCAACGCGCTTGCCATCCCGGACCTTCTCGGCGGGCGCATACAGCTGCTTTTTGCTAGCGGAGTCAGTGCAGCCCCGCACTTGAAGAGCGCGAAGCTGAAAGCGATTGCGATCTCTGGTGCCAAGCGCTCCGCAGCGTTTCCGGATATTCCCACGGTGGCCGAGTCGGGCGTCCCTGGCTACGAGGTCACAAACGCGTACTTCGTCTACGTGCCCGCAGGCACACCCGCAAGCATCAGCCAAGTGCTCAACCGGGAATTCTACGATGCCGTCCATGCGCCAGACGTTCGGGCAAAGCTCGCACCCAGCGGGATCGATGCAGGTGAGCGTCAAAGCCTAGAGGCGTTGATGAAGGCGTACTTGCGTGAGTTTCACGCGTGGGAGAATTTTCTCAAGACGAGCGGGCTGAAGTTGGGCGATTGAGGGGAGGTCACGCGTCCTACGACGCCGGGGAGAGTGCGGCTTGGCGGTTTCATCGTGCCTAAGCAATGCATCGCAGCGTGACTCTTTCGATCGAGATCCAATCCTCTCTCGCGGCAGCATCTCTTGTTTGCAGGATTGTTGGGACGCAGCGTACGGAGGAGTCGTGGGGCCTGCGCCGCTAAGCGGTGTAAAAGAAGCCGCTGTCCACCATGCCGGCTTAGATCGCTCGAAGAATCGGATGGTCTCGGTCGACACCGGACGATGCGGCAAGTGATCGCGAGAAAGACCAACGAGACATTCGCGATATCACGAGGGCAAGACTGCACCACGGGCCGAGAGCGCTGTCACTCGGTAGTTACGCGAGCGCCATGCCTACCGCATCTTCGCCAGCAGTCGCCGTACGATGCATGAGCCGGCGCTGGGGCAGCGCGTAATCGCATGTCGCCCGGTGTTGGGTCGACGCGTTGTCCCACACAAGGAGATCCCCGACTTGCCAGCGATGGCCATAGACGAAGCGGGGCTCGCACAGGTGCGCGAAGAGCTGCTTGAGCAGTGCGTCGCTCGCGGCACGGTCCATACCGAGGATGTGCGTGGTGTGGCCCTCGGTCACATACAGTGCCTTTCGTCCCGTGCGCGGATGCACGCGCACGACCGGCTGGCTCACGTCGGGATGCTTGCGACGAAGCTCCTCGGTGATCTCGATTTTCGTACCGCCGCGCGCCGCCCGATTGGCCGCATGGTAGGCAAAGCTGTGAACCGCACGCAGACCATCCAGGCGTTTACGCAATATCTCCGGTAACGCGTCGTACGCAGCCGTGGCGCTCGAATAGTAGGTCGTGCCGAGCGGCTCGCCGTCGTGCATCGGAATCTCGATACCGTAGAGAAACGCGTACATGTCCGGGTGCACGAGGTAGGAGCCATCGGTGTGCCACACGAGGCCCGCATCGGGGACGCCGACGTTGCGCCCTTGTTCGTCGACGATGTTCGATATGACCGATACTCCGGGCGCATTCGGCAACGCGAACTTGTTGTGTGCATGTACGAGCGGTCGTCCAAAATGCTCGGCAAACCGTGCGATATCCACAGGTTTGAGGTTCTGCGTGCGCAGTACGATGACCCCGCGCTCATCAAGCGCGCCTCGTATTGACGCGAGCGTCTTGGCGTCGACTTCTCGACTGAGATCGGCGCCGAGAATTTCAGCCCCGATGGGTCCTTCGGCAAAATTGATCGTCAAGCTCATCATGGTCACCTGCGATGCTGGATTAGCCGCCATGGTACATTAGGATTATCCGCATCGACATCCGCTCGACCACAATATGGATACCACTGGCGCGGAGGAGGGCGTGATCGGTCCGGCAACGAAGCTCTGCGTAAGAGGGGAATCAGTAGCGATGAATGGCAAGCTCACGGCGTATGCGAGTCCGCATGGATGCATGGCTATGTTCGAAGCTGGCCTAGCACCGTCAGATGCTGACGGCGTTCGTCTTTGCCATGCTGGCCACCGTCGGCTCCGATGTAGCTCCCGTCCAGACCTATCCCGGACGCCCGGTGCATTGCTTCGTCCCCTTTGCCGCAGTCGGCGGGGGTGACATCGTCGTGCGCAGCGTCTCCCAGCGGCTGCTGATGCGCCAAGGTCAGCCGATCGACGTCGTCAACTGCGCCGGTGACGGCGGCAACGTCGACACGCAGATCGTCGCACGCGCCGCACCGGACGTCTTGCCTTGCTGATGGCGAGTGTCGCACCGATGACCATCAACGTGAGCGTGTACGCGAAGCTATCTCACGATACGGCACGCGATCTTAGGGCCATCTCGCTCCTCGCATCGTTTCCGACCGGATTGCTCGTCCATCCGTCTGGTGCCGCCCGCAGCGTGAGCGAACTCGTTGCGCTCACCAAGTCGCGGCCAGGTCAGTTTACCTATGCATGGGCCGGCGCTGGCAGGACGACGCATCTTTTTGCCGGACGACTATTGCGACTACACACGAGGGTCAAACTCGTGCAAGTGCCCGACAAAGGACGAGAACGGGCGATCGTCGGCCTCATTTCCGGTCAGGTGCGTAGGTACTTCGGTAGCGCGCCGGCGTCGCTGCCCCTCGTGCGTGCAGGCAAGCTTCGCGCGCTCAGCGTAACGAGATTGGAGCGCTCGGGCGCTGCACCGGCGATCCCCATGATGGCCAAATCTGGCTTGCCCGGATTCGATGCCTTTACATGGATCGGCATGGTGGCGCCGGCGGGCGTGCCGCGCGCAATCGGGCAGCGACGCTATTCCGAGGTCTTCGTCATTCCGGGCAACATCGAGTGGAAGGAGCGTATCGAGAGTCTGAGCGCAGATCTGAAGACCTCTACGCCCGATGCATTGGCTGCCTACATCCGCAGCGAGATCACGAAGTGGTCGAAGGTCGTTCGCGAAGCGGGCATCGCGACCCAACAAAAGAGAGAAAGGCGAGCATCAACATGGCAATAAGCAAGGAAATCCGTTTGGCAGTCCTCGACGGCGACGGCATCGGTCCCGAAATCACTGCCGCCACCCTGACCGTTCTAACAGCCGCAGGCAAGCGCACCGGGCTCACCGTCAAGGCGAAGCGCGCCCCGATCGGCTGGAAGGCCTATGAGAAGACGAAGTGCACGCTGCCCGATTCCACCCGTGCGGTACTCGAAGCGCACGAAGGCTGGATCGTCGGCCCCACCTTTGCTGGCGAGTATCCGAAGGACGACCCGATGCGGGGCCATCCCAACGGATTCCTGCGCCGACACTACAAGCTCTTCGCCAACGTGAGACCCGTTGAAGCATGGCCGCAACTCGATCCCCTGGTCCCCGACGTGAATATCACGGTGTTGCGCGAGAACACCGAGGGGTTTTATCCGGATCGAAACTTGGCCTGGGGCTACGGCGAGTTCAAGCCACGCGACGATGTGGGTCTTGCGCTACGAGTCATCACAGGTGAAGCCTGCGATCGCTTCGCGCGCTTTGCTTTCGAATTCGCCAAGGCCAGCGGCCTCGACCGGATCTGTGTCGTGCACAAGCGCACGGTGCTGCCGCAGACCGACGGCATCTTCATCAGTGCGTTCGAACGCCTGCAGTCGCAGTACAAGAAGATCAAGATCGATCTGGTGCGCATCGATACGTTCAGTTCTTCGTTCCCGCGTGCCGCGCGCGACTATCGATTCGTGGCAACCACGAATCTTTTCGGCGATATACTTTCCGATCAGGCTTCAGGACTCGCAGGCGGTGTAGGCCTCGCGCCTTCGCTGAATGCCGGCCACGATCACGCCATGGCGCAGGCGGTGCATGGCACTGCACCCGACATCGCAGGCAAAGGCGTCGCGAATCCCTCGGCGCTGATCCTTTCCACGGCGTTGCTCATGCGCTGGTTCTACCAGCGCACGGGCCGCGCGGCATGCCGTGATGCGGCCGCACTGATCGAGCAGGCCGTGCGTCAAACGATCGAGTCCGGCGCGACGACTTCGGACTTGGGGGGAAATCTCTCGACCAGCGATTTCGCGCGCGCGGTGGTGAGGAGCATGGGCCGCTAGACCATGCGTTGCTCAAGCAGCCTTGTCCTGGCGTGCGCGGCAGTCAGCGCACCAGCATTGGCACAAACCTACCCCTCGCGGCCGATTCGTGGCGTCGTGCCGTTTCCTGCGGGCGGCGGCACGGACATCGGCGCCCGCATCGTGATGCGCAGGGTAGCCGACAGCCTCGGCGGCACGGCGGTGATTGACAATCGGGCAGGCGCCGGTGGTACTAGAGGTACCGAACTCGTGGCGAAAGCTGCAGCCGATGGACACACGATTGGCTGCGTGAGCGGTAGCCACGCGATCAATCCAGCGATATATAGAAGGCTTGCTTACGATTCGATCAACGACTTTGCGCCGATTCGTCCATGACGCAATGTATGCGATCGACCCGCTTTGGTGCATGCGGGCATCGGCGTACCTCGCGAACACGGGCTCACGCCGCATGCCAAGCTGTTGCATTCTCTGTATGGGTGTCTGGGCGCGCTGAAGGACCATCGCGGAATGCTGGAGAGATCCCTCGGGCTCGCGTCCTAGCTCAGCCTGCACGAGCCGTTTGGCAGGATATTCGGGTAGGGCATCGTATAGGCGGCACCGATGCCTTGCATGAATTGATTGGGTCATATGTTTTATGGATTATCGTCAGAGGTTTTCTCGATTCGAGGCATCGGAACACGATGGTTACGACACAAAGGAGGATTGACTCATGAAGGGTTCAAGGATGGTCCGGTCTTCGGTTATGACGCTGTGTGCGGCCGTGGCGTTGACGGCCTCGACCGCATACGCCTATCCGGTTAAGCCTATTCGACTGATCGTGCCCAATGCGCCCGGCGGGGGCACGGACACCATTGCGCGCGCGATCGCCGAAAAGGTAGGGCCTGCGCTGGGGCAGCAGATCATCGTCGACAATCGAGCCGGCGGCGGAGGGCGCATAGCAGCCGAGCTGGTAGCGCGCGCACCCAAGGACGGATACACGCTTTTGCAAGGCAGCAACAGCGCACTGATTACCGGCCCCGCCTTGTACACCAAGCTCAACTACGATCCGATCAAGGACTTTGCGCCGATTTCCCTCACAGCGACCACCGCCTACATTCTTGCGTCCCATCCATCTGTGCCCGCGCGCTCGGTCAAGGATGTCATCGGACTGGCAAGGACGAAGAAGGGAAGTTTGACTTACGGGTCCACTGGGCCGGGCAGCGCTGCGCATCTGGGCATGGTCTTGCTGGAGGCCATGACGAAGACCGAACTCATTCACGTCCCCTTCAAGGGCAGCGTCCCCGCGATGCTCTCGTTGGCCCAGGGCGAGATCGACATCATGTTCGGCAACTACCAGGCCACACTTTCGTTGGTTAGATCAGGGCGGCTTCGGGCGCTTGGGCAGTCGAGCCTGAAGCGGTCTTCTCTCGCGCCTGACATCCCGACGGTGAGCGAGACTGGACTGCCGGGGTTCTCGATGGAACAGTTTTATTCGGTGGTGGCGCCGGCTGGCACGCCTCGCGAGGTGATCCAACGTCTCAATCAGGAAATCGTGAAGCATCTGCCGTCCGATGATTTGCGCAAGCGCTTGTCGGCAGAGGGCATAGAAATCAGGGTCAGTACGCCTGACGAGTTTGGAAAGCTTTTGGCGAGCGAGTTGGACAAGTGGACCAAGCTCATTCGTACAACGGGCGTCAAGGTGGACTAGTCGGGCGCTTATCGTTCGTTGTGTGACGGGGGCGCCATTGGCGTCGCATCGCTGTGGAGCGGATGGGCAAAGGCGCATGATGCGGTCGCTGCCGTCCGCTCTGCTTGAGAGAGATCCAGGGATCGCACGTCTGAACGATCTACTCCTGCCAGGCCACATCAGAGCGGTGCGCTGGATTTTCGTGTCTGACAGGGCTCCTTGCGAGGATCGTTGCGTGGGCCCGCAGATGCTGCGCCTATGCCAGAATCACGACAGATCACGTCTTCGCTCGACCCCGCGTCGGGTCATGACCGACTTTGGGAGGTGCCCGCATGCTGGACCAGCTGTTTTCACCCCGCGCGATCGCTGTGATTGGTGCCTCGCCCGAGCCACGGCGCCCGGGAGGCCATGCGCTGACCGCGCTCAAGGACTACGGCTTCGACGGCGAAGTGTTTCCTGTAAATCCGCGATACGTCGAGATCAACGGCATGCGGTGTTATCCGAGCGTGCAGGATCTCCCGCGCTTGTGCGACCTTGCCCTCGTCGCCGTGCCTTCGGCCGACGTACCGGGAGTTATCGAAGCATGTGGCAGGGCGGGTATCCGTTTCGCCATCGTTTTTAGCGCGGGATTCAGCGAGATCGGGGAAGCGGGAGCCGACCTACAAGCTGCTCTCGAGACAGCCATTCGTACCTCGGGCGTGCGCATCGTGGGGCCGAACTGCGTCGGCATTCTCAATCTGGGGCGACGCATGTTCGCTGGGTTCGGTGCGGGATTTCGCAATCCGCATTGGCGGGGCGGTCCAGTGGCGATGATTTCCCAGAGCGGCGGCTTCTCCTACTCGATTGCGGCTTTTTGCCAGGAACAGGGCATCGGCATGGATTGCATGGTCTCCACGGGGAACGAGACCGATCTCACAGCGCTCGACTTCATCGAGTACTTCCTCGAGCAGGATCCGATCCGGCTGGTAGCCGTGTATCTGGAGGGTCTCAAGGATGGACGTCGCTTGCGAGCACTTGGGAAGCGGGCTCTCGAGGTCGGCAAACCTATCGCGGTCTGGAAGGTGGGCAACACCGAGAGCGGCAGAAAGGCGGCTGTATCGCACACAGCCAATCTGACTGAAGACTATGACTACTACCGCGATGCGTTTCGTGAAGGCGGATTCATCGAGTTGCGCGAAGTCTACGACCTGATCGATGCTGCCAAAGTGTTTCGATCTCCTCGCCGTCCGGTCGGCAGACGAGTCGCGGTGGTGACCACCTCAGGCGGTGCAGGTGTGCTCATCTCGGATCGTTGCGAAGAATCCGGGCTCGAACTCGCCGAACTTACGCCCGCGACAAAGAACGAACTGGCGCAACTCGTGCCGTCGTTTGCTTCGCTCGCCAATCCCGTGGATCTCACTGCGGCGCTGGCTCAGATCGAACCGAAGTTCTCGCAAGCGACCGAACTCGTGGTGTCGGATCCGAACGTGGATCTCGTGATCCTGAGATCGTATCCTGGTCGTGACGCTCAGACCTGGGCCGCCAACTTGGTGGCGTCAGCACCCGCTTTGTCGAAGCCTGTGCTGATCAGCTTGAGTGGCACGCCCAAGGATGCACAAACCTGGGCTTCGTCTCTGGATGAGGCCGGCATCGCGTGCTATGAAGCGCCTTCGCGGGCGGTGACAGCCGCCGCAATGCTATGCCGATTCTCCGAGCGCGAGCGACGCTTGCGGACAGCAATCGCGCCTGTGCGCAATGTGGCGCAGCAAGTCCTGAGTGCGCAGACCGAATTCGACGAGATACGGGCCAAGCAGTTTCTCGAGGGCTATGGAATTCGCACACCGCGTCGATTGTTCGTGCCGATCCAAGGGGAACTGCCTGCTCGTATCGAGCTTCAGTTTCCGATCGCTGTCAAAATCGTCTCGGCCGACATTGCCCACAAGACGGAAGTCGGCGGTGTGCAACTCGGCATCGAGCAGGCGGCACTGTCACGTACCCTGCGCCAGATGCAGGCAGAGGTGTCCGGTCGTGCTCCCCACGCACGGCTCACGGGCTTCCTTCTGGAGGAAATGCCGCAAGGGGTCGAAATGCTCGTCGGAGCCCTTGTGAATCCTGCGTTCGGGCCGCTCGTGGTCCTGGGGATGGGCGGAACCCAAGCCGAAATCTACCGGGACGTCGCGCGGCGCTATGCGCCGTTCGGAGTGGACGAGGCGCGCGACCTTCTGCTGAGTCTGCGCAGTGCTCGGCTGCTCGAGGGATATCGGGGTGCGCCGCCGGCCGACATACCTGCGTTGTGCGAACTGGTGTCACGGGTCTCTTGGCTTATCGCGGACCACCAGAATGCTATCTCGGAGATCGAGATGAATCCGGTACTGGTGGGATCGCTCGGGCGGGGCGTTTATGCGGTCGATGCGGTGATCCGCTTGGCAGGCGAGGGACACGTCGCATCATCTTCACCGGGGAGAAGGCAAGAATGAGTACGGTCGTCGAACGGATTGGCCACTACGCAGCAGGTCTTCAAGCGGAGGATGTGCAAGCGCCGGTGTTCGATTACGCCAAGAGGATTCTTCTGGACAGTCTTGCGTGCGGTTATGGCGGAATGCAGAGCGAGCCTGCGCGCATGGTCCGACACAGTATCCGCGAGCTCGGAGGCAAGGAGCAGGCCACTGTGCTGGGCATGGGGTTCCGGGCGAACGTTCAGTCCGCTGCACTCGCCAACGGGGTTGCCATCCGCTACCAGGATTACAACGACGTCTATTTCGGGCCGGCGTGGACGGCACACCCCAGCGATACGATTGCCACCTTGCTTGCGGCGGCCGAATGGAGCGGACGCTCGGGGTTGGACTTCTTGCTGGCCATGATCGTCGCCT
>LNFM01013996.1_pt1 | contig 24512 bp, 22 predicted proteins | sample 596031 | NCBI WGS metagenome assembly LNFM01 (sample SAMN04254537, study PRJNA301005) | activated carbon metagenome | isolation source: dual media filters at the Ann Arbor, Michigan drinking water treatment plant | place: USA: Ann Arbor | reverse complement strand
CCCGGAAGAAGGCCGATGGCTCTCAGTTACTGCTGATTAGGCAGCGAGAGCGAGCTTGGGAGAAGTCTCCGCAGCTACTTTGTTGTCCCGGTTGGTAACGCGGTCCACCGGGTCCGCGGCTCGCTGACCGACACCCTCCAACTCCGTCGAAACTGGATCGGGCCCAGGTGGAGTCAGGGTAGCACCGGCGGGGCGAATCGCCAGATCGTGGGTTGAGCGATTTCGGCCAAGGGTCGATACGGAATGTGCCGCACCTCCGATCCGCGGCGCCTCCCCAGCACACGCCCACGCAAGGATGCACATGGGACGCAGCAGAATCGCCCGGCTGCTCTGCGTCGCGCTCGCCGCGACCGCCGCCGTACCGCTCACCGCCGGCGCCGCGGTGGAGACCTGGCCCGCGACGGCCTCGGACAAGGTCTTCCCGGACACCGCGAAGCCCGCGACGGCGGAGGCCGTGGTCTCCATCGCCGCCGCACGCGACGAGTACGAGGGCGCGCAGATCGCGATCCGCAGCGACCAGGCCATCACGATCACCCCGGTCGTGACCGACCTCACCGGGCCGGGCACCATTCCGGCCTCGGCCGTCGAGGTGTTCCGCGTCGGGTACGTGCAGCTCACCAAGCCCAGCACCGGCGTCGACGCCCTGGCCGGCGGCGGGCGATACCCGGACCCGCTCATCCCGGTGCGCGGGAGCGTCACGATCCCCGCTGGCGAGACCACCAGCATCTACGTGCTGGTCCACGTCCCCGCCGGCGCCGCCGCGGGCGTCCACGAGGGCACCATCGACCTGGGCGCCGCCGGACAGGTGCCGCTGAAGGTCGACGTGGCCCCGGTGACCGCGAACCGCACCGACTACAAGGTCACCGCGCGCCTGTCGGTGCTGAGCCTGGCGGAGGTGCTGGGCACCACCCAGGACGACCCGGCCTTCATCGCGGGCGTCTACGACTCCCTCATCCCGATGCTCGCCGAGCACGGCGTGAGCCCGGGCCGGCCGCCCGTGACGTACCCGCAGATCGACGGGTCCTGGAACATGAACTGGACCGGCGGCGCCAGCACCCGCCTGGACCGGTTCCTCGCCGCGCCGTTCGCGGCCATCGAGGTGCCGTTCCTGCCGAACTACCCGGACGTGGGTGGCGAGGACCGGACCTACCTCAAGGACGCCCAGCGCCGGGCGGCCGCGCAGTCCATCGCCGGACGCTTCGGCGCGTCCGCGATCGCCCGCAGCTACTCGCTGGTCATCGACGAGCCGCGCACCGACGAGTACGCGACGGTCGTCCGGGGCGCCCGCCAGCTGCACTCCGCCACCCCGCCCATCCCCGCGATGGTCACCGAGGCCCCCACCAAGGACGCCATGAAGGCCATGGGCGCCGACGTGGACATCTGGACGCCGCCGATCTGGGACCACTACAAGGACCCCGCCGCGAGCCGGAAGGTCCTGGCATCCGGCAAGCAGCTGTGGTGGTACACGTACGGCAGCGACACCCAGCGGTTCACGCCCAACGTGCTCATCGACAAGCCCACCACCGAGCCGCGCGTGCTGGGGTGGCTGGCCGAGGGCGAGGGCGTCCAGGGCTTCTTCTACTGGGGCCTGAACAACTGGAAGGACAAGATCTCCGAGGGCGTCCAGGTGGTGCGGTCACCTGAGCCACACCAAGATCGACGTGGAGTGCGGCGACGGCAAGACCAAGCGGGCCGTCGGCGGCAACGGCGAGGCCAGCCTCATCTGGCCGGGACCGTCCACCTCCGAGCCCGCCTACGGGTCGCTGCGCCTGGAGGCGCTGCGCGACGGCGCCGAGGACTACTCGATCCTGAAGGCCCTCCGGGCCGCCGACCCGGTGTTCCACGACCGCGTGCTCGCCGGGTTGGTGAGCCCGTACACGGGCGCCTCCGACGGGCAGAACGCCTGCCTGGACGCCTCGCGCCCCGGCTACCTGCCCGTCGTGGAGACCGCCCCCACGGCCATCGAGTCCACCCGCCGCGCGGTGCTCGACCGGCTCTCCGGACGTCCCCTGCCCACCATCACCGGGCGGGTCGTGTTCGGTGGCGGCAAGCCCGGGGCGAAGGGCAAGGGCATGGGCGTCTCCGGACGGGGCGTGCCGAGCGCCGCCGTCCGCTTCGCCGGGTTCGAGACCACCACGGACCGCAACGGCTACTGGACCCTGGCCAACGTCCCCAACACCCCCGGCACGCTCCGCGTGAGCCGTGACCCGGTGGGCAAGGTGGACGCGATCGAGGTGCCGGTCACCACCGCCGACCTGGCCGCCGGCACGGTCACCGTGCCGCCGCTGCCGGCGCCCGACGGGCGCACGGTCACCGGGCTCGGCCTGATGCCGTTCCGGGCCACCATGGCGCCGGCGTCGGTGCGGTCGGCCAAGGGCGGCGTGCTCACGCTCCGCCTCGCCAACGCGTACAAGCCGAACGGCGACTCCAAGTACGTCGCGGGCGGGACGACCCCGTCCGTGGAGGCCACCTACCCGCGCATCGCCAAGACCAAGGCGGCGCGTGACTGGCGGGGCTCCGTCGAGGTGCTCCAGGAGGCCGCCCCCGGGCAGCGCTGGTACCTCATCGTGACGCCCGGCGGGCACTTCGCGAACAGCCGCAACCTGGCCATCGGCCGCAAGGTGCAGCACGTTCGCGTGGACCTGCGGGCCGCGCACCCCGACAAGGGGAAGATGAAGCGGATGAACGACGTGCGCTACATCCGGTTCGGCCTGCAGAGCGCCCTGCCGAAGGTCTGGCGCGGCGGGCACACCCCCACGGTGCGGCTGAAGATCTCCGACCTGCAGCTCGTGAAGTAGGTCAACCCGGTTCCGGCGGGGACCGCCGGCCCACCCCTCGGGGAGGGCCGGCGGGTCGGAGCCCGGCGGTGTCGCCCGGTCAGCCGCGCAGGCGGAACCGGGCGACGCTGTCGGCGAGTCGCGCGGCCTGGTCGCCGAGCTCCCGCACCGCCACGTCGATCTCCTCGGACGAGGCGACGGCCGACCCCGCCGACGCGCTCGCACCGGACGAGGCGCTCACCGCCGCCTCCGCCACCCGCGCCACCTGACCGGAGATGTCCTCCAGGGCGCCCACCTGCCCCGCCACCTGCGCAACCACCTGGCGGATACGGGAGAACGCGCCCAGGGATCCCTCCAGGACCTCAGCCCCCGACTCGGACGAGCGGGCACCCTCCCCCACGATCTCCACCGCCCGGGCGACCTCCGTGCGGGTCCCGGCCACCAGCGCGCCGATGCGCGCCGCCGCCCCCTGCGCCTGTCCGGCCAGCTCGCCCACCTGCTGGGCCACCACGGCGAACCCCCGGCCGGCATCACCGGCACGCGCCGCCTCGATCGCGGCGTTCAGGGCGAGCATGCGGGTCTGCTCGGCAATGGCGTCCACCTCGCCCACGATGCCGGCGATGTCCGCCGAGCGCACCTCCAGATCCGCGATCGCCGCCGCCGCCTGCGCGGACGCCGCCGCGATGCCCAGCATCACCTCGCGCGTGCGCTCGGCGAACTCCAGGCCCTCGGCCGCCGACCGGTCTGCGTCGGCCGCGGTCTCGCCCGTGGTGCGCACCGCGTCGGTGGTGGCCACCACCAGCTCGCTCTGCCGCTCGGCACCGCCGGAGACCTGCTCCACGGCGGCGCCGATCTCCGCCAGGGCACGCCGCGACTCGCGCACCCCGTCACCGACCCGGTCGGCGCTGCCGGCGACCGCCTCGGCACTCGCCGCCAGGTCCCCCACCAGGCCGCGCAGATCCACCACCATGTCCCGCAGCGACTGTCCCAGCACGTCGCGCTCGGAGCGCACGGCCGGTTCCACGGTCAGGTCACCGTCTGCGACGCGGCGGGCCATCTCCGCGTGATCGCGCAGATACGCGGCGAGCCGGTCGAAGGCCACCACCACCTCACCCACCTCGTCCCGGGATGCGGGGGGCAGCGGCGCCTCCGTGTCGCCGGTGGCGATGCGGGACGCCGCCTCGCGCAGGCCGCGCAACGGGCGCAGCAGGCGCGTCACCAGCAGCAGCACTCCCAGGGCGATCGCCGCAGCGGCGCCCAGCGCCAGCAGCAGCAGCGTGGTGCGAAGGCGCGCCGTCGGCGCGAGGATCTCGTCTCGCGGCGCCACCAGGAGGTACGTCCACCCGGAGTCCCCCACCGGCGCGGCGAACACCACCGCGTCCTCCCCACGTACCGGGTCGCGGGTGACCGCGTGCCGGGCCGCCCCGTCCCTGGCGACCCCGCCCACCAGGTCAACGAGCCGGCGGTCCACGCCCTTCAGGCCCGTCAGGGTCGCCGTCCCGGCACGGATGCCCTTCGGCCCCGCCAGGATCAGTCCGTCTCGGGACACGACCATGGCGTACCCGGTCTCCAGCACACGCGCCTTCGCGACCGCCGCGCCGAGGTCGGCGAGCGACACGTCAACGCCGGCCACCCCCAGCAGCCGCCCGTCACGCCGCACCGGCGCGGTGAACGAGGTCATCACCGTGTCGACCGAATCGTCGAGGTACGGCTCGATCACCGCCGGGCGGCCGGACCGGGCGGACGTCCGGAAGTAGTCCTCGGTCCACTCCGCCGACACGTCGTCGGTGGCCTCAAGCGACAGCTCGCCGCCGGACCGCGCGAAGTACGGGGAGAAACGCCCGCGGGCATCGGCGCCCGGTCCGCCCCGGCGGTCGGCGTCCGCCCCCGGGCCGCGATCGGCCAGGTACACGATCCACACGCCGAACAGCGACGGGTCGGCTTCCGCGGTCGCCCGCAGGCCACCCAGCACGACCTCGCGGTCATCGCCCCGGTACGCGCCCGCGAACGCCGCCACACCGGCGGCGGTGGTCAGCCCGCCCCGCACGTCCTGGGCCAGCTCGGCCGCCTGCGCCCGGGCGAGATTCGCCGACTCGCGCTCGACGGCGGCGCGGTTCGTCGAACCGCTGCTGGTGATCGCCGCGAACGTCATGGCGGCGAGGGCGCCGACCACGAGCGTGGTGACGGCGACGATGAGCTTCGCGCGCAGGCTGCGCGGCACGGGCAGGCGCATCCATGGCCTCCGGGGGAGAGGGTCCGTCCACTATTTGCATCGGCCCCCGGGCGGCCGAGTTGAGCCGGTCTGCTGCCGGCTACCCGCGCTTCATCGCGCGGGCCACCTCGCGGCGGGACTCGCGCTCGATGATCGTCTGGCGCTTGTCGTGCTTGGACTTGCCGCGTCCCAGGCCGATCTCGATCTTCGCGCGGCCCTCGTGGAAGTACAGCCGCAGCGGAACGAGCGTGAGGCCCTTCTCGCTGAGGCGCTGGGCCAGCCGCTCGATCTCCTTCTTGTGGAGCAGCAGCTTGCGCGTGCGGTGCGGGTCGTGGGTGGTGTGGGACGCGTTGGCGTACTCCGGGATGTTGGCGTTCACCAGCCACGCCTCGCCGGATCGCATCACCACGTAGGCGTCGCCGATGGTGGCGCCGTGGTCGCGCATCCCCTTCACCTCGGTGCCCTGCAGCACCAGCCCCGCCTCGAGCCGCTCCAGGATCTCGTACTCGAAATTGGCACGCCGGTTCTGCGCGACATCGCGGAAGCGCTCGTCCTTGGTGCCCTTCTTTGTCTTTCCCGGAGCCATGGGCCGGTCATGTTAGGGCACGCGGGTCAGTGGCCGCGGTATTCGCGTGAGACCTTGCGCCGCGTGCGGGCCCGGTTGAGGAACGCCGGCGTCCGGGAATCCGCCGGAACCAGGCGCGTGCGCCCGCGAAGCGGGTCCACCGAGACCACCCGCACCTCCATCACGTCGCCCACCTTCGCCAGCGTCTTGCCCGACTCGCGCTGCAGCGCGACGCCGGTGGGGTCCAGCACCAGATCCCCGTCGTCCAGGTCGCGGGCGGGCATGTAGCCCTCGAAGGCCGTCCCGAAGGTGATGAACAGGCCGCCGGGGATCACCCCGCTCACCTGCCCCTCGAACACCTCGCCGAAACGGGTCTCGATGAGGCGCCGCTCCAGCAGCAGGGCGCCCATGATCCGGTCGGCGCGGCGCTCGATGTCGGCGGCGTTGCGCTCGGCCATCGAGCTGTCCACCCCCGCGACCTCCAGCTCGTCGCGGTCGGGGCCCGGCTCACCGATCCCCAGCGCGTCCAGCAGCGTGCGGTGCACCAGCAGGTCCGGGTACCGGCGGATCGGCGAGGTGAAGTGCAGGTAGGCCGCGCTGGCGAGCCCCGAGTGGGTCACCGCGGCCGGGGTGTAGTACGCCTGCATCAGCGATCGCAGCACCAGCGACCACATGGCCTCACCGCCGGGATGGCCCTTGGCGCGCTCGGCGGCGATGTGCCGGCCCACCGCGCGTCCGGCCTCCCGCGCCGCCTCGCGCAGCTCCGCCGGCCCCATGGCGCGCTCCGGCAGCGGCGGGGTGGCCACGCCGAGGGTTGCCAGCTGCGCGTACATGCGCTCCACACGCGCCGGATCGGGGTCCGGGTGGTGCCGGAACAGCGTGGCCCGGCCGCGGGCGATGAGGTACCGCGCCACGGCCTCGTTGGCGGCCACCATGCAGTCCTCGACGATGCGGTGCGACTCGGTCTGCTCCTCGCGCTCCACGCCGGTCACGGCCTCCGTGCCCAGCTCGTACACCGCCTCCTCGGAGCCGATCTCCAGCGCCCCGCGGGCCGTCCGGGCGGCGCGCAGGCGGCGGGCGCCCTCGCGCGCGGCGGCGATGGTGGCCTCCATGCCGGCCTCGCCCAGCGGCGCGCCGGCCAGGTGGCGGTCCACGTCCGGGTAGGTGAGCCGGCGCTCCGAGCGGATGACCGACCGGTAGAAGCGGGTGTCGGTGACCTCACCGTCCGGGGCGACCAGCATCTCCACGGTCACCGCCCGGCGGTCCACCTCGGGCCGCAGGCTGCACAGGTCGGTGGACAGCCGGGCCGGCAGCATGGGCTCCACGGTGCCCGGCACGTACACCGAGGTGCCGCGCCGCCACGCCTCGCCACCACGTAGTGGGTCACGTCGGCGATGTGCACCCACAGGCGCACCGCGTCACCCTCGATCGCCGCGGCGATGGCGTCGTCGTGGTCCTTGGCACCCAGCGGGTCGATGGTGACCACGTCCTGCGCGGTGAGATCGTGGCGGCCGGGATCCTGCGTCGGGTCGCCCTCCTCCAGCGCGGCCACCTCGCGCTCCACCGCGCGCGGGAAGCCGCGCCCCATGCCCTCGGAGGCCAGCAGCCCCGCCATGGCCACCGCCGGCGACCGAGAGGGGCCGAACACCTTGATCACCCGCGCGGACCGCCCCCGCACGCTCAGCAGCACCAGGTCGCCCACGCGCGCATCGCCGCGCGTCTTGGCCGACATGGGGATCTCGATGCCGTGCTCGAAGGCCGGCCGCGCGGCGGCGCCGCGGCCGGAGACGACCATCTCGGCGACCACCTCGAGGGTGGGGCCCCCGCGTCCCATCAGCGGGCCGCGGCCGCGCGCAGGGCGCGCTGCAGCGCCTCGTCGACGGGGGTGGCCGGGTCGTCCTTGGCCACGATGTCCGGCTTCAGCCCGTTCTTGCTCACATCGACGCCGTCCGGCGTGAGGTACCGCGCGGTGGTGTACCGGAGCGCCCCGCCGTTGCGCAGCTCACGCGTGGTCTGCACCAGCGCCTTGCCGAAGGTGCGCGTCCCCACCACCACCGCGCGGTCGTTGTCGCGCAGCGCGCCGGAGACGATCTCGCTGGCGCTCGCGCTGTCGCGGTCCACCAGCACCACCATGGGCAGCGTGGTGGCCGGCGTGTCGTCGGTCTTCAGGGTCTCCTGGGAGCGGTGCAGCCCCTTGGTGGTGACCACCGGGGATCCCTTGGCGGCGAACACCCCCACCACGCCCACCGCCTCGTCCACGAGCCCGCCCGGGTCGCCGCGCAGGTCGAACACCAGGGCGGCGGCCTTCTTGGCCTGCAGGTCCTTCACCGCGTCGCGCAGCTGGTCGGATGCGCCCCGGTCGAACTCGGCCAGGCGCACATACCCGATGCGCTTCCCGCCGCTGGTCTCCATGCGGGACGCGACCAGCTGGATCTTGATGCGGGCGCGGGTGAGCTCGACGGTGCGCGCGCCGGCCCCCGGGCGCGCCAGGCGCAGTGTCACCTTCGTGCCCTCGGGCCCACGGACCGCGCGCACCACCTCGTCCAGCGGCTTGCCGGCCACCGCGACGCCGTCCACCGCGGCGATCACGTCGTTCACGCGCACGCCGCCCCGGGACGCCGGGCTGTCCGGGTAGACGCCGGTGACCACGGTGTTCCGGCCGCGGGTGGTGACCTGCATGCCCACGCCGAAGAAGATCCCCTCGGTCTGCCGCTGCAGCGCCGCGTACTGGTCGGGGTCCAGGTAGACGCTGTACGGGTCGTCCAGGGCCTTCACGATGCCGTCCACCGACGCCCGCTCCAGCACGCGCCGGTCGATGCGCGTGTAGTAGCCGTCCTCCAGGAGCCCCAGCACCTCGTCGGCGACCGGCTCACCGGTGTCGCCCTGCAGCACGCCGCGGACATCCGGGGGCAGCCGGTTGATGCCGGTGTCGCGCGGGTGCCCGCCCACCAGCACGCCCGCCGCGAACAGGGCGACCGCGCCGAGGACGGCGCCGATGACGGTGCGCGCCCGGGGGCCGCGACGTGGAGGTGGGGAGATCACAGCGCCCGAAGGATGACGCACGCCGCGGCCGTTCCGCGGCGTGCCGGTCATGCCGTCATCAGACCTTCAGGAACCGCCGCAGCGTGATGCCGCTGCCGAGGGCGCCCACCAGGCCGCCCGCCGCCACCAGGATGAGGCCCAGCCACACGAAGCCGATGGTGGTGGCCTGGTCGCTGGTGAGCGATCCGGTGTTGTTGGCCACGAAGTCGTCCACCACGGCGATCTTGGCGACCCAGATGAGTCCGATCGCCGCCGCGGCGCCCACGATGCCGCAGATGATGCCCTCGATGATGAACGGCCATCGGATGAACCAATTCGTGGCGCCCACCAGGCGCATCACCTCCACCTCGCGCCGCCGGGCGAAGATCGAGAGCCGGATGGTGTTCCCGATCAGCAGCACCGCGGCCACGAGCAGCACCCCGATGAGCGCCACCCCCGCGATCTGGATGACCTTGAGGATCTTCAGGAGCCGCTCGGAGGTCTCCTTGGCGTACGAGATGCCGCCGTCCAGGTCGTCCAGCGCCGGGCTGTCGCGCAGCGCGGCCTCGATGTCCGGGTTGTCGGCCGGGTCGCGCGGCTTCACCTTGTAGGACGCCGGCAGCGGGTTGCTGGGGAGCAGCTCGATGATGTCCGGGTTGTTCAGCCGGCCCTTGAGCTCCTTCAGCGCATCGTCCTTGGAGATGTACGTGTACGACTCCACCAGGCCGTCGCTCTTGAGCTGGGCCAGGCGGTCCGACAGCCCCTGCACCTGCGCGTTGGTCGCGCTGTCGGAGATGAACACGTTCATGTCCAGGCGGTCCTTCTGCTTGTCCACGGTCGACTGGACGTACAGGAAGGACGGGATGACGGCGCCGAGGATGAACACGGCGATCATCACGGTCACGGTGGCGGCCACCGAGATGGCGGCGTTCGAGCGGATCGAACGGATCGCCTCACGGAGGAAGAAGCCGGGTCGAAAGGTTCCGCCCAAGGTCAGGGCTCCACGGTCGCGTAACGGGCCTGGCGCTCGTCGCGCACCACCTTGCCCTTCTCCAGGGCGATCACCCGCATCTGCATCTTGTCGACGAGCTCACGGTCGTGCGTGGCCATGATCACCGTCGTCCCCGTGCGGTTGATCCGGTACAGCAGCTGCATGATCCCGATGGAGGTGTCGGGGTCCAGGTTGCCGGTGGGCTCGTCGGCGATGAGCAGCCGGGGATGGTTCACGAACGCGCGCGCGATGGACACGCGCTGCTGCTCGCCACCGGACAGCTCGTTCGGCAGGCGCTCCGACTTGTCGGACAGGCCCACCAGGCTGAGGATCTCCGGCACCTTGCGGCGGATCGACCGGGGGTTGTCACCGGTGACCTCAAGCGCGTAGCCCACGTTCTCGTACACCGTGCGGTTCGGCAGGAGCTTGAAGTCCTGGAACACGCAGCCGATGCCGCGCCGCAGGTACGGCACCTTGCTGCGGCGCATGCGCCCCAGGTCGCGGCCGCCCACGATGACGCGGCCCGCGGAGGGCTCCATCTCGCGGTTGAGCAGCCGGATGAAGGTGGACTTGCCGGACCCCGAGGCACCGACGAGGAACACGAACTCGCCGGCGTCGATGGTCAGCGACACGCCGTCCAGGCCCACCGCGTCCTTGCCGTAGCGCTTCTCGACGTTCTCGAAGACGACCATCGGGCCGTCGCCACCGCGGAGGAGGCTGCGCCGGTCGATGCGGCGCTCGGCGTCACGTGACCGCCGGGCTGATCTCCCGGCGGCCTGTGCCGCCTGCTGATCGGCGGCGCTGTCGGTGCTCATGGCTTCGACCTTGGGCCGGGGCGGCGCGTGGGCCGCCGGGTTGTGGAACCGCACTGCGTGGTTCTCGGGTGCTTCGGCACGCGGGGGTGCGGCCGTGAAGCGCGGGAAGGCTACTGCGCCCGCCGCCGCGATGTCAACGTGCCAAAACCCCTGGAAACGCCGAGAAACACCGTCGAATGGATTGGGACATGTTCGCGCACTCCCGGGAAACTCCTTGCAAACAGGTTCTGTAACCGCTTAGGTAGTTACCATGTCGCGTCCCAGGATCCCTTTGGCGAAGGACCTTCCGGAGGAATTGGAGGTTCCGCTGCGCACCGGGCGCGACTGGTGGTACTGGACCGCCGGCCGTCCCGCGCTGGACCTGGTGAACACCCTGCGCGAGCGCTGGCGCCGCCGCGTGGAGTGTCTGTGTGGACCGGACGACGTGGCCGAGTGGCTCCGGCGGGCCGGACTGCTGGCGATGCCGGTCCCCGTGGCGCCCGAGCTGGTGGAGGCGGCCCGTGAGCTGCGGGAGGCCATCGACGCGGGCGTCCGCGCGGCCGTGGCCGGCGCCCCCACCCCGCCGGAGGCCGTGGCGGTCATCGACCGCTGGGTCGCGATGAGCGCGCCCCCGGCGCTGACCCTCGTGGACGGCGTGCCGGTGCTGGGCTCCCGCGACGCGGACGATCCGGTGCGGGCGGCGCTCGCGGGGGTCGCCCTCGACGCGGCCCGCATGCTCGGCACGGGCGAGCGCGACCGCATCCGCGTGTGCGACGCCCCGGACTGCAGCGCACGCTTCTACGACGGCTCCCCGGCGGGGCGCCGCAGGTGGTGCTCGATGGCCGCATGCGGCAACCGCGCCAAGGTGCGGTCACATCGCGCCCGGCGGACCGCTCCGCCCCGAACAGGAGGACAGGCAGATGGCGTATCGCGTCCTTGACGCCGGCGACCAGCACTGGCGCCGCTCGAACCAGATGGGCGTGCTCAACACCGACCTGGCCCGCCAGCTGGGCGCGGCCACCCTCGGCGCGCGCCTGTGGCGCATCGAGCCCGGGCAGGCGTCCACCAAGCACCGCCACCGCGACACCCACGAGCTGTACGTGGTCCTGGAGGGCACGGGCCGCATGCGCGTGGGCGACGAGGTGCTCACGCTCCCCCCGATGAGCGCGGTCCACGTGGAGCCGGACGACGTCCGCCAGCCCTTCAACGACACCGGCGAGGACCAGCTGTGGCTGGTGGTGGGCGCGCCGAACGAGTCGGCCAACACGCTGGAGATGACCGCCGAGCAGCTCGCCTTCCACTACCCCGACGGCCCCAAGGCCCTCCCGCCCGAGCTGGGCGGCTGATCCGGCGCGCCCTGGGGCCAAGACCGGGGCGGTCAGGTGGGACCGGCGGCCAACTCGGCCGCTCCCCGCCGCGCCATAGGCTCCGCCCCGGTGCCGACCCCCACCGCTGACGTCTCCACGCGCCGCCCACCGGCGATGGTCGCCCCGCTGCTGCTCGCGCCCCTGCTGGGCCTCGCGGCGCTGCTGGCATGGCCGTCGCTGGACGGGCGTTGGGAGCACCATCCCTCCCACCTGTGGATCGTGCTGGCGGCCGCCGGCATCACCGGCGGCCTGGCCTACGCCATCGGGACGGCCGCCGAGCGGCGCTCGGACCCGCGTGTGGCGCTGCTGGCGCTGGCGTTCCTGGTGTGCGGGTGCTTCCTGGGCCTGCACGCCCTGGCGACACCGACGACGCTGCTGGAGACGGCGACCGCGGGCTTCGTGGTCGCCACGCCCGTGGGCCTCGTGGCCGCCGGTGCGTTCGCGGCCGCGTCCGCGCTGGTCCCCGACCACGGCGGCCCGCGCGCGATGCGCCTGGTGGGGCCGCTGCGGATGGGCGTGCTGGCGGTCACCGCCGTGTGGGCCGTCCTGGCGCTCGGGGGCGTGCCGCCCCTGGGCGCCGGAGCGGTGCCGGACCGCGGGTCGGCGCCGTCGGTGGCGCTCGCCCTGGTGGGGCTGGCCGGGTACGCGATCGCCATCGCGCGGTACGCGGCGCTGCTGCGGCGCCGGCCGGGCCGGCTCACGCTCGCCACCGTGGTCGCGCTGAGCCTGCTGGCCGAGGCGACCCTCGCCACGGCGCTGAGCCCCGCCTGGCATCTCACCTGGTGGGGCTGGCACGTGCTCATCCTCGCCGCCACCGGCCTGCTCGCCTGGGCCGCCCACCGGGAGTGGCACGAGGAGCGCTTCGGCGACCTCTACCTGGCCGGCACCGCCGCCGGGGAGCGCGACCTGAGCGTGCTGTTCGCGGACCTGGAGGGCTTCACCCGGTTCGCCGAGCGCAGCAGGCCCGCCGAGGTCTCGGCGATGCTGAACCGGTACCTGGAGGTGGCGGTGCCCGCCGTCACCGCCCATGGCGGCGTGGTGGACCGCCTGATGGGCGACGCGCTGATGGCCACCTTCAACCGGGCGGGCGACCGGCCGGACCACGCCGGCGACGCGCTGCGCGCGGCGGTCGCGCTGCAGGAGGCGACCGCGGCCGTGGCCGCCGCCAACCCCGGCTGGCCCCGGTTCCGGGTGGGGCTGAACACCGGTACCGCGCTGGTGTGCATCCTGGGCGTGGCCGGCGGGCGCACCCACACGGTGGTGGGCGACACCGTGAACGTCGCCGCCCGGCTGGAGGGCCTGGCACCGTCCGGCGGCATCGCCCTGAGCCCCGAGACCGCGCGCCGGGCCGGCGCCGTCACACGGCCACTGGGGCGCGTCGCGCTGAAGGGCCGCGACGGTGAGGTAGAGGCGCTGTTGCTGCTGGAGCCCCCGCGGGAGCCCGGCGGCTAGACCGTCGCGGCCTTCGCCCGGCGCTCCAGCTCGGCACGGATGAACCCGTCCAGGTCGCCGTCCAGCACCGCCTGCGCGTTGCCGACCTCGTGGCCGGTGCGCAGGTCCTTCACCATCGTGTACGGGTGGATGACGTAGCTGCGGATCTGGCTGCCGAACCCGATCGTCATGTTGTCGCCGCGGGCGCGGGCCGCCTCCTCCTCACGCCGCTCGTACTCGCGCTGCACCAGGCGGGACCGCAGCATCGACATGGCGGTGGCCCGGTTCTGCATCTGCGACCGCTCGTTCTGGCACTGCACCACGATGCCGGTGGGCAGGTGCGTGATGCGGATCGCGGACTCGGTCTTGTTGACGTGCTGGCCGCCCGCCCCGGAGGACCGGTAGGTGTCGACGCGCAGGTCCTTGTCGTCGATCTCCACCACGAAGTCGTCGGAGACCAGGGGCGTCACCTCGACCGCAGCGAACGAGGTCTGCCGGCGGTGCGCCGAGTCGAACGGCGAGAGGCGCACCAGGCGGTGCACGCCGCGCTCCGCCGACAGCAGCCCGAACGCCGAGGGCCCGGTGACCGTGAAGGTCACGCTCTTGAGGCCGGCCTCGTTGCCGTCCTGGGACTCCTTGACATCGGCCGTGAAGCCGCGCGACTCGGCCCAGCGCAGGTACATGCGCAGCAGCATCTCGGTCCAGTCCTGCGCATCGGTGCCCCCCTCGCCCGCGTTGATCGACACGATGGCGTCGCCCGCGTCGTGCTCGCCGGAGAACAGGCGGGCCTCCTCCAGGCGCTCCATCAGGGCCTCGGCGCGCACGAGCCCGTCGGCGATCTCAGCCACGAACTCGGGGTCGTCGCCCTCGCCACCCTCCTTCGCCACCGCGATGAGGTCCGCGAAGTCGGAGACCTCCTGGTCGAGGCTCAGGTAGGTGGACAGCTTGTCGCGCACCGCCGCGTGCTCCGCGCTGATCCGCGAGGCGTTCTGGTTGTCGTCCCAGAACCCGGGCGCCTGCATCGCGTCCTCGAGCTCGCCCAGGCGCACGCCGAGCGTGTCGGGGTCGACGTAGGCGTGCAGGGCGTCCACCCGCTCGCGCATGCGGGCGGTCTGCTGGGCGAGTGCGTCCAGATCCGGCGGCGTCATCCCCTGAAGGCTACGCGTTGGCCCCGTGGCACTTCTTGTACTTCAGCCCGGACCCGCACGGGCACGGGTCGTTGCGGCCCACACGGTCCTCCTCGGCCACCACGCGCTGCTCGACCGCGACCGGGGAGCCGCCGTCGTCCTCGTCCTCGAAGTCCAGGCCGTCGTCGGCGGCGGCCTGCTGCTCGAGGGCCCGGAAGCCCTGCACGGGCTCGTCCTGGTAGGTGTAGTCCACCTCGGCCGGGGCCGTGGGCGCCAGCTCCGGCGACGGGGCCGCCTGGACGTGGAACATGTACCGCACGAAGTCGTTGCGGATGAGCGACATCGTCTCGTCGAACATCTCGTGGCCCTCGAGCCGGTACTCCGACAGCGGGTCCTTCTGGCCGAGCGCGCGCAGGTGGATGCCCTCGCGCAGGTAGTCCATGGAGTACAGGTGCTCGCGCCAGTGGACGTCCACCAGCTGGAGCAGCACGTACCGCTCCCACTCGCGCATGTTCTCGGTGCCGAGCGTCTGCTCCTGGCGCTCGTAGGCCTCGATCGCGTCGTCCTCGAGGCGGTTCAGGAAGTCCTCGCGGGTGTACGGGTTCTGCATGTCCGTGAGCGGCAGGTCCTGCGGCCCGAAGGAGATCGGGTAGTAGGAGCGCAGCGACGTGAACAGGGCGTCCAGATCCCAGTCGGCGGGCAGCGAGTTGTCGTCGTCGCCCGAGTACTCGTCCACCAGCTCGACCAGCACCTCGGCGATCCAGTCCTTGGCCTGCTCCTGCAGGTCCTCGCCCTCCAGCACCCGGCGGCGCTCGCGGTAGATGACCTCGCGCTGCTTGTTGAGGACGTCGTCGTACTCCAGCACCCGCTTGCGGATGTTGAAGTTCATCTCCTCGACCTTCTTCTGCGCGCCCTCGATCGTCTTGGTGAGCATCTTGCTCTCGATCGGGAGGTCGTCCCCGGGGCCCAGCTTGTCGAGGATGCGGAAGATCCGGTCGCCGGCGAACACGCGGATGAGGTCGTCCTCGGCGGACAGGTAGAACCGCGACGCGCCGGGGTCGCCCTGACGGCCGGAACGACCGCGGAGCTGGTTGTCGATGCGGCGGCTCTCGTGGCGCTCGGTGCCCACCACGTACAGGCCGCCCAGGTCGGCGACGCCGTCGCCCAGCTTGATGTCGACGCCACGGCCGGCCATGTTGGTGGCGATGGTGACGGCGCCCTTCTGGCCGGCGTCCTTGATGATCTCGGCCTCGCGCTCGTGGTGCTTGGCGTTCAGCACGTTGTGCGGGATGCCGGCCTTGGTGAGATGGTTGGACAGCTGCTCGGAGATCTCGACCGAGATGGTGCCCACGAGGACCGGCTGGCCGCGCTCGTGCGCCTTCCCGATGTCCTCGGCCACGGCGCGGAACTTCGCGTCCTTGGTCTTGAAGATGTAGTCCTGCTCGTCCTTGCGGGCGGTCGGCCGGTGCGTGGGCACGCTCACCACGTCGGCCTCGTAGATCTTCGCGAACTCGTTCGCCTCGGTGGAGGCGGTGCCCGTCATGCCCGAGAGCTTCTCGTACATGCGGAAGTAGTTCTGGAGGGTGATCGTGGCGAGGGTCTGGTTCTCCTCGCGGATCTTCTGGCCCTCCTTCGCCTCGATGGCCTGGTGCAGGCCCTCCGAGTAGCGGCGGCCCTCCAGGACACGGCCGGTGAACTCGTCCACGATGAGCACCTCGCCCTCGCGGACGATGTACTCCTTGTCCTTGCGGTACAGCGAGTGCGCCTTCAGGGCCTGGATGAGGTGGTTCACCAGCTGGCCGTTGACGTCGAGGTAGAGGTTCTCGATGCCCAGGGCCCGCTCCACCTTGTCCACACCGCTCTCGGTGGGGGACGCGGTGCGGTGCTTCTCGTCGACCTCGTAGTCCTCCCCCTTCTTGAGCGTCGGGATGACGCGCGCGAAGCGGTAATACGTGTCGGCCGCGGCCTCCGGGATGCCGGAGATGATGAGCGGCGTGCGGGCCTCGTCGATGAGGATCGAGTCGACCTCGTCCACGATGCAGAAGAAGTGGCCGCGCTGGACCGTGTCCTCCAGCCGCACCGCCATGTTGTCGCGCAGGTAGTCGAAGCCGAACTCGGAGTTCGTCCCGTAGGTCACGTCGCAGGCGTAGGCCTCGCGGCGGGTGGCCGGGTCCATCATCGACTCGATCACGCCAACGCTCACGCCGAGGGCGTCGTAGACGTCGCGCATCCACTCGGCGTCGCGGCGGGCGAGGTAGTCGTTCACCGTGACGACGTGGACGCCCCTGCCGGCGAGGGCGTTGAGGTACACGGCGGGCACGGCGGCGAAGGTCTTGCCCTCACCGGTCTTCATCTCGGCGATCTTGCCGCTGTGCAGCACCTGGGCGCCGATGAGCTGCACGTCGTACAGCCGCATGCCCATGATCCGCTGGCCCACCTCACGGACGAGGGCGAACGCCTCCTCCATCAGGTCGTCCAGCGGCTCCCCGTTCCCACCGCGCTCCCGCAGGGCGGCGCCCTTGGCGCGCAGCTCCTCGTCGGAGAGCTTCTGCAGTTGGCGACGAGGGACTGCATGCTCTTCATCGCACGGCCTTCGCCGATGCGCAGGACCCTGTTGATCAGGTCGGTGGACATGGGGCCTCAGATGGTCGGGCGGAATACGGGCACGATGCTCGGATCGTAGCAACGGCCTGTCCATCGGCCCCGGCGCGGCGGGTCTGAGGTTCGGGCGCGTGGGAGACGGCCCTCCGCCCGGATCCGGGCGGAGGGCGTTTCCGAGGTTCAGCCCTCTGGGACGATCAGCCCGAAGTCACCGTCGCCGCGGCGGTACACCACGTTCACGTCGCCGGACTCCGCGTCGCGGAACACGTAGAAGTCGTGGTGGAGCATGTCCATGTGCAGCGCGGCGTCCTCGGCGCTCATGGGCTTCAGCTCGTGGCGCTTGGTCTTCACCAGCTTCGGCGCCTCGGCCTCCGCCTCGTGCTGCAACTCCGGGATGACCAGCTCCACGGGCTCCTGCGCCTGCTCGTGGGCCGGGCGGTGCCGGCGGCGACGCTCTCGGTAGCGGGCGGCCTGCCGCTCCAGCTTCCGCGCGGCGCGGTCGATCGCGACGTACATGTCCTCCGCGCTCTCGCGCACCCGCAGGACCGTCCCCTTCGCCCGCACCGTGACCTCGGCGGTCTGCGGGTGCGCGATCTTGGGGTTGCGCTCGATGGAGAGCTCCAGCTCCACGATCGGCGCCTCGTCCCATGGCGGCAGGATCCGGGTGAGCCGCTCGAGCTTGCGCTCGGCGTGCTCGAACAGGGCATCCGTGACCGGCATGTTCTTGCCCTTGACCTGCAGCTGCATCGCGTCCCCCTCACCAGCCGAAATCCGTGGACGGATCCTAGCGGGGCACCGGCCCGCCGCAGCGGTCAGGGACGGACGGCCCGCGCGACGGCCACGGCGCACACCCGCTCTGCGCCCGCGCGGCGCAGGGCCGCGGCGCACGCGCCGAGCGTGGCCCCGGTGGTCACCACGTCGTCCACCAGCCACACGTGGGCGGGCACCAGGGCCCCGGGGACCACGTCGAACGCCCCGGCCGCCTGGCGGGCGCGCACCGTCCGGCCGGCCCCGCGCTGCGGCGGCTCCTCACGGGTGCGGGCCAGCACGTCGTGCCGCACCGGCACGCCCCAGACCCGGGCCAGCTCGGCGCCGATGAGGGCGCTCTGGTTGTACCCGCGCTTCCGGCGCCGGGCGGCGCCCAGCGGGACGGGAACCAGAACGGCGTCCGGCGGGGGCGGCGGGCAGCGGGCCACGACCAGACCGGCGAGGGGCGCCGCCAGGTCGCGCCGGCCGTGGTCCTTGAGCCCGCGCATGGCGGCCGCGGCGGCCGCGTCGTAGGCCACCGCCTGCCGCGCCAGGGCGAGGGACGGCCGGCATTCCGGGCACCGGTCCACCGGCAGTGACTGCGGGCAGCCGCAGCGGGCGCAGCGCGGCCAGTCGGGCGCCGCCATGGCCGCCACGCAGCGGGCGCACAGCGAGGCCCCGGGAATGCGGCACACCGCACAGGTGCGCGGCGCCAGCAGCTCGGTGATGCGCGTAACCGTGCGGCCGATCACCCGGTCAGGGTGATTGCGGACCACGCACCGATGGCGCCCGGATCGCGCCGACGGCGAACCGGACCGCGCGCCCCTTCACCATTCCCTTACAAATGGCCCGGCATGAACCGGGTCTCGGCGGCGTTCTGACATGTGAACGCGCCGAACAGGAGCCCCGCAGTGCACATCCGCCCCACCCGCACCGCCACCCGCACGGCCCGCAGGATCGCCGTGCTCGCCGTCGCGGGCCTCCTGACCGCCGCCGCCCACGCCTCCGCCGCCACCGTGATCCCCGCCCCCGGCGGGGTCGCGATCATCGACACCGCGGGCGCCGCGGACGATCTGGTGATCGGCTTCCCGGCCTCCGAGACCGTCCGCGTGCACAGCGCCGCCGGCCCCCTCACGCTGGACCCGCGCATCGAGGCCGGCTCCGGCGGGGTGGTGTGCAACCGCGTCGATCCCGCCACGGCCATCTGCCGTCCCGACGACGCCATGGCCGGGATGCGCCTGGACGTCCGCACCGGCGCCGGGAACGACCGCGTCCGCTTCACCCGCCCCTCCAGCGCCCCGGGCGGCATCCTCGCGCCCCGCGTCGCCGGCGGCACGGGTGACGACCGCATCACCGCCGACGGCCTCATCGAGGGCGGCGAGGGCGACGACGTCCTGCGGGCCTTCTCGAGCACCACGCCGGCCGCGCTGCTGGGCGGCCCCGGGGACGACGTGCTCATCGGCGGCCGCGGGTCCGACGTCCTGATGGGCGGTCGCCGGCAACCGCTTCGTGGGCGGGCCCGGCCGCGACCTGGCGCTGATCGGCAAGGTCGTGCGGGCCAGCTCGGCCAGCCTGGACGCCGGCGGCGCCGAGGTGCCGCCCTCCCCCGTCGCCGACGTGATCCTCGGCGTCGAGGTCGTGCGCTCCTAGGCGGTCAGGCGCCGGTCCCGGCGGCGGCGACCGCCGCGGCGAGCGTGCGGTCGTAGGGCGGCCGGTGAGCGCCCTGCTCGGTCACGATCGCGCTCACCAGGCGGGCGGGTGTGCGATCGAACGCCGGGTTCGCCACCGGCGCGTCCGGGGCGGCGGCGGGACGGCCGAACAGCCCGACGCCGCGCACCTCCTCGGCGGAGCGCTCCTCCACCGTCACATCGGCCCCGCTGGGCGTGGAGAGATCCACCGTGGTGGTCGGCGCGGCCACGATGAACGGGATGCCGTGCTCGCGGGCGAGGATCGCCAGGCCGTAGGTGCCGATCTTGTTCACCACGTCGCCGTTGGCGGCGATGCGGTCGGCGCCCACCACCACGTGGGTCACCCGCCCCTCGGCCATCAGTGCGGCGGCCATGTTGTCGGCGATGAGCGTGAACGGGATGCCGTCGCGGTCGAGCTCCCACGCGGTGAGCCGGGCGCCCTGCAACAGGGGGCGGGTCTCGTCCACCACCACGCGCACCGTCGGATCCTTCGCGTACGCCGCGCGGATCACGCCCAGGGCGGTGCCGTACCCGCCGGTCGCCAGGGCCCCGGCGTTGCAGTGGGTGAGGATGCGGGCCCCGCGGTGCAGGAGCCGCAGCGAGTGTGCGCCGATCGCCCTGCAGCGCAGCACCTCGTCGCGGTGCAGGTGCAGCGCGAACAGCCGCAGCGACGCGGTGAGGGCCTCGGTGGGCCCGGGGTGGTCCGCGGCGATCGCCAGCTGGCGGTCCACCGCCCAGGCCAGGTTCACCGCGGTGGGGCGGGCCTCGCGGATGACCGCGGCGGCGCGACGGATCTCGGCCAGGTGCCCCGCCGGGTCGTCGTGGTCGGCGTGCTGGGCGGCCAGCGCCACGCCCATGGCGCCGGCGATGCCGATGGCCGGCGCGCCCCGCACCACCATGGTGCGGATGGCGTCCACCACGTCCTCCCAGTGCGTGCACCGGCGGTGGGTGACCTCACCGGGCAGCAGGGTCTGGTCGAGCAGCAGCACCTCGCCGTCGCCCAGGTGGATGATGTCCTGCGGCTCCAGGCCGGCGCCGGACGGCGCGTCGCCGCTCATGTGCCCTGGTCCCAGGAGGCCAGGTAGTCGCGCTGCTCCTCGGTGAGCACGTCGATGCCGATCCCCAGCGTGGAGAGCTTGAGCCGTGCGATCTCGCGGTCGATCTCGCGCGGGACCCGGTGGACCCGCACGTCCAGGTGGCCCCGCTGGCGCACGATGTGCTCGACCACGAGGGCCTGGTTGGCGAAGCTCATGTCCATCACCGCGGCCGGGTGCCCCTCGGCCACCGAGAGGTTCACCAGCCGCCCCTGCGCCAGCAGGAACACCGCGCGCCCGTCGGCCATCCGGTACTCCTCCACCGACGGCCGCACCTCGCGCACCGACACCGCCAGCTCCGCCAGGGCCGGCAGGTCGATCTCCACGTTGAAGTGCCCGGCGTTGGCGATGATGGCCCCGTCCTTCATCACCGCGATGTGCTCGCCGCGCACCACGTTGACGTCCCCGGTCGCGGTCACGAACAGGTCGCCCACGCGGGCGGCGGCGGCGAACGGCATCACCTCGAAGCCGTCCATCACCGCCTCCAGGGCCTTCAGCGGGTCCACCTCGGTCACCACCACGGCGGCGCCCATGCCGCGCAGGCGGGAGGCCACGCCCCGGCCGCACCACCCGTAGCCGCCCACCACCGCCCGCTTGCCGGCCACCAGCATGTTGGTGGCGCGCAGCAGGCCGTCCACGGTGGACTGCCCGGTGCCGTAGCGGTTGTCGAACATGTGCTTGGTGTCGGCGTCGTTCACCGACACCACCGGGAACGCCAGCCCCCCGCTGCGCTCCAGGGCCCGCAGCCGGATGACGCCGGTGGTGGTCTCCTCGGTGCCGCCGATGACGCCGGCCAGCATCTCCCGACGCTCGCCGTGCATCACGCCGATCACGTCGGCGCCGTCGTCCATGGTGATGTGCGGCGCGTGGTCGATGGCCGCGTTGATGTGCCCGTAGTAGGTGGCGGTGTCCTCACCGCGCAGCGCCAGCACGGTCACCGCGTGGTCGGCCACCAGCGCCGCCGCCACGTCGTCCTGCGTGGACAGCGGGTTGCTGGCCACCAGCACCACGTCCGCGCCCCCGGCGCGCAGCGTGCGCATGAGGTTCGCCGTCTCGGCGGTCACGTGCAGCGACGCCGCGATCCGGATGCCCTCCAGGGGCCGTTCCACGGCGAAGCGCTCGCGGATGGCCGCGAGCACCCGCATGTCGCGGTCCGCCCACTCGATGCGCCGCCGCCCGGACGGTGCGAGGGCGAGGTCCGCGACGTCGCTGACCGGCATCAGCGCACCACTACGAGGGACCCTGCGCCCGCCCGTACCCGGTGTCGGCCAGCCGGCCCTTGAGCTTGCCGATCATCTCCACCGGGCCCGGATCGACGCCGCGCAGCAGCCCCAGGTACAGGGACGCGTAGTCGCCCAGCATCACCAGGTCCATCACGCGTCCCAGGGCGGTGTCGCCCTCGGCGGCCAGCTCCACCACGCCGCCCACGTGCTCGGCCACCAGGTCCCGCGTGAAGTCGAAGCGCCGCTCCACCTGCCGGTGGTGCCGCGGGTCGCGCAGCAGCACCAGGCGCGAGAGCGGGCCGAACGCGCCCATGCCCTCGAACCCGCAGATCTCGTTGTGGTCCAGCTCCGGCAGCACGCCCCAGTAGGCGGGCGCCTTGGCGTTCTCGTTGACCTGCCCCTTCCAGCGCTGGGCCACGGCGGCGGTCGCCTCGGCGCCCCAGAAGATGGGGACCGAGTTCAGCAGCAGCCCGGCCACCTGCTTGGCGAGGTTGTCGCCGTAGGGCACCGCGGGGTTGTTGGCGGCCATCGAGCGGTCGATCACCGCGCGGGCGTCGTCCAGCTCGCCCGAGGCCTCCGGGATGATCCCGAAGCGGCTCAGCACCACCACGAGCGGCACCAGCAGCCGCAGGATCGCCGCGCGAGGCTGCAGGCCCGGCGGCAGGTCGATCACCGGGATGCCCTCGTTGCGATAGAAGCTGCCGAGCTTGCCGCCGCTGGTGATCGCCACGCACAGGGCGTTGCGCTCCAGGGCCTGCATCGCGGCCGTGAGGGTCTCCTCGGTCTCGCCCGAGTACGAGGAGAGGATCACCAGGGTGTCCTCGCCCAGCCAGCCCGGCACGTAGTAGTCGCGCAGCACGCTCACGGGACGGCGCAGGCGCTCGCGCCAGGTCCCGGCGACGATGTCGGCGGCGATCGCCGACCCGCCCATGCCGCAGATGGCCACGTTGGCGATGGCGTCGGCCGGCCAGCGCAGGTCCACGGCCTCCGCGCCCGCGCGGGCCTCGTCGAACGCGGTGCCCGACCCCGCCATCCCGGCGATGAGGCCGATGGAATCCAGCCCGTAGGCCTCCGCGCCGTCCAGGATCTCCGCGCTCATGACGCGACCTCCACCCCGGCCGAGACGTGCTCGCCCGTATCGATGCTCGCCGGACCCCGCACGTGCGCACCCGCCGCGACGCGAGCGCCGTCGCCCACCACCACCAGGCCCTCCAGCACCGCGCCGTCACCCACCGCCACGCCCTCGCCCAGCACGCAGCCCGACAGCACCGCCCCGGCGCCGATCGCGCCGCCGGCGCCCACGACCGCCCCGCTCACGACCGCGCCGGCGGCCACGCGGCATCCGGCGCCCAGGCTCGCCCGCGCGTCCACCCGGGCGTCCGCGGCCACCTCGGTGCCGTCACCCAGGAACGCCTCCCCCGCGGGGCTCTCGGTGCGCACCCGGCCGGAGAGCACGTCGGCATGGGCGTCCAGGTACGACACGGGCGTGCCGATGTCGCGCCAGTAGCAGCGACTCGGATAGCCGAACAGGCCGCCGCCGGCCGCAACGTCCGGGAACACCTCGCGCTCGATCGAGCAGGAGCGGCCGGTGGGGATGGCCGACACCACGGACCGGCTCAGCAGGTAGGTGCCGGCGTTGATGAGGAACGGCTCGTCGGGCAGCAGCTGGTCCCGGGACGGCTTCTCCAGGAACTCCATCACCGACCGGTCCGGGTTGAGGCGCACCAGCCCGTAGGCCGACGGGTCCTCCACCGGGGTCAGGGCGATCGACGCCCGTGCACGCGCCTCGCGGTGGGCGCCGACGAAGGCGTCCAGGTCGAGGTCGGTGAGGATGTCCCCGTTGAACACCAGGACGTCCTCGTCGCCCAGCAGCCCGATGGCGTTCGCCACCGCGCCGGCCGTGCCCAGCGGCATGGGGTCGACGACGTAGGACAGGCGCACCCCGAAGCGCGCCCCGTCGCCGAAGTGCGCCTCCAGCGCATCGGGGCGGTACCCGCAGCTGAACACGATGTCGGTGATGCCGTGACGCCGCAGGTGGTCGATCTGATGGGCCACGAACGGCCGGTCGACCAGCGGCATCATCGGTTTGGGGCGGGTGGCGGTGAGCGGCCGCAGCCGCGTCCCCTCCCCGCCCACGAGGATCACCGCCTGCACGTCAGCGCTGCTCCTGGGCGGCGATGCCGAGGCCGGGCAGTCGCCCGATGCCCTCGTAGGTGTACCCGGCCACCGCCATCAGCTCGGGGTCCAGCGCGTTGCGGCCGTCGATGACCACCGGGCGGGCCATCGACGCGGTGAGGTGCGTCCACTCCAGGTCGGTGACCTCCTGCCACTCGGTCACCACCACCGCGGCGTCGGCGCCCTCCAGGGCCTCCTCGGCGGTCGCGGCGATGTGCACGCCCGAGACGCCGTCGAGCGACTTCACCACCGGGTCCCATCCCACCACCTGGGCGCCCTCGGCGATGAGCCGGCCGGCCAGCACCAGGCTCGCCGCCTCGCGCATGTCGTCGGTGCCCGGCTTGAACGCCAGCCCGAGCAGCGCGATGCGCGTGCCGCGGAGGTCACCGAGGTGCTTCTTGAGCTTGCCGATGACCCGGCGCTTCTGCAGCTCGTTCACCTCGATCACGCTGGTGAGCAGCTGGAAGTGGTAGCCGGAGTTGCCGGCCAGCTGCTTGAGCGCGGTCACGTCCTTGGGGAAGCACGACCCGCCGAAGCCGATGCCGGCCTTCAGGAAGGCCTTGCCGATGCGGGAGTCCATCCCCATGCCCTCGGCCACCACCGCGACGTCGGCGTCGACCTCCTCGCAGACGTTGGCGATCTCGTTGATGAAGCTGATCTTGGTCGCCAGGAACGCGTTGGAGGCGTACTTGACCATCT